>Ga0207770_100029_pt1 | contig 158010 bp, 167 predicted proteins | sample A23E2SouthBayCA_FD_187729 | JGI IMG/M metagenome (GOLD analysis project Ga0207770, IMG submission 187729) | Aerobic enrichment media microbial communities from Eden Landing Ponds, California, USA - A23 E2 (SPAdes) | ecosystem: Environmental > Aquatic > Marine > Unclassified | place: Emeryville...
CGGCGGGTTGTTGTTCTGCAGGCGGTTCGCGACAACGGCGTCGAGGTTCTGGTTGCCGCCCCCGCCGATCGGGTTGAAGTTCAGGTTCACGTCCGGGTGGGCCTCGTTGAACGCCTCGACGAGTGCCTCGGCCGCCGCGGCGCCGTCGCCACCGGTCCAGCCGTGAAGGACTTCCAGTTCGGCACTGCTCCCGCCGTCGCTGCCCCCGTCACTGCCGTCACTACTTCCGTCTCCCCCGTCACTGCCGCCGTCCTCGCCATCGCTCCCGCCGTCGCCGCCGTCACCGCTGCCGTCACCGGAACAGCCGGCGAGCCCGATCATCGTTGCTGCACTCGTCGCCTCGACGAACCGCCGCCGTGACAGTCGTTCACTATCGTCAGTCATGGACACTCATGCTAGGCGTGGACTGTGCGCCATATATAGTTGTCCCTATTATGGAAAGTATTCTGAATAATAACTACCGAAATTCTTAATTTATTGATTGTTCATTGGGTTTTCTCGCCCCGAAGAACGCGAATTCCTCTACTATTTCGAACAAAACTGTTCTGACAGAATTTAGAGTGTTCTTACGAGAGTGAATTTCATACGGATTACTGTCGCTATGTATCAGTGATCGCCGGAACAGGGTCGACGATCACCAGTCCGGAACGACAGTAAACCGTATCAGCGGATCGGAGTACCTACGGTGGTCGACACACCAGGCCACCACATGAATCGATCACTCGGTGCTGTCCGGTATCCGATCGCGGGACCGGCCGGTGAGCGACCGCTACTGGCGACCTGGCTCGCGCTCTCGCTAGCCGTCGTCGTGCCCCTCGTCCCGCTGCTCCTGGTCGTCGGTTATCTCGTACGCGCGCTCGTAGCGAGCGAGCGCAGCGAGTCATTACCACCGTTTCTGGCGGACGGGCGGCGACTACTCAAACAGTCCGCGGGTGGAACTGTCCTCTGTGCGCTCTTTCTGGGGCCTCCGCTGCTGGCGCTACTGGTGACGATCTACGGCGTCATCTTCTCGTCGTCTGGCGGCGACGTACCGACCGTCCGCATCCTCGCCGGCTCGACGGCGGTCCTGCTCGTCGGCCTGCTCGCGCTCTATCTCCTGCCGATCGCACTGACGACGTACGGCCGGACCGGGTCGCTCCGCAGCGCGCTCTCGCTGTCGTCGCTGCGCGCCGTCGGGAGCCACGGCGGGTACTTCGTCGGCTGGACGCTGGGCTGTGTGGGACTTTGCTTCGCGGTGGCGCTCGGCCGAGTGCTGTTCACCGTCCCCCGCATCGGTCCGGTCCTTGGGATGCTCCCACTCGCGTACGGCCTTCTCGTCGCCGGACACCTTTGGGGCCACGCGATCGCCCGAACGAAGTAGATCGCGCTCGGCGTTCGCGGTCGCGCGTGGTCGTGTTGTTGGTCGCGACAGAACGATGCGATGAGAGATTTGGATCTGAAGCAGAGGTGCTTCATTTCGCTGCGTGCGACTGCTGGGGTTCAAATCCCCCACCGATCGCTGACGCTCACGAATTTGTTCGCGTTAGAACGATGCGGTGGGGGGGATTTGAACCCCCGTTAGGACCGTGGCAGGGTCCTGTGATACCACTACACTACCACCGCGGGTAAGTGCATTTCATTCTGGCGGGGGTGAAGGATAAAAGGCTTCCGAATCAGTCGCAAAACCGTGGGAGGGCGACCCGGACGAGACATTCACATACACTCGATGATACAGTGACAGGCGAGCGTGACGGCAGCGTCATCAGCCGACCATTCCGATGGTGAAGACCCCGATTGCCAGCATCGACAGACCGAGGACGACCACGAAGACGGCCCCGACGAGGTTACCAACGCGATAGCCCAGCGAATGATCTCGGTCGAAGTCCTCTCGATCGAATGTATTCCTGAGGCAGAGCACGAATACGAATGTCGCACCGACTGCGCTGATTCCGACACTGCTGGCCACACCGTCGGCGAGTGTGACACTGGCAGCGGTCACGAGGCTCCCGAGCACTCCCAGTCCGCAGCCGAGGGCGTAGAGTTGCCGAGCTGTGCTCCCCACAGTGACACGACGGTCAGGACTCATACGGATTATTGTCCCGGTTTACCGGTGCTCGCCGGTTGGGGGAGAGACGGTCGTCGGAAACGATCTACGATATTCCGTCTCACCTGAGTCTGTCTGTCGTCTGTCTCCCGGGTTCGAAATCCTGTCGTCGTCTCGTCCCGAGTCCCCGACCTTCTGACGCTGCCGGCTGTTCCTGTTTCAGGATGTCCGCCACCTCGGTGTGGCGAACCTCTGTACAGATTTACGGCCGACAGTATGCACAGCCGCCACCAGATGCGCTTTCGATTGTCACCGGGTCCCACGGCAAATTCCCCTGATACAGGCCATCTAGAGCCGTGTGAACGGTTCTCATCGCGCGCGTGAAGCGCGTTCTTTTTAAGCATGGGTTGGGGAGTAATCGCTACAGTCTAGTGGCGCGGCGTGGAAGCGTCACGGCATGACGACCAGCGTACTCGTGCCGTCTTCCCTCGTACGGGAAGCCGAGGACAGACGCGAGGCAACTCGCAAAATTGGATACGTGGCCCGCGCGGCCACCGTATTCCGTGTCGATCGGCTAACGATCTTCCCGGACCCAGACGGGGCCGGGAAGTGGGAAGACGGGTTCGTCGAAACCGTCTTGCGGTACGCCGCAACGCCCCCGTACCTCCGAAAGGAGGCCTGGGGCAAGCGGGGCGAACTGGAGTACGTCGGCGTCCTGCCGCCGCTCCGCGTGCGTTCACAGACCGGCTCCGGATCCGAGGGTTCGGGGTCGTTAAGACAGGGAATCGTGACCGAGGTCGGAGCTGATGGGCGCGTTCGGGTCAATTGCGGACTGCAACACCCGATCTCCCTTCCGGTCGCCTCTGATATGGAGGTGCCCGGTGAGGGGGAGCGCGTCACCGTCAGGGTCTCTTCGCGACGGCCAGTCCGCGCAAAGCTCGTCGACGAGCCCCCAACTGGGTACACCGTCGACACCGCGGACGTGGATACGGCACTCGAACGGCACGACGCCGGACTCACCATCGCCGCTTCGCGGCATGGGGAGTCCCTGAGCGTCGGCCGGCTCGGCCAACTGGTCGAGCGCCGGGACGCGGAAGGTGACTTCACAGTCGCCTTTGGCGCTCCGGAGCGCGGGTTGCCAGCGATATTCGGATTGGACCCGGACGACGCCGTCACAGGCGGCGCAGGTGACAACGACGCCGGGTTCGACCTTTGGCTGAATACGGTTCCAAACCAGGGAAGCGAGGTCGTGCGAACCGAAGAAGCGATGTTCGCCACCCTCGCTTCGCTGACCCTCACGGAGTGAGAATCCGATGCCACAACCAAGCAGACCACGCAAAGGCTCGCTGGGCTACGGCCCGCGTACACGAGCGGCGTCCGAGACGCCGCGCTTCAACAGCTGGCCGTCCGACGACGGTCAGGCTGGCCTCCAGGGGTTCGCCGGCTACAAGGCGGGGATGACACACGTCACCCTCGTCAACGACGAACCCAACTCCCCCCGCGAGGGGATGGAGGAGACCGTCCCGGTGACGGTCGTCGAGACGCCGCCGGTACGCGCCGTGGCAGTCCGAGCCTACGAAGACACGCCGTACGGCAAGCGTCCGCTCACGGAAGTCTGGACCGGCGAGTTCCACTCGGAACTCGACCGCGCTCTGGACGTCCCCGAGAGCCACGACGCTGACGCCGCAGAGGAACAGGTACGAGACGCACTCGACGCCGGTGAACTCGCGGACGTGCGCGTCGTTACGCACACCGTCCCCGACGAACTGGCCAACGTGCCCAAGAAAAAGCCCGACGTGATGGAGACGCGAGTCGGCGGTGGCTCGCTGTCGGATCGACTCGACCACGCGCTCGAACTGGTCGACGACGGCGGTGAACACGCCATGAACGACGTGTTCCGCGCCGGCGAGTACACCGACATCGCGGCCATCACGAAGGGGAAAGGCACCCAGGGCCCCGTCAAGCGATGGGGCGTCCAGAAGCGGAAGGGCAAGCACGCCCGCCAGGGCTGGCGACGACGGATCGGCAACCTCGGTCCGTGGAACCCGTCCCGGGTCCGCTCGACGGTGCCCCAGCAGGGCCAGACTGGCTACCACCAGCGCACCGAACTCAACAAGCGCCTGATCGACATCGGCGAGGGCGACGAGCCCAGTGTCGACGGTGGCTTCGTCAACTACGGCGAAGTCGACGGGCCGTACACGCTCGTCAAGGGCTCGGTGCCCGGTCCGGACCAGCGCCTCGTGCGCTTCCGACCGGCCGTGCGTCCGAACGATCAGCCGCGCCTCGACCCCGAGGTGCGCTACGTCTCGACGCAGTCGAACCAGGGATAAACTATGCAGGCAACAATCTACGATCTGGACGGCGACGCCGACGGTGACGTCGATCTGCCCGCGGTCTTCGAGACCACGGTGCGACCCGACCTCATCGCCACAGCAGTGCACGCCGCCCAGGCAAACCGGAAGCAGGACTACGGGGCCGACGAGTACGCGGGCCTGCGAACGCCAGCCGAGTCCTTCGGTAGCGGTCGCGGCATGGCCCACGTCCCCCGAGAGGGCGGCCAGGCACGACGCGTGCCCCAGGCGGTCGGTGGGCGTCCGGCTCACCCGCCGAAAGCCGAGAAGGACCGCTCGCTGACGATCAACGACAAGGAGCGCAAACTCGCGACGCGCTCGGCGATCGCCGCTACCGCGGACGCCGAACTCGTCGCAGAACGCGGCCACCAGTTCGACGACGATCTCGAACTGCCGCTGGTCGTCGACGACTCCTTCGAGGACCTGAAGAAGACCCAGGCCGTCGTCGACGTGCTCGAATCGCTCGGCGTTGACGCCGACATCGAGCGCGCGGACGAGACGAAGATCAAGGCCGGTCAGGGATCGGCTCGCGGACGTAAGTACCGCCGGCCGTCCTCGATCCTCTTCGTCACCAGCGAGGAACCGTCGCGCGCAGCGCGCAACCTCGCCGGTGCCGACGTGACGACCGCACGCGAGGTCAACGCAGAGGACCTCGCACCGGGGACCGCACCCGGGCGACTCACGATCTGGACCGAGAGCGCACTCGAGGAGGTGGCCGAACGATGAGCTGGGACGTCATCAAACATCCCCACGTGACGGAGAAAGCCATGAACGACATGGACTTCCAGAACAAGCTCCAGTTCGCCGTCGCCTCCGACGCGTCCAAGCCCGAGATCGCCGACGCGATCGCGGAGCAGTACGACGTGACCGTCGAATCGGTCAAGACCCACAACACGATGGACGGCGACAAGAAGGCGGTCGTTCGCCTCTCCGAGGACGACGACGCCCAGGAAGTCGCCTCCAGGATCGGGGTGTTCTAACGATGGGACGACGAATTCAGGGACAACGACGCGGTCGCGGGACCTCCACGTTCCGTGCACCTTCGCACCGCTACAAGGCAGACCTACAGCACCGGAAAGTCGAAGACGGCGACGTTATCGCCGGCACGGTCGTGGACATCGAACACGACCCCGCACGATCCGCGCCCGTCGCGGCCGTCGAGTTCGAGGACGGCGATCGCCGCCTCGTGCTCGCGCCCGAAGGCGTCGGCGTCGGCGACGAACTGCAGGTCGGCGTCTCCGCCGCCATCGAGCCGGGCAACACGCTCCCGCTCGCCGAGATCCCGGAAGGGGTCCCGGTGTGCAACGTCGAGTCCAGCCCGGGTGACGGCGGCAAGTTCGCTCGCGCCTCCGGCGTGAGCGCTCAGCTGCTGACGCACGACCGCAACGTCGCGGTCGTCAAGCTCCCCTCCGGAGAGATGCGCCGACTGGACCCGCAGTGTCGCGCCACCATCGGCGTCGTCGCCGGTGGCGGCCGCACGGAGAAGCCGATGGTCAAGGCCGGCAACAAGCACCACAAGATGAAAGCGCGCGGGACGAAGTGGCCCAACGTCCGCGGTGTGGCGATGAACGCCGTCGACCACCCGTTCGGTGGCGGTGGCCGCCAGCACCCCGGCAAGCCCAAGTCGATCTCGCGCAACGCGCCGCCGGGCCGCAAGGTCGGGGACATCTCCTCGAAGCGGACCGGTCGAGGTGGTAACGAATGAGTTCAGGATACCAGACTGGCCACGAGGGTGACTTCACCTATCGAGGCCACACGCTCGACGAGCTGCAGGAGCTGTCGCTCGACGAGGTCGCGGAACTGCTCCCCGCTCGCCAGCGGCGAAGTATCAAGCGCGGTCTGACCGACGAGCAGCAGAAACTGCTCGAGAAGGCCCGCGACGCAGAGCCCGAGGAGACGGCGAACAACCCGATCCGCACACACCTCCGTGACATGCCGATCGTCCCGGAGTTCGTGGATCTCACGTTCGCCGTCCACAACGGGCAGAGCTTCGAGCGCGTGCAGGTCGAACCCGAGATGCTCGGTCACTATCTCGGCGAGTTCCAGCTCACTCGAACGTCGGTCGAACACGGTCAGGCCGGCATCGGGGCGACACGCTCCTCGAAGTTCGTACCGCTCAAGTAAATCATGGGAATCAGCTACTCAGTCGACGCCGACCCGGACACGACGGCAAAAGCGATGCTCCGGGAGCGGCAGATGAGCCACAAGCACAGCAAGGCCATCGCCCGGGAGATCAAGGGTAAGACGGCTGCCGACGCGATCGCGTACCTCGAAGACGTGATCGCCGAGAACCAGTCCGTCCCGTTCAAGTCCCACAACTCCGGCGTTGGTCACCGCAACGACATCGACGGGTGGGACGCCGGTCGCTACCCCGAGAAGGCCAGTGAGGCGTTCCTCGACCTGCTCGAAAACGCGGTCGGGAACGCGGACCACCAGGGATTCGACGGCGAATCCATGGAGATCCTGCACGTCGCCGCCCACAAGGTCGGCGAACAGCAGGGTCGCCAGCCCCGCGCGATGGGGCGGGCGTCCGCGTGGAACAGCCCGCAGGTCGACGTCGAACTCATCCTCGAGGAGGTCGGGGAATAATGGCGGACGAACAGCAGTTCATCGAGGACGGACTCCAGCGGACCCAGATCGACGAGTTCTTCGCGGACGAACTCGGTCGCGCCGGCTACGGCGGCATGGACGTCGCCAAGACGCCGATGGGCACCCAGATCGTGCTCAAGGCGGAGAAACCCGGTATGGTGATCGGCAAGGGTGGGAAGAACATCCGGAAGATCACCACCACGCTCGAAGAGGAGTTCGGACTCGACGATCCGCAGGTCGACGTCCAGGAAGTCGAGGAACCGGACCTCAACGCCCGCATCGTCGCGGACCGTCTCGGTAACGCCCTCGAACGCGGCTGGTACTTCCGAAAGGCCGGTCACACCACGATCGACCGGATCATGGAAGCCGGCGCGAAGGGTGCCGAGATCGTCCTCTCCGGCAAAGTCACGGGCGCACGGTCGCGCGTGGAGAAGTTCAACCGCGGCTACATCAAGCACAACGGTGAGCCCGCGGAGAACATCGTCGACAGCGGTGTCGGCGTCGCGGTGATGAAGCTCGGGACGATCGGCGTCCAGGTGAAGATCATCCCGCCGAACGCGGAACTCCCCGACGACTTCGAGATCTACGAGGACGTCGAGGTCGAGGACTACGTCGCCGACACCGACGGCGAGTCCGTCGAGGAACTCCTCGAAGGCGAACCCGAGGGCGAGGACGCCGCCGCCGAACACGGCGCACAGGCGCCCGCCGAAGGCGAAGCCGACGACGAGGATCTCGTCGACGAGGCTGTCGACGAGGAAGTCGTCGAGGAAGCCGCCGACGAGTTCGAAGAGGTCGACACGCCGTCCGACGAGGACGCCGACGTCGACATCGACGACGTCGAGGAGTCCATCGAAGAGGACCTCGACGAGGAGACCGCCGCCGAGGCGGAGGAACTCATGGGCGAGATGGACGACGAGGACGGTGACGACGAATGACGGTGCTGCACGTCGAGGAGGTCCGCGACATGACGCCCGCAGAGCGCGAGGCGGAACTCGAGGACCTCAAGACGGAACTGCTCAACGAGCGAGCCGTCAAAGCTGCCGGTGGTGCCCCGGAGAACCCGGGCCGCATCGGCGAACTGCGGAAGGCGATCGCCCGGATCAAGACGATCCAGACCGAAGAGGGCGACTTCGCCGACGAAGAGGACTCTGAATGATGCCACTGACACCCGAGACGCTCCCACGACACGAACTCGCCGGCCTCGACGTCGAGGTCGTCGCAGCGTCCAACCCCGACGTGATCGGTCTCGCCGGGACCGTCGTCACGGAGACGACGAAGACGCTGGGTATCGAGGGAGCTGACCGGGTGTGGCACGTGCCGAAGGACGCGGCGACGTTCCGGTTCGATCTCCCGGGCGACGGCGACAGCGAGTCGCAGTCGGTCCGGGTCGACGGATCGCGACTCGTCTCCCGTCCCGCTCGACGCACGGAAGCGACAGGTGATTCCAAATGGCGCTAGGACTGAACGTACAGGAACCGGACGAGGCCTGTGCCGACGATAACTGCCCGTTCCACGGCACACTGAGTGTCCGCGGGCAGACGATCGAAGGCGAGGTCGCGTCCACTGACATGGAGAAGACCGTCGTCGTCGAACGCGAGTACGACGTGAAGGTGCCCAAGTACGACCGGCTGATGAAGCGACGCAGCCGCGTACCGGCTCACGCACCCGAATGTCTCGACCTCGCGGTCGGCGACACGGTCACGATCGCAGAGTGTCGACCGCTCTCGAAGACGAAAAGCCACGTTGTCGTTGCAATCGAGGAGGGTGACGACTGATGGAGGCCCTGAAAGCGGACGTAACGCAGGGTCTGGAGAAGGGCTCGCTCATCACGTGTGCCGACAACACCGGCGCACGCGAGCTCAAGGTCATCAGCGTCTCGGGCTACTCCGGGACGAAGAACCGCCACCCCAAGGCAGGGCTCGGTGACAAGATCACCGTCTCGGTGACGAAAGGGACCCCGGAGATGCGCCGGCAGGTGCTGGAGGCCGTCGTGGTCCGCCAGCGCAAGCCGATCCGCCGACCCGACGGCACCCGCGTCAAGTTCGAAGACAACGCGGCCGTCATCATCAACGAGAACGAAGAACCCCAGGGCTCGGAGATCAAGGGCCCGATCGCTCGCGAGGTCGCCGAACGGTTCGGCTCTATTGCGAGCACCGCGACGATGATCGTCTAGTATGACACGACAACCATCCAAACAGCGCAAATCGGATCGACGCGCCCCGCTGCACGAGAAGCACTCGCAGGTGCGGGCGACGCTGGCCGACGACCTCCGTGAGGAGTACGACCAGCGTAACGTCCGCGTCAACGCGGGCGACACCGTCGAAGTGCTGCGCGGCGACTACGCCGGCGAAGAGGGCGAAGTCGTCGAGGTCGACCTCGGCGACGCCACCATCCACGTCGAAGACGTGACCGTCGAGGCAGCCGACGGCGAGGACGTTCCCCGATCGCTCGACGCGAGCAACGTCCGCGTCACCGATCTCGATCTCGACGACGACCGCCGCGAGGCGCGTCTCGAATCGGAGGAGGATAGCGCATGAGCAACCACCAGAAACGACTTTCCGTTCCCAAGAGTTGGCCGGTCGAGCGAAAGACCGAGACGTTCACCGTGAAGGCCGACGCCGGCCCCCACGGCGAGGCAGGGGTTCCCCTGCTCATCGTCCTGCGGGACGTGCTGGGTTACGCGGACACGCGCAAAGAAGCACGGTACGCCCTCAACCAGGACAGCGTCCTGATCAACGGCAAGGCCGTCTCCGACGAGGAACGCCCCGTCGGGATGTTCGACATCCTCGCGTTCGTCGAACGTGACGAGTACTACCGCGTGTTCCCCGGTGAGGGCGGCCGCCTCGCACTCACCGAGATCGACGAGGACAGCGCTCAGTCCAAGCTGGGCAAGATCGTCGGCAAGCAGGCTGTCAGCGGTGACCAGTTGCAGCTGACCCTGCACGACGGCCAGACGCTGCTCGTCGAGGAAGACACCGACTACGACGGTGGCGACTCGATCGTCGTCGCCAACGAGGACGACGAGGTCGTCGCCCACTTCGAGTACGAAGAGGGCGCACTCGTCACCGCCGTCGACGGCGCACACGCCGGCGAGATCGGCGAGATCGACGAGATCCAGGTCACGCCCGGCAGCTCCCAGAACAACGTCCTCGTCTCCCAGGGCGACGACGAAGGCTTCGAAACGGTCGAAGAGTACGTCGTCGTCATCGACGAGAACTTCGTCGACGAGGACGAAGACGCTTCGGACGAGGTCGAGGCCGAGGACGCCGACGACGGAGGTGACGACGAATGAGCTCCGAGACTGACGCTGGGTTCCACGAGATGCGCGAACCGCGCGTCGAGAAGGTCGTCGTCCACATGGGCGTCGGTCAGGGCGGTCGTGAACTGCAGGAAGGCGAGGAGATCCTCGCCGAGATCGCGGGGCAGCAACCCGTCCGCACGGTCGCACAGGAGACCGTCGGCGAGTTCGAGATCCGCGAGGGCGACCCGATCGGCGCGAAGGTCACACTTCGAGCCGACGACGCTCACGAGTTCCTCGAGACGGCGCTCCCGCTGACGGAGCTGTCGGCCTCGCAGTTCGACGACACCGGCAACTTCAGCTTCGGTGTCCACGAGCACACGGACTTCCCGAGCCAGGAGTACGACCCACAGATCGGGATCTACGGGCTGGACGTGACGGTCAACCTCGTCCGCCCCGGCTACCGCGTGGCCAAGCGCGACAAGGCCTCGCGCTCGATCCCGTCGAGCCACCGACTCGACGCGCCCGACGCAGTGTCGTTCGTCGAGTCGACCTACGACGTGGAGGTGAGCGAATGAGCGAAAGTGAAACCGAAGAGGAAGCCACCGAGGAGTCGGTCCCGACCGGACAGCTCGAGGCGTGCCAGCGATGCGGTCGCGAGCAGGGTCTCGTCGGCAAGTACGACATCTGGCTGTGTCGACAGTGCTTCCGGGAGATCTCCCGGGGCATGGGCTTCAAGAAGTACAGCTAACTATGACAGGAAACGACCCACTCGCCAACACGCTATCGGCGCTCAACAACGCCGAGAGCGTTGGCCACCTCGAACAGACAGTACAGCCCGCATCGAACGAGATCGGCAGCGTACTCGAGGTCTTCTACGACCGCGGGTACATCGACGGCTTCCAGTTCGTCGACGACGGCAAAGCCGGTCAGTTCGATATCGAACTGAAAGGTGCCATCAACGAATGTGGCCCGGTCAAGCCCCGCTATTCGGCGGGCTCCGACGAGTTCGAAAAATGGGAGAAGCGATTCCTCCCCGCCCGTGACTACGGGACACTCGTCGTGACCACGAGCCACGGCATCATGAGCCACTACGAGGCCCGCGAACAGGGCATCGGTGGCCAGGTCATCGCATACGTCTACTAACAATGCCAGAAGTAACACTCGAAATTCCCGAGGACGTAACCGCGGAGCAGGACCATCTCGACCTCACCGTCGAGGGGCCCAACGGCTCCGTCACGCGGCGACTCTGGTATCCCGACATCGACGTGTCGGTCGACGACGGTAGCGTCGTCATCGCCTCCGAGGAATCGGACGCGAAGACGCGCTCGACGATCGGTACGTTCGAGAGTCACGTCGAGAACATGTTCCACGGCGTCACCGACGGCTGGGAGTACGAGATGGAGGCGTTCTACTCTCACTTCCCGATGCAGGTGAACGTCGAAGACGGCGACGTCGTCATCGAGAACTTCCTCGGCGAGCGCGCACCACGACGCGCGCCGATCCACGGCGACACCGACGTGTCCATCGACGGGGAGGAGATCACGCTCTCCGGCCCGGACATCGAGGCCGTGGGCCAGACCGCCGCCGACATCGAACAGCTCACCCGCGTCAACGACAAGGACGTCAGGGTGTTCCAGGACGGCGTGTACATCACGAACAAACCGAACCGAGGTGACGCCTGATGGCGGACAACCCTGACAACAGGAGTACCGACGCGAACGCAGACGAGGAAGCGCTCCCGCAGGACGAATCTCCGGACGAGGACATCGAGTCCGAGCACCCCAGCGAGACCGAGCCTGCCGAAGACCTCGACGAGGTCGCCGAGGAAGCCGAGGCAGACGCCGAGGCCGACGAGGCAGACGACGAGGACGAACTGCAGGAGCTGACCGACATCAGCGGCGTCGGTGCAGCGAAGGCCGACGCGCTCCGCGAGGCTGGTTTCGAGACCGTCGACGACGTTCGCGGTGCGGATCAGTCCCAGCTCGCCAACGTCTCCGGCATCGGTAACGCGCTCGCAGCGCGGATCAAGGCCGACGTCGGTGGCCTCGAAGTCGCCGACGAGACCGAGGCCGAGGTCGAGGAAGAGGAGACCGAAGAGGCCGAGGCCGACGAGGACGTCGAGACGGAACTCCGTCCGCGCGGCCTGGTCGACAAGACGCCCGACCTCGACGACGAGTCCGAGCGCCTGCTCACACAGCGCAAGCGCGTGGGCAAGCCACAGTTCAACGCACAGGACCACCACAAGAAAAAGCGCATCCCGACCTCCTGGCGCGCACCGCGGGGCAAGCTCTCGAAGCAGCGCCGCGGCGTCAAGGGCAAGGGCGACACGGTCGAGGCCGGCTTCCGCTCGCCGAAGGCGGTGCGGGGCAAGCACCCCTCCGGCTTCGACGAAGTCCGCGTTCACAACGTCGACGACCTCGACGGTGTCGACGGCAGCACGGAAGCGGTTCGGATCGCCTCGAAAGTCGGCGCTCGCAAGCGCGAGCGCATCGAGGAGGTCGCCGAAGACGAGGACATCCGCGTCCTCAACCCCACCTACGAGGAGGTGCAAGTCGAATGACTGATCTCAGCGCACAGAAACGACTCGCAGCTGACGTCCTCGACGTCGGCGAGAACAAGGTCTGGTTCGACCCCGAACGCCAGTCCGACCTCGCCGACGCGATCACGCGAGACGACATCCGCGAGATGATCGACGAAGGCGCGATCCAGGCGAAAGACGCCAAAGGCAACTCGCGCGGTCGCGCACGAGAACGACAGAAGAAGCGAGCGTACGGTCACCAGACGGGAGCCGGTTCCCGGAAGGGCAAGGCCGGCGCACGACAGAACGAGAAGGAAGACTGGTCGTCGCGCATCCGAGCCCAGCGAACGTGGCTCAAGGAGGCGCGCGACGACGGGAGTCTCGACAGCTCGCAATACCGCGAACTGTACGACCTCTCGGCCGGTGGCGAGTTCGACAGCGTCGCCGACCTCGAACGATACGTCGAAGCAAACTACGGTGACGAATAATGGCAACAGGACCACGATACAAGGTGCCGATGCGGCGACGCCGCGAGGCACGAACGGACTACCATCAGCGGTTGCGCCTGTTGAAATCTGGCAAGCCGCGACTCGTTGCTCGAAAGAGCAACAGCCAAGTCAGGGCGCAGCTGGTGACCCTCGGCCCCGAGGGAGACGAGACGCATGCTGCAGCTGAAGGACGCGACCTGCGCGAGTACGGCTGGGAGGCACCGACGGGTAACCTGCCCGCCGCGTACCTCACCGGCCTGCTCGCCGGGCTTCGCGCCATCGAGAACGGCGTCGAGGAAGCGGTCCTCGACATCGGGCTCAACAGCCCGACGCCGGGCAGCAAAGTCTTTGCAGTACAGGAAGGTGCAATCGACGCTGGGCTCGAGATCCCCCACAACGACAGTGTGCTCGCCGACTGGCAGCGCACGCGCGGCTCCCACATCGCGGAGTACGCCGAGTCGCTCGAGGACGACCTCTACAGCGGGGAGTTCGAGGCCACGGAGCTGCCGGAGCACTTCGACGAGCTCCGGGAGACACTGCTGGAGGCAGATGAACTATGAGTAACGGATGGAACCCACAGACGCGGCTGGGCAAGCAGGTCGCCAACGGCGAAATCGAGTCGATGCAGGAGGCGCTGAATTCGGGCCTGCCGCTGAAGGAATCGGAGATCGTCGACCAGCTCGTCCCCGACCTGGAGGACGAGGTCCTGGACATCAACATGGTCCAGCGGATGACCGACTCCGGTCGACGCGTGAAGTTCCGCTGTGTCGTCGTGGTCGGTAACCGCGACGGCCTCGTCGGCTACGCCGAGGGGCGGGACGATCAGGTCGGCGGTGCGATCCAGAAGGCGATCGACATCGGCAAGCTGAACCTCATCGACATCTCCCGGGGCTGCGGGTCCTGGGAGTGTGGCTGTGGCCGTCCCCACACGGTCGCGCTGCGCTCGACCGGCAAGGCCGGGAGCGTCGAGGTCGAGCTCCAGCCGGCCCCGCGCGGGCTGGGCCTGGCGGGCGGGGAGACCGTCCGCAAGGTACTCGAGCTCGCCGGTATCGAGGACATCTGGACCCGTTCGAGCGGGAACACGCGCACCACGGTCAACTTCGCGAAGGCGACGTTCAACGCGCTGCAGAACACGGCCGAAGCGCGCGTTCCCGAGCGGACCTTCGAGAAGCGCGAGGTGATCGAGTGATGAAAGCGCTCGTTCAGCTCCGCGGTGAGGTCGACATGAGCGAGGACGTGGCGGACACCCTGGACATGCTCAACATCCACGGTGTCAACCACTGTGTCCTCGTCCCGGAGACGGACACCTACCGCGGTATGGTGACGAAGGTCAACGACTTCGTCGCCCACGGTCAGCCAAGCGTCGAGGTCGTCGAGACCCTGCTGGCAAAGCGCGCCGAGCCCCTCGAAGGATCGGCCGACGTGGACGACGAGTGGATCGCTGACAACACCGACTACGAAGACATCGATGCGCTCGCGCAGGCGCTCGTCGACGAGGAGACGACGCTCCGCGATGTTGGTCTCTCGCCGACGCTCCGCCTGCACCCGCCCCGTGGCGGGCACGACGGGATCAAGCACTCGGCCGCAGAGGGCGGCCAGCTCGGCAAACACGACGCCGAGCAGATCGATCAGCTCCTGGAGGCGATGCGATAATGACGAGCAAGAAACGACGACAGCGAGGCTCGCGTACTCACGGTGGCGGCTCTCACAAGAACCGCCGCGGTGCCGGTCACCGCGGTGGTCGCGGCCGCGCCGGGCGCGACAAGCACGAGTTCCACAACTACGAGCCGATCGGCAAGAGCGGTTTCAAGCGACCCCAGAAGGTCCAGGAAGAGATCGCCGAGGTCGACGTTCGCGAACTCGACGAAGACGCCGCACTGCTCGCTGCAGAGGGCGTTGCGGAAGCAACCGACGGCGGCTACCGGATCGACGTCCGCGAGGTCGTCGAGGACGGTCACGAGGTCGACGCGGTGAAGGTCCTCGGTGCGGGCCAGGTCCGCAACGAGCTCGAACTCGTCGCCGACGAGTTCTCCGGCGGTGCCGTCGAGAAGATCGAAGCAGCCGGCGGCAGTGTCGAGCTGACCGAGCGCGGACAGGCACGCGCAGAAGAAAAAGCTGAAGACGACGACGAAGAAGAGACAGACGAGGAGTAATCGATGAGCTGGAAGGACACCGCCGAACCGGTCCTCGTTCGAATGCCCGCCGTCCGTCGACCGGAGGGACACGTCCCCTTCAAGCGAAAGCTGCTGTGGACGGCCGGCGTGCTCGTGCTGTATTTCTTCCTGACCAACGTGATGCTGTTCGGGCTCGACGTCGGGTCTGACTCGGCGCCGCTGGGTCGGTTCTCGTCGATCCTGGCGTCGGGGCAGGGTTCGATCATGCAGCTCGGGATCGGTCCGATCGTGACGGCCAGCATCGTGTTGCAGCTGCTCGGCGGTGCCGACCTGCTCGGGATGGACACCCAGAACAACCCGCGCGATCAGATCCTCTACCAGGGCCTCCAGAAGCTGCTGGTCGTGGTGATGATCTTCCTGACCGGGTTGCCGATGGTCTTCGCCGGTGGCTTCCTGCCGCCGACCTCGGTCAACCTGTTCGGGTTAAACCTGAGCCCCGGCATGGTCTCGTGGCTCATCTTTGCCCAGATCGCAGTCGGCGGTGTCCTCATCCTGTTCATGGACGAGATCATCTCCAAGTGGGGTGTCGGATCGGGGATCGGGCTGTTCATCATCGCTGGCGTGAGCCAGCAGCTGATCGGTGGGCTGTTCCAGCATCCGATCTTCGGAGCACCGCAGGGTGAGTTCGGCTTCTTCCCGACGTGGATCCGAATCATCACCGGCGAGGTCGGGATCGGACCGGTGCTGGGCACGGAGGGCCTCCAGTCGCTCCTGATCGGCCCCGGCCAGATCGTCGCGCTGATCACGACGATCCTGATCTTCGTCGTGGTCGTCTACGCCGAGTCCGTGCGCGTCGAGATCCCACTCTCGAACGCACGCGTCAAGGGGGCGCGCGGACGCTTCCCCGTGAAGCTCATCTACGCGAGCGTCCTGCCGATGATCCTCGTCCGGGCGTTGCAGGCCAACCTCCAGTTCCTCGGCCGGATTCTGGTCTCCCAGACCGGCCAGAACGGCGTCATCACGCTGTTCGGGATGGAACTGCCGTGGATCGGCGTCTACTCGATCCAGCAGGGTGCTGCCGCGAATCCGACCGGCGGGCTGTTCTACTATCTGGCGCCGATCTACAGCCCGCGGGGCTGGATGTGGTGGGCCTACTCGACGGCGGAGCCGTGGCAGGTGCTCATCCGGATCGCCGTCGACCTGACGTTCATGATCGTCGGTGGTGCGATCTTCGCCATCTTCTGGGTGGAGACCACCGATATGGGGCCGGAAGCGACGGCCCAGCAGATCCACAACTCCGGGATGCAGATCCCCGGGTTCCGCCAGAACGTCGGCGTCGTCGAGAAGGTGCTCGAACGCTACATCCCGCAGGTTACCGTCATCGGCGGTGCCCTCGTCGGGCTACTCGCAGTGATGGCTAACATGCTGGGCACGATCGGTGGCGTCTCCGGTACGGGCCTGCTGCTGACGGTCTCGATCACGTACAAGCTGTACGAAGAGATCGCAGAAGAGCAGCTCATGGAGATGCACCCGATGATGCGCCAGATGTTCGGGTAACCCGATCGCAACCCCACCCTCGATTTCCCTTCGTCGACGGACCTGTCAGTACCCACCACCTCGTGGGGAATCTTCTCACTACGGACCGGTGATCGTCGCCTGGAAATAGACGCCAGCCGGCACGTCGCGACAACAGTCCGTCTCACGGGGAGCATCGTAGCCAGTTGGGACGGACGGGCCGTCCAACCGGCTGTAGTAGTCGATTCTCCGAATCAAACTCTCCGAGCGACGACGATGCTCCCGTAGACGGATTCTCGTCGATCTGTCCCGAATCGAGCGCACGCAGTCGTACGCCCAACCGTGACAACGGCAACGATACTCCGCCTCAGTTCCCACGCTCGATCTGCTCGTGGGTCTCGACGACGCTCTCGAAGTCGTCGATCTCGGCTTCGAGTTTCCAGCGCAGTTCGGTGAGTCGCTCCCTGAGACGCTGGTACTCCTCGTTGTCCTGCCGCTCGCCGTGTGGGACTTCCGCTTCGAGTACGTCGAGTTTCGAACTGAGTTCGAAGTACTCGTCGAGTCGCGGATCGCGCTCACGGGTGGCCGAGAGGTGTTGTCGGACCGTCTCCCTGAGCGTGTCCCTGCTGATCGGTTTCGAGAGGTAATCGTCGAAATCCATCTCGAGGATGTTGAGATCAGGCTCGACAGCCGTCGCCATGATCACCGGGCAGTCGTACCCCCGAGCTCGAAGCTCGTCGAGAACGTCGTCGCCGTGACGGTCGGGCATCCGACGATCGAGCACCACTGCGTCCACGTCGTCGTCGATCGCGTCCAGCGCGGCGTCGCCGCCGAGTGCGATCCTCGTCTCGAACTCCTCTTGGAGCGCGAGCGCGTACGTGTCGGCGACGTCTCGCTCGTCTTCGACGATGAGCACGGTGGAGCGATACTCGGTGGGTGGCACGCGTACGTTCTAGCAGAGGCAGGCCGGTAGCATATAGATTGGCGCACCACGTGGTCCGCCCCACCAGAGCGAGTCACCGAGCGAGTCGTCCCCAACGAACAGCGGGTCTTCTGTGCGGACCGGATCGAGAACGGTCCCGAGAGCGATCCGTGCGCGACGTGAGAGTGTGTGCACGAGCGACTCCGAGACGAGTCGCCGGAGCAGGCTCTGCCCGGTCGCGCCGATGACGACCAGCGAGTGGTCGGCGGCGGCTTCGATAGCGGTCTCCACGTCGCCCTCTTTACTGAGGTGTGAGTCACTGCGCTGACAGGGACCTCTCCGGACGCCGCTGGAGTATGCTCCAGTGGGGGCCGGTCTCGCGTTACTCAACGGGACACCGATAGCAACGGATATACGGACGGACCCAAAAACCGCGTCCATGAACGTCGCGGAGGGGCACGGATGCGAGTCGTGATCGTCGGTGCCGGCGAAGTCGGGTCGAGCATCGCTGCGAGTCTCGCCGGCTCCCACGAAGTCGTCGTGGTCGATATCGACCGCGACCGCGTCGAGTCGCTCCAGTACGAGGTCGACGTGCTGGCGATCCAGGGGGACGGGGCCTCCCTGGAGACGCTCGAAGAGGCCGAGGTCAGAGACGCCGATATGCTGATCGCCAGCACGGACGACGACGAGACCAACATCGTCACCTGTGGCACGGCACGAACGGTCAACGCCGACTGTTTCACCATCTCGCGGGTCAAGAACACGAAGTTTCTCGAGACCTGGCGTCACGCCGAAGGGGCCTTCGGCGTGGACTTCATGGTCGGCACGAACCTCCTGACCGCCCAGACGATCGTCAGCGTGATCGGCCTCCCCGCCGCAAACGACGTGGAGTCGTTCACCGGTGGGCGGGTCCAGATGGCGGAGTTTCGCATCGATCCCGAAAGCCCGATCGCCGGTCAGACCGTCCAGGAGGCCGACCGTTTCGACTCGTTGACATTCGCTGGCCTCATCCGCGACGGCGATGTGATCATCCCCGACGGCTCCTCGCGGATCGAAGCGAACGACGAAGTCGTCGTTATCGGTTCGCGCGACAGCGTCCGCCAGTTCGCCACGGAGGTGTCGCCCGACGACGACGACGGCACGAACGACGTGCTGATCGTCGGCGGGAGCGACATCGGATACCACACCGCTCGCCTGCTGGAAACCCGTGGACTGAAGCCGCGGATGATCGAGCGCGATCACGACCACGCCCGCTCGCTCGCGGAGGACCTCCCTGGGACGACGGTGATGGAGAGCGACGCGACCGATCGGGAGTTCCTCGAACGCGAGCACATCAGTGAGGTCGACGTGGTCGTCGCAGCCCTGGACAACGACGAGAAGAACCTGCTTGCGGGCTTGCTCGCGAAGCGACTGGGTGCCGAACGTGCCGTCGCGGTCGTCGACGCCGGGGAGTACGTCGAACTGTTCGAGGCCGTCGGGATCGACGTGGCGGTCAATCCCCGCGAAGCGACCGCCGAAGAGATCACGCGATTCACGAGGGAGCGCAAGGCCGAGAACGTCGCCATCATCGAGAACGATCAGGCCGAAGTGATCGAGATCGAGGTCGACCGTGGGAGTCAACTGGTCGACCGCCCGATCCAGGAGGCGATTCAGGATCTCCCCGAGGGGGTCGTTTTCGGCGCCATCACGCGTGACGGCGAGTACGTCGTCCCGCGCGGTGACACGATCATCGAGGCCGACGATCACGTCGTCCTGTTCGTCGACGCGAGTGTCGTCGACGAGGCAACGGGCCAGTTCTAACATGTCACGGGTTCGTGTCGACTGGCGGTCGGCGACGAGTCTCGTCGGCTCCGTCCTCAAGTACCTCGCTGTCCCGCTTTGCCTGCCCCTGATCGTCGCGCTGGGTTACGGACAGGACATCGTCCCCTTCGCGGTGACGATGATCGTCACCGTTCTGGTCGGCGTCGCGCTCGAACAGCTCGACGACGACCCCGACCTGGGGGCGCGCGAGGCGTTCCTGATGGTTGCGCTGACGTGGCTCGCGGTCACTGTCATCGGGATGATTCCCTACGTCATCGCCGGCTGGGGGACCCAGTCCACGCTGGCGAACCCCGTGAACGCGCTGTTCGAATCGATGTCCGGGTTCACGACGACCGGAGCGACCGTGATGGGATCGATCAGTTTCGAGCAACACTCTCACGCCCTGCTCCTGTGGCGACAGCTCACTCAGTGGCTCGGTGGGATGGGGATCGTCGTCCTCGCCGTGGCGATCCTTCCTGAACTCTCGGTCGGTGGCGCGCAGTTGATGGACGCCGAAGCGCCGGGCCCGGGTATCGAGAAGCTCTCGCCACGGATCGCCGCCACGGCGCGGGCGCTGTGGCTGGCGTATCTCGGCTTCACCGTCCTCGAATTTCTCCTGCTGTACGGCCTCCACCACGCCGGCTACGCCCCGAACATGGACCTGTACAACGCTATCGCCCACCCGCTGACGACGCTCCCGACGGGCGGGTTCTCGCCGGAGGCTCGCAGCATCGAGGCCTTCTCGGCAGCGGTCCAGTGGGTGATCATCCCCTTCATGGTCGTCGCCGGGACGAACTTCGCGCTGTTCTGGCGGGCGTTCGACGAGGACGGACGCGTGTTCAGCGAGGACAGCGAGTTTCGCTTCTACGCCGGCGTGATGGCGGTGCTGTCGGCGGTACTTGCCGGCTTGCTCTTCTCCGGAGTCGGGCCGGGGCTGGCGACGATCGCCGAGAACGTCCTGCCGATCCCGGGCAACGTGGAACGATCGCTCCGGCACGCCATCTTCCAGGTCGTCTCGATCGTCACGACGACCGGCTACGCCAGCATGGACTTCAACACGTGGAGCCAACCCGCGCAGTACCTGCTCCTGTTCGGGATGTTCATCGGTGGCTCCGCCGGATCGACCGGCGGTGCGATCAAGATCGTCCGCTGGCTGGTCATCGTCAAGAGCCTCAAACGGGAACTGTTCACGACGATCCACCCGGAGGCGGTCAGTCCGGTCCGACTGGGCGGTCGGACCCTCGACGAGCGCGCGATGCGCGGGATCTACGCCTTCACGCTGCTGTACCTGGTGATCTTCTTCGTCAGTGTCGCCTTGTTGGCGCTCAATACAGCCCGGACTGGGGCGTTCGACGGGTCACTGACGGTCCTCGAACTGATGGCCGCCATCGCGGCGACGCTGGGCAACGTCGGACCGGGCTTCGGTGCGATCGGGCCGATGAACAGCTATCTCGACTTCGCGCCGTCGTCGAAGCTGTTCATGGTGTTCCTGATGTGGATCGGTCGACTGGAGATCTTCCCGGTACTCGTACTGCTGACCCAGGCCTACTGGCGGTCCTGAGCACTCCCGTCGCTGGATTCGGCACTCGCCCAGTACGCGCCACGGTGGCGTACCTCTCCCGCGTCTTCCAGTTTCGCGAGGACGCTGCCGACACAGCCCCGCGGAACGCCAGTTTGCTTGCGGATCTCTCTGAGTGTGAAGGCCTCGTCAGCGTGGTCGGCCAGAAACGACTGGACGGTTTCGACGTGGGTCGGATCCCGGTGGGTGTGGCGTTCGGTCGGTGGCGTCTCCCCGAACTCGACGATAGAGATGGGCATACGGAGACGTACGCCGGGAACTGAGATAACCGTAGCGCTCAGGTGTTGTACTGGTCGAGCGCCTCGCGCACGGCTGCCTTGCGACCGATGATCGTCAGGTGATCGCCCGCCTCGATCGTGTCGCTCGGCTCGGGGAGGCGGTTGTGTTCGTCCCGGCTGATCAGGGCGAGGTGGCAGTCGTCGGGGAGGTCGGTGCGCAGTTCCGACACGGTCTCGCCGACCATCCCGTCCGTCACCGCGACTTCCTGTACGTCGCCCTCGCGATCCAGTTCGGTCATCCACCGGGCGATCGCCGGGCGCTCGATGACGTTGTCCATCGACCACGCGATCGACATCCCACTGGAGATCGCCTCGATGTCGAGATCCTGGAACGCCTCCTCGTTGGCCGGGTTGTTGACCCGTGCGACGATCGTCTCGACGTCGAACGTGTTCCGGGCCAGCTGGCCGATCAGGAGGTTCACGTCGTCGTCCGCGGTCGCCGCCGCGACGACCTTCGCGTTGTCGGCACCCGCGTTCTCTAGCACATCGCTCTGTGTCCCGTCGCCCTCGTGAACCGTGAAGCCGTCGCTCCTGAGTGCCTCGACGGCGTCGGAATCCCGTTCGATCAGCAGGACTTCCTCGCCGCGGTCCTCCAGTCGATCGGCCAGTGCCTGTCCGACCCGTCCGCCGCCGACGATGATCGCGCGCATCGGTATCACGTTCAGTCTCTGTGCGATGTGTCGTGCCAGTCCCCCTTCAAACACGATGGTGACGAAGATCACGAGAAAGACCGTCCCGACGAGCGTCGAGGCGGCTTCGGGGTTGGCCGGCCGCAGTTCGAGTGCGAACAGCGTCGCGACACTGGCCGGGATGATCCCGCGGGGCCCGATCGCGCTGACGAAGGCACGCTCGCGCAGCGTCAGCCGGTCGCCGATCGTACAGAGGGCCACGAGCAGTGGGCGCACGACCACGGCGATCACGACGACTGCCACGACACCCGCGAGTCCGAGCGCGGCGAGATCATTCAGCGAGAGCAGCGACGCGAGGACGATGAACACGAAGCTGAGCACCAGCAGCGTGATGTCGCCCCCGAACTGCTCCATCTCGTCGCGGTACGGGAGATCGACGTTTCCGAGGACGAACCCCGCGGCCGCGACCGCGGCGATGCCCGACTCCGAGCCCAGTTCACCGGCGATGCCGGCCTCGGCTGCGGCGATCTCCGCGAGGCCGTAGGCACCGAGTGCGGCGACGAGGACGATAAAGCGGGCGTTCTGCGGGGCGTTCTCGACCGAGAGCGAGACGTGGTTGAGGAGATACCAGACGAGGCCGGCGACCGCACAGCCGACGAGGATCCCCAGTCCGAGCCGGACCGAGAACGTGCTGACGAGCGTGCCCAGCCCCTCCGACCCCAGTAGCACGTACTCGAATGTCACGAGTGCGAGGATCGCCGCGGTCACGTCGTTGACGACGCCCTCGGTTTCGAGCGTCGTAGCGACTCGCTCGCGGACGGGGACGACGTCCATGATCGGCGTGATGACCGTCGGTCCAGTGGCGACGAGCAACGACCCGATCAACAGCGCCACGTCCCACTCGGTCCCGAGGACGAACCTGACTGTCACGGCCGTCCCCACGAGCGAGAGGAGCGCGCCGACTGTGACGAGCCGCAGCGTCTCTCGTGGGGCTTCCCGGAGTCGTTCGACGTGGAGATGGAAGGCCCCCTCGAAGACGATGATCGCGACGCTCAGTCCGACGATCGCCGGGAGGGCCTCGCCGAACACGTCCGGTTGCACCAGTCCGAGCCCCTCGGGACCGACGACGACCCCGCCCAGTGCCAGAAAGAGCACGCTGGGGATCTGGAGCCGATCGGCGAGGATCTGTGCGGCGACGCCCGTCCCCATGATCGTCACCACGATGGCGACGATTTCGGTGGCCGAACTCATGGTTCGTCGTCACTCCGTTGGTTCGGTTCGATCCGTCTCCGATGCATCTACTCGTCTGTTCTGTTTCGACCGGCTAAACAGTTCGTGGTCCGGTGAGGGTAGTGTTCAGATAAGCCGTAGACGGGACGGAGTGGGAGACACCGAAAGCCCTCGGCTCGCTCCACGGTTCTGTGACGGATATCCTCACTTCGTTCGGATAGTGCCGGCGCAGAACCGTGGACCAAGCCTCGCCCTTTCATCCACCAGGATTCGGCTGTTCAAGCATCTGAACTCTGGCGGATGAAAGGGCGAGTGCAGTTGCGGGAACCCCGACGACGCAAGCACCGACGGGAGCGCAGCGAGTCGTGGGACTGCAACTGCACGAGGGCTTTCGGTGCTTCAGACTGTCGGCGTCCAATCGCTCATCTGAACAGCACCCCCGTGAGCCGAGTACGGGACACGAACTCTCTTCCCGGGACGGAAGCGACGATACGGCTCGCACATCGGCGAGTGTCTCAGTTCCCCGCTACTCACCGAACACGTCGAGCGTCGAATCGGCGACGCCGTCCCGTGAGAACACGGATACCAGGTCGCCCGCGCGGATCTCGGTGTTGCCCTTCGGCGTGATGATGCGATCCTCGCGCTCGATGGCGATCACCAGCAGGTCGTCGTCGAGCAGTTCCTTCTCGTTTGCGGCCCGGAGGGTCTCACCGACGATCTGAGCGTCCGAGCCGACGGTCACGTCGACGACCGACGCGCCGCCGGCCAGACTCACCACGTCGGTCATGACGCCTCGCTGACCCCCGTCGTCCGGGCCGAACGGCTGGTAGGGCGCGAAGTACTCCCGCTGGACGAGGTCCTCGTCTTCGATCGCGAGTCCGATCTTGTTCAGTTGCTGGGCGATCCGTGTGAGGTCGCTCATGTCCTCGCCGACGGCCTTGATCTGGAGGTTGCCCCGCCCCGTCCGGAGCTCCCTGACGTTGACCACCCCCGGCACCGTCAGCACCTGTCGCGCGAGGTCCTCGCGATCGCCGACGGGGGCGTCACAGACGAAGAGGTTCGTCAGTCGCCCCCCACAGCGCTCGAAGTCGATATCGGCGTGGTAGCCGCGGATGATGTTGTCCTGCTCAAGTTGCGAGATACGGTTGCGGATCGTCGCGGCGGACACGTCGACCGCCTCGGCGACCTGCGGCGCGGAGACGTTCCGCGCGTCACGGGCTAGCTCGTAGAGAATCCGCCTGTCGATATCGTCGATCCGGCGACCCATGCGGGGTCCGTTCGCCAGCGGGGCCAATCGGTCTTTCTATTCAGAGAGTCGATGGACGATCGCGTCCCGGACCGACCGCGGCGTCTGGGACGCGTCACGAGCCATGACGACGGTCCCGTCGCTTCGCTCCCCGATCGCCTCCGGAATGGAACCGAACAGGGCCTGCGAGACCGCACCGGTACGGGTCGCACCCACACTCACCGTGTCGTAGTCGGCCACGGCGTCGAGGATCGCCGGGCGGATCTCCCCGTTGGTGACGACGATTCTGGTGTCGTATTCGACGCCGTCGAGGGAACTCGCCTCGACGAGTCGTTCGATCGTCGCCTCGCCGCGCTCCTCTGGTGGCGTCTCGTCGTCAGTGTCGCTCGACTGGACGTTGAGCAGCGTCAGCGCCGTGTCCTCGGTCGCAGCGACGTACTCGACGGCCCGCCGGGTCGCGACCGGTGCGTGGGGACCGTCGCCAGCGAGGACGACGACATCTTCGGTCTCGTCGGTACTCCGTTGCGAGTCGGGCTCGTCTGCCAGCTTGATCAGCGTCGTCTCACAGGGTGCCTGCTCGACGATCGGATCGATGTTCGACCCCAGGACGTGTTCGCGTGTGCTTCGCGATCCGGTCCAGCCCACCACGACGTGGTCGGCGTCCTCCTCCTCGATCGCTTCGAGGATGGCGTCGCTGGCGCTCCGGGCGACGATCGCCCGGGTCCGCAGGCCGACGTCGAGGTCGGTCGCGATGTCGCGGGCCGACGCGAGTAGTTCCTGCTGTCGATCTACCCGTTCCTCTTCGAACGCCACGTCCTGCGCGAGGGAGGTCTGCTGTGGCACTTCGATGACGTTGACCGCGACGATCTCGGCCTGCTCGTCCTCGTGGGCGTGGGCGCTGGCCGCCGCCCACCGAAGGAGATCGCCCTCCGTGTCGGGGTTGGCGACCGGGACGACGACGCGGTAGTTCCCCTTGCCGTCGGCGACCGGTTCGGGCTCTGGCGCGATGGCCTCGCCGACGAGACTCGCGCTCGGTGCGCGGTCGCTCGCGTACGCGTAGTACCAGACGATGCCCGCGACGACCAGCACCGACCCGATCGCCCCGACGACGGTCATCGAGAACGGAAGGGTGACGCTGACGCCGCCGAGCGCGACCCTGTAGGGCGTCCAGTCGATCGACATCTGGACGAGCACGGCCAGGCAGGCCGCGCTGCCGACGATCGGGACGATCGGGTAGGCCACGTCGGGAATCCGGAAGTCAGGATCGTAGTCGTCCGGTTCGGCCCGCCGGAGCACGACCACCGCCACGTGTACCAGCGCGTAGGTGACGAGATACATGAAACTTGCAACCTCGGCGAGGGTACCGACGCCGACGCCGACGGCGATCAAGGCGAGCGTGATGACGCCCGTGGCCGTGATCGCCCGATAGGGGGTCCGGAAGCGCTCGTGGACCTCGTTGAGCCAGTCGGTGAGAATCCGGTCGCGCCCCATCGCGAAGTTCACGCGGGCCGCCGAGAGGATGCTCGCGTTCGCACTGGAGACCGTGGCCAGCACCGCCCCGAGGATCATCAGGAGCGCACCCAGCGAACCAGCTGCCTCGGGGGACACCTGGACGAAGGGGATTACTGACAGAGCACCCGCAAGCGGTGCGAAGATCTCCCGGGCCACGTCGGCCACGGGGATCGGCGACTCGGAGAGCGAATCGATCGTGAGTGTACCCGTCGAGATGTACATCACACCGACGTACATCAGCGTCGGCGTGACGACGGCGGCGATCATCGCCAGCGGGAGGTTCCGGCTGGGGTTCTTGATCTCCTCGGCGCTGGTGGCGATCACTTCGAAGCCGATGAAGGTCACGTAGACGGTGCCGACGGTCGCGGCGACGGCGGGCCACCCCTCAGGCGGGAGGAAGGTCCCGATCGTCGGGCCACTCGCGATGCCCAGCCCCAGGAAGGCGACGATCAGCCCGACCAGCGTCAGGACGATCACGTTCTGGAGCGCGCCGGTCTCCTTGACGCCGTAGTAGTTGACGCCGGTCAGGATCGCCGCCATCACGAGCGCCGCGACGGTGATGCCAGTCTCGCCCCAGCCCGCGAGGAAGCCGACGTACGACCCCAGTCCTGGCAGGAGGTACTGCCCGAACCCGATCATGTAGAACGCCGACGCGAAGGTCAGGCCCGACCACATCCCGAGGCCGACGATACTCCCGAAGAAGGGGCCGAGCGCTCGGTTGACGTAGTAGTAGCTCCCGCCGGCTCTGGGCATCCCGGTCGCCAGTTCCGACAGCGACAGCGCGGCCAGCAGCGAGACGATTCCGCCGCCGAGGAAGGAGACCATGCTCGCCGGACCGGCCGCCGCTGCCGCGATGCTGGGCAGGACGAAGATCCCCGCACCGATCATCGTCCCCAGCCCGATCGTGTAGGCTTCGAGGAAGCCCAGATCGCGTGCCAGTTCCTGCTCAGCCATCGTCTGCCTCCACGTCGGGCAGCGTCACGACCGGCCGATCGCTCGTCTCGACGAGCGTATCGGCCACGTCACCGGTCAGGAGCTTGACCCACTTGCTCCCGCCTCTGGGTGTGAAGACGATCGCGGTGGCGTCGGCATCGGCGGCGGCGTCGACGATCGCCGTCGCCACGTCGATGTGGTAGCGGATCTCGCTCTCGACGTACACGTCGTCGTCCGCCAGTACGTCCAGTGCCACGTTGAAGATCTCCTCTGCCTTCTCCTCACGCTGCTCGACCGACGCCTTGTCGGGTGCGCCGCCGGCCTTCTCGACGACGTGGACGAGCGTCACGACGCTCTCGCCAGCCTGCAGGTGTGGCTGGAGCGCGTGAATCGTCGCAAGCGCGTCTGACTCGGACGCGAGTGGGACGACCGGTCGATCGAACAGATCGCTCATCGTCTCCCCCTCCCCGGTCGCTTCGCGTCGGCCAAACTCGACCGACCGCGCCGACCATCCCCGTTCGGTTTCATATCGGTGTCTGATACAGTGACGCTCCTTAATTCATTTGTGTCACTCCTGACTGTTTTACTGGTTCCTGTCTGAGATAGCGATCTGGTTTCGATACAGTACTGACTAGCCATCTTTATTGCCCTACGAAAAATACCGGTGGGCATGTCCGAATCGAACGGTCCAGGGTCCGATCCACCGTCGGCCGGTGATACTTCGACCGACGAGGATCGGCAGTACGTTCTCTATCCGATCTTCGAGTCTCACAACCACCGAACCTTCGAGATCGCCCGTGATATCGCAGACGGTGCCGACGCGACCCTGCTATTGCTGGATCTCTACGCCCACGACGCGGAGACCCTCGACGAGTCTCGGCGGGTCAGTAGCGACCTCCTCGCGAATCGACTGGACGACGACCGCGACCTCGTGGTCCAGACCCGTTTCGAGCACACCGACGATCCGGCCGACGCGGTGATCACCGTCGCCCGGAACCACGACACGAGATTGCTCGTCTTCGACGAACACGCACCCGAGTCGCTGGTTGCTCCGATCACCGGCGACGTGACCGACCGGATCAGTGACCGGGTCCACTGTGACGCCGTCACCGTCGAACGCGTCAGAGCGAGTCCGATCGCATCCGTGCTCGTCCCCATCGCCGGCGGAAAGCACTCGGGACTGTCAATCTCCATCGGGGGTGCGATCGCGCGGAGTGCCGGCGCAGTCCTGGAACTGTTCCACGTCCCCGAACCCGACGAGACGACAGCGCAGGTCGACGAACTGTTCGAGGATGCCGCCGAACGGGTGCTAGACGACGTCGACGTGGACACGTGGACACTGGAGCGCGAGGACGTGGCCGACGCTATCGTCGAGCAGTCCAACCACTACGACCTGACGGTCGTCGGCGAACCGACTCGGGGACGGCTCCGGCGGTTCGTGTTCGGATCGATCACCGACGACGTGAGCGAGGGGGCACACAACACCGTGCTCGTGAGTCGCCGCAGTAATGCGGATCCGTTTAGTTGCACCTAACATGTATATCGTCATCGTCGGTGCCGGGGATACCGGCACACCGCTGATCGAGATGGCCACGCAGGGCGGCAACGAGGTCGTCGTCGTCGAGCGCAACGACCGGCGGGCCGAGCGTGCGGCCACGCAGTACGACTGTCTCGTCATCAACGACGACGCGACCACGAAGGAGACGCTGCTGGACGCCGGGGTAGAACGGGCCGACGCGCTGATCAGTACGACCGACGTGGACGCGACGAACGTGATGGTTTGCCTGCTCGGTCAGGAACTGGAGGTGCCCGAAGTCGTCTCGGTCGTCCACAACCCCGACCACATGAACCTCTTCCGCCAGATCGGCGTCAGCACGATCGAGAACCCCCAGCGGCTCATCGCGGAATACCTCTACCGGGCGATCATGCGCCCCTCGGTCGTCGACTTCATGCGTATCGGTGAGACGGCCGAAGTGTTCGAGATCACCGTCACGGAGCAGTCGCCGATCGTCGGCAAGACCCTCGGCGAGTCCGGCGAGGAGGGACTGCTACCCGAGAACGTCCTCATCGTCGCGATCGACCGGAACGGGACGGGCGACCCGATCACACCGCGCGGGACCACTCGGATCGAACCGGACGACCTCCTGACGGTGTACTCCTCGGAGGGTGCGACGCCGGAAGTGACCGACCTCTTCGGTCACCCGGAAGATCACCGGTGACATGAGCGACCGGCTACTCACTTCCGTCCCCCACGATCTCGCGACCATCGCACGAGACGTGGGGTCGCTGCTGCTGATTGAGGCGCTCGTGATGACGGGCAGCGTCCTCGTCGCACTGGTGTTCGGGGAGTGGTACGCGGCGCTGGGGCTCCTGCTGGCCGGCGGCGTCACCGCTGGTGCCGGCGGGGCCGCCAGACGCACGTTCGAGAACGCCCGTCCGCCGAAGATGAAACACGGGATGGTGATCGCCGCCAGCGGCTGGCTGATGGTCGCCGTCTTCGGGTCGCTCCCGTTCCTGTTGACCGCGTGGCTGACGCCGCCGGAAGTGATGGCGAGCTTCGTGCCCACCGCCACCGACACCAGTGGCTGGGAGCCAATCGCCGTCGGCTCGACGACGACCCTGTCGAGTCTGGCGTACTTCCGCGATCCGCTCCACGCCCTGTTCGAGAGCATGAGCGGGTGGACCGGCAGTGGGCTCACGATGGCGATCCACGAACCGTCGCTCCCGCGAGCGATCCAGTGGTGGCGATCGGTGATCCAGTGGGTCGGCGGCGTCGGCGTGATCGTCCTCACGGTGTCGATCCTCGCTCGACCGGGGAGCGGGAGTTACGCCCTCTACCGTAGCGAGGCCCGCGAGGAGAAGATCCACCCCAGCGTCGTCTCGACGGTTCGAACCGTCTGGAAGCTCGTGCTCGGCTACACCGTCGCGTCGACGGCGCTGCTGTTCGTCGCGATCCGGCTCAGTGACTTCGGGAGCGCGCTCCCGCTGTGGGAAGCGGGCTGGCAGGCGCTCAACCACGCCATGACGGGCCTGACGACCGGCGGGTTCAGCGTGACCGACAACTCCATCGCCACCTACGACTCGGTGCTCGTCGAGGTCACGCTGTACCCGATCATGATCGCCGGTGCGATCGCGTTCCCGATCCACTACGTCGTCCTGCACGATTTCGAGTTCCGCGAACTCGTCTCGGACCTCCAGACCCGGTGGCTGTTCGTCCTGCTGGCGGTCGGGATCGCCGTGCTCTCTATCCAGAACGTCGTGTCGATTCCCGCGACTGACGGTGCCTTCGCGAGGCAGTCGATCCTCGGCGGTGCGATACCATCACTCTCTCCACAGCAGGTCGACGCCGTCCGGGACGGGACCTTCCAGTGGATCAGCGCACTCAGCTGTACTGGGTTCCAGTCGGCACCGATCGGGCGCTGGGTCGCCGGTGGGAAAGTGCTGGTCGTCGGTGCGATGACGCTTGGTGGGGCGGCAGGGTCGACTGTGGGCGGCATCAAGATCGTCCGGGCCTACACTGCCGTTCGCGGGATCGTCTGGCAGTTCTCCCGCGTGTTCCTGCCGAAGAACGCCGTGGTCGTCGCGAAGATCGACGGCCGCACGCTCGACCGCGCCGAGATGGATCGCGAGTTCAGCGAGGCCGCGATCGTCTCGCTGTTGTGGCTCCTCTTGTTGGGGGTCAGCAGCGTGGTCCTCGTGAACCTCGCCGGCCCCGGCTTCGGCTACGCCGACGCTCTGTTCGAGGTCGCCAGCGCACAGGGCAACGTCGGTCTCTCTTCGGGAATCACCGGACCGACGATGTCACCCGTCGCCGAGGCGATGTTCCTCCTCAACATGTGGGTCGGTCGGCTGGAGATCATCCCGGTGCTCGTGTTCATCAGGTCGGCCATCTACGGCCTGAATCCCTGACCCTCAGACCTCTCTGGCCCGCTCTTTGGCTACTTCTGCGATGCCGGCGTTGGCCGAACAGTGCGGACACGCCCGTAGTCGGCCGCGACCGTCGGCGAACACCCGAGCGAAGCGATCCGACACGTGACTGTCGCAGTGATCACACGTTGGCATTGGTACGTTCACGGCGGCCGTCGCGGGCCGCACGCTCACTTCGTGCTAGGGAATTTCACCACAAGACCGTTTGCCGGATTGTCACCCAATTTCGTCCCGAATCGGTCGATAGTGTGGCGAGAAATCACTCTTCCCCAAGTTCAGTCACTGGCGAGCGTCGCCTCGGTGTCGGATCGGCTCACTTGCTGCCGAGCGACGCTCCGGTGTCGACGCCGTACACCCGTGCCGGCGTCTCGACGTGGGCGCGCCGGACGGCCTTGTCGTGGCCCTCCTCCAGGAGCCACCGGACGCGCCGCGGGACCGTCTTCGGTCCCAGCACCGCGCCGGGGCGATCGGGATCGTCGATGTAGTCGGTCTCCATCAGGAACGGTTCGCCGGTCTCGATGGCGTCCTCGATGTCGTCTTTGTTCGAGATGACGCTCTTGATCGGCCCGCGCACGCGACCGTTCGAGTAGTGCTTGACAACCTGCTCGCGAGGCAACCCCTCGGCTTCGGCCCACTCGGCGATCTCGGTGAAGTCCTCGCCGCCTTCGGTGTGTAACTGGACGACACAGCCGACCTCTCCGGCGAGGTCGAAAGCGTGGCGCATCACCTCGTTCGAGGCGTCCCACACCGAATCCTCGACGTCGTAGTGTGGTCGGCCGGACTTGATCGCCAGCGCCGGGCCGTCGGCGACGTACTCGGCGGCCACGTCGAGGCCGGTCTGCATGATATCTCTGGCTTCCTCGGGCGTGTAGCCGTCGTCGACGAGCTGGCTGATCAGCGCTGGGTGGACGCCCAGCACCGGCCACGCTTTGCCGGGCAGCACGTCGCTCGCCTCCTGTGTGACCTCGACAGTCAGGTCGAAACACTCCCGAAAGATCGATTCGTCGTCGGCGGCCTCGACGAGGTTCCACGAGGGCTTGTTCAATACGTTCAGGTGGGTGCCACCGTGGTCGGCGAACTCCTCGGCGGCCTCGACCCCGCGGCCGTTGACGGGATCGAGGTGCATGTGGTTGTCCAGCACCGGCGTGTCGAGTTCGTCCATACCCGGTCGTCGAGCGGGTGGGAAAAAAGCGGTTCGCGTCGCAATCGTGCCCGCGTTGGTCACCGACGCTGGACGTAGACGTACACGAGCGAGAAGAGTGTCGCGAGAGCGCCACTGAGGGGATTGATCAGGGCCACGACGGCCACCAGGACGCCGAGTACGAGCGCGCCATCGACGCTTCGTCGCTTCGCGACTACGTACACGAAGCCACCCAGCGCCAGCGATGTGAGCGCGGTCAGTAGGACGAACGTGGGATCGCTCGTCCAGGCCGGGAGTTGCAGGGCGAGTGCGTTCGGTGACTCTGGCATCGATATCACTCCCCCAGCGTCGTCGCGTTCTGGGCTGCGTTGCGCAGGGCGTCCGAACGGCCGTGTTCGCCCGGTGCGATGGCGAGCGTCTCGATCCCGCGCTCGCCGGCGGCCTCCAGGACGGGCTTGAAGTCCGTATCGCGGGAGACGATCGCCAGCAGGTCGATCGTATCGTCGGCCGCTGCCGCGGTCGCGTCGACACCGAGCTTCACGTCCACGTCGCCGCTGGTGATGACCACTTCGAATCCTCGTGCCTCGGCGGCCTGAATCAGGCCCGGCGTCGCGTGCTCGTCGAGGTAGAGGCGCGTGATCGCCAGTTGGCCCCACTCGTCGGCTTCCTCGCGTACGTCGTCGAGGTCCACGTCGAACTCCGAGCGGAGGACGTTCGGCCCGTCGACGAACACCCCGACACGCGGCTCGGCGGGTTCGCCGTCGCCGCCGAGCAGGCGCTTGAGCCGCTTCATACCACTCGGTCCGAGCGAGTGCCTAAAGGCGTTACTGGTCGCTTCTGGACTCCCTCTCGAGACGCGATCGTGGACGACGAAGGAGAACGGGTGAGTGGACGTGACACCGGACGCGCGCAGCGCGCGAGTTACTCGATCTCCAGCGAGCCGCCGCCGCTCTCGTCGCCACTGGCGTTCTCGTCCCACTCCAGTTCGAACTCGACGCTGAGTTCACCGCTTGCGTTGGCTGGTCCCTCGCGCTCGGCTTTGACCTCGAACTCGACCGATCCTGGCGGGTCCATCGTCACCGATTCGCCACCGGATTTCAGCGTGATCGGCCCGCCGCCGTCGATGCTGTCGGCGACCTGCCGGAGGTACGCCGCGACTTCGCTTCTGCTGTGGTTCGCCTCGGACTTGAACAGGACTTCTTCTGGCATACACACCCCTACGAGGGCTGCACTCAAATAGTGGTCGTCTGCAGCGACTGGGATGGTCGCCGCACTGGACTCCCAGAGTGGCGAAATCCTTTCTGGGCCGCCGTTCACAGTGGCAGTGGAGCGACTCCGATGACCACTTCTGACCCTGAGACGGACCCCGACGACAGCACGACCGGACCGATCGTCGACTACGAGTCACTGCGGGACAACGACGACGTACGATACGAGGAGGAACGTGATGTGGTCGACGCACAGGTGGTCGACCAGGTCGCGGATCTCCCGGATATGGCTGGTGTCGGCATCACCAACGACGACGGCGACCTCCTCTTTCGCCGCCTCACCGACACCTGTTCGTGGAAGATACCCGTCGCCAACGTCGACGCGGACGAGGACTTCGCGGCCGCGATCCGCGAGCACGTCCGTGAGACGATCGGTTTCGCGCTCGAACTCGACGGCGTCGCCAGCGTCTGGGAGATCACCGTCGAGACCGAGGACGGGGAGCGCTCGGCGTCCCGCGCGTTCGTCGTCTTCGGTGGCTCGCCAGCCTCCAGGGAGTACGATCTGTCGGGTGTGACGCCCGAGGGCGAACCCGTCGAGGACGCCGACTGGTTCGACGATCTCCCGGACGATGGCGACGAGATTCCCGGGACGGAGCTGTTTCTCGGTAGCTGAACTGCCCGACTGGGGCGTCAGGCGCTGACGCCCGACCGCTGGCGTTCCAACCGGAGGAAGAAGGGGATCGTGAGTGCGGCGACGCCGATCTCGATACCGCCGGTGACGAGGAAGGCGGTGAAGAAGTCGAAGCGGTCGGCGACGGTGCCCCCGACCAGGACGCCGGCGAGGAAGCCGACGCTACCGAAGACGTTGAACCCGCCCATCGCGGCCCCGCGCTCGTCGGGGGGTGCGAGGTCGGTCACCAGCGCCATCGTCGCCGGGGCCATCAGCGCGCCGACGACGCCGACCGCGACCATCCCCAGGGCGACGAGTTCGATGCGCGGCGCGGCACCGACGCCGATCACGACGAGGCCGTAGACCGCCGACCCGGCGACGATCGGCACCGTTCGGCCGATTCGGTCAGAGAGGACGCCGAAGGGGTACTGAAAGAGGGCGAACGGTGCGAAGAAGGCCGCGAGCACCAGCCCGGTCGCGCCCGGTGACAGTTCGAAGGCCTCGCGGAAGTACAGCGTCCCGACGAGCGCGAAAAAGCCCGCCGTATAGCGGTCGATGAAGCCGAATGCGAAGGGTACGAGCAACTGCGGTCGGGCGGTGACGCTATCGAGCGCGGCTGCCAGTCGGCGGTCGCCCGCGGGCGCTCGGTCCGGGACCATCCACGCGAGCGCGGCCGCGACGACGAGCAGGCCGCTGGCGGCTGCTACGGGGGCAAGCGGGTCGACCTCGTACAGTTGTCCGCCTATCGGAGCCCCCAGAGCCGTTCCGGAACCGATGGCGATGCCGGCCGCGCCCATGTTGCGGCCGTGGCCACCTTCGAGGTCCATCAGCATCGTCATCGCCAGCGAGAACGCGCCGATAGTCATCGCCCCCTGGACGACCCGCAGGCCGAGGACTGTCAGAAAGGAGGGGGCACTGCTGGGGACGAAAAAGAGGGCCGCGTAGCCCGCCGCACCCCCAAGCGCGCCGACGACGATGTAGGGTGCCCGCCGCCCGGTGGCGTCGCTGACGACGCCCCAGATGACGGCGAAGACGACGAACGCGCCGAACTCCGCCGCGAGGAACCACATGCTCGCCTGCAGGTCCGTCGTCGCCCCCAGCGCCGCGACGAGTGTGTCGATGCCGGGATACAGCAACACCTGCGCCAGCAGGACGAGGCCGATGACGCCCGCCAGCGCGATCCGTGTCCGTCGATCGCTCACGGGTGGGCGTTGGGGAGGGGCGATAATACGAATGTCGGGTTCCAGTCGGGTGAGGCTGGAGCCCTACTGTTGCTGGTCCACGACTCCGAGTTGCTCTAGCATTCCGAGTCGGTCGTACTGGAGCCACACCTCGGCGAGTTGCTCGTCTTCGATGCGAACGAATCCCTGGCCGCCGATCTCGATCGGTCGCCCTGTCGGTTCGATCCCCTGAAACGGCCCCTCGTGGGTGCCGGTGGCGGTGAATCGATAGGCGACTTGATCGCCCTCGGCGACGATCGCTTCCATGGTGTGGTGGAGGTCGGGAAACGCTTCCCAGATCGCTCGCTCGCGGGCCAGGGCGGCGTCGATGCCTCGGATCTCCTCACCGCCGTCGTGCAGCACGAGGTCGGCGGCGTGGTGCTCGCGGAACGCGTCGGGGTCCTGATCGTTCAGCCCGTCGTTGACCGCTCGTACGAGTTCTGTGTTGGATCTCACTGCAGTTGCCATTGGTCTCCTCTGCGCGGTCCGCACGTGCGCGTCGCTCGCCCGGACGGCGTTCACCGATTCTCGCAGCGGCGTGGTAACCGTTGTCGCGGGTTGCGTGCCACGTTCTCTCTCACGCGTACGCCTCGAACTCCCGTCCGAAGGCGAGGAAGTACGCGACCCCGGCGACGCCGACGACCGAAGCGACCGCGAAGGCCAGCTCCGGGCCGGCCGTGACTGTCCCGGCGACCGTCTCGACGGTCCAGTCGCTGCCGTAGAGCCAGCCACCGAGGGCGGCGCTGGGGATGACGAGCGTGTTCCGGAGGAGGTAGTAGGTACCGGTCACCCGGCCGCCGGCGTCGCGCTCGGCCGGGCCGACGATCAGGGCCTTGTGGGCGGGCAGGCCCGCGAAACGCAGCCCGGAGAACGCGAAGAGGAGGACGAGCAGCCACTGGTCGGCCGGTGCGTAGATCAGGAGGATCGGGAAGACGGCGTAGACGGTGAAACCGATGGCGACGACCGGCTTGAGGCCCGTCCGCTCGGCGAGTTTCGAGACTGGTATCATCGACAGCAGTGCGATCACCATCTCGATGCCCAGCAGGACTCCGAAGAAGGCGTCCGGACGCAACGAGAAGCCCCCGAAGTCGAATCCCACGGTGAGAAAGTCCGTGACGACGATCACGAAGAAGACGTACACCATCCCGTTGGCGAACCGCACCAGCGTGTCGGCGACGAGCAGCGGCCGGAGCGTGGCAGGCATCGCTCGCAGATCGGCGAGGATCCCACCGATGCCCTCGAAGGACTTTCCGAGAGTGTCCTCACTGGCGTCGTACAGCACGTGCTGGGCGACCGTCGCCACCGCGCCGAAAGCGATCGCCACCAGCAGGACGAACTGGAACCCCGTCACGAAGTCCGCGGCGACTGCCAACAGGCCAGCGGCGATCAGCGGCCCGAGCAGGAAGCCGATCCGGCGGAACACCTCCGTGCTGGCGAAGCCCATCGCGAGGTGTTCTCGTGCGGTGGCCTGCTTGACCACGGCGAAGGTCGCCCCGAGGCCGAAGGACTTCCACGCCTGCGTGAGAAACAGGCCGACGAACAGCCAGATCCAGGAATCGATGGTGCCGCCCAGTGAGACGGTGCCCAGCACTGGCAGGGCGAACTCGACCACCGGAAGATCGACGGGCGGGAGGAAGGGCGCGACGTACCACAGCAGGAAACCGACCGTGGCGATGGTGCCAAACAGCGTCAGGGCGAAGCGCGAGCCGATTCGATCGGAGAGCGCGCCGCCCGGATAGGGGTAGACCGCGCTGATGAGGTTCCCGACGCTCCCGTAGAGGCCGATCACACCCGCGCTCGCGCCCAGGACGTTCAGGTACTCCGGGACGTAGCGACTCGTCATCTGGAAGGCGAGGCTGAACGCCAGCATCGCCAGCGAGAGCACGAGTACGTCCCGTTCGAGCGCGAAGAACTGCCGGAAGGGATCGAGCACGCTGGCGTCGTCGCTCGCTTCGGCAGCCATACGTAGGTGTTCGGCGCTCGTCGCCTAAACGACTGGGTACCGGCAACAGACGGCATACTCTGCTATAGAGAGCCAGTCCCAAACTGTTAAGTTGGGGCTGACTGAATAGTCAGTCAGAAATGAGTGATCAACGGCAATCCAGTGCGGACGCGATCTCGGCCAGCGAGCGGGTTTCGGACCTGCTCGACGAACTCACGGCCGAGGAGAAACTCTCGCTCGTCCGGGGCCACGTCGATCCGGAAGGCAACGCGACGGGCTACCTGCCTGGCGTCGAGCGACTCGACGTGCCGGAACTTCGACTCGCAGACGGCCCGCTGGGCGTTCGGACAGAGGAACCGGCGACGGCGTTCCCGGCGTCGCTGGCGCTGTCGGCGACGTTCGACCCCGACCTCGCACGTCGGCAGGGTGAGACGATGGGCAAGGAGGCCAAAGCCCGAAACCAGGACGTGCTGCTCGGCCCGGGGCTCAACATCGTTCGGGTGCCCCACTGCGGGCGCAACTTCGAGTACTACAGCGAGGACCCACTCGTCACTGGCGCGTTCGCGAGTTCAGTCGTCGCGGGCATCCAGTCCGAGGACGTGGTGGCGACGCCGAAGCACTTCGTCGCCAACAACCAGGAGACTCGGCGACCGTACGTCAGCGCCGAAGTCGACGAGCGCGTCCTGCGCGAGCTCTACCTTCCCGGCTTCGCGGATGCGACCGACGCCGGCGCACGCGCGTTCATGACCGCCTACAACAACGTCAACGGGGTCCACATGAGCGAGCAGGTCCACCTGCTACGCGAAGTGCTCAAGGACGAGTGGGGCTTCAAGGGGTTCGTCATGTCGGACTGGTTCGGTACCGAATCGGCCGAACGGGCCGCAAACGGTGGCCTCGACGTGGAGATGCCCGGCGTCTCCATCCAGGAACAGTTCGCCTCGATGGGGATGAACCCCGAGGAGATGGCTGGCGAGATGGACGACAACATCGCCGACGGGATGCCGGACGTGGACAGCGGGGGCTTCTTCGCCGACGACCTGCTCGACGCTGTCGAGGCCGGCGACGTGCCCGAAGCGCGCCTCGACGACATGGTGGCTCGCGTTCTGAGCGCGATGGAGTGGGCAGGACTGCTAGAGGGCGAGCACGACGATGGCGCGATCGACGAACCCGAACACCGCGAGGTGGCCGAGACGATCGCGACTCGCGGGACGGTCCTGCTGAAGAACGAGGACGTGCTCCCGCTGGCCGACGACGCCAGTGTCGCCCTGCTGGGCCCGAACGTCGACGAGGCGATCCTCGGCGGTGGTGGCTCATCCGAGACGACGCCGTTCGAGAAGACCAATCCGGTCGAGGGGATCGAAGCCCGCGCGGGCGGCGACGTGACCGTCGAACACGGCATCCCCCGGGTCGAATCGGTCTCGATGTTCGACGGCCTGATGGGCGACGACGAAGACGAGCCCGAGCCGATCGACCCCGACATCGACGCGGCCGTCGCGGCCGCCGAAGCCGCCGACGTGGCCGTCGTGTTCGTCCGCGACGCCGCGACCGAGGCAGCGGACCGCGACACGATCGCACTGCCCGGAGAGCAGGACGAACTGGTCGAGGCGGTGGCCGCCGCCAACGACGACACGGTCGTGGTCTGTAACACGAGTGGCCCGGTCGAACTGCCGTGGGCCGACGACGTCGCCGCCGTGGTCTCACAGTGGTTCCCCGGCCAGTCTCACGGCGACGCTATCGCCAGCGTGCTCTACGGCGATGCCGATCCCGCAGGTCGCCTCCCGGTCACCTTCGCCGCCGAGGACGACTACCCGGCAAATACCGAGGAACAGTTCCCTGGCGTTGACGACGAGGTCGAGTACAGTGAGGGCCTGCTCGTGGGGTACCGCCACTTCGACGCGACCGACACCGATCCCACGTACCCCTTCGGCCACGGCCACTCCTACGCCGACTTCGCGTACGACGACTTCTCGGTCGTCGACGAGCGTACCGTCGAAGTGACGGTCTCGAACGAGTCGGACCGGGACGGTCGCGAGGTCGTGCAGGCATACGTCGCCGCGCCCGAGGCCCCGGACGACCTCGAACGCCCGCCGCGCGAACTGGCGGCCTTCGACTCCGTCGCGGTGCCGGCCGGCGAGTCGGTCACGGTCGAACTCGCGCTCGACGAGCGTGCGCTGGGTCGCTACGACGCCGATTCGGGCTGGACGGTCGACGACGGGACTTTCACAGTCAGCGTCGGCCGCTCCTCGCGCGACCTGCGCCTGAGCACCGACATCGAGCGGTAGACTGGTCCACTTCGTCTGCCACTCGCGGCCGCGGTTCGCTCCCGCGTTCTCTCATTTTGGACGTTCAGAGTAGCGGTGGAAGGGCATTAGTTCGCCGATCGTCGCGTGTGCGTCCCCTCCGTCGGGCCTGGCCGGTCATTCCAGCGGGACCAGACGCGTGGAGCCGTTCTGCTCGACGGTGATCCGGTACCCTTCGTAACTGAACGTGATCTCCGCCTGCGCCTCGGGGGCCGGGGGTGTCGAGAACAGGTTCTCGATCAGGTGATCGATCTGGCTCCAGAGACTGGGCAGCTCGTCTTGCTCAGTCTCTTCGAGGTGGGAGACGAACTCGACGATCTGGATGCCCGGATCGACACTGGTCTCTGTCTCCATGGTTCGGTGGACGATCTCGTCTTGGTGGTCACTCATCACTACCCTGTTCGCTCGGTAGCCCCGTATACTCTCTTTTTATTGACAGTAGTTGGCACCCAGGTTGCAACGATCATCGACTGGAGCCTGCTGGTCTCTCGGCGCTCCCGTACTCGCTCCCGAGCAGGACGAGCGCGACGATGACCGCCCCGAGTCCGACGCCGAAGGCCAGCGCGACTGTCGGTCGACCTGCCAGCAGGTAGAAGCCCGATCCCGCCGCGACCGCGGGGGGCACGGAAAACAGGAGCGCGTACAGTATCGATCGCTTCATACCCGATGCTCGTGGGCCGGTGTCAAATAAGGTGGGCGCGCTTGCACTCCACATCGAACCGTCGTCTGATTGTGCGGCCGTCGTCCGGTCAGTCGGACATCGACAACCGTCCGTCTCAGTCCCTGCTCTCGACGGGGCGAACGAGATGCCTCGTTTGGTCGTACTCGACGGCACCGGCCGCCGCCAGTTTCGGGAGGTGGGTGTGATGCAACGTGATCCGGACCTCGTCGACGCTCGCTTCGTCGTCGGCCACGTCGGACTGGCGGGCTGCGACGGCCGTCGCCAGGCGTTCCAGCGAGATCTGCCCAGTCTCCGCTGCGAGGATGGACAGTGTCACTCGTCGCCGCTTGGAGGCGAGCAAGCGGTGATACTCGCTCACGGCCAGCGGTGTCTCTGCCGCATCTGTGCTCGACGGCTGTAGTGTTGACTTCGACATGGTAGTCGTCTGCCACCGGTCTCCCCCGGTGTGTACACTCACAGAAGCCCCTGTCGGGGGTAAACGCTCCGTGTAAGCTATTAGGGTCTCGGACGCCGACCGGTTCTTGCCGGTTGGCTATCAGATGGGTGTGTTTCAATACTATTACTGTTCTATAAGTGGCTATATCGACAATTAATAGTGTCTCTGACCTGCTTCCGCCGGCGGAGGGTTGATATATGTCAGGATATATATTATGGCAATGGCCACTGGATCGTTGACCGAGGCACTGCGGGAAACACTCGTCTGCTTCGACCGACACGGGACGCCCCGGACGACGACAGAGATCGCCGACGAACTCGACCTCGGCCGGCGGAGCACGTACGGCCGACTGGAGCGGCTGGTCGAGTCCGAGCGACTGGACACGAAGAAAGTCGGCGCGAGCGCTCGCGTGTGGTGGCGCCCGATCTCCGAGTCGGCGAACGAGTCGACAGCGACGTCGTTCGACGCGACAGCGACTGACAGCTCGCTGGCCGAGGTGCTCGACAGTGCCGCAGTCGGCGCTTTCGTCCTCGACGACGAGTTCGACATCGCGTGGATCAACGACGCCGTCGAGCGGTACTTCGGTATCGACCGCGACGAGGTCCTCGGTCGGGACAAACTGACGGTGATCGACGAGGAGATCGCGCTGGCGGTCGACGATGCCGATCGGTTCACCGACACTGTCCGGCGGACCTATCGCGAGAACAGCGGCCCCGAACAGTTCGAGTGTCACGTCACACTCCCGTCGGGGGAGTCTCGCTGGCTCGAACACCGCAGTAAACCCATCGAGTCCGGCACCTACGCCGGCGGCCGCGTGGAACTGTACTACGACATCACCGACCGGAAGCGGGTCGAACGGAACTACCGCGACCAGCGAGACCAGTTCGAGTCACTGATCTCGGCCGTCGAGGAGTACGCCATCGTCGCGCTGGACGCCGACGGTCGCGTCGAGACCTGGAACGACGGTGCCGAAGCGATCATGGGGTACGACCGACCCGACGTGTTCGGTGAGTACGTCTCCCTGCTGTACACCGACGAGCAGCGCGCCGAGGGCGTTCCGGACGAACTGCTGGAGCGGGCGGCTGCCGACGGGACGGTCCAGCACGAGGGGTGGCGCGTCCGAGCCGACGGCTCGCAGTTCTGGGCCAACACCACGCTCACGGCTCGCTACGAAGACGGTACCCTGGCGGGGTATACGAAGATCACCCAGGAGATGACCGAGCGCCGCGAGCGTGAGCGACGTCACCGCCGCCAGCGCGTCCTCGTCGATCGACTGTTCGAGACGGCACCGATCAGGATGGCGACGTTTCACCCCGACGGGTCGATCGAACGCATCAACTCCCGGGCGCGCGAGCAACTCGGCCTGACGGCGGCGGACGTCGCCTCGTTCACGCTGGAGGACCTGGAGTTCTACGATCGCGACGGCGAACCGTTCGCCACCGAAGAGCACCCCATCTGGTCCGTCATCGAAAACGAGGAGTCGGTGTCCAGTCGGATCGTCCAGCACGACGGTCCGGACGGCGAACGGCGCTGGATCTCACTGACGGCAGCCCCCCTTCACGTCGACGGTGAACTGGAGCGGATTCTCGTCGTCGCTCCCGACGTCACTGATCTCAAACGGACCGAGAACCAACTCTCCCGGGAACGGGACTCGCTCGAACGGGAACTCGACGAGGTGTTCGACCGGATCGACGACGGCGTGATCGGACTGGACACCGACTACCGGTGCACGTACGTCAACGACAGCGCCGCGTCGATGCTGGAGACCCAGCAAGGCGAGATGCTCGGCCGTCGGTTCGCCGACGTGTTCCCCGAGGTCCTCGACACCGAGTTCGAGGCAGCCACCTTCCGGGCCAGCGAGACGCAGGAACCGCAGACGATCGAGGGGTACTACGACCCGCTGGACCGATGGTTCGAGGCGACGCTGTACCCCTCCGCGACCGGCCTGTCGGTGTACTTCCGGGACGTGACCGGGCGCAAAGAGCGCAAGCAGGAACTCGAACGGTACGAGGCGATCGTCGAGACGATGAACGACGGCGTCTACGTCGTCGGGGAGGACGGCCGATTTCGGACGGTCAACCGGGCCTACGCTGACCTCACTGACTACGACCGACAGGCATTGCTGGGTACCCGCCCGTCGAAAGTGGTCTGTGAGTCGACCGTCGATCGTGCCACCGAGATTCGCGACGCCCTCGCGGCCGGCGACCGCGACACTGCACGTCTCGAAGCGACGATCCAGTCGGACGAGGGTGAGTCGGTGCCCGCGGAGGCCACTTTCTCCGTGATCGAGACCGACGACGGTCAGTTCGAACGCGTCGGCGTCGTCCGTGACATCTCCGAACGCAGGGAACGGGCGGCCCGGCGACAGCGGCGACTGGCACAGCTCGAAGCGATCGCTGATCTGGGACAGCACGCTCTCGAAACGCGAGATCTGGACGACCTGATGGGCGAGGCCGTCGAACTGGTCGTCGAGACGCTCGGCACCGACTACTGCAAGATACTGGACCTCGACGCCGACAACGAGACGCTCCACCTCCGAGAGGGCGTGGGCTGGGACGAGGGTGCCGTCGGCGCTGCGACTGTTTCGGCTGTCGACGACGACTCGCAAGCCGCCTACACGCTCGCGACCGACGCCCCGGTCAGGGTCGACGATCTGTCGACCGAGCGTCGGTTCAGTGGCCCCGCACTCCTGACCGATCACGACGTTCGTAGCGGGATCAGCGTGGTCATCGGCTCGCCGGCGGACCCGTGGGGCGTGCTGGGTGTTCACGACACCGATCCCCGCGAGTTTACTGACCACGACGCGACGTTCGTCCAGTCGGTCGCGACTGTCCTCGCGACGGCCCTCTCCCGGCACGCCGACGAGCAGGTACTGGTCCGCCAACGCGAACAGCTGGCCGCGATCAACAGTCTCAATCGCGTCGTCAACGAGATCACCGGTGCGGTCATCGAGCGGTCGACCCGCTCGGAGATCGAATCGACGGTCTGTGGGCACCTGGCCGACAGCGACTCCTACCAGTTCGCCTGGATCGGCGAGCCGGACTACGACTCACAGACGGTTCGGCTTCGGACCGAGGCCGGTGTCGACGGCTATCTCGACGACCGTCGGATCTCGGTCGATCCCGACGACGATCACGGTATCGGCCCCACGGGCCGCGCCATCCGAACTGGAACCGTGCAGACGACACAGGGTATCCAGAACGATCCGCGTTACGAGGCGTGGCACGAGACCGTCCGGGGCCACGGCGTCCACGCGTCGGCGGCGGTGCCGATCACCCACGGCGACACCGTCTACGGCGTCCTCAATCTCTACACCGAACGTCCGGATGCGTTCGAGGGCGAGGAGCGGACCGTGATCGAGCGACTCGGCGACATCGTGGGTCACGCGATCGCGGCGACCGACCGCAAGCGAGCGCTGATGAGCGACGACATCGTCGAACTGGAGTTCTACATCCGTGACGTGTTCGACACACTCGATATCGAGGCGTCCGGAGAGGGGCCGGTGACGCTCGACACCGCTGTGCCGGTCGAAGACGACGAGTACCTCGTCTACGGGACTGCACCACCCGCCGGTGTGCCGATGGTCGAAGCACTGGTCGAGGGGATCCCTCACTGGACCTCGGTTCGCTTCTTCGACGATACGGGATTCGAACTGCGCCTCACTGAGCCGCCGGTCCTCTCCGTGCTCGCCGCACTGGGTGGTCGGATCGACCGTGCCGTCATCGACGACGGTGGCTACCACATGGCGCTCCACGTCGCCGCCGGCACGGATCCCGGGCCGCTGATCGACGCGGTCACGGAAGCCTACCCCACCGCGGAACTGTCACGCCGGCGCCAGCGTTCACGCGACGACGAGACTGTCACCCGCTCCGACCGGCTCGAATCGTCCGATCTCACGGATCGACAGCGGGCCGTCCTCGAATCGGCGTTCCACGCCGGCTTCTTCGAGTGGCCTCGCGAGACCTCCGGCGAGCAACTGGCCGACTCGCTGGGCGTCTCCTCGCCGACGTTCCACCAGCACCTCCGGAAGGCCGAGGAGAAACTGCTCCGATCGGTGCTCGGCCGGGACGCGACCGCTCAGTAACGCCGTCACCGCGTGGCCGCGACCGTCGTCGCGGTCACGAGACAAAAGGCCAGCAGCGAGAGGTTCGGGATCGAGAGCCCGAGTACCGGCGACTGCCAGAGCACGGCCGCACACGGCCCGGTCAGCGTGCAACTGCTCGTCGTCGCCTGCAGGTACGAGTGGTACGCCGAGAGCAGGAGGCCCAGCGACGACAGCGGGATGGCAGTTAGCCACACCCGCGGGCGCTCCTCGACGGCGGCGACGCCCAGCACGACCACCAGCGGGTACATGAGGATCCGCTGGTACCAGCAGAGTTCACACGGTGTCAACCCGAGCCCGAGACTGAACCAGAGACTCCCGCTCGTCGCGACGAGTGCGACGAGCGTCCCGGCAGTGAGCCACGGGCGCGGTTCCGATCGAATCGCGTCCACTCCCATCGTCGCTCGCATTCGATTCGTCGGTATAAAGGTGTACTTCTGTCGCCGTTTCGGCGTCGCCACCAACGCTCTGCTCACACGCCGCTGGCCGTGTTTGATATCGCATCATACGATTTATCAGTCGACCAGTTCCCACTCCGAAGACCAACTGATAAGCCCGTGCCGGGCCATTCAGGCATCATGAGCCTGCGATCACCCCCGCTCGCCGACGCCCACGAGGCGGCCGGCGCACGCTTTACCGACTTCGGCGGCTGGGAGATGCCCGTCGAGTTCGACTCGATCAGGACCGAACACGCCGCAGTCCGCGACTCGGCCGGCAAGTTCGACGTATCTCACATGGGCGAGATCGTCGTCTCGGGGCCGGACGCGACCCGCCTGTTGCAGCGACTCACGACCAACGACGTGACCGATCTCGACCCGGGAGAGGCCCACTACTCGGCGATCACGCGCGAAGACGGCGTGATGCTCGACGACACTGTCGTCTATCGCCTGCCTGCGGCGGTCGAGGGCGACTACCTGTTCATCCCCAACGCTGGCCACGACGAGCAGATGGCCGACCGGTGGCGTGAGCACACCGACGAGTGGGGGTTCGACGCGACGGTGGACAACAGGACGACAGAGTACGGCCTGATCGCACTGCAGGGGCCCGAAACGCCCGACCTGCTGTCCAACGAGACTGACGCCGATATCCCTGCCATGGGGCGGTTCGAGATCGTCGCCGCTGGCGTGGCTGGCGCCGACTGTCTGGTCGCCACCACGGGCTACACCGGCGAGGCGGGTTACGAGATCCTCTGTCCGTGGGACGAAGTCGAGAGCGTCTGGAACGCGCTGGACTGCCAGCCCTGTGGCCTCGGCGCGCGGGACACCCTCAGACTGGAGATGGGATTCCTGCTCTCGGGACAGGACTTCGACCCCGAAGCAGAACCACGAAACCCCTACGAGGCGGGGATCGGCTTCGTCGTCGATCTCGACACCGAGTTCGTCGGGCGAGACGCGCTGGAGGGGGTCGACGTCGAGGGCGTCGACGAGAAACTCGTCGGCCTGTCGTTGATCGACCGTGGGATTCCGCGTGCGGGCTACACGGTGACGACGCCGGACGGCGAGGAACTGGGGACGGTCACGAGCGGGACGATGAGTCCGACGCTGGGCGACCCGATCGCGCTGGCGTACATCCCAACGGACTATACGGAACCGGGGACGAAGCTCCGGGTCGTCGTTCGCGACGAACCGAAGAAGGCACGTACCCGGACCACGCCATTCCTCGATAGATGAGCTTCGACGTTCCCGACGACCTGCGATACCTCGACTCTCACGAGTGGGTCAGACACGAGGACGGCACCGCGACGATCGGCATCTCCGAGTTCGCACAGGACGAGCTGGGCGACGTTGTCTTCGTCGAACTCCCAGGCGAGGACGACGAACTCGCCGCTGGCGAGGATTTCGGCGTGGTCGAGTCGATCAAGGCCGTCTCGGACATCTACGCGCCCGTCTCCGGCACTGTCGTGGGTGTCAACGACGCGCTGGTGGACGAACCGGAACTGATCAACGAGGATCCCTACGGCGAGGGCTGGCTCCTCGAAGTCGCCCTCACCGACGAGGGCGAACTCGACGACCTGCTCTCGGCCGACGAGTACCGCGACCAGATCGCCTGACAGCGATCACTCCGTCGCCGTCTGGCGCGAGTCGTCCGCCGGTTCGGCGATCTCCAGCAGGAACTCGACGTCCACCGGCTGGTCTGTCGCCGGGGACAGCAGCTCCGTGTTGTCGACTGCGAGGATCAGCTCGCGGTCGCCCAGCGCGTCCAGTACGGACGCCTCGGTCACGTCGGTGCGCGTGTACCGGTCGACGACCGGCACGTCGCGCGCGCCGTCCTCGTACTCGTCGTAGTCACCTCGCTCGAAGACGACCACGTCGACGGTCCCGTCACCGACGACGCTTGCCTCGTACCGGAGGTGGTTCTCGCCGTCGCTACCTGGGCCCTGTAACTGGTAGGCGCTGAAATCGCCCGGGTTGACGGTGAGGGTCCCTTCGCTGCTGCTCGATCGATACGCCAGATCGGGGTTTCCCGGGTAGTCGTCGACGCCGTCGGGGACGCCGTCTCCGTCGCCGTCTGGTCGTTCTGTCGTGGTCGGTGTCGGGTCGGTCGTGAGCGACGAGCAGCCACTCAGGGCAGCGACGCTACTCAAGAGGAACGCTCGGCGTTGGAGGGCCATAGCGGGTGTGGCGTCCGATCTCTGGTAAGCCTTCTGGTGGTCCGCCCGGGCGTCTGCCGATACGGGACTGGTCCACACGGCCGTCGGAGAACGCGCACACTAATGTACGCCTGGCCGCTAGCATCGCTCATCACGTCCCCAGGGACGACATTACACATGACCGAGCAAGGTTCTCGCGGTACTCCCTACGCACCGCACACGACGGCGACCACGGCGGCGATGCTCGACGCCGTCGGGGTCGACAGCGAGGCGGCACTGTTCGACATCCCCGACCCGGTTGCCTTCGACGGCGAGTTCGGGATTCCAGAGCGCTCGGAGCGTGAGGTCCGCGGACACGTCGAGTCGATTCTCGGACGCAACGACGACCTCACGGCGCTGCTGGGCCGCGGTCACTACGACCACTACGTCCCGAGCGTGGTCGACGATCTGGCCAGTCGCTCGGAGTTCCTGACCTCCTACACGCAGTACCAGCCGGAGATCGCACAGGGGTTCCTGCAGGCGCTGTTCGAGTACCAGTCGCTGCTGGTCGAGTTGACGGGGCTGGGCGTCGCGAACTGCTCGATGTACGACGCGGCGACGGCGCTGGGCGAAGCGGCGACGCTGTCCCAGCGGGTCCGCAGCGTTTCGGGCGACCGTGTCCTCGTCCCCGAGCAGTTGCGCGAGGGCAAACGCGAGGTACTGGCCAACTACGCTGCCGGCCCCGGTGTCACCGTCGACACCTATCCGATGGCCGACGGCAACGCCGATCTCGACGGGCTCGCGGCCCGACTGGACGACGACGTGGCGATGGTGTACGCCGAGAACCCGACTGTCCGGGGGACCATCGAGGAGGACCTCGGGGCCGTCGGCGACCTCGCCGACGAATACGACGCGCTGTTCTGTCTGGGAACCGATCCGGTCGCGCTGGCACTGCTGGAGGAACCGGCTAGCGTCGGCGCAGACGTGGTCGTCGGCGACGCGAGTTCGCTGGGTACGGGCACTGCCTACGGGTTCGGGCTGGGCCTGTTCGTGACTCGCGAGGAGTACCTGCGACAGGTCCCCGGCCGACTCGTTGGGGCCGCCGAGGACGCCAGCGGTCGTCGAACCTACACGCTCACGCTCCAGACCCGCGAACAGCACATCCGCCGTGAGCGAGCGACCTCGAACATCTGTACGAACCAGGCGTGGGTCGCCTTGCGGACGGCGATGCACGCCGCCTGGCTCGGCCCGGATGGGCTGGTGGACCTCGCGGAGTCCTGCGTCACCCGCGCTCGCGACCTCGCGGCACGGGTCGACGAGATCCGCGGCGTCAGAGCGCCGGTCCACGATCGCTATCACTTCCGCGAGTTCGTCGCCCACACCGACCAGCCCGCCGCTGCGATCCGCTCGGATCTCGCAGACGAGGGCTACGCGGTCCACGCCGTGGGCGAACACGAGATCCAGATCTGCGTGACCGAGACGACCGAACAGGCCGTCGACGACTTCGTCGAGACGCTCTCGGAGGTGGCTCGATAATGGACTACTCACAGGCCCGCTGGACCGAGGACGACGACCGCTACGAACCGCTCCTCTCGGAGAAGTCGACGAGGGACGTTTCGACCGACGACGGCCCGCTCCCGGACGATCTGACTCGCGATTCGCTCGAACTGCCCGACCTGAGCGAGCCAGAACTGGCCCGTCACTACACGCGCCTCTCCCAGATGAACTACGGCGTCGAGAGCGGCCCCTTCCCGCTGGGGTCGTGTACGATGAAGTACAACCCTTCGTTCACCGAGGACCTGGCCGCCAGCCCGGCGGCCGCAGCCCACCCGGATCAGCCCGAGCGGACGACGCAGGGGACGCTCGAACTCCTCGCTCGCTTGCAGGACTATCTGGGCCGGATCGGCGGGATGGACGCCGTCTCGCTCCAGCCACCGGCGGGCGCGGCCGGGGAGTTCGCCGGTATCCTCGTCGCACAGGCCTACCACGCGCACAACGGCGAGGATCGCAGCGAGGTCGTGATCCCCGAATCGGCCCACGGCACCAACTTCGCCAGCGCGGCGATGGCGGGCTACGACGTGGTATCGCTGGCCAGCGACGACGCCGGCCGGGTCGACCTCGATGCACTCGATGCCGCGGTCGGCGAGGAGACGGCGGCCCTGATGCTCACCAACCCCAACACGCTCGGCCTCTTCGAGCGCGACATCGAGGCGATCGCCGACATCGTCCACGACGCGGGCGGCCTGCTGTACTACGACGGCGCGAACCTCAACGCGCTACTGGGCCGTGCCCGTCCCGGTGACATGGGCTTCGACGTGATGCACTACAACGTCCACAAGACGTTCGCGACGCCCCACGGCGGCGGCGGCCCGGGCGCGGGCCCGATCGGCGTCACCGAGGAACTCGCCCCCTTCCTCCCCGCGCCACAGGTCGCCGAGTCGAAGAGTGGATACGAGTTCGTCGACCCCGAACACTCCATCGGCAAGGTTCACGGTTTCTACGGCAACTGGCTCGTTCTCCTGAAGGCCTACGCCTACATCGCCCGTCTCGGCGACGCGGGACTGGCCGACGCGAGCGCCAAGGCGGTGCTCAACGCCAACTACCTCGCCGAGCAGATCGATCTCGACATCCCCTTCGGTCCGTTCCACCACGAGTTCGTCGCCAGCGCCGGTGACCGTGACGCGGCCGACTTCGCCAAACGGATGCTCGACTACGGCGTCCACCCGCCGACGACGAAGTGGCCCGAGATCGTGAGTGAGGCGCTGATGACCGAACCCACCGAGGTCGAATCGAAGCGCACGCTCGACCAGCTCGCCGAGGCCTTCGATGCCGTCGCCGACGAGGACGGCGAGACACTGGCCAGCGCGCCCGAATCGACGGCAGCCGGGCGAATCGATCAGGTCGGCGCGGCCCGTGACCCCTGCCTGAGCTGGCAATCGCTCGCCGACGAGTAGGGCACGGGGCTCGGTCCGACGTTTGGACGACGTTCCGCTCGATACGGACGGTTGTCGGTCTCAACCAGATCGATCGCACGCAGTCGTGCCATCAACTGGGGACACATCTACAACCGTCTGTATGACTGTCCCTGACACCCCGTTTGATATATACTCGCTCGCGTATTAGCGAGTAGCATTCGATGTCAGCTACCGTCGTCCTCCACGTCCGGCCCTCCGACTGGGACCGGTCGGACCTCGAGGATTCTTTCGAAGTTATTGTCGCCCACGACGCGGAGGCGGCCCTCGAGACGCTCGAAACGGCTGATCCCGACTGTGTGGTCGTCGAATCGTCGCTGGGGGACGGGATCGACCCCCTCCGGGCGATTCGAGAGCGCGTCCCGTCGCTCCCCGTCGTCTTCTGCACCGAGCGTGCGGACGGAACACTCGCCGCGGCGGCGACGCGGAACGGCGTCACGGAGTACGTACCCAGAGACGAAACCGACGTGGTCCAGCGGGTTCGAGCGCTCGTCGGTGCGGACACAGTCTCCGGGTTCGGTACCGTCGAGACGCGGGATGCACGCGCGCTCCAGCGAACCAACGACGCCCTCGAAGCCCTCGCCGCACTCGCCGCACAGGACGGGCTCTCGCGCACCGCTCGGATCCGTCGGGCGATCTCGATCGGTCGCGAGCGCCTGGAGCTCCCGATCGGCTATCTCACCCGGTCGGACGGTGACACACAGCACGTCGAGGTGACCGACGGGCCTTCGGACCTGCTCGCCGCGGGGATGTCGGCCCCGCTGTCGAAGACGTACTGCCGACAGACGATCCAGCAGGACGGCCTGCTGGCGATCGCTGACGCCGAACGCGAGGGCTGGGAAGCGGACCCGAGCTACGAGGCCTTCGGCGTCTCCTGTTACCTCGGTGGGACCGTCGTCGTCGACGACGAGCGCTACGGGACGCTGTGTTTCGCGTCGCTGAAGCCCCGCGATCACGAGTTCACCGACGCAGAACAGCGTCTGGTCCGACTGCTCGTCGAGTGGATCGGCAAGGAGATCGAGCGCGACCAGCGCGAGTCGACGCTCCAGACCTACGCGGACACGATCGAGGCCGTCGACGACGGCGTCTACGCCCTCGACGCCGACGGGTGTTTCACGCTCGTCAACGACGCGATGACGGCCCTGACTGGCTACGACAGAGAGGCGTTACTGGGATCGTACACGGGGACGATCAAGGACGACGACACGGTCGAACACGCTCGCTCGGTCCTCCGTGAGATGCTCCGGGGGGACCGTTCGGAGGAGACGACGTTCGAACTCCTGATCCAGCGCGCGGACGGCTCGTCGTTCCCGGCCCAGGACCACATGACGATCCTCAGGGACGAGGCGGGCGACTTTGCGGGCACCGCCGGTGTCATCAGAGACGTGACGGCACAGAAAGAACGCGACGAAGCCCTGCAGGGACTTCTCGGGACGACTCGCTCGCTGATGCGGGCCCGAACGCCGACGGAGGTCGCCGAGATCGTCGTCGGTGCGGCCCGTGAGACCCTCGGTTTCGAGCAGAATCTCGTGCGACTACACGACCCCGATGCTGGAACGCTCGTCCCAGTGGCTGCTGCTGCCCCCAACACCACGCCGGCGGATCGGCCCACCAGGCCGACTGACGAGGGGTTCCACGGCGAGGCGTTCACCACGGGTGAACCCGTCGTCGTCGACGAATTGGTCGACCGCGAGGGGTACGACAACGGTCGGGCCGCGTCGGCCATCTACCTCCCGCTTGGCGACCACGGAATACTGACGATCGCCAGCAGCGACCGGGCCGCCTTCGACGACGCCGATCGATCGATGGCCGAGATACTCGCCTCGAACGCGGCCGCGGCCTTCGACCGCGTCGAGCGCGAGCAGGAACTGCTGCGCTACGAGACCGCCGTCGAGAACGTCAACGATATGCTGTACGTCCTCGACCAGGACGGGCACTTTCAGCTCGTCTCCCGGGCGCTGGCGTCGTATCTTGGTTTCGACCGGGACGAGATGATCGGTCTCCGTCCGGCGACGGTCCTCGACGACGCGGTCGTCCGACGGTTTCGGAACGAGGTCCAGTCGCTCTGGCGGACCGACCGCGACAGCGCCGAGATCGAAACCGAACTGGTGACAGCGGACGGCACACACCGACCGGTCGAGATCGAGGTGTCGCTCATCCCGAGCGACTCGGCGTTCAGGGGCACGGTCGGCGTCGTGCGTGATCTGACCGAACTCAAAGAGACTCGCGAGCAGTTGAGCGAGGAACGAACCCGGTTCTCGTACCTGTTCGACGCGCTCCAGGATCCGGTCGTCGAGACGGAACTGGTCGACGGCGACGCCGTCATCAGGTCGACGAACCCGGCGTTCGTCGAGACGTTCGATCTCGACCCGACAGCCGTGACCGGGCGGCCGATCACGTCGCTGTTGCGCGCCCCTGACGGCCAGACCACGACAGTGCCGTCGCTGGCGTCGGTCTCGTCGGGCGAAGCCACGCAGGGCGAACTCCGCCAGCAGACCGCCGATGGGTTCCGTGACTTCCTCTTTCGGGGCGTCCCGTACCAGCGGGGCGACGGCCGCCGTTTCGCCTTCGGGATCTACACCGACATCACCGACCAGCGCGAACGCCAGCGCCGGCTGGAAGTGCTCAATCGCGTCCTCCGCCACAACCTCCGCAACGACATGACGGTCGTGCTCGGGACGGCCGAGGAACTCCGGCGTCGCAGCGACAGCGACGAGGACCAGTCCCTGCTCGACACACTCCTGGACAAGGCCGAGGAAGTCGTCTCGCTCTCGGACCGGGCCCGCGAGATCGAGAGCGCCGTGCGCCGCGATACGGTCGCGGATACGCCGGTCTCGCCCGCGAGGCTGGTCGAAAGCGTCGTCGACGAGCTCGCCTTCGAGTTCCCCGAGGCGACGGTCCGGACCGACATCGCGGGGACGCCGCCGGTCGCCGATGCCCGGCTCCGGACGGCCGTCTACGAGGCGATCGAGAACGCGCTGGATCACAACGAGGCTCCGACGGTTACGGTGAGTGTCGCACCCAGCAACGACAGTGTCGAGATCCGTATCACCGACGACGGCAGCGGCATCCCCGACGACGAACTCGCCGTCATCACCGGTGACGTGGAGATCACGCAGCTAACCCACGGGACCGGGCTGGGATTGTGGCTGATCACGTGGCTGGTCGAGTCCTACGGCGGTACGGTTGCCTTCGACGTCGACGACGGGACGACAGTGACGCTCAGGCTTCCCCACGACGAGCGCTGAACTTACAGTGCCGAACGGATGCGATCGGCCAGTTCCTCGTACTGTTCGGTGCCCGTGCTCTTCTTGACGAACCCTGTCGGGCACGACACGTCCGGTCTGTCGATGTTTCCTTCGTCGCGCCCGGTGAACACGAGAAACGGGATCTTTGGGCGGGACTCGCGGATCTTCTCACACAGTTCGAGCCCGTCGAGTTTTGGCATCGTCAGGTCACTCACGACGGCGTCGAACTCTCCCGAAGCCACTCGTTCGAGCGCGTTCTCGGGGTCTTTCTCGGTCGTGACCGTGAGTCCGTCTTGTCTCCCCAGAAACGCCTCGGTGATGTCGAGCACGTCTTCGTCCTCGTCGACGATCAGGACCTCGATTGCCATCGCCCAATGTAACGGTGTAGGGCTGATTAAACCCCCCGGTCACCCCGATCATACGGATTGTTGTCGCCGTTCTCGCGGTCGACCCCACACGGTATCGGGTTGATCCGGCGAAGATCTACGACGTACCGTATCATACTGACGGTTGTCGACGTTTGCCCAGTCGATCGCACGCAGTCGTGCGGTCGATCTGATACAGATCTATAACGTACCGTATCAGCGCATCCCTTCGAGATCGACGAGTAGGTCGCGGTCCACGCTGAGCCACGTCGCCATTAGCGCCACGTCGTCGGCCGACTGCGGAAACAGTGTACAGCGATCCGGACTGTCGGCGTAGTGGACGATCGCGAGCTGGAGATCGAACCGTGGCTGACCGGGCTGTGGTGTCGTGCTGGCTTTCACCGCGTCTCTCTCGCGGGCCATTTGTATCGGTCGACGACAGCAGTCCGTAAAACGGCTGCTAGGAGTGCTATCGAGAGCTATTGTGGGAACTGGACCGTCCGAACAACCAGACAGAACGTCGTAGTGCTATCCCGGATCGCCCGCACGACTGTGCGCGGTCGAATCGGAGAAACGGCTACAACCGTCCGTATCAGGCTGTGGCGCCGGTGTCGACCTCGCCGTCGATCCGAACGAAGCCGTGATCACACTCCGCGCAGTGCCACTTCGTCTTCGTGCCCAGATGCATCGTCGTGCTCGCGACCTTCCAGAACGTGCGATACTCCTCGCACTCGGGACAGTAGTGCTCCATGTCCATTGCCATACACCGGCCTTTTCTCCGGGCGTAATTGAAGGTCCCGGTTTTCGGGCAGTAAATCACTATCCGCTATATCGAATCGGGACGTCTCTCTTCTCACCGTCTCGGAGGATGAGATAGCTTCGAGTCGAATTCCGGTGTATTCGGTGCACCCCGCACTGATCAAGGACGGGTACAATCGTCTGTTCGTTCGAAACCGACTCGTCTCCTCCTCGATCGAGGCAGCCAGCCATTCACGCCGTAGCAACAGTGGTTCCGCTGCCTTCTGGTGCAGTTCACGGCACGTGATGTAACAGATGATTGTTGTTAACTCATCTCCTAACGACAATGGCTGTGATTTACGCACGTAGCGTTGCTATCTGTAGGAATCTGTGGGCGAAGACGTTGCCAGAGTCGGCGTGGATACAGTGAGAAGGGAAAACAGGATCAGCTCATATCGGCCAGCGGGCCGAAGTCGTCCACCGGCAGCACGGAGTAGTCGATGGTGAGCGTGTCTTGTGTCGCCCGGATCTTCCCGACGAACGTCGAAATCTCTTCGAGCGATCCCTCCAGTACGAACAGTTCCATGCAGTGATGGCCACCGACGTGACTGTGGAAGTTCGAAGCGACGATCCCCTCGTGTTCGTGGCGGAGATGCATCATTTTCTCCTCGACGCTCGTCGTTTCGTAATCGAAAACCACGGTGACGACGCCCATCAACTCTCTATCTTCGAGTTTCTTGTCCTCGAACTCACCGAGGAGGTTCCGGCTTGCCTCACGGATGACCTCACTGCGACCGGTGTATCCGTGATCGTCCGCGAACTGGTCGATTCGTTCGAGCAGTTCCTCCGGCATCGAGACGCTAACGACGCTCATGTAACAAAATAGCCCGCTCAAAATATTAAGGATTTGCATCCTCACCCGTCGACTGCTCGCCCATCGCGGTCTGGGTCCTCCCGACCACGACGGTCACGACGTGGATTGCAACGGCGACCAGGACGACGACGCCGCCCAGCGTCTGCTCCATTTTCTTGTGTGCTAGCGTCGCTGTCGGCTGTCCCAGTTACACTGTCGAGACAGCGAGTTACCCTGTTTTGAGGAGTCCACCTGCCACTGCCAGTACTGATCGGCACGAGACCGGATCGGTCGTGCAATCGCGTTCAGTGTTCATCGTTGTCTTCGAGTAATCGATGCAAATGATACCGTATTTCCAATCGCATACAACAATCAGTCCAATCTAATATACGGCTCTCGATCGGTTCGGGTACCCTATAAGGGACTGGCGTCCGCACCTCCGGGCATGACAATCTACACGGGTCGCGGTGACGCCGGCCAGACAGACCTCCGGAACATGGAACGGGTCTCGAAAGACAGCAAGCGCATCGAGGCCTACGGCACCGTCGACGAGGTCAACGCGCTCGTCGGCGTGGTCAGGCCGACCGGACACGACGACATCGACGAGAAACTGCGCGCGATTCAGAATCACCTCCACGTCGTCCAGGCCGACTTCGCCAACCCCGACCCCGACGAGGACGACCCACAGATCGACGATGCCCACGTCGACGAACTGGAGGCCTTCATCGACGAGGCCGACGAGGAACTCGATCAACTGACACAGTTCATTCTCCCCTCGGGGTCGGAACCGGGCGCGAAGTTGCACCACGCACGTGCTGTGTGTCGGCGGGCCGAGCGACGTGCGGTGTCGTTCGCCGCCGAGCAGTCGGTCAACGAGGACGCTATCGTCTACCTCAATCGCCTCTCGGACGCGCTCTTTACCCTGGCCCGACTGGTGAACAAACGCGAGGGAGTCCGGGAAGAGAACCCCGAGTACTGATCTATCGGCGAGACGCTCTGAGACGACGCTACTGACACTGATCGATCGTTCTCGCCCCGCTCTGGAACGACTGTTTCCCCGAGACCATCTGAACGGACGAGGGCTTTCAGTGACCGTGTCGTCGATCGAGGGTTGCGAGTTCGATCGCATGCGAGCCTGAAGAGGGACTTCAGGGGCACGACACCCGCGAAGACGCGCGTTCGAATCACGGCTCGTCCGATCAGTTCGTATGGAAACGCTCTTAGCCCGGACAGACACACGACAAAGCATGAGCAACGGGGACGACGACGCCGAGGACGCCGAGAGCCCGGAGGTCGCTCTCACGAGTCGCCTCGACGACGCGGCCGAGAGTCTCGAAGCCGCAGAAACAGAGTCGGATCTGGACGAGGTCGAGGCCACACTGGACGAGATCGAATCGGATCTCGAAGCCGCCGACCTCCCGGAACCGGACGAGGACGACGAGGACGCGGAGGACCCGCGCGAGGAACTGGAGTCGCGCCTCTCGGACCTGCGCGACGACCTCGAAGACCAGCGCGGTCCGTACATCGAGGACGCTGCCGACATCGTCGCGGACGCGCAGTCGACGGTCGCCGACAGCGAGTGGACCGACGACGGCGAGGGTGAGGCTGTCGCCGCCGTCGAGTCGTTCCTCGACGCCGCCGGCGAGCACTACGATTTGGACGCCGACGCGGGCGACTCGCCCGCCGAGGCCGCCGACGCGCTCGGAGCAGCCGCCGACGACCTCGAATCGTCGGGACTCGATCCGGACGAGGACGACGAGGCTATCGCGGGTCTCCTCGACGCCGCCGAGGCCCTCGAAGACGACCTCGACGCCGCCGAGACCTGGGACGACCTCACCGTCCGGGAACAACTCGACGCCCGCGGCTTCTACGACGTACTGGACAACGAGAACCGCAAGGACTTCCCGCCCGAGTGGACGGCGCTGAAGATCTACGCCAAACGCGGCGAGGTCGAGCCGATGCTGTTCGCGCTCGACAAGCTGGACGACTCTGATTTCATGGAGGAGTACGTCCTCGACCAGTTCCTCCACATGGGCAAAGAGGCCGAAAACGCCTTCGAGGAACTCCACCAGCGCTCACAGAAGCGCAACAAGCGCCCGATCCGGATTCTCGGGAAGATCGGCGACGACCGCGCCGCCGAGACCCTGCACGACTTCATCGACGGCGACGGCGACCCCGCGCTCCAGAAGGTCACCCTGCGCGCGCTCGGTGAGATGGGCAGCGAGGAGTCGGTCGGGCCGGTCGCCCAGCGACTCGTCGCCGAGGACGAAGAGGTCCGCTCGGTCGCGGCCCGCGCGCTGGGCCTGCTGGGCGACACCCGCGCCATCGACCCGCTCGCAGACGTACTCGACGAAGACGATGTCGACTCGGTCCGGGCCTCCGCGGCGTGGGCGCTGCGCCAGATCGGTACCGAGCGCGCGCTCGACGTGGCCAGCGAGTACACCGACGACGACGCCTACCTCGTCCAAGCAGAAGCCGAGAAGGCCGCCGGCGTCTGATACGGAGCATTGTCGTTGCGTCCCGGCGATCGTCGCCACGGGGTAGACGATCCCCGGTCAATCGCTACAATCATCCGTATGAGCCTCCCGCTGGATCTCCCGTTTTCCGACCCTTTAAATCAGAAGACGCATCGAGTCGGCCTCGATGGCACGGCCGGCTTCGCTCCTGTTCGCCTGTACGCTCCTCCTCACAGCGACGGTGCTGCCGGCCGCGGAGGCCGGTCCGACCGTCGAGCCACCGGAGTCCGACGACGGCCCGCGGATCGTCGCCGTCTATCCCGATCCGATCGCCGACGAGGACGCCGGCGAGTTCGTCGTCCTTCGAATCCCCGAGAACACTGACACCACCGACTACGCCCTCACCGACGGCGACGCGACGATCCCCCTCTCGAACGTTAGCCACCGCGGTCGCCTCGCACTCTCGGCGGGCCCCGACCGCGCCCGGAACAACACAGACGCCCCGGTCGTCGCGGTCAGCTCGCTGGAACTCTCGAACAGCGGCGAGCACCTTCGGCTGCGGCGCGACGGCACAGTCGTCGACCGGGCGGTGTATCGCGACACCGAGGAGGGACACCTCGGGACGTGGAACGGCACCCGGATCCGGTGGCGACCGATCGGCGCGACCGACCGGCCAGTCGTCCGCACGGACGGCGGTCACGTCCGCACGTTCGTCCTCCCTGACGCACCACAGGTCCCGATCGATACGCTCCGCGGCGCCGACGATCGCATCCTGCTGGCGGGCTACACCCTCACGTCCGAACGAATCGCCGACGCACTCGTCGCCGCCCACCGACGTAACGTCACCGTCCGGGTCTTGCTGGAGGGCGAGACTGTCGGTGGGCGCACGCGCCGCGGTGCCCGACAGCTCGACCGCCTCGCAGCCGCTGGGATCGACGTACGACTGATCGGTGGGGAACACGCCCGCTACGACTACCACCACGCCAAGTACGCCGTCGTCGACCGTCAGGCTCTCGTCCTCACCGAGAACTGGAAACCCGCCGGCACCGGTGGGGCGAGCAGTCGCGGCTGGGGCGTCCGAACGAACCAGACTGCGATCGTCGACGGACTGTCTGCGACCTTCCGGGCCGATGCGGGTGGCCGCGACGCGATCCCGTGGGAGCGCTTCCGCCGGGGCCGCTCTTTCCAGACCGGTGGCGTCTCGACCGGCAACTACAGCACGACCTTCGAACCGACGACCGTCCCGGTCGACGCGACGACGCTGCTGGTCACGCCCGACAACGCCCAGTCCCGCCTCGTCGGAACCCTCGACCGGGCCAACGACTCCGTCGACGTGATCCAGGTCACCGTCGGCTGGGAGAGCGACCTCTCGCGTGCGCTTCGCCGCGCAGCCCGCCGCGGCCTCAGCGTGCGCCTCCTCCTCTCCAGTGCGTGGTACGTCCGGGAAGAGAACCGCGCGCTCGCCGATCGATTCGAAGAGTGGGCCAGTGCAAACGACGCGTCGCTGTCGGTCCGCCTCGCCGATCCCTCGGGGCGCTACGAGAAGATCCACGCCAAGGGTGCCGTGGTCGACGACCGTCGGGTCGTCCTCGGCAGTCTGAACTGGAACGAGCAGGCGGCCACGAGCAACCGCGAGGTCGTACTCCTCTTGCAGGGCCGTGAGGTCGCAGACTACTACGGCGGCGTGTTCGACGCCGACTGGCAGGGCGGGTCCAGTCCGATCCCCTACGGCCTGCTCGCGGCGCTCGCTGGCTGTCTCGGTCTTGCAGCGATCGTCGGCGGGAAAATCGAGTTCGAACGACAGTGACGTCCGGTGGGGTCAGTCCTGACTCAGCACGCCCGTGCTCTGTAGATCTTCGTCGATCTCGGCGTCGGCCATCTTCTCGACCAGCGCATCGATGACCTGCTCGCGCATCCCCTTGACGAACTTGATCGAGCCGACGACCAGGTGGCCACCGCCGCTGACGCCGCCGCCGTCGATCTCGTCGGTCAGTTCGGTGACGTACTCGGGGATGTCCAGCCGGACCCCGTCCGAGCGAAGCACTGCGAAGTCGGGACCGTAGCCGATCGTGATGACGGGATCGCCGGTCTCCTCGACTTTGCGGTCGTGGATCTTGCCCGTCGTCTTCCCGGGCGCAGGGTACGTGAACCGGTGGGCGTGGTGTTCAACGTCGATGCGGTAGAGGTGCGCACCGTTGTCGAGTCGCTCGTGTTCGAGGTGTTGCATCGCGCCGTCGAGCTGGGTCTCCACGTCGCGTTCGGCACGGGTCGAGAGGAACTCGACGATCTCTTCGTGGCGCTCGCGGTCGTCGCAGTTGACGTTGAGCGCGTCGTCGATCAGTTCCCGGCCGTCGTCGTACTTGAGCCAGAAGGTGGCGTAGTCCAGCGCCTCGCCGATGTCTTGCAGGTCGTCCTCGTCGTACCCCTCTTCGCGGGCCAGTTCGACGTAGTCGGACATGGCCTCGCCCTCCGAGCGATCGGAGATGCCGGCGACGGCGGGGACGTGACGAAGTTCGTCGGTCAGCGACGGGTCGATCATGCGGGCCAGTTCGACACACATCATCCCCGTCGTGATCCGGTAGTCCTCGTCGTGGAGGTAGGGGTTGACGTGTGCGTCGATCAGTGGCTCGACGGCCTCGGGGTCGGGGTGGTGGTGGTCCAGCACGACGATGGGGATGTCGTAGTGGCTGAGGTTCCGGTAGGCCGGCGTGTCCTCCTCGGTCGAACCGTTGTCCAGCATCAGGAGCAGCGGGAGCTTCTGGCCGTGTCGCTCCCGGTTTTCGAGTGCGAAGTTGAGATCGCGCGTCACGTCTTCGAGTTCGTAGTAGGGGGCCTTGCTCGGCAATCGCTTGAGCATGTGGCGGCCAGCCTCGTCGTCCTCGTAGTTCTCGGCGATGAACCGTTCGAGCGCAAGCTGGAGCGGGACGCTGGCACAGAGGCCGTCACCGTCGGCGTGATGTCGCATCCGGATCGGGCGCCCCTCCAGGACGGTGCGGCGGAGCTGTCGGGCGACCTCGCGCAGATCGTCCCACAGCTTCTCGAAGGCCGGCCACTCCACGAGTGGCTCGATGTCGGCCGGTTCGGCTGCCTCGGCGAGTGCCTCGTCGATGTCGGCGCGGACGTCCTCCTCGGCGTCGCTCGTGAGCACGGTCAGTTCGTCGACCTCCAGTTGGACGCCGCCGTTACGGCTCTCGACGCGCCCGGTGAGCTGGACCACGTCGCCGACTTCGACGCCCGGGAACGCCCGGACACCGGCCTCGTCGAAGGCGGCACAGGGGACGACCCCGCTCTCGTCGCGGACCTGGAAGATGGTCGGACCGCCGGTCTGCTTGATCTGGAGTACCTCACCCGCGATCGTGACGGTCTCGCCGGTGACGTCGGCGAGGTCGTCGACGACCTGCTCGGAGCCGCGGCCGACCTGTTCGAGCGTGTAGTCGGCGATCTGGATCTCTTCGAAGGCAACGTCGCCGTTCTCGCGCACCTCGGCGAGTTCGACGACGAGATCGTCACCCACGTCGTACTCGCCGACGAGGTTCGAGTCGTGGACGAGGCCGGAGAGCTCCTCCGAGAGATCGACGAAGACGCCGTACTCGACGACGCCGTTGACTGTTCCAACGTAGTAGCTGCCCTCCTCGACGTCGTCGAGGGTGCAGCCGTCCGCGAGTTCGTAGACGACGGTCCGTTCGTCTGGGACCTGGGTACCGTTCCCGGTACCTGTTGGCGGAGACATTTGACAAGTCTTGGTCGCTACCGCGTTTTTATGCTTCGGTATCGTCGCGTCAGCGGCACCCTCGTTTTCGCCGCGCCAGTCCCATCGACAGGATTAGAAGGCACGCCACCACAGGTTCAGGCATGGGCCTGTTTCGTTCGAGTGGGATCATCGGCATCGCCGAATCCGCACTCGAGTTTGCCCTCGCCGCGTCCGAGGAGAGTCACCCCGATGAGTACATGGGCCTTCTCCGCGGCGAGGAGGCGCGAAAGCTCGGTCTCGACGAAGACGGTACCGTTCTCTCGGACGTGCTCGTCATCCCCGGTACTGAGTCGAACGCTGTGAGCGCGACCGTCAAGACGAACATGATTCCCAACGACGTGCGCGCTGCGGGCTCGATTCACTCACACCCCAACGGCGTCCTGCGGCCGAGCGACGCCGACCTGCAGACGTTCGGCCGCGGCGACGTCCACATCATCGTCGGCGCACCGTACGGCCGGACCGACTGGCAGGCGTTCGACCGCGACGGCGAGCCGATCGAACTGGACGTGCTGGACGTCGAGCCGCCCGAGGAGGCCTTCTTCGACTTCGATCAGTCTGACATCGACGCCGAGCTGCGGGAGGACGAGTGGTGACGGTCGACGTGGTCGCACAGGGGACGTTCGACATCCTTCACCCCGGGCACGTCCACTACCTCCGGGAAGCGGCGGCGATGGGCGATCGGCTCCACGTGATCGTCGCCCGACGCGAGAACGTCACGCACAAAGCGCCGCCGGTGCTTTCGAACCGCCAGCGCGTCGAAATGGTGTCGGCGCTGGAACCGGTCGACGAGGCCCACCTGGGCCACCCCGACGATATCTTCGTCCCGATCGAGGAGATCGAACCCACGGTGATCGCACTGGGGTACGACCAGTACCACGAGGTCGAGGGCATCGAGACGGCGCTGGCAGAGCGCGGGCTGGACTGTGACGTGCGGCGGGCCGGGCCACGAGAGCCTCGCGAGGACGAACTGCTCTCCTCGGGCCGGATCATCGAGAGGATCGTCGAAGAGCGCGGGTAGCTGTCAGTTCGATCGTGCTGGATTTTCCACACCGTTTAGCCCCCGGTATGCCCAGAGCACGATGGCACCGACGCCGATGGCGACCAAGAACGGTCGCCCCCACCAGGTGGCGTCCTCAAAGAACTGTGGGACCGCGGCGAACGCGATGGCGGCGAGGCCGAGCAGCGCGAGGACGTATCGCTGGAGGCCCCAGCGCTCGACGACGAACTCGAAACTCTTGGTGAGTAGTGCAGCGAAAGCCAGCGCGGCGACGAAGTCGAGATTGATCGGTGGGAGGGCGCTCATCGCACTGTTGGGGATCTCGTGACTCAGCTACAGCAAGCCGGCGTCATCGAGGCGTTCGACTGCTTCTTCGAGCCGTTCCTTGCTGGCAGCATAGGAGATGCGCGCGTAGCCCGGCGTCCCGAAGGCGTGGCCCGGAACCGTCGCAACGTGGGCCTCTTCGATGGCCTGCTCACACCACTCGTCGTCGTCGCCGTCGGGGGCGACCTCGGGCATCATGTAGAACGCGCCCTGCGGTTCGGGGACGTGGACGCCGTGCTCCTCGAACAGCTCTTTGAGGAACGTCCGACGCTCGTCGAAGGCTTCGACCATCTCCTCGACCGCTTCCTCGGTGTTGGTGATCGCCTCGACGCCGGCGTGCTGCACGAAGTTGACGGCACAGGAGACGGAGTGACCGTGGATCTTGCCCGACTGCTCGACCAGATCCTCGGGGCCGGCGAAGTAGCCCAGCCGCCAGCCGGTCATCGAGTAGGCCTTCGAGAAGCCGTTGACCGTGATCGTTCGGTCTTCCATCCCGTCGAGAGTTCCCAGCGAGGTGGCCTCGCGGCCGTCGTACGTGATCTCCTTGTAGATCTCGTCGGAGATGACCTGGAAGTCGTGCTCGACGGCCAGATCGCGCACGCCCTCCAGGGCCTCGTCGGAGTAGACGGCACCGTGGGGGTTGCCCGGCGAGTTCACCACGAGCAGTTCGGTGTCGTCGCTCACGGTCGCGGCCAGATCGTCGAGCGCGCCTTCGAGCTGGAAGTCGTGAGCGGCCGTGTCGACTCGCTTCAGCGAACCGTCGGCGAGCTTGACCATCGCCTCGTAGGAGACCCACGCCGGGTCCAGCAGAACGACCTCGTCCCCATCGTCGATCAGGGTCTGGAAGATCTCGAACAGCGCTTGCTTGCCTCCGGGCGTGACGACGACGTTGTCGGCGTCGTACTGGGTGAGCCCGTCGTCGTGCAGTTTCTCGGCGATGGCCTCGCGAAGCGCCGGGATGCCCGGCGTCGACGTGTAGCCCGTGTGCCCGGCGTCGAGTGCGTCCTTGGCGGCGTCCTTGATGTTCTCGGGCGTGTCGAAGTCCGGTTCGCCGACGCTCAGGTCGACGACGTCGACGCCGTCGGCCTCCAGTTCGGCGGCCTTGTTGCTGATCGCGAGTGTCGCGCTCGGTTCGACTCGTCCCACGCGTTCGGCGAAGTCCTGTGTCATTGTTGTCTCTCCAGTTGGATCGGCTGTCATACGGATTATTGTAGCGATGTGCCGGTGGCCGTCTACTCTTGGCGACGAGCGCCGGGATCCATCTACAACACTCCGTATCAGTTTACAGCTCGGTCGCGAGGTCGACGGCGCTGGCGACGGCGCTGGCGCCCTTGTCGGTGCGTGCCGCGGCCTCGTCCTGGCTCATGCCCGGCCCGATGATGCCCAGCGTCACCGGCGTATCGCGGTCGAGGCTGACCTCGGTCAGGCCCTGCGCGGCGGCGTGGGCGATCACCTGATCGTGGTCGGTGTCGCCGCTGACGATCACACCGAGGACGGCGACGGCGTCGATATGGTCTCGTCGCGCCAGTCGGTCAGCGGCCAGGGGCGTGTCGTACGACCCCGGCACTTCGCGAGTCGCGACGATCTCGGCGTCGTGGTCGTCGGCCGCGCGGCGTGCCGACTCTGCCATCGCTGCGATCACCTCGCCGTGTTTGTCGTATTGGGCGATTACCAGCCCGAGCTGCACCATACTCGAGAGGCGGGTGGGACAGCTAAAAGAAGTACCGTTTACGGGCGATACGGAACGTTGTCGTTCTTTCCCAGACCGATCGCACAAAATCATGCGGTCGACTGGGGAAACGTCTACAACAGTCCGTATGCGGCGGACCGGACCCTCGAGATTCACCGTCGCAAACCAGAAGGATTCTATGGGATCATCGTATCAGTGGCCGGTATGGATTCGCCCGACCGCCCTTCGGAGGGCGAGGAACCCGATTCCGCGGTGGCGACCGGGACCGAGAGCGACCCCTCACCCGACGCCCTTTCGGACGGACCCTCCACACTGCGGACCAGACTCGGCCACCACGCGACCAGCGCCGTCGGGCTGGTCGTCGCAGTGGCGTTGCTCGGACTCACGCTCCGTCTCCTCTTGCTCGGCGATCGAATCGCTCACTGGGACGAGGGACGGGTCGGTTACTGGATTCTCTACTATCAGGAGACCGGTTCCTTCGCGTACCGACGAATCATCCACGGTCCCTTCATCCAGCACGTCAACCACTGGCTGTTCTCGATCCTCGGGGCCAACGACTTCACGATGCGGCTCCCGGTGGCGCTGATCAGCGCGACACTGCCGCTGTCGGCGCTGTTCTTCCGGAAACATCTCCGCAAAGCCGAGATGGTCGCGCTGGCGCTGTTTCTCGCCGTCAACCCCGTCATCCTCTACTACTCGCGGTTCATGCGCTCCGATCTGCTGGTCGCGACCTTCATGTTCCTCGCGCTGGGAACGCTGGTCCGGTTCTACGACACGCGCCGGTATCGCTACCTCTACGCGGCCTCGGCGTTGATGGCCTGTGGCTTCGCTTCGAAGGAGAACGCCATCCTCTACGTGCTCACGTGGCTCGGCGCGCTGGGGTTGCTCGCCGACCAGGCGCTGTATCGCCCGCGCGACTATCCCAGCGGCTTCCACCTGCTGGCAGCGAAAGCGCGCGGACTGATCGGGTTCGCCCGATCGGCGATCGCTCCGACACCGACCGCCGCGAGGGATCGTGACGGCCGGGCCGACGGGGGCGAGCGCGGCGACAGCGATCGGTCGCCCGACGGGGGGAACGACTGGGCCGGGCTCGTCCGGCCGGTCGGTCGTCCACTGGTCCATCTCGCGGGCATTGCAGTCGTCTTCCTCGCACTGAGCCTGTTCTTCTACGCGCCACGCGGGGCGGGGACAGCCGGCCTTCTCCATCCCCCAGAGACGACCGAGCAGGTTATGTTCTGGCAGGCGGTGGCCGACCCCGCCCAGTTGCCCCAGCTTGTCGAACAGACCTGGGGCCACGTCTCGACGGAGTTCGGTCACTGGTTCGGCCAGGCCGGTGAGAGCGGTGACCGCAGCATCGTTTCGGTCTACGCCGAGTTCCTCGGCCGATACGTCGAGGTGATGGGACTGAAGGCTGCACCGCTGACGATCCTCGGTGTCGTCGGTTTCGTCTACGAGCGCTACGGTCGCGAGACCTCCCGTAACCTGGTGATGTTCTCGGCGTACTGCGGGTTCGTCTCGGTGCTCGGCTACCCGCTCGGGACGGACATCTTCGGGGCGTGGATCGTCGTCCACGCGCTGGTCCCCCTGGCGGTCCCGGCCGCCGTTGGGCTGGGCGTGCTCTACAGGTGGGGCCACCGGGCGTTCGTCGCCGAGGACCAGATCGGCGTCACCGCGGCACTGGTCGTGCTCGTGATCATCGGTGGACAGGTCGGTGTCGTGACCGCCCAGTCGGTGTATCAGAACCCCCAGTCGGACGAGAACCACCTCGTCCAGTACGCCCAGCCCAGCGACGACCCGCGAGCGGAGGTCGGTGCGATGCGACAGGCCGCGGCTGACGACAGCCGGTCCGGATCCGACGTGGTGCTGTACTACGGGGAACCGGAGAACCGGTACGCCGACAACGCCGCGATCGTCGAGCGAGATCCGGCGGGCTGGAACGACTCCCGGTACAGCTACGAGCCGCTGTGTGCCAAGTGGTTCAACCTCCTGCCCCTGCCGTGGTACATGGCCAGCACCGACGCCGAGGTCGACTGTTCACGGGATCCCGGGAACCTGACCGACAAGATTGAATCGGACCCGCCGGCGATCGTCGTCAGCGTCGAGGACGACCGGAGTACGCCGTGGGACGCCCTGAACGCCGAGTACACCCGGGCGACCTACAGCATGCGGACGAGCGGGACCCACTGGGTCTTCTGGGTCCACGACAGCGTGGACATCGAGCGCGAGACTGACGAATCACCGGCACAACAGACGCCAGTCGGTCCGGCGGAGCGGTAGGGAATTCCCTCGTACGGATTACCGTCGTCTCTTCGCGGTGATTGTCGACCCCGTCCCGGCGATCTCGGGTACATAGCGACCGGAATCCGTATCCGTATGAAACAACGCTTAAGCGCGTCGCTCTGAACCTCTCGCACATGACAATCTCGACACCGGGAGTGACGCTGGGCGTGGTCGGCGGCGGACAGCTCGGGCGGATGCTGGCCGAGGCCGCCCCGCCGCTTGGCGTCGATCTCGTCGTCACCGACCCGACCGACGGCTGCCCGGCCGCGCCGGTCGCCAGCGACGCGCTGGTCGGTGACTTCGACGAGGAATCGACGATCCGGGCAGTCGCGGAGCGCGCGGATTACCTCACCTTCGAAATCGAACTGACCGACCCCGACGTGCTCGAACGGGTCGCCGACGAGACAGGGACGCCAGTCCACCCGAAGCCCGAGACCCTGCGGCTCATCCAGGACAAACTGATTCAGAAGGAGCGTCTCGGCGAGGCCGGCGTCCCTGTGCCGGCGTTCCGACAGGTCAACGACGCGGCAGATCTCCGGACAGCGGGTGAGGAGCTGGGCTATCCATTGATGCTCAAGGCCCGTGAGGGCGGCTACGACGGCCGCGGGAACGTCCCTGTCGACTCGCCTGACGACGTGACCGCCGCGCTCGACGCGATCGAGGGGCCGGCGATGGCCGAGGAGATGATCGACTTCGAGCGGGAACTGGCCGTGATGGGCTGTCTCGGGGCCGACGAGCGCGATACGTTCCCCGTCACGGAGACGATCCACCGCGAGGAGATCCTCCGCGAGAGCATCTCTCCCGCCCGCGCGGACGAGGCCGTACGCGAGCGTGCGAGAGACGTCGCACTGGACGTGCTCGACGTGATGGACGGGCGCGGGGTGTACGGCATCGAACTGTTCGAGACGAGCGACGGCGAGATCATGCTCAACGAGATCGCGCCCCGGCCGCACAACTCCGGTCACTGGACGATCGAGGGGTGTCACACCTCGCAGTTCGAACAGCACGTCCGCGCGGTCACTGGCCGCCCGCTGGGGACGACCGACCGACGCGCGCCGACCGTCTCGGCGAACATCCTCGGCGACGTCGACGAGCGCCAGCCCGCGACGCTCTCTGGGGAAGACGCAGTCTTCGAGACGCCGCGGGCGCATCTCCACTGGTACGGGAAACGCGAGGTGTATCGACTCCGGAAGATGGGCCACGTCACGCTCGTCGGCGACGACGAGTCGACCGAGGAACTGCTGGCGGACGTGCGCGAGATTCGCGACGGACTGACCTTCGAGTAGTTCGTTCGCCCCAGGTAGTCTCTTCTTACGCTCTCCCAACTGGTCGACGCTGTTTAGGAGTACGGAAAACACCGGGGCCCATGTCCATTCCCCGGCGAGTTAGTGGCGTCCGAGCGCCACTCACTGAGAGAGGACGCGGTGCCGTGTGCCTCTGATACGGAACGTTGTCGGCCTGTCCCGGATCGACCGCACGCAGTCGTGTGGTCGGCTGGGGAAACGCCTGCAACAGTCCCTATGACGGTTACCGCAATTCCCGTAGACTGTCTGCCAGTATAAGCTTCACTTACAGTTCCCCGACGCGTTTTGCAGATAGTTAGAACTTTTCACGAAAGAGGTCAAATTAAATGACATGTCCGATCTGCCCGAGGACTTTCCGGAGTGGCTCACCACCGAGCGTCACACCCACTACACGCGCCCGCCACTGCTCGCCTACCACCTCTCGAAGTCGTATCCGAACATCGACAACGAGTCCGAGCTGTACCGCGCTGCCCACCGAGATATCGTCAGACAGAACCAGGACGGGACCACGCCCGAGCAGATCTTTACGAACTTTCTGGCGATGGTTCAAGAGGCCGGGGGCGTCCTGCCGGTGGCGCTGGTCGACCGTCCAGACGGCGACCGACTCGTCGCCGACCCGGGAGGCGATACGGTGCTGGAGTTCGGACTCGACGAGGACGACGAGATGGAGTTCCGAGAGCTCTCTCGCACGGACTTTCACGACATGAGCCGGGACGAACTGATCGACCTGCTCGTCTCTTTGCAGGACGCCATCGAGGAGTAGCTCTTCATCGGTGGGTGGCGCTGTTCAGATACGGAATCGGGAGAATTGATCATGGCGCACTGAAAGCCCTCGTGCAGTTGCGGTCCCGGGACCCGCGCTGTCAACCGAAAGAGCCTGTGGCTCTTTCGTGATGTCGTCAGATTCCGATGGGATCTGACTGCAAGCGGGAAATCTGTGATTTCCCGCAATGACAAAAGACGCCGTTCGGCGTCTTTTGAACCACGCTCCAGTGGGTGCTTGCGGGGTCCGGGTTCCCGCATGGGGAGGTCGGTTCCACCGACCGCCTTTACATCCACCAGGGGTTCAGACGGTGACACAGCCGAATCCTGGCGGATGAAAGGGCGAGGCTCGGTCCGGGGTTCTGCGACGGCACTATCCGAACGAAGTGAGGATATCCGCCACAGAACCCCGGAGCGGGCCGAGGGCTTTCGGTACCTCAGTGTTCCAGTACGCAGTTGCTTGTCTGCACACGATCCGGAACGGATCGCCCACACTTACAGTGTGAGGGGTCCGATGCTCGCGTATGACCGACGCAGAGAGCGTGCAATCGCTGATCGACCAGCTCCGCGAGGAAGCCGCGATGGATCGACCGAGCGAGTCGACGCCCGACGTGGGTATCGTCATGGGCTCGGACTCGGACCTGGCGACGATGGCCGGCGGCAAGGGGAAGCGACCGGGAGCGTACGCCGCTCTCGCGGACGAACTGGGCTTCGAAGAGCAGACGGACTTCACCGACGCGCCGGACGCGACCTTCACGTTCGAGACGTTCGTCGTCTCGGCCCACCGGACGCCCGAGTTGATGTACGCCTACGCCGAGACCGCCGAGGATCGTGGACTCGACGTGATCATCGCGGGTGCGGGCGGCAAGAGCGCCGACCTCCCCAACATGACCGCCTCGATCGCCTACCCGTTGCCGGTGATCGGCGTTCCCGTCCAGGAGAAATCCGTCGACTCCGTGATCGGGATGCCCCAGGGCGCGCCGATCACGGCCGTCGACGCCGGCAAGTCGTTCAACGCCGCCCTGACCGCGACCCAGATCCTCTCGCGCAAACACCCCGAACTCCGCGAGCGCCTGCAGGCGTACCACGACGGTCTCCAGAATGAGGTCGGCGAAGTCTCGCGGGACCTCCACGAGATGGGGACGCCGGAGTTCAAAGACGAGTACTGGCAGTAACTGTTCGCGGTGTCGGCACCGGACGCACCTGAAATCACAAGAATCAACCCTTATATGCAAGCGGTCGAAAGCAACGAACGATAGGAGATTCCGGAATGAGTAATCCATGGATCGCGATCGGTGCGCTCGCGCTCGTCGGCGTCGCTATTCCGCTTGCCATGATTGCGGTATCGGCGCTGTTGCGGCCGAGTGTGCCCGAGCAAGGTAAACGCGCCACCTACGAGAGTGGTGAGGTTCCGACTGGCAGCAGCCAGCAGATCAGGTTCAACATCCAGTACTACATGGTCGCCCTGCTGTTCGTCGTCTTCGACATCGAGACCGTCCTCATCTTCCCCTGGACGGTCATCTATCGAGACGCCGTCGGAGCCGTCGACATCGGCCGGGCGCTGTATCCCATGCTTCTGTTCCTGGGGATCCTCGTCGCGGGCCTCGCGTGGGCGTGGCGCAACGGTGCAGTACAGTGGGTCAAGTCCCCGCGTGCCAGTCGGCAACTGAGTACAAAAAATGAGTAGTGACCAACCGATTCCCGACGAAGCACAGTCAACACAGGAAGCCCGGATCGGGAGCGGCGCTGACGACCGCTTCAATTCGAAACTGCGCGAGGCTTTCGGCTCGACCCCGTTCATCCTCACGAAGTTCGACAAGTTCATGAACTGGGTTCGAGGTTCGTCGATGTTCATGCTGCAGTTCGGGATCGCCTGTTGCAGCATCGAGATGATCCACACCTACGCGATCAAGCACGACCTCGATCGCTTCGGTGCCGGCGTTCCCCGAGCCTCGCCGCGCCAGGCCGACGTGATTATCGTCCCTGGGACGATCGTCTCGAAGTTCGCCCCGCGCATGAAGCGTGTCTACGACCAGATGCCCGAGCCCAAGTTCGTCGTCTCGATGGGCTCGTGTACGATCTCCGGTGGCCCGTTCCAGGAAGGCTACAACGTCATCAAGGGCGCAGAGGAGGTCATCCCGGTCGACATCCACGTCCCGGGCTGCCCGCCCCGTCCCGAGGCACTGATCTACGGTGTCGCGAAACTGCAGGAACGGATCGCCAACGGCGAGTCCTCACCGGTGACCGTCAAGCCCTACGAACTCGAACAGTTCGGTGACCTCGAACAGGACGAACTCGTCGACAAACTCGCGAGCGAGATCGACGAGGACGACCTCGTAATGCGGTACAACTGGGCTGATTCGCCATGAGTCTCGAAGAACCGGAACCGTCCACGGAACTGGACGTCGGTGTCACCGACGACGGCCTGAACTACGATCGGATCGAGGCACTGCTGGGCGACTCGGTGCTCGGTCGCGAGACCCACGTCAACGCAGAGGGGTTCGTCATTCGTCCTGACGACGTTCAGGACGTCCTCTCGACGCTGAAGACCGACGCCGGCTTCGACCTCTGTTCCTGTGTCACCGCACAGGAGTACCAGGACCGCTACGAGTCGATCTACCACCTGAAGAAGTACGACGACCCGACCCAGGAGGTCAGCGTCGTCGTCCCCTCGCCGCGTGACGACCCGCACAACCAGACCGGCTCTGCAGTGTACGAGACGGCCGCCTGGCACGAGCGAGAGGCCTACGACCTCGTCGGCATCGAGTACGACGAGCATCCGGATCTCCGCCGCATCCTCCTGCCAGAGACCTGGCAGGGCCACCCCCTGTCGCTGGACTACAACCAGGAGAAGCCACAGATCGTCACGCTTCGCGAGCATGCGAACCCGCTGCAAGACGACATGCAGAGTCCGGACGATCCGGACACGATGTTCGTCAACATCGGGCCACACCACCCGGCGACCCACGGTGTGCTCCACGTCAAGACGACGCTGGACGGCGAGCAGATCGCCGACATCGAACCGGACATCGGCTATCTCCACCGCTGTGAGGAGCAGATGTGCCAGCAGGGGACGTATCGCCACCAGATCATGCCCTACCCCGACCGGTGGGACTACGTCTCGGCGGGCATCCTCAACGAGTGGGCGTACGCCCGCGCGGCAGAGGACCTCGCGGACATCGAGGTGCCCGAGTACGCACAGGTCATCCGCACGATGTCCGCGGAGCTGTGTCGGATCGCCTCCCACGCCCTGGCGATGGGGACGTTCGGGCTGGACGTGTTCGGCGACTTCACTGCGGTCTTCCAGTACGCGTTCCGCGACCGCGAGGTCGTCCAGAGCATCCTCGAAGACCTCACCGGTCAGCGTCTGATGTTCAACTACCTCCGACTCGGGGGCGTCGCCTGGGACCTGCCCGAACCCCGCGAGGAGTTCTTCGAGAAAGTCCGTGACTTCCTCGACGAACTGCCGGGCAAACTCGAAGAGTATCACGACCTCGTGACGGGCAACGAGATCTTCCAGATGCGGTGTGTCGACACCGGTGTCCTCACGCCCGAGATGGTCAAAGAGTACGGCGCGACCGGGCCGGTCGCCCGTGGATCCGGCGTCGACTACGACCTGCGTCGGGACGACCCGTACGGCTACTACGACGAACTCGACTGGAACGTCGTCACCGAGGACGGCTGCGACAACTTCTCGCGCGTGCTCGTGCGTCTCCGAGAGCTCGAGGAGTCGGCCCGGATCATCGAGCAGTGTGTCGACCTCCTCGAAGAGTGGCCCGAGGACGACCGCGAGATCCAGGCCAACGTCCCCCGGACGCTGCGCCCGGACCCCGACCGCGAGATCTACCGCGCCGTCGAGGGTGCGAAGGGTGAACTGGGGATCTACATCCGCTCGGACGGAACCGACAAGCCCGCACGCTTCAAGATCCGGAGTCCGTGCTTCAGTAACCTCCACACGCTGGCGGAGATGTCCGCGGGCGAGTACGTCCCCGACATGATCGCCTCGCTGGGGAGCCTCGACATCGTGCTCGGGGAGGTGGACCGGTAATGCAGAGCCAGACGCCGCTGCCGGACACGCTCGCGAACCTGCTGGGGCTCGACCCGTCGAACCCCCTCGTGCTGTTCGTGATGGCCATCGTCGCCTCGGCTGTCGTCGCGTCGGGACTGTTGGCGCTCGTGGCTGTCTCGGGTATCTGGGGCAAGCGAAAGATCACGGCCGCCTTCACCGACCGAATCGCCGTCAACCGCCACGGACCGGCGGGGATTCTCATCATCCCGGCCGACGCGCTGCGGCTCCTCTCGAAGGAACTGATCATTCCCGAGGGCGTTGACCGACCCGCCTGGGACCTCGGTCCGCTGGTGATGGTGTTCTCGGCGCTCGCCGGGTTCGCCGTCATTCCGATGGGGAGCGGCATCCAGATCGCCGACCCAGAAACCGGTCTCGCGTACGTGTTCGCGATGTCGTCGGTGGCGTCGCTCGGGCTGGTGATGGCCGGCTACGCATCGAACAACAAGTACTCGTTCCTCGGCGGACTGCGAGCCGTCGCACAGAATCTGGCCTACGAGATCCCGCTGGTGTTGACCGGCATCTCGGTGGTCCTGTTCGCGGGCACGCTCCAGATGAGCCAGATCGTCGCGGCCCAGGCAGAGACGTTGTTCTCGCTGGGTCCGCTCGCGATCCCGTCGTGGTACGCCTTCGTGAACCCGTTCGCGTTCGTCCTGTTCATGGTCGCGAACCTCGCCGAGGTCGGCCGCAACCCGTTCGACATTCCGGAAGCACCGACCGAGATCGTCGCGGGCTGGCAGACCGAGTACTCCTCGGTCTACTTCGTGCTGGCGTACCTCTCGGAGTTCATCCACATCTTCCTCGGCGGTGCGATCATCGCGACGATCTTCCTCGGCGGGCCGGCCGGTCCCGGTCCGGCGGCGCTGGGAGTCGTCTGGTTCCTGATCAAGATCGTCGGCGTCTACCTGTTCACGCAGTGGGCCCGCTCGGCGGTGCCCCGCGTCAGGATCGACCAACTCATCGAGATCGGCTGGAAGGGCATGCTCGTGCTCTCCTTCGCGAACCTGCTCCTGACGGCTGTGATCGTCGGGGTGATCGCCTGATGACGACGACTGCGACACTTGGAGGTGACCTCACATGATCGGTATCCTGAAATCGATGGCGACGACGATGAAGCACGCACTGGACGGGGAGACCTTCACGGTCGAGTACCCCGAGACCGCACCTGAAGTGAGCCCGCGTTTCCGCGGGGTCCACAAGTTCAGCCAGGAGCGGTGTATCTGGTGTCGCCAGTGCGAGAACGTCTGTCCGAACAACACGATCCAGATCGTGACGGACGACCAGCGCAACGGCGAGCAGTACAACCTCCACATCGGACAGTGTATCTACTGCCGACTCTGCGAGGAAGTGTGTCCGGTCGACGCCATCCTGCTGACCCAGAACTTCGAGTTCACGGCCGACACCAAAGACGAGTTTGCCTACAACAAAGAACAGCTGAAGAACGTCCCGTGGTACAAGGACATCGACCCGCTGGAATCGCGTGAGCCGGACCGCGGCGCGTGGATCGGCGAAGGCGACGGCGAAGTCGACTATCAATAATTTGTCCGTCGGCCCTGTCTTCGCTTTACTCGCTCGAACGGAGTGAGAGCGAGCCTTTTTCGCCCACGTTTTTGCGCGAGTGGTCGCGAGCGAAGCGAGCGACCCGCAGCGGAAAAAGGTGGCGTCGGGTTGGCGAGGGCGACGGCGAAGTCGACTACCAATAATTTGTCCGTCGGCCTTGTCTTCGCTTTACTCGCTCGAACGGAGTGAGAGCGAGCCTTTTTCGCCCACGTTTTTGCGCGAGTGGTCGCGAGCGAAGCGAGCGACCCACAGCGGAAAAAGGTGGCGTCGGGTTGGCGAAGGCGACGGCGAAGTCGACTACCAGTAACCGCGGCTCGTTTTCGGTGACTGATTGTTCCCTGTCAGGGACCGATTCACGAGGTGTTTTTCTCATCTCGAATCGAACTGAATCAGCCGTTCGGTGTCCGTACGAACCGATCGGGTGGTTTGAGTTGTTTTGATTTGGAACGATGTCGCTCACGGTACTGCAAACGTGACGGGCACTGAACGCCCTCGGCCCGCTCGGCGGCGTCTGTGACGGATATCCTCGTCCAACTCGGAGAGAGCCGCCGCAGACGCCGCGAGACGAGCCTCGCCCGTTCATTCCACCAGGAGACTCGCTTCGCTCGACTCCTGAGCTCTCGTTCACTTCGTTCACGAGAACACCAGGGCCGCACCGCACAGCACCGCGCCACACACCTCCCCAGCCGATTCACTCGCTCCGCTCGTTCATCCCTCGCACAGTGTGGTCGCGGCACGGAGGCCGCGACAGCGCGCGCCGACCCAAATTGTTCAGTCCGTAACCGAAACTGTCCGTTCGTCGGTCATCAAAAAGGGGGGCGAACGGTTCATCGACACGCTGGTACGGTGCGCGCTGTTTAGGGGGGAGAAACTGGAGGCGTGAGTATCGCTGTCGTCCTTTCGCCCTTCTCACCCACCATGCAGAAAATTTTGCCTGTATATCCGGTATCGAGTGCTCGAACGGGCCTCGTGTGACGAGACGAAAGAGGAATCTTCAAAAGCGCGCCGGCAAGAGAGTCAAACAATGATAGGACTGTACGAGACAATAGCGTTCGTGCTGTTCGCAGCCGTGACGGTTGCGAGCAGCTGGGGCGTCGTGCTCGTCCGCGACGTCTGGCACTCGGCGCTGTTCCTGAGCGTGGCGCTGCTGAGCGTCGCGATCCACTACGTCATGCTCAGGGCCGAGTTCGTCGCCGCGATGCAGATCCTCGTCTACGTCGGCGGGGTTCTGATTCTGATCACGTTCGCGGTGATGCTCACGCGCAAAGACGAGAACCTCGTCGAGGTGGGCGCATGACTCGACCGCAACTCAAGACCGACTCGTCGCTGTGGCCAGGGGTAGCGGCGATCGGGCTGTTCGTCGTCTTCGCCGCGACGTTCCTCACCGCAGAGTTGCCCGACCCGTCAGGGTTCGGTGCCGACGCGGCGCTGATGAAGAGCATCGGTGCGGCGATGTTCGGTCTCGAAGCGACGAACATCGTCTCGGAGGGGACCGCGATCAGTTCGGAGTCGTTCCTCGTCGTCTTCGAGATCATCGACCTCGTGCTCGTCGCCGCGCTCGTCGGGGCGATCATGCTCGCTCGCCGCGAGGAGAGCGGCGAGACGGTCACGGTCGCGGCGACCGCCGACACCGACGAGTCCAGTTCCGTGGCGGCCGACGGCGGCCAGTCGGGAGGTGACGAGGCGTGATCCCGACACAGTACTACCTGCTGCTCTCGGCCGCGGTCTTCTGTATCGGCGTCTTCGGCGTCCTCACACGCCGGAACGCGCTTGTCTTCCTGATGTCCGTCGAGCTGATCCTCAACGCAGCGAACATCAACCTCGTGGCCTTCTCGCTGCAGTACGGCAACCTCTCGGGCCAGGTGTTCAGCCTCTTCACGATGGCGCTGGCCGCGGCAGAGGTCGCCGTCGGACTGGGGATCGTCCTCGTGCTGTACCGTAACTTCTCGGACGTGGACGTGACCGAAGCGACGACTATGAGGTGGTAACAATGAGTGCATTCGACTTCGCTCCCGCGATCGCGTTGCTTCCGTTCGTATCGTTCCTCGTCGCGCTGTTCGGCGGGCAGTACCTCCCGAAGAAGGGGGCCTTCGCCGGCATCGCCGCGACGGCCGGCTCCCTGATTCTCTCGGCGTGGGTCGCCGTGACCGTCGCCGGCGGCGAGACGTACAACGAGGCGCTGTACACCTTCACGGCCGGGCTGGACACGTTCTCACTCCACCTCGGTATCCTCATCGATCCGCTGACGGCGCTGATGTTGTTGATCGTCTCGTTCATCGCCCTGCTCGTGCACGTCTTCTCGCTGGGCTACATGAACGACGAGGGCGAGACTGGCCTGCCACGCTACTACGCCGGTCTCGGGCTGTTCACCGCGAGCATGCTCGGGTTCGTCTTCGCCGACAACATCCTGATGGCGTTCATGTTCTTCGAACTCGTCGGGCTCTGTTCGTACCTCCTGATCGGGTTCAACTTCCGCGAAGAGGGGCCGCCCAGCGCCGCGAAGAAGGCGTTCCTGGTCACCCGCTTCGGTGACTACTTCTTCCTGATCGGCGTCGTCGGCATCTTCGTCACTTTCGGGACCGGCGTGTTCGCCGGTGAACACTCCTTCGCGGTCATGGCCGAACACGCGATCAACGGTGAGGTCGCAGAACCGATCCAGCAGACGCTGGATGCCCTCGGTGTCGGGGTCCAGACGTGGTTCACGATCCTGGGCCTGCTTGTGCTGGGTGGCGTGATGGGCAAGTCCGCGCAGTTCCCCCTGCACACGTGGCTGCCCGACGCGATGGAAGGCCCGACGCCGGTCTCGGCACTGATCCACGCGGCGACGATGGTGGCGGCCGGTGTCTACCTCGTCGCGCGGATGTACGGCTTCTACGTGCTGACGCCGACGACGATGGCCATCATCGCACTCGTCGGTGGTTTCACGGCCCTGTTCGCGGCGACGATGGGCGTCGTCAAACAGGAACTCAAACAGGTGCTCGCGTACTCGACGATCTCCCAGTACGGGTATATGATGCTCGCACTGGGGTCGGGCGGGTACATCGCCGCGGTGTTCCACCTGACGACCCACGCCGTGTTCAAGGCGCTTCTCTTCCTCGGTGCCGGGGCGGTCATCATCGCGATGCACCACGAGGAGAACATGTGGGAGATGGGCGGACTCAAGGACAAGATGCCAGTCACCTACTGGTCGTTCCTCGCCGGTTCGCTCGCGCTCGCCGGCATCGTTCCGTTCGCGGGCTTCTGGTCCAAGGACGAGGTGCTGTACGAGGCGCTGATCCACGGCTTCGGGACCGAGGGTGGACTCGGGACCGTGTTCCTCGTCGCGTACGCGATGGGGCTCCTGGCCGTGTTCTTCACCGGCTTCTACACCTTCCGGATGGTCTACCTGACCTTCCACGGCGAGCCCCGGACCGAGACGGCACGCAAACCCCACGGCGTTCGCTGGAACGTCAAGGGGCCGCTCGCGGTGCTCGGGATCCTCGCCACGACGATCGGCTTCATCAACCTCACACCGGTCAAGAAGCTGCTTGGCCCGGAGATCGACTTCCTGCACAAGTGGCTCGCGGGCGAGGAAGGCTCGGGCTGGGAAGCGCTCGCGACCGGCTACCACCACTACGAGGGGCTCCTCCACGACGGGCCGGCACACGTGCTCGTCGGGGAACCGCTCGGCGCTGACGGGACGCTGATCGCCTCCGCGGCGGTCTCGCTTGGACTCGCAGTCGCCGGCGTGCTCGCCGCGCGCTCGCTGTACAAGGTACCGGAACCGGTCGAACACACGAACAAGCTCGGCTCGATCAAGACGCTGCTCATGCACAACTACTATCAAGACGAGTATCAGGTCTGGCTCGCGACCGGGTTCACGTATCCCATTTCGCGGGCCGCAGACAAGTTCGACCAGGGCGTGGTCGACGGGGTCGTCAACGGGATCAGCAGCGTCAGTCTGTTCTCGGGCAGTCGTATCCGCAAGATCCAGACTGGCGTCGTCAGCAACTACGCCTTCTTCATCACGGTGGCGCTGGTCGTGTTGCTGGTCGTCTTCGGCATCCAGGGGGGGTGGTTCTAGATGGTCGCCGTCGCAGCACTGCTGGCCGTGACCCTGCTCGGGGCCATCGCGACCTTCCTCATTGACGACAAATACGCCGCGAAGTTCGCGACCGCCGTCAGTGCGATCCCGCTCGTGGGCTCGGTGTGGATGTACTACGTCTACCTCACCGAGTACCAGGGCGTCGGCAACGCGTTGCTCTCGCCCGAGACCGTCGCCTTCCGCCAGTCCATCGACTGGATCGAACTGGGCGGTTACACGCTCCAGTATTCCGTCGGACTCGACGGCGTGAGCATGCCGCTGCTGGCGCTGACGGGCATCTTGACGACGCTCGCACTCGTGAGCTCGTGGACGCCGATCGACGAGCGCCAGTCCCAGTTCTATGGGCTGATGCTCCTGATGGAAGTGAGCCTCATCGGTGTCTTCTCCGCGCTGGACTTCTTCCTCTGGTTCGTCTTCTGGGAGGGCGTCCTCATCCCGATGTACCTGCTGATCGGGATCTGGGGCGGCCCGCGCCGGAAGTACGCCGCGATCAAGTTCTTCGTCTACACGAACGTGGCGTCGCTGGTCATGTTCGTGGGCTTCTTCGCGCTGGTGTTCTCGCTGGGTCCGGCGCTCGATTCGCTCGGACTCCCGGCGATCGCACAGGCGCTCCGTGGCGGGGCCGTTCTGATGCCCGTCGCTGGCATCACGGCCGGACAGCTGAAGGTGCTCGCCTTCATCGCGATGTTCTTCGGCCTGGCGGTGAAGGTGCCGGTCTTCCCACTGCACACGTGGCTGCCGGACGCACACGTCGAGGCCCCGACGCCGGTGTCGGTGATGCTGGCCGGCGTCCTCCTGAAGATGGGGACCTACGCGCTGCTGCGGTTCAACTTCACGATGCTGTCGGACGTGGCGACCGGTGAGGTCACCGCGATCCTCCCGTTCTCGATGCCGGTCGCGATCGCCGTGATCGGGGTCTTTAGCGTCATCTACGGCGCGATGCTCGCGCTGGCACAGCGTGACCTCAAGCGCATCGTCGCCTACTCGTCGATCTCGTCGATGGGCTACGTCATCCTCGGACTGGTCGCCTTCACGCCCCACGGCATGGGCGGGGCGACCTTCCAGATGATCTCCCACGGCCTGATCTCCGGGCTGATGTTCATGGCCGTCGGCGTCATCTACAACGAGACGCACACGCGCATGGTCGGGGACATGTCCGGCCTCGCGGATCGGATGCCGTGGACGGTCGGCATCTTCGTGTCGGCGGCCTTCGGTTACATGGGGCTGCCGCTCATGTCCGGTTTCGCCGCCGAGGTGTTCATATTCTTGGGGTCGTTCGGTGCGACCGAGACGCTCGGGACTCTCGCGCCGGTGCTGACCTCGATCGCGATGTTCGGGATCGTCCTCGTCGCGGGCTACCTGCTGTGGGCGATGCAGCGGACGCTGTTCGGTGAGTACGAACTCGAAACCGACTACGAACTCGACGGTGCAGCGTTCCACGACGTCGCACCGCTGGCGGTCCTGCTGCTGCTGGTCATCGCCCTGGGTGTCGCACCCGACCTCTCCTACGGGATGATCCAAGAGGCGGTTAATCCGCTCCTCAACGGAGGTGGTGTCTGATGGTACAACTCCCAACGTGGGCGGCGCTCGGTCCGACGCTGTTGCTCGGGCTGACGGCCGTCGTCCTGCTACTGGTCGACAGTATCGACCCGGATACGACGAACAACGAACTGCTGGCCGGTATCGCGGGACTCGGATCGCTGGCGGCCGCCGCAACGAGCGTCTGGTTCATCGTCGGTGGGACAGGCCTCCCAGCCTCGAACGGTGGGGTCATCACCCTCTTCGGCGATCAACTGGTCGTCGACCAGATGGCGCTGTTGTTCTCGTTCCTGATCGCCAGCGTCCTCTCGCTCGTCGTGATCGCGAGCTACGACTACATGAGCGAGCACAGCTATCAGGCCGAATACTACACGCTCGTGTTGCTGGCGGCGACCGGGATGACCCTGCTTGGCAGCGCCAACAGTCTCGCTGTCGCCTTCGTCAGCCTCGAACTCGCCTCGCTCCCGTCCTACGCGCTGGTCGGGATCCTCAAGACCAACAAGGGGAGCGTCGAGGCGTCGCTCAAGTACTTCCTCGTGGGCGCCCTGTCGTCGGGCGTGTTCGCCTACGGGATCTCGCTGGTCTACGGCGCGACCGGTTCGATGCAGTTCGACGCCGTCGCCGGGGCTCTCTCGAGTGAGGCACCCGCCGGTATTCTGGGCATGGGTATCCTGATGGTCATCGGCGGTGTCGCGTTCAAGACTGCCAGCTCGCCGTTCCACTTCTGGGCACCGGAGGCCTACGAGGGGGCGCCGGCACCCATCTCGGCGTTCCTCTCCTCGGCGTCGAAGGCCGCCGGGTTCGTGCTCGCGTTCCGTGTGTTCGTCAGCGCGTTCCCGATGGACCTCGTCGGCGCGGCGATCGACTGGGTACTCGTCTTCCAGGTGCTGGCCATCGTGACGATGTTCGTCGGCAACTTCGCCGCGGCGACCCAGGAGAACGTCAAGCGGATGCTGGCCTACTCCAGCATCGGTCACGCCGGCTACGTCCTGATCGGACTCGCGGCGCTGACCGGTGACGCCAACAGCTACGTGCTGGGCTCGGGGATGGCTCACCTGCTCGTCTACGGCTTCATGAACACGGGTGCGTTCCTGTTCATCGCCATGGTCGAGTACTGGGACGTTGGCCGGACCTTCGAGGACTACAACGGGCTGGCGACGGAAGCGCCCCTGGCCTGTGCGGCCATGACGATCTTCCTCTTCAGCCTCGCTGGCCTGCCGATCGGCGGCGGGTTCTTCTCGAAGTTCTACCTCCTGAGCGCGACGGTCCGGACCGGTACGTGGTTGCTGGCGGGCTCGCTGATCATCAACAGCGCGCTGAGTCTGTTCTACTACTCCCGGGTCGTCAAGGCGATGTGGATCGAGGACCCCGCCAGCGGGCTGGAGATCGAGAGCTACCCGATCGGGCTGTACACCGCCGTGATCACCGCGGCGATCGTGACGGTCCTGCTGGTGCCGGGCTTCGACGTCGTCTCCAGTACGGCCGAAACCGCCGCCTCGCTGCTCTAGGGTCGGTAGACGATCACGCCGCCGCTTTCTTCGCGTTCGACGCGGTCCCGTTCTTCGAGTACGTCGAGATGACCGACAGCTTCGCTCATCCCTGAGAACTGCTCGGTGACAGCCAGATCGTCGAAGAGTCCCTCCATCACGTCGATGGGCGTCGTCGGTCCGTCCACGAGGTCCGCGACTGCGCCGGTCCGTTGCTCGTGTTCGGTCAGGATCTGGTCGATGCGTTCGGCGGGCGCGTCGATCTCGTCGCGATGGCCGGGGAGGAATCGATCGAATCCCTCTGTCGCGAGGGCCGCCAGCGACTCGTTGTAGCGTGGCAGCACGCGCGGGCGCTCACCGCCAGTCTCGGTCGGTGGCTGGAGGAACGGGTTCGGCGTGATCTCGGCCAGGACGTTGTCGCCGACGATCGCACGCCGTTCCCCGTCCGCTTCGAATCCGAAGACGACTTCACCGACAGCGTGGCCATCGACGGTCCCGACGGAGATCGGTCGATCGTCGACGGTGATCTCATCCCCGTCTGTGACGACTTCGTCCACGTGGACGCTGGAGGCGTAGTTGAGAAAGGCCTCCGGGAGCGCTGTCACCGTCTCTGCGGTGTCGCTGGCCATCCCGCAGCGGTCGAAGAAGTCGGAGAAATAGTTCTGCTCGTAGTCGAGTCGACCGGCGAAGTCCTCGAGGATCGGCGTCGCAGCCTCGCTGGCGACGATCCGCGCGCCTTCGTCACGGAACCGATGGGCCAGCCCGAAGTGATCGGGGTGTGGGTGCGTGATCAGTACCTGTTCGATGTCGCCCGGCGTTAGCGAGCGCGCTTCGAGTGCCGTCAACAGCTTCGACCAGGACGCTTCGCTGTCTGGGCCCGGGTCGACGATCGTCCGACCGGTGAGATAGGCGTTGACGGGACCGACCTGAAACGGCGTCGGAAGCGACACGCGGCGGAACATACCGCCGATACTGTCGCGCCGCGGAAAACTGTTCTCCCGTCTTTGGCTGGATCCCTACCGCCAGACCGAGGCCTGATCGGGAAGACAATTCTTAAGTCGACCCCTCGAATAGCGTCAAGTGGCCGGGTTGGTGATCTAGTCCGGTTATGATACCTCCTTCACACGGAGGAAGTCGGCGGTTCAACTCCGCCCCAACCCATTCTGCGACGATCGGACGTGAGCAGCGAACAGTAGACGGTGAGTTGTAACAGATGGGACACGCACCGTCCGACCAACTTTCCCAGAGGACCACAGAGGGTGGTGACGAAATCCCCTTGTTGGTGAACGTGTAATGAAGGATATGGACGTAGAGGGGTCGGATAGATGCGATCGGTCCACCAGTCGCTTGGACCGGGGGGTCGTTCCGTCATGGTTCTGTCGACTCGACATGTTCGGTGATGATCGGGCGCGTGCGCTCTCACCACTCGTGGCGAATATTCTGATGGTGGCGGTTGTCCTCGTACTGGCGATGTTGGTCACGGTGCTCGCGTTCGGGATCCTGAGTGATGTCGATACCGACCAGCCAGTGACGTCGTTCGAGGTCGAACGCGGTGCCGATGGGCAACTGTGGATTGTCCACACGAACGGTGATCGGCTCACACCGGCCCGCCTCAGCCTCACATTCGCTGATAGAACCCACTCCGGGAGCGGGTACGTGGGAGTCGATCAGATCACTAGCGGGACAAAGCTCGGACCGATCTATCCGGCCGGTGCCGAGGAGGTCACACTGATCTGGGTGAAACAGGAGACGTCGGCACTGCTGTACACGGCAGACGTGGACGAGGAGTCGTCGACGCCGGGATACGTGCGGTTCGACGACAGACCGGTCGGCTCGTACGGCGTCGGTCAGGACGCGAACGGGGCGTTCCGGTGGACCAACGGGAGCCGAACACTGGTCCTGGAGAACAACTCCTGGAAGTACGTTCCGTTCGATCCCAGGCTCACGGCCAACAGCGTGCTCGCGTTCGACTTCAGGAGCACTGACGAGGGAGAGATCCACGGTATCGGTCTGGAAGACGACACGTCCCCATCGAGCGATCGGATCTTCCAACTGTTCGGAACCCAGAACTCGTGGGCCTCACAGTACGAGAGTTACGCGACCACCGACGGCTGGGTCCGGTACGAGATTCCTGTCGGAGAACTGTACACCGCGTCCGAACTCGACAGCACTTCGCACCTCGCGTTCGTCAACGACCTCGACGACGGGGGTGAGACCTCCGACTCGTGGTTCCGGAACGTCCGCGTCTACGAGACAGATACCGACACCCCAGAACTGGACGTGACCATCGAGAGGACGACGGAAAAATTGCCAGTCAACAGCTATGGGAGTCAGGACAAAGACGGGACTTACGAGCTTCAGGACGGGAACGAGACGATCGCGTTGACGAACAACACCTGGAGATACGTCCCTCTCGACGTGTCGGTCACTGCCCAGACGACCGTCTCGTTCGAGTTCAAGAGTAACAGTCTGGGTGAGATTCACGCGATCGGCTTCGAGACCGACGCGAGCGAAGACCAGTCGCGGTTCGTCACTCTGAACGGGAGCCAGAACTGGGGCACAGAGTACGGGACTTACCAGACGGGTGACGGCTGGATCGAATACGAGTTCACGATCGAGGACCGGACGACGGCCACTCTCGCAGGCACCGACATCTCTCGGATCGTGTTCGTCAACGACGACGATGACGACGCCAGCGGGAACTCTCTGTTCCGGAACGTGACGGTTTCGAAGACCGGTTGACGCATCAACTGCGACAGAAGTGACCTCGACCTGTCACTACTGACTGACAGTACCAGCCGGGGTCCTCGTCGCCGTACTACTGGCTCCCGCCAGTGGTATTGGCCTCCCAAAGACGTATTTTCTCGGCCGCTGGTGTCGGCGTATGGACGACGATCCACTCTCCGAACGGATGGCCCGCTACGAGGCCCTCGCCGACGAGGTGCAGTCGGTCGCCAGTGAACGTGACGCGGTCGGTGACGAGGTCGCTTCCCGGCTCACCGAAACGGTCGAAGACGCCGTCGAGGACGTGGGTGCGTCGATCGAACCGGTCGGTGGGACCGACGGCCACCGATTCCGCTTCGAGGCGCGGCTCGACCGGGCGGCGCTGGTCGCCCGATTGACCGATGACCTTCCTCCGGGGTTCGTCGTCTCACACATCAACGACGACGGCTCGCTCGGCGTCGAGTGGACCGGCGACGACCGCACCCCCTCGAAACGCGAGCGGGGTGCGATCCTCAAGGCGATCGTCGCCGAGGCGACCGTCACGGACGACGACGGCCTGATCGAGTCAGTCCCGTCTCGGAGTGCGGTGCTCGATCGCGCCGCCGAACTCGGCATTGATCGCGAGGAGGCGGCCGACCGACTGGGACGGCTGGCGGTGCTCGACGTGGTCGACATCGCCGACGGGCGAGTGTACCCCGACACCAACTTCTCGCGATACTAGCTCGTCATCGGGTATTTGCCCGTCCGCTCCCAACGGCGGGTATGGGCTTTCACACCTTCGATGCAGACGGGGCCGACAGACTGGAGAACGCGGCCAGACGCTACCGCTACTGCTCGGCGGAAGAACTGCTGGGCGCGCTCGCGCTTTCCGGGACCGAACACGTCGCCGATCTGGGCAGCGGCACCGGGTTCTACACCGACGACGTGGCACTGCACGCCGGGAGCGTCACCGCGGTCGACGTCCAGGACGCGATGCACGACTACTACCGCGAGAAGGGTGTCCCCGAGAACGTCGACCTCGTCACGGCCGAAGTCGCCGACCTGCCGCTGGCCGACGGCGCACTCGACGCCGCGTTCTCGACGATGACCTACCACGAGTTCGCGAGCGAGGCGGCTCTGGCCGAGGTCCGTCGAGTACTCGACTCCGGGAGTCGTTTCGTGATCGTCGACTGGTCGGCCGGCGGGAGTGGCGAGGCGGGCCCACCCGTCGACGAGCGATACGGTGTCACGGACGCGACGGCGGCGCTCGAAGCCGCGGGCTTCGACGTGATTTCTGCCACCGCGCGGTCCGAGACGTTCCTCGTCGTCGCGACCGCGCCGTAGCGACGCGTCGCGATTCCTCGCGCCTATCGCTCATACGGAACGTTGTAGACGTTTACCCAGTCGACCGCACGCTGTCGTGCGGTCGATCCGGGACAGACCGACAACTGTCCGTATCACTCGCTGAGGTCGATCGCGCCCTTCGAGTCCCAGATCTCTTGCATCAGTTCGGCGAACCGCGCCGTCCTGATCGGGTAGCCGTCTCCGTCGGTCGCGTCGATGGGCTGGTCGGCGATCTTCTCGACGATCGTGTCGTTGTAGTCCATGTCGGCGATCGTCTCGCGCACGTCGAAGGTGATCGTCCCGTCGTCGTCGGTCGAGATCCACGACGTGGCCTGGGCCTTCTCGTCGTACTCGATCGTGTAGTGCTCGCCGCCGACGATCTCGCAGATGTCGGTGAGGCTCCCGATCTTTAGGTCCCGATCGCCCACCTCGATGAACAGCGTGTCGCCGTCGATCCGCGTCTCGTAGCGCTCCATATCCGCTGTCGAATGCGAACTGGCAAAGGCGTGCTGTTTCACGGTCATCGGTCGGTGTCGGGCCGTCTGTGGGATCGAATCGAGTTCTCTCAGACCAGCTCGCGGTATCCTATAGTATGAATAACACTTTTGGCGCGAGAACGAGGCGTTCAAGTATTACTCGGTGTAACCACTGGGAAATGAGACGACGGCGCTTCCTCACACGGACCGGTGCGGGCGTAGCGGGACTGACTGCACTGGCCGGCTGTACGGACCTGGGTGGATCGAGCGAGCCGAGCGGGACGCTCACGGTCGCAACGTACTCCTCGTTCACCGGCGAAGAGACGGCCGGGAACTGGTTGAAGTCGGCCTTCGAGGAGGAGCACTCGGACGTGACAGTCGAGTTCGAGACGCCGGAGAACGGGCTCAACCAGTTCATCCAGCGCAAATCCGAGGGCGTGCCGATCGACGCCGACCTCTACGTCGGGCTGAACACGGGCGAACTCGTCCGTGCAGACGAGCAACTCGACAGCGACCTCTTTGCGGCCACGACCGATCAGGTCGACGGGGCCGACGGCGTCAAGGACGGCCTCCAGTTCGATCCGGACGGCCGTGTTATCCCCTACGACACCGGCTACATCAGTCTCGTCTACGACGAGGACGAGGTCGACGCGCCGACGACGTTCGATTCGCTGCTCGAACCGGCCTACGAGGACGCGCTCATCGCGCAGAACGCCCAGCAGTCCGATCCCGGCCGGGCGTTCCTGCTGTGGACGATCTACAACGAGGGTGCGGACGGCTACCTCGACTACTGGCAGGGGCTGCTCGACAACGGGGTCCAGATCCTGTCGGACTGGGAACCGGCATACCAGGCCTACACGGATGGCGAGGCGCCGATGGTCGTGTCGTACTCGACCGATCAGGTGTACTATCACGGCGAGGGCGTCGACATGTCGCGCCACCAGGTCGGCTTCCCGAACGATCAGGGGTACGCCAATCCCGAGGGGATGGCGCAGTTCGCCGACAGCGACAACGCCGAACTGGCCCGCGAGTTCATGTCGTTCGTGCTGAGTGAGGCGGCACAGGCCGAGATCGCGGTCCGGAACGTCCAGTTCCCCTCGGTCGAGGGCGTCGAACCGGGCGGGGACTTCGGCGAGTACGCCCTGGAGCCCCCGGAGCCAGTCACTTTCACCTACGAGGAGCTGTCGGGCAACGTGAGCGGCTGGATCGACGAGTGGGCGCGTCAGATCGCGAGTAACTGATGGCCACTCGGGTCGATCGGTTCGCCATCCCCGCGGGGATCGCTGCGACGCTTGCGACGCTCGCTATCGTGTTCTATCTCCCGGTCGGGAGCGTCCTCGTCAGCGCGATCAACGTGGGCGGGCAGTTGACCGTCGACCCGCTGCTCACGGTCCTGCGCGATCCGTTCTACACTGGGGTCGCACACTCGCTGTTCGTCGATCCGCTGGGTGTCCCTCGCGGGATCAGCCAGTGGATCGCGGCCGGGACGCCGTCGTTGCGGCTCGGCCTCTTTGGCTTCACCGCCTACCAGGCGCTGCTGTCGACGGTCGCCAGCGTCGTCGTTGGTCTCCCCGGTGCCTACCTGCTCGCGCGCTTCGAGTTTCCCGGCCGCCGGCTGCTGCGCTCGGTGACGATCCTCCCCTTCGTCATGCCGTCGATCATGGTCGCCGTGGGCTTCCTGGCGATGTTCGGCCGGCAGGGACTGTTCAACGATCTGCTCGGGATCGTCGGGCTCGGACCCGTCGAGCTGACGTTCACGCTGGAGCTCGTCGTGCTGGCTCACGCCTTCTACAACGCGCCGCTGGTGACGCGACTGGTGACGGCCGCCTGGGAGTCGGTCGGCGCACGCCGTGTCGAGACCGCGCGGACGCTCGGTGCCTCGCCGCTGCGGGCCTTCCGTGACGTGATCGTTCCCCAGCTGCTCCCGGCCACGCTCACCGCGGCCGTGCTCACGTTCGTGTTCACGTTCATGTCGTTCCCCATCGTGCTGGCGCTGGGCGGGCTCCAGCTGGCGACCGTCGAGGTCTGGCTGTTCGCTCGCGTGCGAGATCTGGCGTTGACCGAGGCGGCCACGCTGGGGGCGATCGAGACGGCGTTGTCGCTGGGGTTGATCTACGTCTACCTCCGGTTCGAGGCGCTCCAGGTCCGTTCCTCGGGTGACTCGCGCGGGCTCGACCGGGAGCCACTGTTCGCCGGCCTGCGCTCGCTGGCGGACCCGCGCCGGCTCGCGCTGCTTTGCTACGGCGTCGTCGTGCTCGTCCTCTTCGTCGGGCCGCTCGCGAGCCTGGTGATCGAGAGCGTCACGACCCCGGCGGGACGGCTCACCGGCGACTACTACGCGTTCCTGCTGTCGATGCAGTCGGGATCGGGCGTCGGGACGGTGCGTCCCCTGGCGGCGGTCTCGAACTCGGTGCTGTTCGCGCTCGGTGCGCTGGCCCTGGCGCTGCCGATGGGGATCGTCGTCTCCGTCGTCGCGACCCGGGAGTCCCGGGGCTCACGGCTGGCCGAGGCGCTCCTTACGGCACCGCTGGCGGTCAGCGGAATCGTCCTCGGACTGGGGATGCTCCGGACGCTCGTGTTCGGCACGGAGCTGTTCGGCCACCGGCTGACGATCACCGGTCCGGTCGCCATCGTCGCGGCCCACGCTGTCGCGGGCTACCCGTTCGTCAGTCGCAACGTGACGCCGGCGTTGAGCGCGATCGACGACCGGCTGGTCGACGCCGCCCGCTCGCTGGGTGCGAGCCGCCAGCGTGCCCTGCGTGACGTGGAACTGCCCCTGATCACGCCGGCGCTGGTCGCCGGTGCGGCCTTCGCGTTCGCGATCAGCATCGGTGAGTTCGACTCGACCGTGCTGCTGGCCGAAGGGGTCGACAGCGCGACGATGCCGGTGGCACTGGAGCGATACACCGGTAACCGCTCGCTCGGGCCGAACCTCGGGCCGGCGACGGCGATGGGGACGGTCCTGCTGGCGGTGACGACCGTCAGTTTCCTTGTGATCGACCGCGTCGGGGGGCGGTGGGAAGGATGACTCCCGGCGTCGGTATCGACGATCTCACGGTCGCCTACGACGACGTAACCGCCCTGGATAGCGTCTCGCTGTCGGTCGACGAGGGCGAGTTCTTCACGCTCGTGGGGCCGTCCGGCTGTGGCAAGACCACGACGCTCCGCTCGATCGCGGGACTGGAGTCGCCCCGGCGCGGTGTCGTCTCGATCGGCGGCCACGACGTGACCGGCGCGCCGCCCGAGGACCGTGACACCGGGATCGTGTTCCAGAATTACGCGCTGTTCCCGCACATGACGGTCCGCGAGAACGTCGCCTACGGCTTGCAGTTCGCCGGACCGCTGGACGCCGGCAGTCCCGAGGCCCGCGTCACCGAACTGCTCGAACTCGTGGAGGTGGCCGATCTGGCCGATCGGGACCCCGACCAGCTCTCGGGGGGCCAGCAACAGCGGGTCGCACTCGCCCGGGCACTCGCACCGGAACCCGACGTGCTCCTGCTGGACGAACCGCTCTCGGCGCTGGACGCACAGCTCCGACAGCGACTGCGAGTCCAGATCAGGTCGATCCAGGCGGAACTGGGGATCACGACCGTCTACGTCACCCACGATCAGGCCGAGGCCCTGGCTATCTCCGATCGGGTCGCAGTGATGCACGACGGCCGCGTCGAGCAGGTGGCAACCCCGGAGACGGTCTACCGCGAGCCAGCGACCCGATTCGTCGCCGAGTTCGTGGGCGACAACAACGTCTTCGACGGCGTGGTCAGCGAGTCCGATCGCCGACGCGCGACCGTCGACGGGACCGCGTTCCCGTTACCGGCAGCGACCGACTACTCCGGCGGCCAGTCGGTCGTGCTCTCAGTGCGCCCGGAGTCGATCGCCGTCGAGTCGGCGGTGAGCCCGGGGAACGACCGGGCGGGAACGCTCTCGGCGACCGTCGAGACCGTCGAGTTCCTCGGTGACGCCTACCGCGTCCACTGCGACTGGCGTGGGCGGTCGGTCGTCGTCAGGACCGAGGCAACTGAACCGCCAGCCGGCGATGTGTCGCTCCGGTTCGACAGCGAGGACGTACACGTGGTGTAGCCGCCGGCAACCGCTGCCGGGTCGCGACCCTAGCTGGCTAGCGACTGGTACTATGCCGTTTCGTGGCGGGTGGGAACGTATGGGCCTGTTCGAACTTCTCACACTCCCGTTTCGGATCGTCGGCGCGCTCTTCCGCGCCGCCTTCGGTGTCGTCTTCGCGTACGTGTTCCTGACAGCGATGCATCGATCGGGGGAACTGCCGCCCGAGCCCCTCGGACTCGCCGCGATGGGGTTCCCCGAGTCGATGTTCGGATTGCCGACCGCGTATTTCGGTACGGTCGTCCTGTTCGGCCTGTTCATGCTGTTCGCGAACGGCGGTTCGGGATCCAGTTCCGGACACCACGACGGGCACGCCGGCGGTTTCGGTGACGGGGGCGGCGGTGGTGGTGACGGCGGCGAGTGATCGACGATGGCGCGTGGCCCTACCGGTAATCGTCGCTTCTATCGAAGGCGGCTATCGGTACACCGCGACAATAATCCGTATCAGTGGCCGCTCCGAACCAGGAGTCGATGAGCGACCTGGGCAAGATCGACCGGGCGGTCTTCGAGGAGATCATCTACCCCAATCTGGGCGCGAGCCGCGGCGACGTGGCCGTTGGACCGCGCCACGGCGTCGACTTCGGCGTTCTCGACGTGGGTGGGCAGGCGGTCGTGATCGCGACCGATCCGGTCTCGCTACTGCCCGCGCTCGGACTCGAACGGGCCGGGCGACTCGCCCTGGAGATCGTACTCGCGGACGTGGCCGTCTCGGGGATCGCGCCCACCCACCTCGCGATCAACCTGACGCTCCCGCCCGAGTGGAGCGACGACGACCTAGCGACGGTGTGGCGGGCGATCAGCGATCACGCCGAGTCGCTGGGCGTGAGCATCGTTTCGGGCCACACGGCGCGCTATCCGGGGATCGACAGCTCGTGGGTGGGCGGCGCGACGGTACTGGGCGTCGGCGACCACGACGACCTGGTCCGTCCGGACGGCGCGAGGCCGGGCGATCGGATCGTCGTCACGACCGGCCCGGCCGCCGAGATAGCCGGCCTGCTGTCGACGCTGTTTCCCGAGCGACTGGGGCTGGACGCCGAGACCGTCGCGACCGCACAGGAGCGGGCCGACGACATCGCGGCCGTGGCCGACGCGCGTGCGGCGTTCGACGCCGGCGGCGTCACGGCGATGCACGACGCGACCGAGGGCGGCATCGCGGGCGGTTTGACCGAGATGGCTCGCGGTGCGGGCGCCCGGTTCGAACTCGACCGGGCCGCGGTCCCGATCCAGCCCGGCGTCGAAGCGGTGTGTCAGGCCGTCGATCTGGACCCCTGGACGGTGACGAGCGCCGGGACGCTGTTGCTGACGGTGGCTCCCGATCGTGCCGAGGCAGTCGCCGCAGCCGTCCGCGAGCGGGGAACGCCGGCGGCCGTCGCCGGTGACGTCGTCGACGGTGACGGCGTGTTCATCGACGGCGAGCGGGTGAGCCCGCCCGACGCCGATCCGTCCTGGGACGTGTTCGACCGGCTGAGCGATAGGTAACACTGTTCAGACGAAGTATCGTCGATCTCTACCGGATCGACCGCACGACGGTTGGCGGTCGACCGGGAAAACGGGATAATACTCCGAATCTGGATCGAGAGTTCGGCAGTCATATACGGACAGCGTCCCATTTTTCGGCCATGACAGCGGACACGAGCGGTCGCTGGAACAAGATCGCATTCGGGCTCGCGTTCGCGGCGGTCGTGATCGTCCCCGGGCTGGGGAAGTACGCGCTCACGGCGCTGGGCTACGAATTCCTCGGGAGCGCCGTCTGGGCGCTGGGCTACGGCCTCGGAGCACTGGCGATGTGGGCCATCTGGATCAGGCCGCTGGACCTGACCAGTCCCGACGGGATGGACCGTTCGGAGACTGACGAGGGTTGATACGGAAAGTTGTAGGTCTTTACCAGATCGACCGCACGCAATCGTGCGGTTGACTGGGTAAACGTCTACAACTTTCCGTATGAGTACAACGGCTGTAGTAAACTTTTTCCGCCAGTCGAACGCAGTTAGGCCATGGCTTCTGACGGGACATCGAGCGGCGTGCCCGGCTACGGCGCGCGCTCGGGCTGGTCACGGGACCACGCCCGACGAATCGAACGATCCGACGACAACACGACGCCGATCTTCTATCCGCCAGCGACCGATCAGGCCCCCGACGTCCACGTCTGGGACACCTGGCTGTTGCGCAACCGCGACGGCACGGTCGCCGAAGTCGACGGCTACCGCGTCGCGTTCTCGCTGACGGCCCCGGCGGATCTGCTCCCCGGCAAGCGCCACGACGTGGCGACGATCCGGTATTTCTACTCGGCCGACGGCACGACCTGGCACAGCGGCGGTGTCGTCTTCGAGGACCCCCTCGGCCAGCGCACCTGGGCAGGGTCGGCGCTGCTGGACGACGGCGAGATCTACGTCTTCTACACTGCCGCCGGCGAGGAGGGAGCGGAGGACTTGACCTACACCCAGCGGATCGTCGGCGCGTCGGGCGGCCGCCCGATCACCGACGACGGCTTCCGTATCGAGGGGCCCTGGACCCACCACGAACTGATCCGGCCCGACGGTGAGCGCTACGAGCGTGAGGACCAGTCCCGCGGGATGATCTACACCTTCCGGGACCCCTGGTTCTTCGAGGACCCGGCGACCGGCGAGACGTACCTGCTGTTCGAGGCCAACACGCCCGTTCCCGAGGGCAGTGACGCCTGCGGCGGCGACCCCGCCCAGCAGGAGTTCAACGGCAGTGTCGGCCTCGCCCACTCGCCGACGGGCGACCCGCTGGACTGGGACCTACAGGACCCGCTGCTGGATTCGGTGTGTGTCAACCAGGAACTCGAACGCCCCCACGTCGTGCTGCGCGACGGGCGCTACTACCTCTTCGTCTCCAGCCACATGCACACGTTCGCACCCGGCGTCGAGGGGTACGACGCTCTCTACGGCTTCGTCGCGGACTCGCTTCGCGGAGAGTACGAACCGCTCAACGGGTCGGGACTGGTCGCGACCAACCCCGCCAACGCGCCCTTCCAGGCGTACTCGTGGATGGCCTTCCCCCACCGCGAGGAGGTGCTCGTCCAGAGCTTCTTCAACTACTACGACTTCGACGCCCACTCGCTGGATCTGGTCTCGGAACTCTCCGAGTCCGAGCAGATGCGGCGCTTCGGCGGCACCCTCGGTCCGACGGTGCGCCTGCAGGTCGAGGGCACCGAGACGAAGGTTCTCGGCACGCTCGACCACTGGGAGATTCCCTTGCCCGACGAGGATCTGCCGCCGACGGATCGCGAGATCTTCGGGCGTGCATCGGGTCGCAGTGGTGACCGCGGATCGTATCAGGACGAGGCCTGATTTTCGGGCTCTTACTTGGCGGGAGTGGTGATCGAGATCGCTGTGCACTCCGAACGGTGGCCACGATTCGCGTTGTCCGCAACTCACGCGAACCGCGAGATCAGTGAGTAGTAGGTGTGCTAGTTGCTCGGGTGGCCCGGGTTGTTCCGGGTGGGACGATGTTGCTCCGGTACTGCGAGAGTGACAGAGAACTGAACGCCCTCGGCCCGCTCGACGATTTCTGTGCCGGATATCCTCACTCGCTGCGCTCGTTCGGATAGTGTCGGCGCAGAAACCGCGAGACGTGCCTCGCCCGTTCATCCGCCAGGACCACACCACAACACAGCACCGCACCACTCACCTCCCCACCCGATTCGCTCACTCGCAACTGCTCGTTCACTCATCCCTCGCACAGTTTCGTCACTCGACGGAGCGAGCGACAGCGCGCGCCACTGCGGCTTGGTCAGTGCATCACCAATACTGAAGGGTAGGCATCCGGGTGACCGAGCGGTCCGGAGGACCCGGTCGGTCGCCCGGTTCACTGAACCGAGCGAAGCGAGGTTCAGCCTTTTTCACCCATGTTTTTGCCGTGAGTGGTGCCCGCAGCGAGCGAAGCGAGCGAGGACACCCGAGCGGGAAAAAGATGGTTTACCAGACAGACTCCAGTTCCCAGGCGTCCAGTGTCGGGATCTCGACGCGGCCGCCGACCGCACTGAGGGTGATGCCCGTCGCGTCCTCCTCGGTCGGATACACGCGACTCGTCAGGCAGTGGCGTTCGTTGGCGAACACTTCGATCACGGAGCCGTCGACGAACACTCGCAGGTCGAGCGGTTCGTCGTAGGGCGACACCCGCATCCGCTGGGTGTCGCGGGTCGCCTGCGGGTCGGTGCTGGACCGGCTGCGGTCGACGCGGACCTCGTTGTCGGCGGTGTAGCGGATCGGCGTTCGCTCGTCACCGTCCGGTGCAGCCAGCACCGTCAGTTCGACGGCGTCGGCGTCGACCAGCGAGAATCGGCCGGCGAGTTCGACCGTCCGACCGCTCGTCTCCAGCCACGTCGTCTCGCCGTGGTCCAGCGTCTGCCCGTCCAGGTGTTCGCGCTCGCCTCGTAGTTCAGTGAGTTCGCGGGCCGGCCGCTGACAGAGTCGTTCGTCGTCGGCAAGCGAGAGTTCGCGGGGGAGCGACAGCGTGCCCGACCAGCCGGCGTCCCACTGGGCGCTCACGTCGCGGGCCTCGGGGACCCACCCCCACGTGAGGACCCGGCCGTCGTCGGTTCGCATCGACTGGGGCGCGTAGTAGTCGCCGTGGTCGAGTCTGTCGCGGTACTCGGGCTCGAACCGCTCGCCGTCGAACTCGCCGAGGAAGTACACCACGTCCTCGTAGTTCGAGACGTGAAGCAGTTCCTTGGCCCCCAGATCGAGCAGTTCCGGGCACTCCCAGACGGTCTCTTCGGGGATGTCGCGATCGCCCGAGAGGATCGGGCCGCAGTACTCCCAGCTCCGGAGATCGTCGGACTCGTACAGCAGGACGACGCCACCACCGTCGTCCATGCCCGCCCCGATCAGCTGGTACCACGTGCCATCCTCGTGCCAGACGCAGTGGTCGCGGAACTCCCCGTCCCAGTGTTCCGTCGAGAGCACGTTCGGGTCAGACGGGAGTTCCTCGATTATCGGGTTCGTCTCGTCTTTCTCCCACGTACAGAGGTCGGGGTCCGCTGTCGTCGCGAGACAGGGGAGTTGTTTGCGGTCCCGGCCGCCGGTGTACAGCAGCGTCGCGGTCCCGTCGTCGTCGACTGCACAGCCCGACCAGCAGCCGTCCCGGTCGGGGCCGTCGGGCGAGGGTGTCAGCGCGACTGGCTCGTCCTCCCAGTGGAGCAGGTCGTCGCTGACGGCGTGGCCCCAGTGGATCGTGTCGTGGTAGGGACCGCCGGGGTTGTACTGGTAAAAGACGTGGTACCGGCCGTTCCAGTGGATCAGTCCGTTGGGGTCGTTGAGCCAGTTTGCCGGCGTCGAGAGGTGGATCTGCGGGCGGTGTGGATCGTCCGTGAACGACTTTCGAAGGGCGGCGACCTCCTCACCGCTGCGGGGCCGTGACGGAACGGTGGCCGCGCCGACGTTCGTGAGGATTGACCTGGCCAGGCGATCACGCGCTTCGAGATCACCGCCGTCGGACTCGAAGACGAGGCCGTCGCCCAGTCCGACGACGCCCCCCTCGCCCAGCGACCAGCCGACACAGGTGACGAGGTCTGGCACGTCGTGGTCGCCCCGGACCGTGCTGGCAAGTACTTCCCCCTGCTCGGGGAGGACGCTGTCGTACCGGGCCAGCGTGGCCTCGGTCCCGCCGCGAGTGAGCGGCCGTCGACCGTCGAGCGGCTCGAAGAACGGGTGATCGTCGTAGACGGCCTTGACGAGTGGCCCGGTCGCCGGCCCGTCCGGCTCCGGCCCGACGGCGTCTGGTGCGACCGGATCGATCCCGAGCTCGTCCACAGTCGTCACCGCCGCGAGTGACAGGACCAGTCCGCCGCCGGAGCGAACGAACGCACGCAAGACGCCGCCCAGATCCGATCCCCTCGCGAGTGACGGCAGCTCGTCGGCGTGCCACCAGCAGGCGTCGAATGCCGACAGCGTCCGCGTGCCGTCGACGAGTTCGTCGACCGAGAGCGCCGTCACGTCGAATCCCGCGCGTTCGGCCCACTCGACCGAAGCAGTCTGCTCTCCGGTTCGGCCGCCCGCGGAGAGCATCGCGACACGAACCGTCGAATCAGTCATAGCCAATCAAAGACGAGCAGAATCAAAAACCTCTCGTTCTCACGTTCGACACACTCACCGCTGCGATGGGCTTTATACGCCCGATAGCGCCGCTCAGGCGACTGTTCGGGCGCGGGACTTGTACTCGATGATCGTCTGGTGACACCGATTGCAGACGAACTCCGTCAGCTTCGTCGTCTCGTCGTTGTAGCTCATTCGGACGCCGCAGTTGGGACACTTCATGATAATTAATGATATATTCTCTGCGGGCTTAACGGTTTGCCTGACGGAGTAGCGGTGTTGCGCTCGCACTGCCGGCATTCATACAGGAATGCGTAATGACCCGTTTCAGTCGAGTTCGACCCTGTTACGCGTCAGTTCCGCCTCGAGATCGCGCGATTCGACGACGGCAGCCAGGCATTCGTCGTCGAGCAGTCGGACCTGTTCGTCGCGGGAGCGTCGGGTCGCTTCGTCGGTGATTCCGGCCGACGTGGCCATCATGACGGCGTCGACGTTCGACCGGTCACGGCGTAGTTCGCTGCACTCTTCGATCGCTGCTTCGGTGACTGGTTCGCCGTCGGGACGGTGGTAGAGTCGAACGAGCATCCGCTCTGCCGTCGGCGACTCTCTGGCGACGACGACCGTCTGGTCCGTGGTCGCCTCGGCCGACCAGCCAGTCTCGCCCAGGACCGTGGCGACGATCTCACCGAACCGCTCGTCGTCGAGTTGCCTGAGCCGATTCTCGAGGTCGACCTCGGTATCCCCGTCCGCTGCCGTGTCTTCGTCCTCGGACGCTCCCTCGCGCTCGGCGACTGGTTCGCTCTCGTCGCCAGCCTCGGACGTTCCGATCGTCGCCTCCACGTCGTAGTCCGGTTCGTCGTCGACCGCTTCCGTCTCGGCGGGGGCGACTGACTCCCCGTCTCGGGCGGCTCTGGCGTGTTCGAGACGCTCCTCGACGGCTGCCCGGTCGGTCTCGAGGTGATCGACGGCCTCGGGGTAGTGGTCGTTCGCGACTTCGATCGATCGGTCGAACTGCTCGCGTGCGGTCTCGAACTCCTCGACTGCGAGGTCGTACTGGTCGGTTCCCATGTACCACTCACCGGCTTGCTTGGCCTTCGTGGCCGCGTTTCGCCGCTCGGCAGTCACCGCCTCGACGACCTCGTTCAGACGTGCCCGGATGTCCTCGGGATCGCCGGCGAAGCGGCGGTGCTCGGCGGACGAGTCGACGCCGATCGCTCGCTGATACAGACCGATCGCCGCCTCGAGATGTTCGGCGGCTTCCTCTGGGTCCTCGGCCTCCTTGGCCGCCCTGTCGGCGTCGACTGCCGCCTGCAGCGGGGCCTCCTCGAGTCGCCGGATCGTTCGCTCAGTGCGTCGCGCCTCTGCTTCGATCCGCTCCCAGTCCTCGATGTCCGCTGTCGGCAACGCCTCGATGGCCTCGTACTCGCTTTTCGATCGGTCGTAGGCGTCGTGTGCCGATTCGAGCTCGTCCTCGCGCCAGCGCCGTTCCCCTCGGTCCGCGAACTGCCGGGCTCGTCCGACCCGCACGGTTGCGAGGGTGTTGGTACAGCGCTGCTCGACCTGCCCCACGCGGTCGACCATCGCCGTCCCCGGCCACTCGCTGGTGAACTCCTGTGCCGTCCGGCTGGCGTCTTCGAGCTGGTCGGCAGCGGCCTGTGCGGCGTCGAGGGCGTCGTCGTACTCGCCACGATCCCGACAGTCCAGCGCGTTGACCAGTGCACGGGTGACGCTGTCGAGGGTCGCCTCCACGTGGTTCCACGCTTGCATCGCCGTTCGAACGTACTCCTCGACCGCTGTGAGCCCGCTCTTTCCGGTGTGTATCGACCACGTAACGTCGCTGGTCTGTTCGACAGTGAGCGTCCCGCCGCGTCGTCCGCCGTCGCTCGTGACTGTTTCGATCTCGGTAAACGGGGCCGATAGCCGCTGATCGCCGTCGACGTGCTCGTGGCTGCTATCCCCGACGAGGACGACGATCCGCCGGTCCGTAACGACCGTGATCGTTCGATAGCCCGAACCCGGCGTGACTCGTTCGACCCCCTCTTCGCGGTTGATTTCGACGCCACGCTTCTGGTTCGTCAGTACGAACACCGGCGACTCGTCGTGTAAATGCGCCTGTGCGGGCTCGTCCCGTAGATACCCCGACGAGAGGAGACCGCCCTTGCCGGTCTGTGTCAGAACCGACGCTGATCCCCTCTCCTGATTATTTATATTGATAACGCAACCCATCAATAACACCTTCAACGTCCGTCGTTATGAGAGTCACTCATTGAATATGATACTGGAAATTAGAATTAATAAGAAAAATAAAGAACAGAATGTCATACGGTCTGTTCCGTTCGCGAACCGTTCTGTCGTCGTCTGCCTGCCGACTGACGCCCGTCTGACTGACTTTTACTACTGTCTTTCCCGATACTCCAGAGGAATGTTCGAACGACCTGACACGGGGAACCGGGACGCCGGCGTGATTCGGATCGATTCGACCGTCTTCGAGACACTGTCTGTGGAGGCAACCGACGATCTCCGTATCGTGCGGTGGCTCGGTACGTGGGCGGGCAGTAACTAGGCGTTCTCGACCAGTCGCGTGGCGATGCGCTGGGCACCGATCGTCGGTGCGATGTCGGGTCGATCAGCCGCGATCGCCTCGATCTCACGGTTGAGCTCTTCGCTGAGACGCTCTTCGAACTCATCGACGATACCGGGGATACAGGCCATCCCGCCGGTGAGTACGACCGGCCGATCAAGCGCGAGCTGGTACACCTTCATGTAATCGTTAGCCAGTTCCGGGAGGAACGTGTTCGCGACTTCCTCGACGGCGTCGTCCAGGTACTCGTCGACGGCGTCCATCACCGACCGCTCGATCGTGAACTCGTGTGAGCCGCCGCCGGGCTGCTGGATGATGTCCGTGAACGGCTCGAAGTCGACGAAGTCGGCGTGTTCCTCCTTGTACTCGCGGGCGGTCTGCGTGTCGATGTTGACCCTGCCCTGCGTCTCTTCTTCGACGTAGTTGGCGATCATCCGATCGACTTCGTTGCCCGTCACTGCACCGGTCGTGAACGGGGCGAGCTGTTCGCCACGGCGGTAAGCCGACGCTTCGAGGTTCGTCGAGCCCATGTTGACCGCGACGAAGATCTCGTCGATCGCTTCCAGATCGTCGCCGAAGGCCGGGATCGAGCCACACAGCGACTCGGGGTAGCTCTCGACGAGGTGCTTACCGATCGAACTCCCCTCGATGACGGAGCTGAGGTTCTCTAGCCCCCGGGGGTTGTCGATCGTCGGGATCGCGTAGACGACGGCGCTGTACTCGGGCAACTCGTTCTGGTCGATCAGCGCCTGGAAGAACGTCTCGGTCAGCTCTGCCCGGTCCTCGTCCTCGGGCAGGCCGGATCGGAGCATGAACTGGACCCGGTCGGGGTACTCGTTGGCTGCCTCCTCGCCGTAGAGTACTTTCTCCTCGCCGGTCAGTGCGTCCTCGTAGGTCGCCAGACACGTCAGAGTCTTGATTATCTCGTTGTCGGTGCCGCGGGCACCGGGCACCGAGACGACGGTCCGCGTACTCCCCAGTTTCACACCGATCGGGACCGCTTCCCCCGATTCACTGATCGTCGTTTCCTCCTCGGCGGCGTCCTCGTCTGCCGACTCCGCTTCCTCGGCTCCCGAGTCGTCTTCCGCAGCGTCCTCACTCATACGAACGTGGTTTTCACGCGTCCGATATATAACCCCCGACCAAAGTAACAGATCTGATAATAGAACCCCCCGAAAGCGTTCCGCCGACTATCGAATCCGCGTGCGTTGCTGTCTGCCCTACTGCATCGAGTGGAGCTTCGCGACGTACACCAGGCTCAGCATGTGGTCGTCGACGTCGAGGCTGTTGGCGTCGTTCGTTCCCGACTCGTCGATGCCTCGCAGGTACTCAGAGAGCGTCGACTGCACGTCTTCGGTGATCCAGTCGACGTCCTCGTAGTAGTCCAGCGCCTCTTCGGCACCGTGGAAACCCGAGTGCATCAGGAGGAACTCCAGCCATTCGAAGACGACGAACTCGGCGGCGTAGTTCTCCGGCAGATGTGCGAGATACGGTTTCTCCGCACCGTCGCCCCCGAGGAACGGGAGTAGTTCCCGGTAGAGCCCGGCCCGGAACGAGTCGCCCGCTGGCACGTCCTCTTCGTCGGCCATCGCCATCCCGACCTCGGCCGGATCGAGTGCGTCGTCGCCGACGCCGTTGCCGGGCCGCTGTTGTTTCGCCATCTTGCGCAACTCGTCGAGGTCGTAGTCGCGCGGATTGATAGTCATGATACTGGCCTATTTCGACTACTTCGTGTTAAATCTTGCACACCGTCAGACGGCCGTCAGACTCGCTCGCACGGCCGTCCTTCGAAATCGTCGCCCCGTCCCCCAGTCCAGCCCTTGATAATCGGGAGCGTATTTTTATATTCGGGTAGCGCCGACATCCTCGTACTCTGACGATGAGTCGCCAATCTGGATCCGACGCAGCGCGGCTGTGCGTCACCAACGCGAAAGGGGGGACCGGCAAGACGACAGTGGCCGTCAACGTCGCCGGCGCCCTCAACGAACGGGGCCGCGACGTGCTGTTCGTCGATCTCGATCCGCAAGGCAACGCCACGGAGGCGCTCGGACTGGTCGACGCCTACGACGCTCCACCGCCGACGCTGTTCGACGTGCTGACCAGCAGTGAGCACCGATCGCGGGCGGGGGAGTTGATCGTCGAACACGACGAGATGGACGTGGTGCCGAGCAACATCGACATGCTGCAGGTCGAGCACGAACTGACTATCGCCGACCTCGTCGCACGAGCCGAGCACGACGACAGTCTCGGCGTCGATCCACAGACGCTGAGCGACCTCGCGATCAACGTCACGCCCGACGCCGTCTCGGGTTCGCACGCGCTTGACGTCCTCGACGAGACGCTCCGGATCGTCGAAGGCGAGTACGACTACGTCGTCATCGACTCGCCGCCCTTCTACGGCAAACTCACGGACACCGGAATCTTCGCTGCCCGGAACATCCTCGTCCCCGCACTGACCGAAGCGAGCTCCGAACGAGCGATCGAACTCTTGATCGACCAGATGGCGGCCCTGGAGGGCCAGACCGGGATCACTGTCAACACACTTGGTGTCGTCGCTAACCGCGTCGAGAAGACCAACGAGGACCTGACGATGCTCTCGTGGCTCGAAACGGTGTTCGAGGACTTCCCGATCTGGGAGGTCCGAAAACGCGTCGCGCTCCAGCGGGCGTTCACGGCCGGCAATTCTATCTTCCACTACGAACAAAGCGTGGACATGGAATCGGTCTTTCTCGACATCGCGACAGAACTCGACCGGCAGTTCGGCTACGCAGAGGAGGTGCCGGCATGAGCGACGACGAACGCATGGATCGAGCGAATCGTATCCGCCGAATGCGAGAGGGGCAGCGAGCGGACGACGACGCTTCAGCGGAACCGGAGGACGACGACGGACCCGAGTCGGTGGCCGATACCGGAGCGGAAGCGTCGTCGGAGGACGAGACAGCCGATGCGGTCGACGACGAGTCAACTGATGTGGTCGACGACGAGCCAGCCGACACGACCGACGACGAGCCAGCCGACACGGCCAACGACGAAGCGACCGAGAATGAGGTCGCCCAGAGTGGGGCGACGGACGAGTCTGTCGAGCAGCAGGACGAGGCGGTCGAACAACCGGCCCGGACGGACGGCGCCGAACAGTCACAGGAGGACAGTATGAACGAGTCGAGCCAGGCGCGTGAACCGGTGGCATCGGACGGTACGAACGACGACGATCAGGATCCCCAGGCGATCGCACAGCGGGCCGCAGCGGCGGCCGCTCAGGTTACCGGTGGTGACGGGACGGATATCGAATCGACCGCCGACAGTGGCGGATCGGCGGACGCCGGGGCGGTCTCTGGCGGCGACGGCACTGTCGCCGAGGCTGCTGCGGCGATCCAGGACGCGACGGATGTCGACCTCCCCGACCAGGCGGAGATCGAGGCCGCAGTCGAAGCTGCGGATGGGTCGGTAGCGCAGCCGGGGGGGTCTGACGGCTCCGACGACACCGCCAAGAGCCCGCGAACCGCCGAGTCAGAGGCGACGGCGGAAGCATCGACCCGGGTCCTCGAATTCACGCTCGGCGACGAGCACTACTGTATCGATATCTCGCTGGTCGAGGAGATCGTCAAACGGGATTCCATCACGCGCGTGCCCAACACCGGCGAGTACATCGAGGGCGTCGTCGACCTTCGCGGCCAGATCACGACGATCCTCGATCCGAAGGCGCTGATGGAGATCGACGCCGAGGGACCGGAGTCGCTGATGATCGTCTTCGACCCGGAGGCGTTCGACGACCAGGGCGCGATCGGCTGGGTCGTCGACGAGGTCCAGCAGGTCGCGCCGATCAGCGACTCGGAGGTCAACGATCCGCCGGTCGACGAGGACTACATCCGGGGTGTCGTCGATCGCGACGACAGCGAGGAGTTCGTCATCTGGACGAAACCGGAGATCGCGATCAAGCTCGCGACCGTCGACGAGGGCGACGAGTAGGCACCACCTCCTGGGGCCCGCAGTGGCCCAATGAAGAAAGCCTTATTCGGGATCGACGGCGGACCTAGTAGTGATGGGGCTCGAAGAGGAGATCCGCGAGATCGAAGAGGAGATCGCCAGCACGCCCTACAACAAGTCGACAGAGGCCCATATCGGGCGTCTCAAGTCGAAGCTCGCGGAGAAAAAGGAGAAACTCGAACAGCAGGACGGCTCGGGGGGCGGTGGCGGCTACGCCGTCGAGAAACACGGCGACGCCACCGTCGCGCTCGTGGGCTTTCCCAGCGTCGGCAAGTCCACCCTGCTCAACGCCCTTACCAACGCCGAGAGTGAGACCGGTTCATACGAGTTCACGACGCTGGACGTCAACCCCGGCATGCTCCAGTACCGCGGCGCGAACATCCAAATGCTCGACGTGCCGGGGCTGATCGAGGGCGCCGCGGCCGGCAAGGGCGACGGCCAGGCCGTGCTCTCGGTCGTCCGCACTGCCGACCTGATCGTGTTCATGCTCTCGGTCTTCAAGATCGAGCAGTACCAGCAACTGAGCGAAGAGCTGTACAAGAACAAGGTCCGGGTCGACCGACAGCCACCGCGGGTCACGATCCGTCGGAAGGCCAAGGACGGCCTCTCTGTCAACGCGAGCGTCGACCTCGATCTGGACGAGGAGACGATCAAGGGCGTCCTGCGCGAACACGGCCACGTCAACGCCGACGTGACCATCGGTGAGCAAGTCGACATCGACCGGCTGATCGACGGTGTCATGGACAACCGCGTCTACGTGCCGTCGGCCGTCGTCGTGAACAAGGCCGATCTCATCGAGCCAGACTACAAGGAGACTGTCGACGCCGAACTCCGAGAGTACGGGATCGATCCCGAGGACGCGGTGTTCATCAGTGCCGTGGAAGAGCGCGGGCTCGACGCCCTGCGCGAGGAGATCTGGGAGCGCCTCGGTCTCATCCGTATCTACATGGACAAACCCGGACGGGGCACCGACCGCGAGGAACCGCTCATCCTCCGCCGGGGGCAAACCGTCGAAGACGCCTGCGAGAAGCTCGGCGGCGACTTCGAGGACCGATTTCGCTTCGCCCGCGTCAGCGGTCCCAGCGCGAAACACGAGGAGCAACAGGTCGGGCAGGATCACGAACTCGCCGACGAGGACGTGCTACGCATCCTGACGCAATGATCGATCCGCGTCGATCCGTATCCCTGGAGACTGCGTGGAGATGAACCGACGCCTCGGGGCGATCCTCGCACTCGCCTTCCTCCCGTGGACGGTCGCCGTCGCCGGCGCTGTCACCTTCGTCTTTCCCTTCGCACTCGTCGACCCCAACACCGGAGCCGTCACGACGATCGTTACGTACTACGTCGCGTACACGACGTCGCTCCCGCAGTATCTGCAGGCGTGGGGCATCGGCGTCGCCCTGTATCTCCTGGCCGCTGGCAGCGCCACGAGCGGCGTGGTCTTCGGTGTCGAGGACCGTCGACTGACGGCCGGACTGCTCGTCCTCGCGGGCCTGACCCAGTTGTCGCTCGCCCACGGGTTCTCCCGACAGCCGGGTCGGTTCGCCGTTCCGCTCGGGACAGTGCTCTGTTTCGCGGTCGTCTGGTGGTTCGATTGGCCCGCGCTCCGGGCCGTAGTCGGGCTGTCATCGGAGTGACGGCTGGCACTAGTCTTTTCGGTACCCGGCGCCACGATTCACACATGGGAATGACCCTCGACCACACGATGATCCGCGTCGAAGACCTCGACGAATCGCTCGACTGGTACACCACACACCTCGACTACGAGGAGAAGGGTCGCTGGGAGGCCGAGACGTTCACCAACGTTTTCCTCGGACCGGCGGACGTCCACGAGGACGGGGCGTTGCTGGAACTTACGTACAACCACGACGGGCGCACGTACGAGATGGGCGACGCCTGGGGCCACATCGCCGTGCGTGTCGAGGACGTGACCGAGGCCTACCACGGGCTGATGGACGAGGGCGTCGAGGACTATCGCCCGCCCGAAGAGAACCCCGGCTACGCCTTCGTCAAGGACCCCGACGGCCACGAGATCGAGATCGTCGAGCGCGACCACGGCGCTCGCTGGAGTCTCGACCATACGATGATCCGCGTCGAAGACGCCGACGCCGCTATCGGCTGGTACGCCCGCAAGCTGGGCTTCGAACCCGCCGGCCGCTGGGAGTCCGAGACCTTCGCGAACTACTTCCTGGCCGATCCCGACGCCGCCGAGGAGGCGATGACGGTCGAACTCACGTACAACTACGACGGGCGCACGTACACGATGGGCGATGCCTGGGGCCACCTGGCCGCCCGCGTCGACGATCTCGAAGACGCCTGGGACTACCTGCTGACACGCGAGGCCGAGGACTACCGCGATCCCGAGTCCTGCGATTACAACTACGCGTTCACCAAGGATGCGGACGGACACGAAGTCGAGATCGTGACAAGCTGACGCGAGTGAGTGGCGCGAACGAGCGCTTTTTGATGTAGATTTTTGACCGAGGGTTACCACAGTGAGCGGTGCGAACGAGGAAACTTGACGGCGAAAAAGGTACGCAATCACAACTACGCGTTCTCCAAGGACGCCGACGGGCCCGAAGTCCCGATCGTCACGTCGGAGTAGCGGATCCGCGACTCGTAGCGATCCCCGTCAAACCCGTCCTTGTCCGGTGGCCGGAGCACTCCTCGCGTCGCCGATATCTTCTGCGTTTGTCAATACTAACCACGCTTCGTTCTCGTTCGAATCGTCCTGTGACGCATCCGCCCAGAACAGGCGTCTCAGGCCGTGTGTCTGTGTGTCTCCTTCACATGGGTCACCACAAAGCATTTATAATACCCGACTAACTCTTTGACTGTACCCCTACCCATGGTGTCAGTAGCGAGTATGCCGGTTCGGTCTGTACGCGGCCTCCGGCCGCGTCCGACAGGGAGAAAGCTGCTGTCGCCGATTGCAACACACAACAAACTATGACAGGAACTAACGATAAGGTTCGCAGCCTGTTCCTCGCTACGCTGATGGTCATGTCCGTATTCGCCATGACCGTCTCGCTTAGCGGAGCAGCAGTTGCGGACACTGCCAACAATGACACTGTCACGGCTGCCAGTGTCACGACGGGTGCGACGCTCAACGCGTCGTCAGGCGCATCGACTACGCAAACACAGAACACGACCATCACGGTCAACGTGAACGGCACGGGCGACGACGTCGACAACATCACGGTTGACTACAGTGAGGCCACGGATAACGGTCTCTCTGTCGACAGCTTCTCGGCTTCAGCCTCTGGTGGCGTCTCCGTCGACGACACGACCGTGAGCGGTGATACGGTCGAAATCCAGATCAGCAACGACGACGGTACCGCTGACAACGGCGCTACTGTCGACTTCGGTGTCGTCTGGGACGTCAGCGACGCCGAGAACGAGAACCTCATCGAACACGTCGTCACCGCTGACGACGGTTCGAGCGAGGCTGCTCAGTTCAAGGTTGTCGGTGACTTCGCGACCCAGATCACTCGAAGCACTGATGCCAATGTGGACATCTTCCGTGGTGAGACCATCCAGCTCGACGCGAATGGTCAGAACGGTGAAGAGGTCCGGATCTACACGACGAACGATGACGGCACTGCGGACGCGCGAGTCGCAAACCTGAACACGGGGACCTTCTCCGACAAGATCAACTACGATACGTCTAGCCTCGACGCTGGTGAGACGTACCTCGTCGGGTTCAACGGTGCAACGTCGCTCGGTGCAGCCAACACGACCAACATGTCCGTCTCCGACCTCGGTCTTGGTATCGAGGCAGACTCGACGTCCATCACGGACGAGGACACAGTTGACGCGACTGCCTCTTCGCAGGCACCGCTCGACGCCTACACCGCGACACTTCTCGACTCCGACGATGACGAAGTCGAGACGATCACCGGTGACTTCGACGGGTCCGGCGAAGCCGACATCTCTTTCGCGTCCCAGGACACGGGCAACTACTCGGTCGAAGTCGAACACAACGACACTGGCATCACCGCCACGACCGACGAGATCGAGGTCACCGAGGCCGAAGACGGCTCGGCTGACTTCGACGCGACGAACAACGTCGTCTCCGAGGACCGGGGCGACATTGCGGACATCACCCTCAACCTCGACAACACCGACACGGCGACGCTCGTCATCGGTGGCGAGGAGTCCAGTTACTGGCTCATCGCCGAAGTCGAGGATGACGACGACGACGGTCAGGTGACCGTCGAGTTCAACAGCTACACGGCTGGTACCGTTGCCGACATGGATGTCGTCAGCGTTGGTGACGACGACAACCTCGTTGACGTCACCCAGGGTGGCGACTTCAACGGCAGCACCACCGACGAGGACCTCCTCGCTGCGACCGAATACGACATGAACGTCACCGCGGGGACCGACTACAACGACCCCGACACGGTTGGCTCACTCTCGCTGACTGACCGTTCCACCGACGCGCTCGCCATCTGGACCGCGCCGGAGGACAACGACATCAGCGAGGTCGAAGACGTCTACGCCAACATCGGTAGCTCGATCACGCAGACTGATGAAGTCGCCAACGGCGACATCGTCGTCCACCAGATCCAGGCAAGCGGCCTGGAAGGTCTCGTCGAGAGTCAGGATGGCTTCTTCAACGCCATCGATAGCGGCGTGATCGGTCTGACGGTCGACCAGAACGACAGCAACGCGGCCGCAAACTCGGACCCCAAGTCGCTGGTTCTCGGTTCCGACAACACGACCGTGATCAACGATCCCGAGAACGACACCTACTTCGCGCTCGTCGACTCGGGCGAGGTCAACAGCGACATCCGCAGTGTCATGAACGATGACGAGTACACTGCTGATTTCAGCGTCAACTCCACCAGTGAGCTCACCGAGGCCGACGACGACGGCGACGACGAAGTCGTCTCCGATCACTTCGGCATCGTTGAGCCGGACGCGACACTCGACGCCAACGACGACGATGAAGTCGTCATTCAGTCCGCGACGGATCAGGAGATCACGGGCGACACCAACTACGCACCGGGTACGGAACTGACGCTTCGCGTCCAGTCCGAATCCAGCACGAGTCCGTTCCTCGCGCGACCGACGGCCACCGTCCAGATGGGCGGTAGCTTCACCTTCACGCAGGACTTCACGGACGTTGCACCTGGCAGCGAGCTCTCGCTCCAGATCCGCCGCAACAACGCGAATATCGGTGACTCCTACGACGGTATGGTCGAAGAGGGCGACACGGCATCCGTCAGCATCAGCGACCAGACCACCGACGGCACCACCGTGACGGTCGACTCCGTCACGATGTCCGCCGGTGGCTTCGTCGCAATCCACCTCAACAACGCCAGCGGCACGGTCATTGGCAACAGTGACTACCTGGCCTCTGGCAACTCCGAGGACGTCGAGATCACTCTCGACCAGGCCCTTGACGGCGACGCGACTGTCGTCGCGATGCCCCACAAGGACACCAACGGCAACGAGGAGTACGAGTTCAGTGGCGGTTCCACTGACGCTCCGTACACCTCCAACGGCTCCGCCGTGACCGACAGTGCATCCATCACTGTCGACACCACGACGGCCACGCCGACGGACACGCCGACGGACACGCCGACGGACACGCCGACGGATACGCCGACGGACACGCCGACGGACACGCCGACGGATACGCCGACGGATACGCCGACGGACACGCCGACCGAAACCGAAACCATGGCCGACGGTGGCGATGGTGACGGTGGCGACGGCGGAGACGACACCACCACCACGTCCACCAGCGGACCTGGCTTCGGTGTCATCCTCTCGCTCGTCGGCCTCCTCGCTGCTGCGCTGCTCGCTGCGCGGCGCAACAACTGAGGACCCTAACTAACCGGACTTCGTCCGGTCTCTGAACTCGCGATTTTTCTTCGGACGCCACCCACCAGTGCCGACAGTCGCTCGTGTAACGACGGCGGGCACAACGACAAAACATATAGCGCCGATTCCGTAACGTACTATCAGTAATGGTTGTCGATGGTGCAGTCACGCTCGCGGCGATCGTCGACGATCCGCTCGCCGTCGCGCGGCCGCTCTCCTGGTTGATCGTTGCCCTCTTCGTCGCCAGTGGCGTGCTCTCGTCACGGGACGGCGACCGAGAGCGAGCTCGCTACGCCGGTGTCACGGCCTGGGGGCTGTTCGGCCTGTTCTGGCTCGTCCTCGTCCCGCATTTCGTGCTCGTCCAGCGGAGTATCGTCGAGGGGATCGGGAGTATCGCTGCGGTACCACTGTCGCTGTACGTCGGTTATCTCCTCTGGAACGGTCGCGATTCGCTGTTTACCCTCTCGAAGGCGGTCGGGTTCATGGGGCTCATCTATCTCCCGTTCGCGTACCTGCCCCTGGTCGAATCGAACCCGCTTCGCAAGTGGATCATCGAGACTGTCGCGGGGCAGACGGCGTTCCTGCTGTCGCTGATCGGCGTCGAGCCCCAGCTCGTGACCGGGGCGAGCGTGCTCGATCCGGTGCCGTCGTCGGACTACTACTATCTGAGTACCTTCTACTTCCCGGGAGCGGAGCAGCCAATCACGTACACGATCATCGTCGCCTGCACCGGGATCGGGTCGATCGCGATCCTCGCCGGTGCGATCCTCGCTGTCGAGGCACCGATGCGACGGAAACTGCGCGCGCTGGCGGTGTCGGTGCCGGTGATCTACGGCCTCAACCTCGTTCGGAACGTGTTCATCGCGACGATGTTCGGCCAGCAACGGATGCAGTGGTTCACCGACACGGTCATGACGCTGTTCGGGACCGACGACATCCAGAAGGTTTCGTACTACATCGCCGATCGCATGCTCGCCCAGTTCGGGTCGGTCGTCGCACTGGTCGTGATCACCTGGCTGATCGTCAGGGAACTACCGGAGATCCTCTCGCTGATCGAAGACGTAGCATATCTCGTGACGGGCACTGAGTACGATCTGCAGGGCGAGATCGGTGGCGAGACGGTTCGGGCCGACGGCGGCGACTAGCTGTCCTCGGGCGCGTCGGCGAGTTCGACCAGCGCGTCCCGTTCCATGTCGTGCAGGTCACCGGGGACCACCAGCAGGTGCAGCGGCCCACCGAAATCCGCGTCCGCGAGGGCGTCGAGGTGATCGGCCTCGACGACTGGATTGGCGCTGCCGGCTCGGGCGACCACGACACCCAGCGTGTCCTCGAACTGTTCGGACAACAGGTCGGCGGCGTGGTCGGCGGTCATGAACTCGCGGTCGCCGTCCCAGTGTGGGTCGTCGACCTTGATGTCGAGATAGACGAGCGTGTGGAGGTTCCGGACGCGGTTGTCGGCGATCGTCTCAACGACGCTGTCCGGGACGCCGTCACCGCCGTGGGCGTCTTCGAAGGGCAGCGTGGTCGCTTTGCCGAAGCGGTAGTTCTGGAGCCCGGTCAGGGAACTCGCAGCGGTCTGTGCGGTCGTACCGTGGACGACACGCGTGTGAATGCCGCGTTCTTCGGCACGCAGGCGCAGGTCGACGTGGGTCGTCGAGACCATCGTATCGCCCGCGGTGACGAAGGCCACGTCCCCGTCCTCCGCGGCATCGAGGATCGCGTCAGGTTCCTGCTCGACGGCTGCCCGATCGAGTATCGTCAGGTCGATGTCGTGGTAGTACTCCAGTTTCTGGGTAGTCGTCCCGATCAGCTTGCTGGTGTAGAACTCGGCGAACACGTCGGTTGCGGTCTGGAGGGCTTCCTGCCCCTCGACCGTGATCGACCGTTCGTCGTAGAGCCCGAGACCGACGAAGGTGAGCATAGTCTGTGTGGGTGACGCCGACCAATAAAGGACGCGAAGCGTCAGGCTTACCGCCGGTGGCGGGCCAGTAGCGGTATGGGCGTCCCCTGCGTTCGCGTCGACCGCGAGGCCGGCGAGAAGACACGGCAGCGCCTCGCAGACGCGGATCTCGTCGCCGATGGATACGATATCGTCGTCGACGACGGTTTGCTGTACATCCCCGTCACGGAGCCGGCTGCTGTCCCCGACGATCTGGTGGTGGTCGAGTTCGACGCGCCGGTCCGGGAGTCCCAGACGATGCCGGCTGATCGCCTCGAATTCGAGCCGAGTTACGAGCGTATCGGCGAAGTGATCGTCATCGACGAGGACGATCCGGATCGGGCACGAGCGATTGCCGACGCGATCGTCGCCTCAGATCTGCCCGTTCGGACGGTGCTCAACCGTGCATCGAAGATCAAGGGCGAGACGCGAGTCCGCGACTGGGAGGTGCTCGCCCAGCTCGAGGAGGACACCGAGAGCGGTCGGCGGCCGACTGAGGTCGTCCATCGAGAGTACGGCTGTGAGTTCCTGCTGGATCTGGCCGAAGTGTACTTCTCGCCACGCCTGGCGACCGAACGCCACCGCGTCGTCGAACAGGTCCGTGAATCTGGGCCCGACGAAGAGAGAGACAACGGTAGCGAGGGGAGAGCTGACAGTAGCGAGCAGTCCCCCGAGCGCGTCCTCGATATGTTCGCCGGTGTCGGCCCGTTCGCGGTCCCCATCGCAAAGCGCGGTGCCACGGTGGTCGGCGTCGACATCAACCCCACTGCGGTCGGGTACCTCCGCGAGAACGCGAAACGTAACGGCGTCGAAGATCGGATCACGGCTATCGAGGGCGACGTGCGCGAGGTGGCCGCCGACTACGAAGGGTGGGCCGACCGCATTTTGATGAACCTTCCACACAGTGCCGACGAGTTTCTCGACGCCGCCGCTGCGATCGCTGGCGACGACTGCGTGCTCCACTATTACGACATCCAGCACGAGGACGACCCGTACGGACCGGGCGAACGGGCGATCCGCGACGCGTTCGAGCCCCAGTACGACGTGACCGTCGAGACGCGCCACACGGTCCGCTCTTATGCCCCCCACGAACTCAACGTCGTCCTCGACGTTCGAGTGACGCGATAGGTATGCCTCGGACTGCCATAATCGCCCGACTTCGGAACCCTTATGACCGTCTTGGGCATCGTTGCGAATGCGCGCGCCGGTGTAGCTCAGACTGGTAGAGCGAATCCTTCGTAAGGATTAGGCCGAGGGTTCAAATCCCTCCACCGGCTCTTTCTGTTCGAACGAAGTGAGAACAAAAGAGCGACTGGTGGGTTTTGAAACAGACGAGACGCGCAGCGAAGCGAGCAGTCTCGGCGTGGTTCAAATCCCTCCACCGGCTCGCCTTTCATACGGATTACTGTAGACTTCTCCAACAATTGTCGCCACTGTGTCGACGAGCGCGCAAAAACACTACAGTAACTCGTCTCAGTCGCTCGCGGTCAGCCCACCGTTCCCGGCCGTATCGACCCGGAGCGGGTCGTCAGCCCACTCGATGTCGAGGTTGTGTCGCGAGAGGTAGGGTGCGAGCGTGTCGGCCGAGAGCAGGCCGAGGTAGACGCCGTCGTCGACGATCGGGAGGTGTTTGACCCCGGCCGTCTGCATGCATTTGGCCGCTTCCGGCAGGGTCGCGCCTGGCGCGATCGTCGACACTGGCGAAGACATGATCGCCGAGATCGACGGCTGGTCTTCGGTTTCGGCGACGAGCGCGACGATGTCGGAGGCAGTGACGATACCGACGACAGACCCGTCTTCGATGACGGGGAGGGCAGGGATCTCGGGGCGACGAAGCAGTTGTGCGGCGGTCGACACGGCCGTTTCGGGAGTGATCGTCTGTGGGGTGCGGGTCTCGACCGCGCCGACGGTCAGTTCAATCATAGCTATGCCGTGGTACCCAGCGACACTGTTTAATGATTATGGACATACGCTTCACAGGTACTAGAATAACTAGTAGAAATTCTGTCTAACACGTGTAAAAACCTGTTCTGTTGGGATTATTCTCGCTCAATAAGCAGAATTTCCACTTCTATTTTCCGTCCGTGGCTTCGCAGTTGCTGTGTGGTCGTCGTTGGATCGCAATCTACTAGCCGGTTTGCGCCCCAGAGTCGAACAGAGAATGCAGGAGTACGATATCGTCGTCGCAGGTGGAGGACCGGCGGGATTGCAGTTCGCCCGTGAGATCGGGCGCCGATCCGACTACGCGGTGGCGGTCCTGGAGGCCAACGACGCGCTGACCGACAACGACAAGTCGACCGGTGGGACGTTCGATCAGGTCATCGAGGGATACGACATCCCGGACGATGTCGTGATGGCAGCGCGTCCGGACGTCATCTTCGAGGGACCGAACGCCGCGTCGACGCTGGCGATTCCCAACTACGTACTCGACTTCCCGGCCTTCCTGAAGTTCCTTGGCGAGGACGCCGCCGGTGACGGTGTCGAGATTCACACGGGCGTCAGGGTTCAGGAGCCGGTGATCGAGGACGGGGCGGTCGCCGGCGTCCGCTGCACCAGCGACGGCGAGACCGTGACCTACCGGGCGGATCTCGTCGTCGACGCGACTGGGCCGGCTGGGGCACTGACCACCGAGCTGGGGATGTGGGACCGCGAGGCCGCCCAGCGCGGGATCGGTAAGGAGTACGAGGTCGAGGGTCGCTTCGACGCCGACTCGATGCTGTTCAGGTTCGACCACGAGTACGCGCCGGGCGGGTACGCGTGGGTGTTCCCGGGCGGTGACGGCGTGTTCAAGGTCGGCGTCTGCTGGATCGACGACTTCTACGAGCGCCATCGACCACCCGACGACGGGTCGATCGACGACTACGTCGAGCAGTGGGCTGGGGCCGACCCGCGCTGGGAGATCGACGAGATCAGAGCCGTCCACGCGGGGCAGGCGATCTCGGACAACTCGATCAATCAGCGCGCGACGGACGGGCTGGTCGCCGTCGGCGACAGCGTCTCCAGCATCAATCCGCTCTTCGGCGAGGGGATCCGCCCGGGGATGGAGTCGGCGGAGATGGCCGCCGACGTGGCCATCGATGCCCTCGATGCCGGTGACGTGTCCCGGCAGTTCCTCCGGCGCTACGAACGGCGCTGGAACGGTGAGAAGGGGTCGAAGTGGAAGACACAGCGGATCGTCGGGGAGTTGCTGTACGACTTCGACGCGAGCCAGCAGAACGGCTTCGTCGAGCGCAGCGGCGGGCTCTCGGCCGAGCAACTCGACCGCCTCCAGCGCTACGAACTGACGATCGGCGACCTCCTCGAACTGTATCCGTTCCGACCGAAGGACGTTCGGAAGGTGCCGACCCTCCTACGTCATCTGAGGTAAGCACGTCCGTAGTCGTTCGCGCCGCTCTACTTTCACTTCCACTGTGCGCCCGTGGCTCACCCCTTTTTCGGTGCCGTCCGACTGCTCGCGTATGCCTGCGATCGAACACGACGACGAGCACAGGACAGCGACCGGCGCGCGCCGGCACATGACGACGGTCGTCCTCGAAGAGCGCGAGGGCGAGTGGCTGGCGACCCAGGGCGGGATCCCGGTCGAGGGACGCGGTGAGACAGCCGCAGCGGCCGCGGCCGCGTACTGTCGCAAGATCGACGACGGCGTCCACGAGGAGCAGTGATGAACTCGATCCGACGCGGCGGTGTGCGGATTCGCTATCGCTGCCGTGCCTGCGGATTCGACTTCACCGACGCGATCGCCGGGACGGTGGCGTGCCCGCGCTGTTCGTCCATCGCGGACCACGAGCAACTGGGTCGATGGGAGCAGTCGATCACGGATGCGAACTGAGTTCGAGCGCGTCCAGCGAAAACTCGACCAGCGGTGGCGGATGCGCTGTCCCGAGGGCCACGCCGACTTGCGGGACACGCAGGGCCCGACGGTGTACTGCCGGAGCTGTGGGTCCAGCTACGGCTACGAGGTGTTGCTCGACGCTGCAAGCGACGCGGTGCCGCTGGGCCGCCGGTAGCGGGCCGTGGCACATTCTCATACTCCGTGTCATACGGAAAGTTGTCGGTCTATCCCAGATCGACCGCACGCAGTCGTGCGGTCGACTGGGGAACCGTCGACAACCGTCCGTATCAGTGTGTCAGCAAGAGCAGCTGCTCGTCGGTACGGACGAGACAGATCGGGCTCGCGGGGTTGCTGAAGGTGTTCTCCCGGCGTTCGGAGACGAACAGTTTCTCGAAGCGCTCGCCACAGGCGGGGCAGGCGAAGCCGTCGCGGTTGGCCAGGGCCATCGTCTCGCGGTCCTGTTTGAGCAGTTTCAGGCCGTGGCGGTAGTCGTGGACGTCGAACCCGTCGCTGACGTCGAGCTCTTCCATACTGCCAGCAGGGGAGAATCGGTCTTCAAACTACTGGCGCGTCAGATCCCGAGTTCCGCACCGATGTACAGCACGACGACGAGGAAGATCCAGACCACGTCGACGAAGTGCCAGTACATTGATGCCGTCGAGACGGAGGTGTGTCGTTCCGCGGAGTACTGGCCGTAGACGGCCCTGACGAAGACGATGCCCAGCAGGACTGCGCCCATCGTCACGTGGAGGCCGTGGAGGCCGGTCAGGCCGTAGAAGGCGGAGGCGTAAGCACCCTCGGCGATGGTGAAGCCCTCGCCGACGATGAACTCGTAGTACTCGTAGATCTGGCCGCCGATGAAGACGACGCCCAGAAGCAGCGTGAGCCCGAGCCAGCGAATGAAGCTCTGGCGGTCACCGTCCAGCAGCTTGACGTGAGAGTAGTGCAGCGTGATCGAACTGATCACGAGGATGATCGTGTTGGCGATCACGAGGTTCCCGAAGACGTGGCCGCTGTGGGGGAGCAGGTTCGACGACCACACCTCGCCCCCGCGGACGAAGAAGTAGTAGACGAAACCAGCACCGAACGTGGCGACCTCACTGCCCAGGAACAGTAACATCGCGAACTTCAGCGTCCCGCCGGAGTGATGGTCGGTCCCACGCTCCCAGAAGTTGGCGACGAAGGCGTGATACAGCCAGCCGTAGAGGCCGGCGAGGAAGACCCCGACGGCCGCGACGGCCGCCCCTGCGCCCACGATTTCGGAGACGAGCGGGTTCTCTGCCTGTGAGAGGACGAACAGGCCGGCGGCGACGTAGATGCCAGCGGCACCGATCGCCGTGATGAAGGGCCACCAGCTGGCCTCGCCAAAGCCGCGGGGCCAGTCCTCGACGGCGGGGAGATGGTGGTCCCCGTGCTCCTCTGACGTGTCTTCGGCTACGGTCATACGCGTTCGTTGCGATTGGACCGCCAAAAGCGCTTCCAACTGCGGGCGCGCTCGCGCTCTCGCTCGCGTCCCTTGTTCTGGGGTGTGTGGGAGTGAGTTGGTCACCCGGAGCGGGCGGCAACGATGGCTCAGAAGGGGGGGACTCTCTCTCGACTGGGCTCTCCCTACGAACGAGACACGATCTCGCGCGCGAATCGATGCCTTCTCCGTGTCCGAGCCGAACACTCCGACAATGCTCCGGCGTCGAGCGGTGGCGGTCGTTGCACTCGCGACAGTGATCGTCGGTCGCGCCTCGGCCCACGGCGGGAGTCTGGCCGAGGGCGTGCGCGAACCGCTGACGATCCCGACGTGGCTCTTTCTCTCGACCGGCGGTGCTGCAGTCGGTGCGTCGTTCCTCTTGGCCAGTTTCGTCACCGACCGGTCGCTGATCGACGCCATTCACGCGTGGCGGCGGTCGCTCGCGGTCCCGGGCAGGCGCGTCCTCGCAGGGCTGGCGAGAGCGGTCGGGGTCGCGGGTCTGGTCGTGGTGATCGTCGCCGGCTACTACGGCCCGACCGACGCGCGGGCTAACGCGGCGATCCTGCTGGTCTGGGTCGGCTGGTGGGCCGGACTCTCGATCAGTGCCTACCTGCTGGGCAACAGCTGGCCACTGCTCAACCCCTGGCGGACGATCGCCGGCCTGTTGCCCTCGTTAGACCTGTCCTATCCCGACCGGCTCGGTGCGTGGCCCAGCGTCGTCGGGCTGCTGGGACTGGTCTTCCTGGAAGTCGTCAGTCCGCTGGCGGACAACGCCAGCCTGCTGGCGACGACCGTCCTCGCCTACTCCGCGGTGACGATCCTCGGTGCGGTCGCGTTCGGCACCGAGACCTGGTTCGGACAGGTCGACCCGCCCGCGCGGGTGTTTCGCTACTACGGCCGCGTCGCCCCGATCGCGGCCGGTGAGGACGGCCTGACGTTCCGGTTGCCCGGGACGGCGCTGTCGGAACAGCGCCTCGTCGACGGCCGCGACGAAGTCGCCTTCGTCGTCGGCTTGCTGTGGGTGACGACCTTCGACGGCTTCGTCGCTACGCCGGCCTGGCGAGCGCTCGTGCGGCCGCTCGTCGCGGCAGGTGTGCCCGCGCTGGGGGCGTACCTGCTCGCGATGCTCGTCGGCTTCGCGCTCTTCACGAGCATCTACTTCTCCGCGGCCGAGCTCGCCCGACGGACCGCCGAGACCTTCCTGACGCCGGCCGCGCTGGCCGAGCGGTTCGCGCCCCCGCTGCTGGCCATCGTCGCCGGCTACCACCTCGCGCACTACCTCGACTACTTCCTCGGACTCGCGCCGGCGCTGGTCCAAGCGCTGGCTGCGCCCCTGGCGACCCGGAGTTCGATCCTGTTGCTCCCGATGCCGGGGTGGTTCGGCGGCGTCGGGCTGGCGAGCATCATCTTGGGCCACCTGCTGGCGATCTGGGTGGCCCACGCGGCCGCCTACGACCTGTTCCCCGGGCGCCTCCAGGCGATCCGGTCGCAGTACCCCTTCGTCGCGGTCATGGTCGTCTACACCATGACGAGCCTCTGGGTAATCTCCCAGCCGGACGTTCCACTCCCGTATCTATGACCGACACGAACGACTACCACGTCCCGGCGACCGAATCGATGTACGAGTGCCCCTCCTGTGGCCGCCCGTTCGCTCGCGAGGAGTGGCGGACGCTCCACCGGGGCCTGGAACACGCCAGCGAACTGGACGACGCGGACGTCGAGCAGTTCCGCGAGGCCTACCGGAGCGAGGACAGCGAACTCCGACTGTTCCGACTGAAAGCACTGGCCGCGCTCGTGGTGCTGTACTTCGTCCTGTTGATGATCTACGCAGTCGTGTGACACTGTCGGCTGTAAACCTGTACAGGATTTCGCCATTGGGGTGCGAATACCTCGAAACGAGCGTGTCATAGAACAATCCACGTACCCGACTCGTCACTCTCTCTCCAATTGGCGAGTCCCGGTGAACAACTGCACAGTCTGCCGTGGCGCGCGCTGTCGCGGCCTCCGTGCCGCGACGACACTGTGCGAGGGATGAGCGAGCGCAGCGAGCGAATCGGTTGGGGGGGGGTGTGTGGCTCAGTGCTGTGCGGTGCGGCCCTGGTGTTCTCGTGAACGAAGTGAACGAGAGCTCAGGAGTCGAGCGAAGCGAATCTCCTGGTGGAATGAACGGGCGAGGCGCGACTCGCGGTCTCTGCGGCGGCTCTATCCGAGGGAACGAGGATATCCGTCGCAGATGCCGCCGATCGGGCCGAGGGCGTTCAGTTGTCGGTCACGCCCGGTGTACTGCGAGCGAAATCATTCCGAACAAAAACACTGCGAACCACCCGAGCAACTAACACGCATACTGAACGGATCGTTCATCTCGGATGCGCCAGGACTGACTACCTTGCGAACTGTTCTCTGACACGCTGTTGAAACAGTTACAGCCGACAGTATGACCGACGACCACTGCGAGGTGTGCTGGTCGGCAAAGCGAAGCTTTCATGCGCGACAGCGCGATACGTAGCTGTATGGATCTGCGCGTCATCGAGAAAGAGGACACGATGCTCTCGATCGAGGTTGCCGGCGAGGACCACACGTTCATGAACGTCCTGAAGGGGGCGCTGCTGGAGACCGACGGCGTCACCGCGGCGACCTACGACATGAACCCCGAGCAGTCGGGCGGCCAGACCGACCCGGTGCTGACGATCAAGACCGAGGTCGACGTGGACGCACTCGACGCCCTGGAGGCCGGTGCCGACCGCGTCATCCAGAAGGCCGACGACTTCGAGGCCGCCTTCGAGTCCGCAGCGTAGTTTCGCCGCTTCTTGCCGCCGTTCTTTTTCCGTTTCTCTCTGTCATTTCTGCCCGTCGCTTCTGGACTCGCTGATTCGCTAGTTATCGGGTCTCAACCGTCTAGCAGACCGCGACGGTGACGAAGATCCGGTTGTTGGGCGCGACGTGGACGTCGACACTGATCCGTTCCCGTGGCTCGTCGAGCGCCGGCTGTCGATCCTGCCAGCTCTCGACGAGCGTCCCCGCCAGCGCTGACTCGTTTGCGAACCCCTCGACCGAACCCGTCGCGAACACGGAGTAGCGCGCGACGACGGGCTGGCGCTGGCAGTAGTCGGTCACGCGCTGGAACTCCTCGCGCGAAAGCGCTCGCACGTCTCCGGTGGCGTTGGCCACGGTGCGTTTGTTGACGTAGGCCGCGTACCACTCCAGGTCAGAGTCGTTCGACAGCGGCGCGACCCCGGCCTCGTCCCGACGCTCGTTCAACTGCTCGACGTAGGCCGACTCGACCGCAGAGAGCGAGAGGTCGCCGACCTGCTCGCCCTCCCCGGGGGCGTCGGGCACCGGCGGCCGTCCCGTGCCCGGTAGCGTGATGACACCGGTGTAGCCCAGAATCAGGACGATACCGAGGATGGCCGCGAGCAGGTAGCCGGCGACGTACCGCGGTTCGAGCACGTCCAGGTAGGAGGTCCCTCCCAGGTCGTCGAGGTCGTCCCAGTCGGGCTGGCGCTTCTCCAGGTGGACGTTGCCACAGCGCTTGCACGGCGGCGAGTTCTTCGTGTGCTGGCGGCCACACTCTGTACAGACCCACACCGGTTCGCTCGGGCCGTCGGTCTCCTCGGGAGCCATCGGCTCGACGGCCCGCTCGAACTTGTTGTGCCCGCAGTTGTCACACGGCGGATCGTTCTCTTCGTGAGGTTTGCCACACCACGCGCACCGCCACTCCATTACGTGGGACTCGGGGACTGTCGCCCAAAAGGGTGCTGGTCAGCGGGTTCCGGGCCGCTTTACAGTCGCATCGGCACGCCCAGTTCGTCGAGCCGTTCTTTCGTCTCGGCGATGGAGTACTCGTCAAAGTGGAAGATAGAGGCCGCGAGGGCCGCGTCCGCACCCGCGTCGTCGAACACCTCGGCCATGTCGTCGGGGCTGCCACAACCGGATGAGGCGATCACGGGCGTCGAGACGGCGTCACAGACTGCGCGAGTGAGGGGGATGTCGTAGCCGTCCTTGGTGCCGTCGGCGTCGATGGAGTTGACGAACAGTTCGCCCGCGCCCCGCTCCTCGGCCTCGGTGGCCCACTCGACCACGTCCAGGTCGGTCCCCTCGCGCCCGCCCTTGACAGTGCACTCGAACCAGCAGGACTCGCCGTCGACTTCGGCGTAGTACTCGCCCTGCTCGTCGAAACGGCGGCGGGCGTCGACGGAGATGACGATGCACTGGCTACCGAAGGCGGCCGCCCCCTCTTCGATGAGTTCGGGGCGAGCGATCGCGCCGGAGTTGATCGACACCTTGTCTGCACCGGCCCGCAGCGTCTCCTTGACGTCCTCGCGGGTGCGGATGCCGCCGCCGACCGTGAGGGGGATGAACACCTCGTCGGCCACCTGCGAGACGGTGTCCAGCATCGTCTCGCGCCCCTCGGCGCTGGCGGTGATGTCGAGGAAGACGAACTCGTCTGCGCCCGACTCGTTGTACTTCTTGGCCATCTCGACGGGGTCGCCGGTGTAGGCCAGATCCTCGAAGTTGACGCCCGTGTAGACGGCCGCGTTGCCGTCCTCGTCCAGGTCCACGTCGATACAGGGGATGATCCGCTTCGTGAGGGTCATTTACTACGTGCTGCTTGGGTACGGGGCTATCTAAAGGCATCCGACTCCGGCGAGTGTCGCGCGCCTGGGACTGGCGTTGCCTCTCGTACGATCACAGACTCGCACTGAAAGCCCTCGCGACGCTCGCGGTCGCTACGCGGCATATCCTCGTTCGCTCCGCTCACTCGGATAGGGGCCGCGTAGCGACTGGAACGAGCGCGATCGTGTCTCGCCCTTTCGATCCGCCAGGACAGCAGAGCAGCGAGCCACACACCTCCCCAGCCGATTGTGTTACTCGGTCGCTTCGCTCCCTGTGTTACTCATCCCTCGCACAGTGTTCGCTCGCGACGGAGCGCGAGCGAGCGCGCGCCACCGTACCAGCCCGGGTGGGTGAAGTCGGTCGCCGTGGATTGTCCCGGCGCAGTTCAGTCCCGAGAGAGCGCGTAGAGGCCGTCGCTGGAGGGTGCGTATACTCGCTGGTCGTCGAAGACCGGGGCGGTGTTGCTGTAGCCGACGGGGACCGACCAGCGCTCGGAGCCGTCGGTCGTGTCGACGGCGTAGCAGTGGCCGTCGTTGCTGCCGCAGTAGAGGGTCTCGGCGGCTGGATCGACGGCTGGCTGGCTCACGAGCCAGTCGTCCGCGTCGAAGCCCCAGCGTCGGGTCCCGTCACTCCGTGCGTGGGCCGTGACTGTCCCACTGGCGCTGCCGAGATACACCGTGTCGTCGGTGACGACCGGCCGCGAGCCGGAGAGCGTCTGGGTCGTCTCGACGCGCCACTGGCGCGTGCCGTCGGGGTCGAGCGCCAGCAACGCTCCGCTGTCTCGTTCGGGTTCGCTCGTGCCCACGTAGACGGTCTCGTCCGCGACTGCCGGGACGTGCGCGCGGGCCGATTCGGTGTCGTGCGTCCAGCGGACCTGCCCACTGCCGTCGCCGGCGTCGATCGCGCGGACGATGCCGTCGCGAGCACCGACGTAGGCCACCCCGTCGGCGACGCCGGGTCTGCTCGGTTCGTCGTCGCTGTCGATCGTGACCGACCACTGCTCGCTCCCGTCGCTCGCCGCGAGGACTGTCACGCCGCTGTAGTCGCTGACGTAGAGGCGATCGCCCGAAACGGTCGGCGATTTCATCGTCGACACCGCATCGGTCGCCCACTGCTGGTCGCCGCTCCCGGTCGCGAGCGCCTGCACGCCGTCACAGCCCGTCGCGAAGACGAACTCGCTGCTGACAGACAGCCCGCCGTCGTGACAGATCGCGTCGCTGGGCTCGGCCAGTTGGTGCGTCCAGTCCGCGCTCCCGTCGGCCGGTGCGCGCCGGTGGACGTTCCAGTACGTCGCCGTGAAGAGCGACCCCTGTTCGTAGACCAGGCCAGCCGCTCTGTCGCCGGTCAGTCGCCATTCGACGCGCTCGTGGTCGATCGGCGTCCGGGTCCCGTCGTCGGTTTCCTCGCCCGTTCCAGGTGGCTCCTGGTCGGTCACGTCGGTGGTGGTCGGTTCGCGCAGTCCGCCGTCGTCGGTCGAATCGACTGGTGACTGTTCGGTCGGCGGATCGTCGCCGTCGCTCAGACAGCCGGCCAGCCCACCGAGCGCGAGTGCACTGGCCCGCAGGGCGTCGCGGCGCGTGAGTCGTCGCATACCTACCTCTCGTGGCGCTCCGGAAAAGTGCCTTCAGGTCGGTGAAAGCCCGCTTTGAACGACGGCACGTCGCTGCCCCGGAGCATGCAGATTCCGACAGGGATACGTACCCCCGCACAGAATTCGCGGTTATGAGCGACGACCACGACGACCACGGCCACGCCGAGGACCGTCCCGACTACGATCCGGAGAACGTCGAACTGCCAGAGCGCGAGCCGCCGCTCCGAGAGACCGCTCCCCAGAGCGACTTCACGTTTGGACAGGTCGGCCGTGGGGCCGCCATCGCCATCGTCGGTCTGCTGGTGACGTTCGGGCTGGCGCTGGCGCTGGTCCCGTTCTGACACGTACTATTGTAGCTGCTTCCCGGCGATCGTCGCCACGAGGTAGAGAATCGCCGTTACATCGCTACAATACTCCGTATAACGCACAGAGCCGACAGAAAACAGCGGCTTTTTATTCCAGTTCGTCTGCGATGACAGAGCGCAGAGCAGCGACGTCCTCGGCGTCGTAGGTGAGCGACTCGCCGTTGACCGACAGGTCGAGCGCGCCGGAGTCGTCGGCGGCCCCAAGGTCGTAGACAGGCGCGACGCCGTCGAAGGCCTCGGCGACGGCCCTGGCGTCGGTCGTCTCGATCACGACGCGACCGGGCTGTTCGCCGAAGAGCAGTTCCGCGGCGCTACCCTTGTTTGGCGCGTCGATATCGACCGTCGCGCCCGAGTTCTCGGTGACCATCTCGGCCAGACCGACGGCGAGGCCGCCGTGGCTCAGGTCGTGGGTCGCCAGCGTCGCGTCCTCGTTTGCCACGTCCGCGAGCGTGTCGACGAAGGCGTCCGGGTAGTCCAGTAGCGTCGGGAACCGATCCGTGCCGCCGAACTGGGCGAGATACTCGGATCCGCCGAGTCGGGGTTCGGCGTCACCCTCGAGCGCACGGGCGCCCACGAGCAGGAGGTCGCCGTCGCCCGAGAGCGACATCGGCGGGGCGTCGTACCCGTCCTTGGTCCCGACCGCAGCGAGCGTCGGGGTGGGCGGGATCGGCCCGGACACCGAGTCGTTGTACAGCGAGACGTTCCCGCCGACGATCGGAATATCGAGGGTCTTGCACATGTCCGCGAGGCCGTCGACGATCCCCTTGAAGCCGCCGTACACGTCGGATTTCTCGGGGTTGCCGCCGTTGAGACAGTTCACCGCGGCCAGCGGCGTCGTCCCCTTGGCGGCGAGGTTGGTCGCGTTCTCCAGTGCGACCGCGCGTGCGCCCTCGTAGGGTGCCGTCTCGGTCCAGTTGGGGTCCGCACCCGAGGAGAACGCCAGTCCCGTTTCGGCGTCTCGGACAGCGAGCAGTGCCGAGTCGTCGCCGGGCCGCATTGCGGTCCTGACCTGCACCTCGTGGTCGTACTGGCGGTAGACCCAGCGCTTGGAGGCGGTGTTGGGGCTGCCGACGACCGCTTCGAAGGCCTCGCCGAGGGCGACGCCTTCCGGGAGCGCACGCTCTGGCTGGGTCGGCTCCTCGGCCGGGAGGTCGTTGAACGGCGCGCCCTCGCCGAGGAACTCGCCGTCGCAGTCGACGACCGTCTCGCCCTCGAACGTGCAGACGTAGTTGCCTTCCGTGACCTCGCCGATGACCGAGGCCCCGAGGTCGAACCGCTCGGCGATCGCTTTCACGCGCTCGACGTTCTCGGGCGCGACCTCGTAGCACATCCGTTCCTGGCTCTCTGCGAGCAGGTACTCCATGGCGTTCATGTTGGGCTCGCGCTCGTGGACCTTCGTGAGTTCGATCTCGGCTCCCAGCCCGGCCTTGGCGACCATCTCGGAGCTCGCGCCGCCCAGGCCCGCCGCCCCGAGGTCGCGGGCCGACTCGATCAGTCCCTCGTCGATCAGTTGCTCGTTGGCCTCGATCAGGAGCTTCTCGGTGTAGGGGTCGCCCACCTGCACGGCGGGGCGGTCCTCCGTCTCGGCGTCCTCGTCTAAGTCTTCACTCGCGAAGGAGGCGCCACCGAGACCGTCGCGGCCGGTCGTGTTCCCGACGAGGACGAGTTTGTTCCCCGGTTCCTGTGCTTCGGCGGTGACGAGTCGGTCCTCGTCGACGAGGCCGATACAGGCGACGTTGACCAGCGGGTTCCCCTCGTAGTCCTCGTGGAAGGCGACGCTCCCGGTGACCGTCGGGACGCCGATACAGTTCCCGTAGTGGCTGATCCCCTCGACGACGCCTTCGAGCAGATAGCGGGAGTGTTCGCGGCCGAAGTCGCCGAAATAAAGCGAGTCGGCGAGTGCGATCGGATAGGCTCCCATCGAGAGGGTGTCACGGACGATGCCGCCGACGCCCGTCGCCGCGCCATCGAAGGGATCGACGTACGAGGGGTGGTTGTGGCTCTCGATTCCCATCGTGATGTAGGTCTCCCCGTCCTCGCTGGGGAGAGCGACGACGGCGGCGTCGTCGCCGGGACCGACGACGACGTTCTCGCCCTCGGAGTCGAACGCGCCCAGCAGCGGGCGCGAGGATCGGTAGGCGCAGTGCTCGCTCCAGAGGTTCTCGAAGAGGGCCGCCTCGGCCGCCGTCGGTTCGCGGCCGAGTTCCTCGACCACGAGTTCGTGGTCAGCGTCGGACAGGCTCATTACGTCCCCGTCGCTTCCGGCCGGCTAAATCGCTTTCCATACTGTCGAGTGCGGACGCAGCCCCTCAGCCGTATAAATCTGTCCCCGAAGTATTCGGGTTCGTTATCACCCCGGGGGAATACGCTTGACGGGCTATACGTTGGTACTCCCAACGACCAGATGAGACAATGACCGACCGAATCGGTGCCCCCGGAACGAGTATGAGTCGCCGAGAGTTCGTCGCTGCCACCGGACTGACTGGATCGCTGGCGCTGGCTGGCTGTCAGGCACCAACCGCCTCCACTCGCCTCACCACCACCGAACAGGGCGAGACGACGGCCGCGAGCCAGTCGTCGTCGCTCCCGACGACCAGCCCGCCCCAGGTCGTCAACGTCGACGAACAGGGTGGGGAAGTCACGATGCGGACTGTGGCCTCGAAACACATGCCCCATCCCGGCGAGTCGATGGGCGGCCCCGTCGAACTGCCGAAGGTCTGGGCCTTCCAGGCTGACGACCGCGAACCCAGCGTCCCCGGTCCGATCCTGCGGACGACCGAGGGCGAGGACATGGAGGTGACGCTCGACAACACGGACGCTTCGATGCCCCACACGATCCACTTCCACGGCGCACGCAAGACGTGGGAGAACGACGGTGTCCCGACGACGACGGGCATCACGGTCCCGCCGGGCGAGAAACACACCTACGAGGTTCCGGCGAACGTCCCCGGCACGCACCTGTATCACTGTCACTTCCAGACCCATCGCCACATGGAGATGGGGATGTTCGGTATCTTCCGGGTCGACCCGAAGGGGTACGAGGAGGCCGACAAGGAGCACTTCCTGACGGTCCGCGAGTGGGACTCGGGTCTCCATCGCATGATGGCCGGGCAAGACGGTTCCTACGATCCACTGAACCGCCAGCCCGACGTGTTCACGGTCAACGGGAAGTCCGCACCCCGGACCCTGCACCCCGAAGACGGCTCGCCGATCATCGTCGATCAGGGAGATCTCGTGCGCCTGCACATCGTCAACGTGGGCTACATGTCCCACCCGATGCACATCCACAACCACCGCTTCCAGAAGGTCGAGAAGGACGGTGGGACGATTCCCGAAGTGGCCCGCCACGAGGAGGACGTGACCAACATCGCGCCCGCCGAGCGCCACACCATCGAGTTCGAGGCCAACGCCGACCCCGGCATCTACCTGATGCACTGTCACAAGGTCAATCACGTCGTCAACGGCGGCTCCTACCCCGGCGGCATGTTGACGGGCATCGTCTACCGCGACGTGATGGACTCCGATATCTTCGCGGAACTGATGGACTACGCCGGTTACGAAGGCTAGCGCTGATACCGTCGTCCGCAACTCGGTCGAGACTACCAGTGTGGTTCTAACGAGGGTCCTGTACTGTGTCGTGTGTCGCAACGCTACCGCCGCGATTCTGTGAGCGTCGGATCAATTCACTGTGGCGCGCGCTGTCGCTCGCTCCGTCGAGCGACAGCACTGTGCGAGGTCTTCGCGAGTTATCGGCGAGCGAATGGCTCGGAAGTCGAGCGAAGCGAGTCTTCCGGTGGATAGACGAGCGAAGCGAGTGAATCGGCTGGGGAGGTGTGTGGCTGTTCGCGGTGCGGTCCTGGCGGAATGAACGGGCGAGGTTCACTCGGCGGTTCAGTTCTGCGACGCTCTCAAGTACGTTCTATCTTCTCTCACCGTCACTCCAGCCACCAATCTCACCCGCCGGGGCCGATCGCGGCGATGTCGGCGCCGACGGTCGCGAGCGCGTCAGCGGGGTTGGGATCGCTGTCGGCGAGGTGGGTCCAGTCGTGCTCGGGAACGTCGCCCAGTACCTCGACGACGGCTGCCCGGTACTCGCGGAACGCCTCGCCGGGGTCGGCCTGTTCCTGCCAGACGCTCCGAATCACGGTCATCGAGTCGATCCGAACCTCGACCGTCTCGGGGTCGAACCGGGCCAGCAGTTGCGTCACCCCCAGATAGAGGGCGACGTACTCTGCGGTGTTGTTGTCCGTCCGCGAGCCGACCGGCGTTCCCAGTTCCACGAGCGTCTCGCCGTCACCGGTCTGGATGACGGCACCGGCCCCGGCAGGGCCGGGATTGCCGCGCGAACTCCCGTCGACGTAGAGGATCGCTTCGCCGTCCGTGAGTGTTCGCTCTTCGTCGCCCGGATCGGCGTCGGGAAGGTCCGCGAGGGTCGACCGGAGCGTCGCCTGATCGGTGTTGGGGTCGAACAGCCCGCCGATCCCGGGCACCGCGTCGTCGATCGCCTCGATCGTCCGGTCGACCTCGTATCCGTGGTCGGCCAGCACCCGGCTGATGTCCTCGGCGAGGGGTGAGAGGTGTTCGGACGGGAGTTCGGCGCGGTCCGACTGCCCACACATGCCACACTGTACCCGGTGGAGACGCCTATCCCTGTCGGTTATCTTCATACGGACGGTTGTCGACGTTTCCCCAGTCGACCGCACGACTGTGTACGGTCGATCTAGCACAGACCGACAACCGTCTGTATCACACAACGTAGGACTGCAACTCGCCGCGAGACAGCACGTCGACGAACCGGTAGCGTCGTCCGTCCGGGAGCTTGCCGGCGAAGTCCGGGCCGTCGACGCCCTCCATCTCGTAGACCTCGTCGGCACCGAGACAGTCGTGGGCCGCGAGCGTTCGCTGGATGGAGTTTGGCAGTTGCTCATTCGGAGGAACCTCTACCACGAGGATGCGGTCGGTGAAGCTCTTGGCAGTCCAGGCGTCCTGGATATCCTCACGCTGGGAGATCTCTGCTGCGAGGTCGCGAAGTTCTGTGGCCCGATCGGTCATACCGAGAGTTCGTCCCCGCCGATGAAGCATACGGTCCCGAACCTGTTCGTCTCCACACTCTCGACCGCAACTCGGTAACGCATTTCGCTACTCCGCGGTGGCGGATCTCTTGAAACAGTTACAGCCGACAGTATCGTACGGACAGTTGTCGGTCTTTACGGGATCGACCGCGCTGTCAGTATCAACTGCGTCGCTGCCATTGCCGGGCGCTTCCCGGCACGTCACCTTCGCGGTTGTCGCGAACACGTTCGCGTCGCCCCCGTCTCTCGCTGGGACACGTCACGCACCACGGGGCCGATCAAAACGGCGTCTCGAAGCCGCTCTCGTCGGGGACTCCGTCCCCTTCGGCCCCACTACCGCTCACGGCAACGTCGCCGGGTATCTCGCCGGTCTCGCGGAACTGGTCTTCGAGTTGCTGTAACTTCCCGTTGATCGACGTGCTCTGGTGGTGCATCGGATCGACCCGCACGCGGACGAGGTCGTACTCGTGGCGCTCGGTGAGGCCGTTCCAGGCCCGGAACGCTCCGAGCGTCAGCGTGTCGCTCTGGGGACAGAACTCCGTCGTCGGCGTGAACTCAGCGCGTAGCACCCGCCCGCCGTCGCCGTCCGCGTCGGACTCCTCGCGGGCGTACCGGAACCCCGATTCGGGGTGGCGTCGGTCGAGGTTCAGGCGCGCGAGGTTGTAGCCGAAGGTCATGTCGATGACGCCCCGTTCCTCGAAGAGATCACGTGTCATGCGGTGGAAGGCCGCGTGCTCCTGCCCGGTCAGCACGTCACCGTCGAGGAACCCGCCCGCGTCCGGGAGATTCTCGGGGACGAACTCGTCGTAGGTGTCGTACTCTGGACCGCCGCCGTCGCGGGCGAAGCCGGAGAGGAAGCTCATACCTCTCCCTCGGTGCGCCAACACGCTGTGGCTACTGGCGAACACGTTCGGGCCGCCGGCATCCGGACGATATATCCAGACGAACGTTCACCCGGCGACGGACCGAAATCCAGTCGCTACGAACTGGAAAGTATTGCCCAGGAACAACGTTTTAGTATCTTGGCTGTATGACATAAGGTCACTCTGGATCGTGGTGGTCCCGGGTGGACGACTACTACTATGACAGGCGTCATCACCCTCAGCAAACGAGTCGACACCGACCTCGTGTCGCCGCCAGCGGTGGTCTTCGAGATCGGGTGTACGACGGCACAGCCAACTCGGGTCCGGGTCCGGGACGCGCTGCCGCCGGCGTTCGAACCCGACGATCTCGCGTTTCTCGACGACTACCACGCCGACGCGTGGACGGCCGAGGACGACGAAGTGGTCTTCGAACACCTCGTCGAACCCGACGAGGAACTGCTGACGCTGTTCGGCGTCGAGGCGTCCGATCCGTCGTCGCTCCAGCCGTTTCTCTCCGAACCGACGATCGAGATGGCACCGGGCGACGCCGACGGCGACGAGAACTGGGGCGTCCTCTCGGACGACCTGATCGACGTGACCATCGACGAGAGCGCCCCGGCCCCACCTGAAGACACCCCGCCCGCCGAGGCGGCCGCCGACGGCGGTGACGTGTCGGCGGCGTCCGCCGGGGGAACGGCCGACACAGAGCCGACGGACTCGGGGTCCACAGAGCGGGAGACGAACGACGGTGACGACCCGGTCGAGCAGTTCCTCGCACAACTGGACGGTGAGACGCTCACGGACCAGCAGCGCGAGACGCTCCGATCGGAGCTCGGACTCGAATCGATCGAGAGTATGGACGCCCGACTCGATCACTGCCAGAGGCAACTGAGCGATCTGACGGCCTACGTCGACGCCCTCGAAGCGTTCATCAACGAAGAGGGGAAAGGTCAGCAGTTGATCGAATCCTTCAGAGCCGACGTCGAGGCCGTCGAGTCGGAACTGGCTGCGGTCGACGACGAACTGGCCGAGACGACCGACGAGCAGGCGGCGCTGCGCGACCGGGTCGACGAACTCGAGGCGGCGGTCGACTCGCTGCAGGGTGTCCGCGACGACGTGGCCGACCTTGAGGCGCGTCTCGACGAGTCGACCGACGACCTCCGTGCGGAGATCGACGACGTACGGGCGTCCGTCGAGGAACTGCAGCAGTGGCAGAAAGGGGTCGTCTCTGCGTTCGAGGGGCTCCAGTCCCTCGATGGGGCCTGATACGGACAGTTGTCGTTCTGTACCAGATCGACCGCACGCAGTCGCGCGGTCGACTGGGTAAATGTTTACAACTGTTCGTATGAGACGGACGCTTGTCGGTCTGTCCGGTTCGCCGAACCGGTTCGGTACAATCCCGACACGTCGACCGAACGTCGGTATCGACGTGACCGGAACATCGATCGACGGCGAACGATCCTACGACGACGCACAGTTCTCCGCCCGGACGATCCACGAGAGCGAGCGCCAGAAGGTCGTGCTGGGCTACTTCGAGCCGGGACAGTTCATCCCCGTCCACGCACCGGACAGCGACGTGGCGATTACGGTGCTCTCGGGGTCGGGCGTGGTTCGCGACGGGACGGAGGAGTACAGGGTCGAACCGGGAAGCGTCGTCGCTGTCCCGGCTGGTACGGAGCGTGGCGTGCGAGCCAGCGACGAGGAGCGACTGGAGGCGACGCTGGTGACCGCACCGCCACCCAGCGACGCCGAACACGAACCCGTCCGCCGGGGCCTTCGCACTGGGCAGTTCGACCCGGAGTGACCGGTTGCTCTGATCGTCCCGGTCAGCCAGACCCAATCGGCCCAGAGCTCCACTCTTGTTAGCTTCCTATTATATAACTTTGGGTGAAAGTTTGTTCCGTTGAGTTACCAGCTGGATAGCAGAAGGTTGCGTAATACGAATCGTAACAAAGCACTTCGAAACCATAGCGCTACCTGCAGGATCACACTATGGGTGAGAATACGACGATTACGGTGGAAAAACGGGTAGAGATTGATACGTACGAAGCTCCGGCTATCGTGTACGAACTGACGTGCTCGACCGACGAGCAGACGCACGTTCGGCTCCGCGACGAGATCCCCGACGAATTCTCGCCGGGGGACCTGGGCTTCCATCAACAGTATCACGCCGACAAGTGGTGGGTCGGCGACGACGAGATCGTCTTCGAGACTCCGATCGATCCCGACGAGCAACTGACCACGGTCGTCGGCGTTCGCACCTCCGACCCGACGACGCTTCGATCGCTCCGCTCGCGACCGACCTTCGAAATCGCGTCCCCAGGATCCGAGAGCGACAGGTCCTGGGGCGAGGTGTCGGACGCGATCGTGCAGTTCGAAGTCGACGACACTGCGCTCGCCCCGCCCCAGACGGCCGCAACGGACGGCGGCGAGGTCTCTCACGTCGAGGAGCCTCCGAGCGAGCGGACAGACGATCTGGAGGAGGACGGGGCGGCCGCGCCAGACGGTTCCGACACCGGCGAACACGAATCGAACGACATCGAATCGGCGATCCCCTCGGTTCCGGCCGCCCAAGCGCCGGATGCCCCCGCGGAAACCGGCTGGGACCCCGACAGCGAGGAACTCGTCCAGCGGTTCGTCGACGAACTGGCGTCCGATTCGCTCTCGGAGTCCCAGCGCCGACGTCTTCAGGAGGCGCTCGGTGTCGACACCGTCTCGAGTATGGACGCCCGGATCGAGCACTGTCAGAAGCAACTCAGCGACCTGTCGGCCTACGTTGACGCTCTCGAAACGTTCCTCGACGAGGAAGGGAGCGGCCAGGAACTGATCCACGAGTTCCGAGACGACGTGGCGGCCGTCGAATCACAGGTGGCCGCGCTGGAGACGGAGCTCGACGAGACGGCCGACGGACAGCAGGATCTGCGCGAGCGGGTCGACGAGATCGAGGACGAGATGGCGTCGCTCCGCGCTGTTCGCGAGGATGTCACTCGTCTGGAGTCGCGGTTCGACGAGGAGACGACCGAACTCCGTGGTGACATCGAGGACCTTCGGGCAGCGATCGACCAACTTCGGGAGTGGCAGAGCGGTGTCGTCTCCGCGTTCGAGGACATCCAGTCGATCGAGTCGTGAGCTGTCCCGGTGACTGCCCGAACACGTTCGGCCGAAGACCCTCCGGTGGCCGAAGCGAACTATCGGTCGATGTCAGCAGAGACTCTCGATCTGCGCGAGGTACCGCCGCCACAGCGCCACCCGATGATCCACGAGGCTTTCCAGACGCTGGACAGCGGCGAGGCACTGGAGATCGTCAACGATCACGAACCGAAACCGCTGTTCTACGAGTTCCAGGCGGAAGTCGAGGCGTTCGACGCGGACGCCTACACCTGTGAGGAGCGCGAGGACGGTAACTACGTCGCCACGCTGCCCAAGGCATGAGCGACGGCGTCGAAAGGGTCGATCTGACGGACCTCGACGGGGACGGGCGGGCGGCGCTGTTCGAGCGCGAACCACACACCGTCCGACTCGCACTGGCAGCCGGTGAGGAGATTCCGGCCCACCAGCACCCGGAGCGACAGATCGTCTTCCACCAGCTCGCGGGCGAACTGGACCTGCGGCTCGACGACGAGGTGGTATCGGTGACGCCCGGTGACGTGGTCCGATTCGACGGCGATCGGGACATCTCACCGCGGGCCCGAACCGATAGCGAGGCGCTGCTCGTGCTCGCTCCGGCAGCCGACGACGAGCAGGCCTAGCCGAACAGTTTCAGCGCACAGTCGAACTGCTCGTTGTCACCCTCGCTGGCGGCCGCTTTCAGTTGTGCTTTCGGGACCGCGAGCAGGCGCTCGACGAGACGGTCGCCCAGCGCCTCGACGACGACTCGTCCGCGGGCCGTGAGGTCGTCGTCCAGCTCCCCCAGAGCCCGCTCGACCTGCCGGTCGCGAATCGATTCGCCGCGCTCGCCGATACGCGCGACGGCTGCCTCGACGCCCGGGTCGGCCCCGTCGTCGCCCGATCCACACTCCTTGCTCGGTCGTTCCGGACGACACTCGCTCATGCTCTCCAGATCGTCGTGACGGTGACCTCGTCGTTCTCGACGGTGTCGTAGGCGAAGCCCCGGTCCTCCAGTTTGGGGTAGAGCATCTGGGGCGCGCGGTCGTTGAACTGGACGACGACCTCCCCGTCGTCGATCTCGGCGAGCGTCTCCAGCGTCTCGGTCAGAGGTTTCGGTGGCCCCATCGCCCGCACGTCGAGTTCGCGGGTCGGTGCGTCGTCGGGGGCGTCGGTCGAACGCAGAGCGTCTGTCGCATCCATACCTACTGCTGGGGTCGCTGTCTGGGGAACGATTACCCCGAACGTGTTCGGCCACAGCGACAGCACGCTCCCGACACAAGAGTCGACCATGAGCATGATTCCGGCCGATGTTGACGAGTCGAGCGGCCCGCCGACCGCGATCCCGCTGGCGCACTTCGTCGTCGCGCTGGCGTTTCTGCTTGCCGGCGTCGTCGTCCCGGCAGCGACGGGTGGCTGGGCCGGGCGCGTCGCACACGTCCACCTGTTCGTCGGGGGGTGGATCTGCCTCACGATCCTCGGCGCGATGACGCAGTTCGTCCCCGTCTGGTCCGGGGTTCGACTCCACTCCCGGCGACTGGCGGTCGCCCAGCTTCCGCTGGCTGCAGTCGGGTTCGCCGGGCTCGCTGCCGGGTTCCTGACTGGCTCGCTCGACCTGTTGCCGGTCGCTGGCGCGCTCGCCCTGGCTGGCGTCTGGCTCTGCTGCTACAACGTCGCCCGGACTCTGGCGGCCGCTCGCCCGTTCGACGCGACGGAGATCCACTTCGCGGTCGCACTTGGGTGGTTCGCCGTCGTCACCGTCCTCGGGCTCTCGCTCGCACTCGACTTCGCGGTCGGCGTGTTCCCGATCGCCGGCATCACCCACGCGACCGTCCTGCCGGCCCACGCGACAGCGGCGGTGTTCGGCGCGGTGCTGACGACGGTGATCGGCGCGCTCTATCAGCTGGCGACGATGTTCACCCAGACCGAGCTCTCCCCACTCGAAAGGCGGTTTCAGCGCGCTGAGACCGTCGTCTACCCCGTCGGGGTCGCCACGCTCGTCGTCGGGCGGCTGTTCGCCGTGCCGCTCGTCGCCCGTGCTGGCGGCGTCGTCGTCGCGATATCGGTGTTGGGCGTGGCGCTCGTCCTCGCCAACAGGCTCCGTCTGACTCGCGTCGAGTGGACGCCGATGCTGACCCGCTACGGGGTGGCGGCGGCCGTGCTCGGTAGCTGGGCGCTCGCTGCGCTCGCGACGTGGTCTCGCGCCGCGCTGGGCACGGCGGTGACCTTCGGCGCGCCCGGCACCGCGACGCCGCTGCTCGCCGGTGGCGCCGCGTTCGTCGTCCTCGGGACGCTGTACCACGTCGTTCCCTTCCTTGTGTGGGTCGATCGGTACAGCGACCGCGTCGGGCTGGAGCCGGTCCCCACGGTCGACGACCTGTATCTGGACCCGCTGGCACTGATCGATGGCACACTCTACGCGTGTGGGATCGGGCTGGTCACGCTCGGTACGGTCGCAGCCGGCCTTCCAGCGGTTCTCACGACGGTGGGGTGGGGGCTGGCGCTGGTCGGCTCGATCGTCTTCGCGGCGAACCTGCTGGTGGTCGTCGTCGAACACGGCGGGTACGATCTGCAAACACTGGTCGGAGCGTAGCGACGCGCTCCCACGGAAAAGCGGCCCTCGAAGCCGTTAATCGACGTACAGCGAGTAGAGGATGACGGCGAATGCCACGGTCGTCATGAGGCTCTGGACGAACACGCTGACCAGCAGCCAGTCCTGCACGCCGGTGGCGGGGAACCAGTTCACCCTGGCCAGTAGCTCGGGGACGAACAGGTCGATTACCCCACCGAGGAAGGCGCCAAAGGTCATGATGCCGAACCCCCAGGACAGCGCCTGTAACTCCCTGGCTCGCGTCCGCTGGTAGGCCTTGTACGAGTAGTACGTGATCAGCCCACCGAGGATGAGCGTGAGCGTCTTCGTCGCGACGATACCGACCTGTGAACTGATAACGTGGGGACTCATGTTTCCTTTCGGACCTCCGACCAGAGGTTTGCGAGGCGCTCGTCGGGCGTCTGTGCCCGATGCGAGATCTCGACCTCGAACGTTCGTTGCTCGTCGAGCGAGATGACGACGTCCTCGAAACTGACCGAGTAGCGACTGGCGTGTTGCCCGTCCGGTCGCACCTCGACGCCCTCGTGGAGCAGCGATGCCTCCGTCAGTAGTTCGAGTTTCCGGTACGTCGTCGACAGCGGCACGCCGCTCTCCTCTGCGATTTCGCTCGCCGTCATTGGCTCATCCAGGACGCTCACGATCTTTCGACAGTCCTCGTCGTCCAGCGCGTCCAGTACGTCCTCGAGCGCCGGCGACAACTCTTCTGCGAACGGGTCCCGGACCATCCGTAGCACACTCTCGCCCTCCGAAGGTTATAACGGCACCGACACGGGCGAGCGGTTACACCCCCTCGGTATCACGGGCTCGAACATCTTCGGTCGGTTGCTGAGCGATGGGAACCAGCGCGGGTGTGGTATATTTGCCGTGGAAATCTGCGCCTGTATGCAAGTACGACGTGCGACCATCGCGAAGATACTCGCCGCGGTCTTCGTGTTCAATCTGATCGTGATGGGCGGGGGTGCGTGGCTGGCCTACCAGTCCGCGCCGCCGATCCCCGACGAGGTCGTCGGCCCCGACGGGGCGACGATCGTCACGGGCGAACAGATCCGAGACGGCAAGAAGACGTTCCAGCAGGACGGGCTGATGAACCACGGCTCGATCCTGGGTAACGGCGCCTATTACGGCGCGGACTACACCGCCGACACGCTCAACCTGAAAGTCGGGTACATGCGCGACTACTACGCGCGCGAGCGCCACGGCAGTGACTACGACGCGCTCTCATCGTCCGAGCAGGCGGCCATCGCCGACGTGGCCGAGCAGGATCTCGACGGCCAGTACGAGGGCGGCCCCATCGAGTACTCCGCGGCCGAGGCGTACGCCCACGAGCAGATCCGACAGGAGTACGTCGAGCGGTACCACGAGGGCGACCACGAACGCGGCGTCCCCGTGGACATGATCGACTCCGAGGCCGATGCCCGGAAGTTCGCGGACTTCGCGCTGTGGACCGCGTGGTTCTCCCACACCGACCGGCCCGCGGGTGACCACTCCTACACGAACGACTGGCCCTACCAGCCCGGGGCCGGCAACGACGCCACGGCTGCGGCGATGACCTGGAGCGTCATCGCGATGGTCCTGCTCGTCGCCGGGGCCGGCGGCGGCGTCTGGCTCTACAAGTCGATCGAACTGCCCGAGCCCTCGACCGAGGGGATCTCTGTCCCCGAACCGGGTGACGTGAGCGTCTTCCCCAGCCAGCGGGCGGCGTTACGATTCGTCCCGGTTGCGGCCGGACTGTTCTTGGCTCAGGTGTTACTCGGGGGCTTGCTCGCGCACTTCTACATCGAGCGGGCGGGCTTCTTCGGCATCGAGGAGATCTTCGGCGTCCACATCCTCCAGCTCCTGCCCTTCGCGATGGCCAAGACGTGGCACATCGACCTTGGGATCCTGTGGATCGCCGCGACGTGGCTGGGCGCGGGCCTGTTCCTCCCGCCGCTGCTGACCGGCCACGAACCGAAGCGCCAGTCCACCTACGTCAACGGCCTGCTGGGGGCCATCGTCGTGGTCGTCGTCGGCGGGCTGGCGGGCATCTGGCTCGGTGCGCAGGGGTACATCGACGGCTCTCTCTGGTGGATCCTCGGTAACGAGGGCCTGGAGTATCTGGAAGTCGGGAAGCTCTGGCAGTTCGGCATCCTCGCCGGCTTCCTCATCTGGGCGGTCCTCTCGGTCCGCGGCCTGAAGCCGCTGCTCGACGAGGAACCGAAGTACGGTCTCGCGCACATGATCCTCTACGCCGGCGGTTCGATCGCGCTGCTGTTTACCGCCGGCTTCTTCTTCACGCCGGAGACCAACATCGCCGTCACGGAGTTCTGGCGCTGGTGGGTCGTCCACATGTGGGTCGAGGGCGCGTTCGAGTTCTTCATCGTCGCCATCGTCGGGATGACGCTGGTGTCGATGAACCTCCTGACGCGCAAGAGCGCCGAGAAGGCCGTCATGCTGCAGGCGCTGTTGGTGATGTCTACGGGTGTCATCGGCGTCTCCCATCACTACTGGTGGATCGGAATGCCCGACATCTGGGTCCCCATCGGCAGCGTCTTCTCGACGTTAGAACTGATCCCGCTCGTGTTCATCCTCTACGAGGCGCTGGGCCAGTACCGCGCGATGGCGGGCGGCGGCGAGAGCTTCCCCTACAGGCTGCCGTTCATGTTCATCATCGCCAGCGGCGTCTGGAACTTCGTCGGCGCCGGGGTGCTCGGATTCTTCATCAACCTCCCGCTGATCAACTACTACGAGCACGGCACCTACCTCACCGTCGGCCACGCCCACGCGGCGATGTTCGGCGCCTTTGGCTTCCTCGCGCTGGGCATGGTCACCTACATGCTCCGGATCGCCATCGAACCCGACCGCTGGGACGGGACGTGGCTGCGCTACGCCTTCTGGTGCTGGAACGTCGGGCTGGCGCTGATGGTGTTCGTCTCCGTCCTGCCGGTTGGCTTCCTCCAGCTAGAGGCCATCTTCACCGGAAGCTACGCGGCCGGTCGGAGTGTGGCGTTCTACAATCAGCCGCTCGTTCAGGATCTGTTCTGGGCGCGCCTGCCCGGTGACACGCTGTTGATTCTCGGCACGGTGATCTACGCTGCTGACATCGTCCGCAAGCGGTTCGTCCTCCGCACGACCGAGGACGACCCCGACATCGAGGACGTTGCGGTTGCCGAGAGCGTGTTAGGTGACGACTGATCTCGCTGGCGCGCCCGACGACTGCCTGTCAGTCGTCGACGCCAAAGCCAGCGTGGGCGACGACTGATCGCACCGGCGACACTGGTGCCAGCTTGTCTGGCATCGAAATCGGAGCCGGGGTAGGCGACGACTGATCTCGCTGGCGCGCCCGACGACTGCCTGTCAGTCGTCGACGCCAAAGCCAGCGTGGGCGACGACTGATCTCGCCGGCGCACCCGACGACCGCTCGTCGGTCGTTGTCACCGGAGCCGGGGTAGGCGACGACTGATTGGGAGTCAGCGACGCTTTTTCGCGTGACCGATTGGCACGGAGTTCCGACACGCGTCCTGCGGTATGGTTCTTCTGACGACAGGATAGGCAAGGGTTAAACGGCTCGAAAGCATACGATAGCTAACTCTTCGATGACTACCGACGACATCGGGAACGTCCCCGAGTCGCCCGTCACGCTGCTCGACGATCCTCGCATCCAAACCGATCACCTCCGACTCTTGGTCGACGACGAGTCGTCCGTCCTCCTGGTCGGCGTCGTTCACGATCACCCCGCCAGTGTCTACCGCGTCCGGCGCGTCGTCCGGTCGCTCGATCCCGACACGGTCGCGGTCGAACTGCCGCCCCTCGCCCTCCCGCTGTTCGAAGCGGGTGAGGGCGGCGAGATGAGCGCCGCCCTCGCGGCCAGCGATGCCGGTGCTGCGGCCATAGACGCGCACGGGCCGCGCTTCCTCGCGGCGCTCGCCGGCGAAATCAGTGACCGCTCGCCGGAGCGCGGGACGATCGGTCGCATCGCATCGAACGCCGTCACGGTCGGGAAACACGCCCTCTCCTGTCGACTCGCCAGCGTCTTCGGTCGCGATCGGTTCCCGACACCGCTCGCCGATGCCGGGGTCGAGATCGACCTCGATCGAACGGCCGATCCGGTCACTGTCGCCGAACACGAGCAGCGCCACCTCTCGCGAAGTTTCTCGGTGCTACGGGCGTTCGAGCGCCCCGCCGCCGACGAGATCGTCGACGCTGCCCGCGAGCGGACGATGGCCCGGTCGCTGGCGGGACTGGACGCCGAGAGCGCCGTCGCCGTCGTCGGCTTCGAACACCTCGACGGCATCGCCGACGAGCTGGTCGCTCGCGGTGTGGGTCCACGAGCGATCGACGCGACTGCCCTCTCGGAGATCGCCAAAAAGTAACGTCCCGGCCGAGAACCGGGACCCGGTAGGGGGCCTGCTGCGGTCAGTGTGGAGACTACGGGTTCCGCTTGAGATGGACCTCGTTGTCGTCGATCTGAGAGACCGCCGAGTGCTTGAGTTCGTACACGTCTTCACCCTCTGTCCAGCCCAGTTTGCTCCGGATGCTCTGGTCCAGGGAGGACTCAGGCTTGACGTGTGCGTTGCTGCCCTTGATGTCCTCGATAGTGCCGACCATGTCGCCGTCGGCAGTCATCACGTTCTTTCCTCTGTCTTCGGCCATGAAGTCTCGTGGCATAGTTGAATCACCGTCCCGGATCGTCCGGGCGGCGGACGGGCAGTCTCGCCAGCCTGCATTAAGTATAAATGAGTTATTTGTGAAAACTCTAAAACTGAAATAAGTTTGCGACCGTTACTGCCGGGGTCGGAACACGCCGCCGAGGTTACCCGCCGTAGGATCGGCTTTGTCCGGGCAGGCGTCCGGCCGAGATCCGTCCGTGCTGGACCGATCGGTGCTGTCCGACCCGAAGGCGTCTGGCGCCGTTCCCAGCCACTGAGAACGCGGTCCCCCGGTTTTGTGGGGTAGGACGTAACCCACGAGTATGCTAGACGATTCGCTCGCCGTCACCGTCGACGAGCCACGCGACGCCGTCACGCGTGAGTGGGAACTGTTCGTTCGCGAGGACGCCGACGGCCCGCTCACACACGCCGGTAGCGTCAGCGCGCCGTCGGCCGACATCGCCCGCGAACAGGCCGCACAGCTCTTCGAGTGGACCGCGGAGACGCTGTGGCTCTGTCCGTCCGAGGAAGTAGAGCGGGTCCAGACCGACGCGGTGTCTACTGTCGCCAGCGCGGAGGACGGAGCATGATCTCGGTCAGTAAACTCCTCTGTGATCTGGACGCGGAAGGCGACGGGCTGCGCTACGACGCCGCCGAGGAGTCGCGAAAGGAGCAGATCCGCGACCGCAAGCAGCGCCGCCCGGTCGTCGTCTGGAACGTCACCAAACAGTGCAACCTCTACTGCGAGCACTGCTACGCCGCCGCGGACACCGAGGTCGCCGACGGCGAACTCTCGACGGCCGAGGGGAAGGCGCTGCTGGACGATCTGGCCGACTACGGCGTCCCGGTCGTTCTCTTCTCCGGCGGCGAACCGCTCGTGCGCGACGACCTGGAGGAACTGATCGCCTACGCCGACGAGGCGGGCGTCCGTCCGGTCCTCTCGACGAACGGGACCCTCATCACCGAAGACCGTGCACGCTCGCTCCGGGACGCCGGGCTGAAGTACGCCGGTGTCTCGGTCGACGGTCTCCCCGAGCGTAACGACGCCTTCCGGGGCGAGGAGGGCGCGTTCGACGCTGCCGTCCGCGGAATCAGGAACAGTCTGGACGCCGGCCTGAAGACGGGCCTGCGGTACACGATCACCGAGCGCAACGCGCCGGACCTGCGCGGCGTCGTCGACCTGCTGACCGACGAGGGACTGGATCGGTTCTGTTTCTACCACCTCGACTACGGCGGTCGCGGGACCGAGATCCTCGACGCCGACCTGACGCCCGACCAGCGCCGCGAGGCCGTCGAGACCGTCTGTGACATGACTCGTGACTACTACGACCGTGGCGAGGAGATCGAGACGCTGCTGGTCGGGAACTACGCCGACGCCGCCTACATCGTCGAGTACGCTCGCGAGCACTACGGCGAGGCGAAGGCCCGAACGGTGTACGAGTATCTTCGAACGAACGGCGGCGACCCGGCCGGCGAACGCGTCGCCGACGTGGACTACCAGGGCAACGTCCACCTCACGCAGTTCTGGCAGAACTACTCGCTCGGGAACGTCCGCGACCGACCGTTCGGCGCGATCTGGGAGGACGAGTCCAATCCCGTCCTGACCGCTCTGCGCGACCGCGAGTCGCACCTGACGGGTAAGTGCGCCGAGTGTGCCTACAGCGACGTGTGCCGCGGCGGTTCCCGCCTCCGCGCGCTGACCGTCGAGGGTGACCTCTTCGCGCCCGACCCCCAGTGTTATCTCACCGACTCGGAGATCCGGACGCCGCCGCCGTCGGTGCCCGACACCGGGACGGGCACGGGGACGGCCGACTGATACGGTCGGTTGTCGACGTTTCTCAGTCACCGTACGACTGCGTGCGGTCGAGCTGGCACAGATCGACAACCGTCCGTATGATACGGTCGGTTGTCGACGTTTCCCCAGAACTGCGTGCGCGGTTCTGGTAACTCTCTCGTCACGGACCGAGTCCCTTTTGCCGACACGTACTGAACGTTCGCCCGTGCTAACGGTCGAGCTTCACAGCCACTCGGCGCTGTCCTACGACGGCCGGGACCCTGTCGAACTCCTGCTCGAACAGGCGGAGGCCGTCGGGCTGGACGCGCTCGCCGTCACCGACCACGACGAGATCGACGCCAGTCTCGAAGCGGCTCGACTCGCTCCGGAGTACGGTCTCGTGGGGATACCCGGCGCCGAGATCACGACCGAGGCCGGCCACGTCCTCGGACTGGGGATCGAGGAACTCGTGCCGGCTGGCCTCTCTTTCCGGGAAACGATCGACCGCATCCACGAACAGGGCGGGGTCGCAGTCGTCCCGCACCCGTTTCAGGAATCACGCAGCGGCGTCCTCGCCAACATCTCGAAGGACGAACTCGAAGTCGCCGACGCGATCGAGGTGTACAACTCCCGGCTGCTGACCGGCCGCTCGAACCGGCAGGCCCACCAGTACGCCCGACGGCGTGGGATGCCCATGACCGCCGGGAGCGACGCGCACATCAGCGAGATGGTCGGACAGGCCGTCACCCATCTCGACACCGACGAGCGAAGTCTCGACGCGATCCTCGGCGCGATCCGCGAGGGGCGAACGACAGTCGAGGGCAAGCGCACGCCGTGGCACATCAGCTTCCGGCAGGCCGCCGGTGGCGCGAAACGGCGCGTGAAGAACCGCTTCGCCCAGCTGATGAAATGATCCGCGGCACCGACGCGACGCTCGTTCGGCGTGCACTCGACGAGCGTGATCCACTGCCCGGGGCCGCCGGGTTCGCCGGACGGGCGACAGTCGACGACGTGCCGGCGCTCGTCCGTGACGTGCTCGGCCGCGTCCCGCTGTTCGTCGAGCGCGACGCCGACGACCCGACCGAGGACGGCGCGTGGGCCTTCGACCGTACCACGCTGTCCGATCCGGTGTCCGTCCCGGCCGGCCACCGGCGGACCGTGACCGACGACGAACGGGTCTGGACGCTGCCGGACATCGATCCCGTCGGCGACGACGCGGCGGCCGTGGTGGCCGTCCGTGATTCGATCGAGGCCGCGACGGCCGAGGTCGAATCCGACCGTACGGCCATTGCCTTCTCCGGCGGTGTCGACTCGGCACTGCTGGCCGCCCGGATCGACGCGCCGCTGTACGTCGCCGGCTTCGACGGTAGCCACGACATCGAGGCCGCCCGCTCGGCGGCCGCCCTGCTTGATCGGGACCTGACTGTCGTCGAATTCTCTCACGAGGATCTCGAACGAGTCGTCCCGGAGATCGCCGGCGCGACGGGTCGGACGAACGCGATGGACGTCCAGATCGCGCTCCCACTCTACCTGACCGCCGAGCGCGTCGCTGCCGACGGCTACGATCGCCTGCTCGTCGGCCAGGGCGCGGACGAACTGTTCGGCGGCTACGCCAAGGTAGCCAACGCGCCCGACGACCACCGGATCGAGGCGGAGACGGTCCGGGGCGCGCAGCGCGAGGTGATCACGACGCTGCCCGACCAGTTGGAGCGGGACGTGCTGGCGCTCTCGGCCGCCGGCGTCGAACCGGTCGCGCCGTTGCTGGACGACCGCGTGGTCGAGGTCGCGCTGGGGCTCCGTGGCGAGCAACTGGTCCGTGGCGAGGACGAGCGCAAGTGGGCACTCCGCCGGGCCGCCAGCGAGTGGCTCCCCGACGAGATCGCCACTCGCGACAAGAAGGCCGTCCAGTACGGCACCTACGCCGCTCGCGAACTCGATCGGCTGGCCCGCCAGGACGGCTTCAAGCGCCGGATGGACGACCACGTCTCGAAGTACGTCGAGTCGCTGCTGTAGCTACGCGCCCGACAGCGTCAGGACGTTGACGATCACCGTCGCGACCGTCACCACCGCGAACAGCGCCAGAAAGATCGCCGCATTCCGGTCCGAGAGCAGCGTCCAGCCACCGACGAGCCACACCATCGCCGCGAACTTCACGAGCCACAGCCCCGGCAGGCCCAGTGCTTCTATCGTCGTTCCGACCACGACGTTCCCTTCCCTGAGACCGTTCGATAGCCCGACCATCGTCGTCACGATGTCCAGCGCCGTCGCCACGAGGATAATCGCCCAGAGGGTGGCGTGGGTGGTGGTCATCTCGCGCTCTCGGCGGAGCGTGAACAGTGGCTGCTCGGGCACGATAGGACAGCTACGTGCTGTGCTGGCAAAACGGTCGGCCCAACGCCGTTTGGTCCACGTCTTCGGACTAGTCCGACAGCACGGAGTAGCTGATCCCGAGAACGATGCCGTAGAGCGCGTGACCGCCGACGCTGGTCGTCGAGATGTTCGGGACGGTCGGCGCGTTGGGGAAGCCAACCGCGCCGAGCCAGATCGGCATGAGGACGACCGCGAGAGCCGCCCAGACGAGCAGGGCGTAGACGAGGCCGGCGACGGCGTTGTCGAGGTTCGTCGCGAGTCCCTGATCGATGCCGTCGGCGTCGGCGATCGCAGCGAAGACGACGCCCAGTACCGCACCGTGGCTCATGTGGATCGCCCAGCCGACGATCCCGGCCGGTGTCCCCAGGCCGTAGAGCGCGGGGAAGGCGTTCTCGATGACGCCCGGTGCGACCAGCGAGAGCAGGACGCCGAAGGCGAGCGCGCCGAGGAGGCCGCCGAGGACACCACCCTGCCACGGTGCGAAGTTCGTTCGTGCGCCGATCGACTGCCGTGCACTTGTCGTGGTGCTCATAACCGGTGTACCGACGCGCGAAGCGCTGATTGTTATGCACAGGCCATCGGGGATAAGCTCTGACAACGCCGGCGAGAGGTGGTCTTGGCCGACGGCGTCACTCTTCGTCGATGTCGGCGTAGCCCCGCACCAGTCCACACTCCGGGCAGAGCCGCCCTTCGACGGAGTGGTTCTCCGTCAGTCCGAGCGAGCCGAGAAGGCCCTCGCGACGCTCGTCGGTGTTGATCTGGAGTTTGAATCCCTCGTTCGTCCGCAGCTTCACCGGTTCCATCGTCACGCCACAGTCCGGACAGCGTCGGTCCATGGGACCGCTTCGACCACCGACCTGTTATTCGTTTGGCCGGTCCTTGACCGCCTGGATCGCCCGCTGGCCGACCTCGGCGACATCTTCGGGCAGGTCGTCGTGGGCACGCAGTTCCGCGGGCGTGAACCACTCCCAGTCGTCGGCCGGCTGTTCGCCCGGTCCAGGCTGGATATCACGATGCGGGGCTGCACCGTAGAAGATGAAGTCGATGTGCTGGTGGCCGACCCCTTCGGCGCTGACGTTGATGTCTTCGAGCAGGAAGTGCTGTGGCTCTGGAATCGAACGGGCCGTCTCGCTCTCCAGGTCTCCTTCGGGTGCGATCAGGTCGACGGCGAAGCCCAGTTCCTCCCGGGTCTCGCGCAACGCGGCCTCGTGGGGCAGTTCGTCGCGGTCGATGTGGCCGCCGGGTGGGAGCCACATCTCCAGTTTGTCGTGTTCGTGTAGTGCGACCGCACCGCTCTCGACGACGTAGACGGTCGCGACAAAATGCCGGGTCGTTTCCATACCGTCAGTCCGGGTAGCAGGGAAGTTCGGGGTTTCGGTTTTACACCTGCTGGATCTCTTCTTCGGCTTCCAGCAGTTCGTGGTAGCGGTTGCGGATCGTCACTTCCGAGATGTTGGCCACCTCGCTGACCTCGCTCTGGGTCACCTTCTCGTTGGTGAGCAGCGAGGCGGCGTAGACGGCCGCGGCTGCGAGGCCGACCGGGGACTTCCCGGAGTGGACACCCTGTTCCTTGGCGTTCTGCAGCAGCTGGCGGGCGCGGCGCTCGACCTCGTCGGAGAGTTCGAGATCGGAAGCGAAGCGGGGGACGTAGCTCTCGGGGTCGGCGGGCTGGATCTCCAGGCCGAGTTCCCGGACCACGTAGCGGTAGGTGCGTGCGATCTCGTCTTTCTCTACCCGAGAGACTGCGGTGATCTCGTCGAGACTCCGGGGCGTGCCAGCCTGGCGGGCGGCAGCGTACAGCGAGGAGGTCGCGACCCCCTCGATGGAGCGACCCGGCAGCAGGTCCTCGTCGAGTGCGCGCCGGTAGATGACGCTGGACGTCTCGCGGACGTTGTCCGGCAGGCCCAGTGCGGAGGCCATGCGGTCGATCTCGCCCAGGGCCTGCTTGAGGTTCCGTTCCTTGGAGTCGCGGGTCCGGAACCGCTCGTTCCACGTTCGGAGGCGCTGCATCTTCTCTCGCTGGCGCGAGGACAGGGAGTTGCCGTAGGCGTCCTTGTCCTGCCAGCCGATGTTCGTCGACAGTCCCTTGTCGTGCATCATGTTCGTCGTCGGCGCACCGACGCGGGACTTCTCGTCTTTCTCTTTGGCGTCGAACGCGCGCCACTCGGGGCCGGGGTCGATCTCGTCTTCCTCGACGACCAGCCCGCACTCTTCACAGACCGTCTCGCCGCGCTCGCCGTCAGCGACCAGATCGCCGCCACACTCCGGACAGACGTGTTCCTCTTCGTCCTCGGTCTCCTCTGTGTGCTCGCGTTCGTCCGTATATCGTCGGATGGTGGTGTCGGTCATTGGTTAGGGGGGACAGCCGGGTCCGAGACCCGAAAAACCTTCTAGCGATTAATCTATTGTTGACGCTGCGACTTAAAACCTTTGCCTAACCACCCATCCATCTTTCCGGAAACAAAAAACGAAGTTTGGATTACCAAACCCGCCTGCTCCCCCGGCTCGGGCATCGACGACGCTCCTGTAGCCGGGACGGCTCCGCTCGGAGGACGATTGCCGTGGGCGACTTGCGTGGCATCCGCGAGGACACCGATTGGAGAGAACACGGCAACCTGGACCCGCATGGGTAGGCGTTCGACCAATCGATTCAGATACTGGCGGAGTATGTGGTACAATCCGTCTCGTAGTGAGTGTCTTACGACAAAGGTCATCTCTCCATTCGAAATAGCAACGGAAAAATACCAACATGTAAATGAACCGGACGAGTCCTTTGCGTATGGTTGATCTTCGAGAATATTTTCGAGAGTCGAACGCGATCGAGAACGTTCACGAGGAATCTGCTGTCGATGCGACGATGGACGCCTGGGACGTCATCAAGGAAGAAGCGGAACTCACGCACGACGTCATCAAGACTGGGCACAATTACATTTTGAAGGGCCGGCAACCAGACATTGCTGGCGAGTATCGCGATATTCAAGTCGATATCGGCGACTCAACTCCCCCACCACCGGTCGTTGTTCCATCCGAGATGGACAAACTGCTTTCGTGGATCCCGGAGAATTCACTCGAAGCGATCGAATGGCACATCGCGTTCGAGCATATTCATCCCTTCGCGGATGGAAACGGCCGGATCGGGCGGCTCCTCTATCTGTGGCACTGTCGAACACTCGAGATCGAGCCGGTCATGTGGCGAGCAGACGATCGCTCCGGGTATTACGACTTGTTTCAGACAGACGTCTCTTTAGATGAGAAAGCGGCCCGCTAACGACGGCTACCCTCGCTGAGTTGGGCGGTCGTGGACGGTTCATATGCGATTGGGACTGTTTCTATGACACGCTGTGCTGGAGTCCAGAGCTGCCGAACGCGGTTTGAGCTCGGGCACGTGAACGAACGCAACACGTCCCGGTCCCGTGGTCGTGTGGAACCACCGACGACGGTCAGCGGGTTGGGCGTGGGCTGTACGTGTGCGACAAATGTGGACCGGTCGCCAGCGTCGAGCAAATCGGTGATTCGCGTGACTCGGGAACCGCGGCGTTCACGCCGCGGAAGATGTCATCGAAACCCTTACCGCTGGGCCACCGCTCCGGATGCACATGAGCGAATCCGTCGTCGATCCGGAAGAGGTCCGCCACGTCGCGGATCTGGCCCGCGTCGACCTCGACGACGACGAGGTCGAGCGGTTCACCGAGCAGTTCGCCGACATCCTCTCGTACTTCGAGACCCTCGACGAGGTGCCCGAGACAGATCGCGAGGCCGACCTGGCCAACGTCATGCGTCCCGACGAAGCCCACGACTGCCTGAGCCAGGACGAGGCACTGGAGAACGCACCGGACAGCGAAGCCGGACACTTCAAGGGGCCGAAGGTGTCGTAAGATGGCCACCGAGTACAACGCCTACGTCACGACGGAGTCCATCGAGAGCGACGCCGACGGGCCGCTGGCCGGCCGGACCGTCGCTGTCAAGGACAACATCTCTACCGAAGGCGTCCAGACGACCTGTGGTTCGGCGATGCTGGAGGGGTACGTCCCGCCCTACGACGCCACCGTCGTTCAGCGCCTCAAATCGGCTGGTGCGACCATCCCCGGCAAGACCAACATGGACGAGTTCGGGATGGGGACGACCACGGAGACCTCCGCCTACGGCCCGACCGAGAACCCCGCAGCACCGGGCCACGTCCCCGGCGGTTCTTCTGGCGGCTCTGCGGCGGTCGTCGCGGCGGGCGACGCCGACATGGCGCTGGGTACCGACACCGGCGGTTCTATTCGCTGTCCTGCCGCCTTCTGTGGCGTCGTCGGGATCAAGCCCACTTACGGACTGGTTTCGCGCTACGGCCTCGTGGCCTACGCCAACAGCCTCGAACAGATCGGCCCGATCGCACCGACCGTCGAGGAAGCTGCGGAACTGCTTGAGGTCGTCGCCGGCCCCGACGACCACGACGCGACCACGCGCGAGCACGACGGCGCGACCGACGGACTGGCCGACGCCGCCGACGGTGACGTCGACGGCCTGTCGATCGGTGTCCCGACGGAACTGGTCGAGGGGGCCGACGAGGAAGTCGTCGAGACGTTCTGGGACGCCATCGACGAACTGGAGGCACAGGGTGCGAGCTACCACGAGGTCGACCTCCCGAGCGTCGAGCACGCCGTCGAGGCCTACTACGTGATCGCGATGTCGGAAGCCTCCTCGAACCTGGCGCGCTTCGACGGCGTCCGTTACGGCCAGAGCGGCGGCTACGAGAGCAATTGGAACGAGAGCTTCGCGAACGCCCGAGAACAGGGCTTCGGCGAGGAAGTCAAACGCCGCGTCCTGCTGGGGACGTACGCCCTCTCGGCAGGCTACCACGACAAGTACTACAAGAAGGCCCAGGACGCCCGTGCGTGGGTCAAACAGGACTTCGACGAGGCCCTCGACGAGGCGGACGTGCTCGCCTCGCCGACGATGCCGGTCCCGCCGATGGAGATGGGTGAAAGCCTCGACGACCCACTGACGATGTACCTCGCCGACGCCAACACGACGCCGGTCAACCTCGCCAATCTCCCGGCCATCTCGGTGCCTGCCGGCGAGACAGAGGACGGCCTCCCAGTCGGCCTGCAACTGGTCGGCCCTGCGTTCGGCGAGCAGACGATCATCCGGGCCGGCAGCGCGCTGGCGTAGAGTAACGAGTCGCGAGCGAAGCGAGGGACTCGAAACCGCGAACGGCGAAGCCGTGAGCGTAGCGAATCAGAGAGCTCGAACTGCCGCCGAAAGTAACACTGACCGATACTTTTTCACTGTCTGCACGCGAACATCACAGTACGATGCCCTCCTCCAAACCCACCGGTCTGCGACTCCGCCTGGTCGCGCTGGTCGCGTTACTGGTCGCGTTCGACGCCGTGTTCGTGACCGCGACCTATTGGCTCGGCCACTTGGCCGTCGGCCTGTTCTCGTGGTTCTTCATCTACGAGCCGTCGGGGCTGGTGATCGACGCGTTGCAGTTCAGGACGCTCCCGTCGCCCGCCGTCGTCGCCGTCGGGACCGCGCTCACCCTGGTGCTCCAGTCCGTCTTCGGCTACCGGATGAGCGTCCAGACGGTACCCGGCGAGGAGCAGAGTCTCAAAGAGTTACTCGCGCCCGTGACCGACCGGCTTCGGTCGCGTGACGGCGGCGATTCTGGCGCGGATGGCGACCATCGGGACTTCGGCGGTCTGTTGGCCGACCGCTCCCACGCGATGCCCGAGGAATCACGGTCAGAAACCAGTGACGGCAGGGACGAACTCGGCGAGCGTGTCCTCCCGACCTTCGACTTCAGCGACGCTCGCGAGGCCGTCAGGGCGCGACTCCGCGGACTGGCACAGCTCGCAGACACGCCGATTCCCGAGGTGAGGATCGTCGACAGCGAGACGCCGAACAGCTACGTCGCCGGACGGCCCGGCGAGCAGACCATGGTCGTGACGACCGGGTTGCTGGCGACGCTGGACGGCGAGGAACTCGACGCGGTGCTGGCCCACGAACTCGCCCACCTCAAGCACGGCGACGCGTTCGTGATGACCGCAGCGGGCTTCTTGCCGACGATCACGGCCCGGATCAACGAGGGAACGATCCGGTTCCTCAGCCAGTCTGTCATCGTCGCGAGGTTGCTCTCGATCGAACTCGACGAGGACGAGAACTCGTTCAACGGCGGGCAGTTCCACTTCGCGATGCTCGTACTCTCGCCGATCCTGCTGGTGCTCTCGTCCGCGCTGTGGCTGGCCAGTACGGCCTGTTACCGATCGCTCTCCCGGATTCGGGAGTTCCACGCCGACGCTGGCGCCGCTGCTATCCGGGGCTCGCCGGCCGCGCTCGCCGGCGCGCTGGAGACGCTGGACGACCGCCGGCCCGCCGAGGACCTCCGGGTCGCCCAGACCGGGGTCCGCGAACTGTGTGTCCTCCCCGATGCCATCGACGCCGACGACGACGAGATCGCGGGCGACAACCTGATCGCGCGCACCCGGCGGCGCTGGCGCGAGGTGACTGCTCGACTGTTGCCGTCCTCACATCCGCCGACCGAGACGCGGGTCGCCGCGCTTCGCGAACAGGAGCGACCGGGGCGATAGAGAAAGGGTGCCTTTCCCGGATCAACCGCATGCAATCCTGCGGTCGAATGGAGAGACGTCGACAACGTTCCGTATAACTCAGACCGACCGAGACGAGTGTGTTCCGCGTTCAGTCACTGGTTGCGGACTGCGTGGTCCCAACGTCGAATGTAGCGAGCGACGTCTGCAGACGCTCGGCCCGCTCGGCGAGCGACGACACGCTGGCGCTGATCTGGGACGTCGATGCGACCTGTTCCTGTGCGGTCGTGGACGCGGCGGCCGTCTCGTCGGCCGTCGTTCGGCTGATGTCGGTCACCTCCTCGATCGTCGCGACCGCCTGTTCGGTACTCGCGGCCTGTGTGTCGGTCGCGTCGCGGATCTCCTGGATCCCGGCGTCGGTCTCGTCGGCGTTCGCAGCGACTCGGCTGAGCGTTTCGACGACCGCTTCGACGGCCTCGGCACCGTCTTCCATCGCTTGCTCGGCCGTCCGGGCCTCCGCGACCGTCTGCCCGGTCTGTGACTGGATCTTCTCGATACGCTGCTCGATATCGCTGGCCGCGGACTGGGTCTCTTCGGCGAGCTGTTTGACCTCGTCGGCGACGACCGCGAACCCGTCTCCGTCCGCGCCCCCCGTTCCGCCGCCGGCGCGGGCGGCCTCGATGTTGGCGTTGAGCGCCAGCATGTTGGTCTGTTCGGCGATATCGCCGATGAGTTCGATGATCTCGCCGATCTCGTCCATCTGTTCGTCGAGCACCTCGACGTTCTCGACGGTCTCGTCGATCGCTCGCTGCACGATCTGGGCGTCGTCCAGCGCCTGTTCGGCGGTCTCCTCACCGTTCTGGGCGATATCGGCGGTCTCCCGGGAGGTTTCGGCGACCGTCTCGGCGGAGGCGGCTACCTCTTCGACCGTCGCCGACAGGTCGCCCATCTCGTCGCTGACTGTCTCCAACATCTCGCGCTGTTCGTCCGCACCGCCGGCGATCTCCCGGAGGGACTGACTCACGTCCTCGCTGGCCCGCTGGGACGAGTTCGTCTCGTCGTTGACCTCCTCACTCGCGGTCGCGACTTCCTGTGCGAACGATTGTATCTCTTGCATGGCGGTTTCCGTCTCGGCCAGCATCTCGTTGAACGCGACGCCGATCTGAGCCATCGCGTCGCTCTCGCTGTCGGTGTCGAGACGGACACCGAGATCACCGTCGGCTGCTCGTTGCATCGCGGCGCTGTAGGCGTCTGCCTTCGCTTCGAGGTGCTCGTTCAACCGCTCGACTTCGCGCTGTCTGGCCTCTGCGTTCGCTTTCGCCTCTTCGGCTTCGGCCCGGGCCTGTTCGATCTCCGCCCGCTGCTGTTCGAGGTCCGCCACCTGTTCGGTCTTCTCCTCGGCCTCGCGAAGCCGCTGTCTGGCTTCCTCACGGGACCGCTCGGTCGAGTACCAGTGTGACATCAGCGCGATGGCCAGCGCGAGCACGAAGATCCCGTGGATGAGCCCCCAGGCCCACGGGTTGTTGATCGCGGCGGTGTGGTTGTACACCCGGCCCGGGTTGATCATGCCGAACACGCCGTGGGTGAGGACGACGTAGCCGATCCCCATGGCGAAGGGCACCCAGTCTTCGTAGACGGCGACCACCGCCATCGCGACGAAGAAGTGGAAGTGCGCCTCGATGAACCCGCCCGAGAAGTGGACGAGAACGACCGAACACGACAGCAGTCCGAGCGTCGCCAGCGCGGTCCTGGCCCGTCGGGGGAGCCGATCGAGCGTAGCGATTACGACGAGTGCCGCGACGAACGCGAGTTCCAGCAGCATCGTCGACAGCGGAATCGACGGAATCGTCGCGCCCGTGACCAACGTCTCGGTCCCTTCGTACAGCCCGAGTCCCAACAGGAACGGGAGGTGTGCCAGCACGACGACGACGATGTTCCGGTGTCTCCCCCGCCACGTCGCCGTGGGTATCGACTCGCCGTTGGGTGTCTGTGCGATAAAATCTCGAAGCGTGTCTATCCAGCCGTCCGTCGAGGGGGGGCTCGAACCGGCGCTGGCCGCAGCGTCGTCCATACTGGTCTGGATCTTCTGTGATCGCAAAAACGCACTGGCCACAGTATCAGCGGCGATACCAGACCCGTCGAAAAATCGGAATTAAGGGCTCTGTGGCCGATATTTTGACGCCGAGAGTGTTTCGACCGGACTCTTGGAACCGATTGGCCGGGTGATCGCACGACTGCGTGCAATCGATCCGGGACAGATCGACAAGCGTCCGTATTGGGTGTCTTTAACGATCGATGCCCCTGCGGACTTTTTTCAGACCACTGGTGGTGAACGGTCTGATAGATTTCTCTGCTAATGCATCGACCGGCTCAACCGAAATCCGAGGTATCCGGTCAGTGCGAGTAATAATACTCCGGGAAGTGTCGTTGCGAAGTTGCCGTACCCCGCGAATCCCACAACGAACAGGAATCCACCGACGGCACTGAGTATGATCAGGGTATCTCGAAACTGTTGGATGTGGAGGGTGTCGCTCATCGGGATTCCCATGGCAGAAATGACAGTTAGTGAAAATATAACTCTGTTGCCTAGACTGAGCGTGTATTGGCTGTGAGCATCCGGGCGACCGAGCGGTCCGAAGGACCCGGAAGGTCGCCCGGTTCGCTCGACCGAGCGTAGCGAGGTCGAGCCTTTTTCACCCACGTTTTTGCGCGAGTGGTTCGCGTAGCGCACCTGAAGCGGAAAAAGATGGTTTAGAAGGGAAAGAGCCGTTCCTCGGCCTCGTCGGTCAGCGGTGCGCCGTACTCGGAGATCTCGACGGCTTCCGCGTGACCGACGTTTTCGCCGGCCGTCTCGCCGTAGCGAGCTTTCAGTTCCTCGCGGAACCGGTCGGCGACGTTCATTTCGGTGTTCGCCGAGAGGTGACCCAGGCCGTCGTTGGCCAGCCACTCTCTGCGTTCGTCCTCGTCCTCGGGGACGTTCTCCAGTTCGCCGAAGGTGTAGGGGAGCCACTCGTACATCTGGGACTCGTGGCAGTGGAGCGCGTCGATCTTCCGGTCTTCCACGTCGGTCACGTCCAGTACCACGTCGGGTTCGAAGGGGGCGGGCTTCTGGAAGTGGTCGGCGACGTAGCCGATCACGGGGTTCGAGTCCAGTGCGGGCGTGTCGGGGACGATGTTCGGGACGATCAGCGAGTAGGCGGCGTCACGGACGAGGTGGGCGGTGTAGCGGTGGTCGGGGTGGTAGTCGTTCGGGCGTGGCCCCAGCACGAGGTCTGGGTCGACCCGGCGGATGTAGCGGATCAGTCGCTCGCGATTCTTGAGGCTGGCTTCCAGCAGTCCGTCCGGGATGTTGAACACGTCGTAGTCGATGCCCAGCGTCTCTGCGACGGCCTCGGTCTCGCGCCTGCGCCTGGCCGCGAGCTTCGTGCGTCCCATCTCGTGATGGCCGGCGCTCCCGTCGGTCACCGAGAGGAAGGTCACGTCGTGACCGGCGTCGACGTACTTCGCTGCGATCCCGCCCGCCTTGATGGAGCAGTCGTCGGGGTGTGCGCCGATCACGAGGAGGTGCTGTGTCTCGCTCATGGCTGTGGCGTCGCCGGCGGTGACCGAAACGTTTGGGGATCAGTTCGCCGTTTGGACCCTGGAGTATTTCGTACTAGTGAAAACGGCCGGTTCGTTACGGCAGCACCCGCTCGTAGATCTCGACGAGCTGATCGACCGAGTGCTCGACGCTCGTCTCTTCTCGGCGTGCGAGACAGGTCTCGCGCAGCCCCTCGTACTCGTCGAGCGCACGCTGGATCCCGTCACGGAACGCTTCGATGTCGCCCTCGGGGTACTTGAAGCCGTTCTCGCCGTGGTCGATCGTCCCGACGAGGGCCCCGCTGTCGACGCCGACGACCGGCGTCCCGCAGGCGTTGGCCTCCAGGGCGACCAGTCCCTGGGTCTCGACGGGGCTCGGGAACGCGAACACGTCCAGTGCGGCGTACAGTTCCGGCAACTCCGCCCGATCGAGGAATCCGAGGAAGTGCGCGTCCACCCCGGCCTCGTCCGCAGCGGCTTCGAGGTCTTCGCGGGCCGGGCCGTCCCCGCCGAACACGAGCGTCACGTCAAGTTCCGCCGTGGCGGCGACGATGTCGTCCAGACACTTCTCGTAGCCGTGGCGGCCGGTGTACCCCACGAGCGGCCCGTCGGGCAGGTCGTGGCGCTCCCGGAACGCCGCGGTGTCGATCGGTTCGAAGAAGTCGGTGTCGACGCCGTTTGCCAGCACCTCGATGGGTGTCTCGACGCCGACGTTCGATCGCAGGTGTTCGGCCGTCCGCTCGCTGGGTGTGATGACCACGTCGGCGTTGTTCAGGAACCACTGCTCGTACCGCTGTGCCGTCCCGCCGATGAAGCGCTCGAAGTGCTCGCTGACGGAGACGTACTCGGCGTACTCGCTCGTCGGGGTGTGATACGACGCGACCAGCGGTGCGTCACTGCTGCGAGCGAATCGTTTGGCGGCGAGTCCGAGGCTGAACGGCGTGTGGGCGTGGACCACGTCGGCTGCCTCGACGGCCGACGGGATTCGGGGTGCGGCGACGCGAAACCCCTCGTAGAACGGAAAAGGGAGACTCGAGACCGGATACTCGCCGGGCGTCGCCTGGTGATCGCTCTTGGGGTAGACCACGTCCATTCGGCTCTCCCGGGACGACCACTGCTCGCGCCACGTCTTGACGGTGTACGTGACACCATTGACAGTAGGCAGATAGGTGTCAGTGAACGCGGCGACCCGGGGCAATGCCATCGACGACGATTGGCCCACCACGCCTAAACCCGTTGCTATCTCCACTCGGCGTGTTCGGGCACGTCCCTGTCAGACAATTGACGGTAAATCTCGGACAGGCGCTCGCCGACACGGTCCAGTCCGTGCTCGCGCGCTGTCTCTCTCGCGTTCTCACCGAGTCGCTCGCGGAGATCTGGATTCGCTGCCAGTCGCTCTAGCGCGTCGACGAACTCCTGCTCGGTCGAGCAGATGAGGCAATCGTGGCCGTCCTCGTAGTACTCCTCGAACGCGGGAATGTCAGATATTACGCAGGCTTTCCCGCACGCCATCGCTTCCAGCACGACGATTCCCTGGTTCTCGACCTTCGCGGGGAACATGAACACGTCACCAGCCCCGTAGGCTCCGCGGATGTCGTCGACCCACCCCGAGAACGTGACGTTCTCCGGTGGATCGTTCGTCCACTTGCGCACCGCACTGGAGGCGCTGGGGCCGGTTTCGTAGGTGCCGAACCACGTGAAGTCGTACTCCGTTTTCCGGGCCACTCGGCAGAACGTCGAGAGCCCCTTGCGCTCGAAGACGTTGCCGACGGCGAAGACACCCATTCCGTCGATGTCGTAGCGCTCGCGGTACTCCTCGCGGAAGTTCTCGTACCCCTCCAGCCGGTCCAGATCGATCCCGTTCGTGATCGGTTGGATCGGCGCGTCGATGGGGTAGGACTGCAGGACGCCTTTCGTGTACTCGCTGGGACAGAGCACCAGATCTGCCTGCGAGTAGAACCACTTGAGGTACTTCCCGAGTGCCGGCGCGACGACGTTTGCTCCGCGAAAGCTGTTCCGGAAGTCCTCCCGGGTGACGTGAGAGTGGAGGACGACGGGTGTGTCGCTGTGCCGGGCGTGTTTGACCGTCGCGATCGTTCCCGGCCCGATCATGTTGCAGTGGACGAGATCTACGTCGGCGAAGTACCGCCCCCCGGTCAACTTCGACCCGACGGCGCTGATCGGATCGTCGCCTTCCCACGGTGACGTGACGACCTCGATTTCGGTATCGGAAAGCGCCGCCCGCTGGTGTTTGACCGACGTACCGATCCCACTGCGGTCCAGCCAGCCCGCCACTTCCAGGTAGTTGAGCGCGCGCACAGCGTTCTGTCCTGCAGAAGGGGGCAAAGGACTGTCGGATCGGATGCGAAACGTATTCCCGTCGGCTCGGCCGATTTGCTGGCGATGACGACTGGGGAGACAGCGATCGCTCGCGAGCGGATCGAACGCCTCCACGAGCTCGCTCGCGAGGCCGCGACCGACGGCGACGACGAGCGCGCCCGTGAGTACGTCCGCCGCGCCCGCCGCGTCGCCGAGCGCCATCGCCTGCGACTTCCCCGGCGATTCAAACGCTTCACGTGTGACGCCTGCGATCGCTACCTTCGCCCCGGCGTCAACGCCCGTGTCCGCCTGCAAGACGGCCACGTCGTCGTGACCTGTGACTGCGGTACACAGGCTCGGTACCCCTACGATTGAATCGAACGGTTGTAGATCTGCACCAGATCGACCGCACGCAGTCGTGCGGTCGCCTAGAAAACGTCGACAACCGTCCGTATGACGGTTGCAGGCCGCTAACTGTGGCCGCAACCGTTGGGTAAGCGTTTAAGGCTCCAACGATAAAACCCGGAGTACATGAGTAATAACGACCGTCGCCAGCAGATTCACGACCTCGATGCCACGCTCCGCGTCGGCAAGCACGGGGTCGAGTCCGTGGCCGACGAACTCTCGAATCAGTTGGACAACGAAGACCTCGTGAAGGTCAAGTTCCTCCGCTCGGCGCTGGGGGGGACGACCACCGAGGACGAGGCCGACGAACTCGCTGACATTGCGGGTGCGACTGTCGTCCAGACCCGCGGACACACGGCGGTGTTCGAACGATGATGCAGGCCGGATCGGACCTCACACCGATCGCCCGCGTCCTCCAGAACTTCGACGTGCCGTACGCCCAGTCGATCGGGGCCGCGCTCACCTTCATCCTCACGTTCGCCGTGATCTACCTCGCGGGTCGGCTCGTCGTCCTGCCGCTGGTCAACCGGGCGCTTCGCTCCCGGAACCTCGACGAACACGCCCGCAAGCCGCTGAAGAAACTCGTCAGTATCGCTATCGTCTTCGTCGGGATCGCCGTCGCCTTCGGCGTCGCTCAGTATGGCGACTTCCTGCAGTCGCTCGCGACCATCGCCGCCGCTGCGACGCTGGCGATCGGCTTCGCGATGCAGGACGTGCTCTCGAACTTCGTCGCCGGCGTGTTCATCTTCACCGACCGTCCCTTCCGGATCGGTGACTGGATCGAGTGGGACGGCAATTCGGGGGTCGTCGAGGATATCTCGCTGCGCGTGACTCGGGTGCGAACGTTCGACAACGAACTCCTGACGGTGCCCAACTCCCAGCTCACTGACGGTGTCATCAAGAACCCCGTCGCCAAAGAGCAACTGCGTCTCAAGTTCGTCTTCGGCATCGGCTACGACGACGATATCGATCAGGCGACCGAGATAATCCTCGAAGAGGCCGATAAACACGAGGACATCCTCGCCGACCCCGCGCCCTCGGTGCGACTGATCGAACTCGGCGACTCCTCGGTCGGTCTCCAGTCCCGAATCTGGATCGACAATCCCTCGCGGGCCGACTTCGTGAAGACCCGCGGCGAGTACGTCACGGCCGTCAAACAGCGCTTCGACGAGGAAGAGATCAACATCCCCTACCCGAACCGTACCGTCGGCGGCGGCCTCGAACTGTCCAACGTCGACGGACTCGTGGAGCCGACCGCGAACGACGACTAGCTACACTTTCACACCGTATCTCTCGGTTCGTTCCTGTCGTCGGTTCGCGTGTATCGATCCGGGACTCCTCGCGTCGAGACGCCCACTCCTGTCAGGAAGACATCGCATGCCGTCGCAGACCGGCTCGAGATGAGACGGAGGACTACCGATTTTCGCTGTTCGATAGCCGCTCTCTGAGCTGATCGAGTCCCAGCGTCGTTACGAACAGGATTCCACCGAGATACAGCAACGACTGGGGACTCGTGACGAGTGTATCGCTGTAGCCGACGAGTACACTCAGATACCCCAGCAGTGAGACAGTCCATCCGAAGCCGGTGAATCCAGCCACCTGATCGAGAGTGTCGACGTTCGATTTCAATGTTTCTTTTATAGACATAGGCAGGCCGTATCCTGGGTAAGGGGAACATAATCCGGGACCAGTCATGAACATACTTTCGTCGTACCCGCGATGTTATCACCACCTGGACGTACCGTATAGAACGGCCACTCCAGAGAAAGCGCTCATCTACACAACAGCGGGGCAAGGTCGCATCTCTGATTTGTGTACGGAGCGCCCGGCGAGTACTACGACGCCGTGTCGATCTCCCGGTTCGAGGGATACAGTGACGAACGTCGGCAGTGATCGAACCGGATCGGTCTCCATCGAAATGAGCATCCGTGCGACCGAGCGGTCCGAAGGACCCGGCAGGTCACCGGCGGACTCGCTTCGCTCACGTGTCGCTTCGCTCCCGCTCGCATCGTGGTTCTCACTTCGTTCCGAACCACGTACCGCTCGACTACCGAGCTCTGCACTCGCTTCGCTCGTGCAGAACGCCCGGTTCACTGGCCCAAACGAAGTGGGTAGTGTTCAGATTAGCTGATTCCATGCGAAGCTGAAAGATCTGAGCCAGTCGTCAGCTGTGTCTGGATCGACGTGACTAAAACAGTTTGAGAACGAA
>Ga0207770_100030_pt1 | contig 155680 bp, 153 predicted proteins | sample A23E2SouthBayCA_FD_187729 | JGI IMG/M metagenome (GOLD analysis project Ga0207770, IMG submission 187729) | Aerobic enrichment media microbial communities from Eden Landing Ponds, California, USA - A23 E2 (SPAdes) | ecosystem: Environmental > Aquatic > Marine > Unclassified | place: Emeryville...
AGCAGCCGCTGGACGCCGTGGGGCGTACAGGGCTTGTAGCGGGCGTCGCCGGCGACGAGGCGGCCGATGTTCTCCGGGTGGAGGCCGTCGACGTCCTTCTGGGAGTCGATGCTCCGGAGGACGCGCTTGTCGTCGACGTGGTCCGGGACGGGCATCTGGACGAGGATGCCGTCGACGTCGTCGTCGGCGTTGAGGTCGTCGATGGTGTCGTACAGTTCCTCGGCGGGCGCGTCGGAGTCGATTTCGACGTCGACGGTGTCGATGCCGACTTCCTCGCAGTCGTTCTGTTTCATCGAGACGTACGTCTCGCTGGCCGGGTCGGTGCTCATCAGCACGGTCGCGAGCGTCGGTGTGACCCCCGCGTCGCCGAGTTCGTCAACGGCGTCGCTGACTTCCGCGCGGACGTCCTCGGCGACGGCGTTGCCGTCGATAATGTCCGTCATACCCCGAGTTCCGACCGGCGGGGGTAAGAACGTTCCCGAAACGCGACCGACACGGTCGACAGCGTCCGCACAGTCGCCGCCGTTCGCACGACCCGTCGAAATACCGACTGGTCGTGCTTGCTCACGAAGTCTAGACCAGGACCTTTCGGACTGGTTACATACCGTCGGGAATCCGCCGCCAGTCACGAGTCGGTCAGGTCGTCTCTGCGGTCCACGTCTCGGCGGACGCCGGGGTCACCGGTCTCGACGAGCGCGGTCCGCTCCGCGGTGCGCAGTATCTCTCGCCCCCCGACGTCACCGTCGACGGCTGCGAGTCGGTCGAAGTACTGCCGCCCGAACAGCACGGGATTCCCGCGCTGACCCTCGAAGGCGGCGGCGAGCGGGTCGCCCGCGCCGGCCGCGAACGCTGCGACGAGCGTCTGGACCGTCTCCGGGCGCACGTCCGGCATGTCCCCGAGCGCGAACAGCGCGGCGTCGGCGGCCTCGTCCACGGCCCGGACGCCGGTGCGGACCGACGTCGCCTGTCCGTCCGCGTAGTCCTCGTTGACGACGAACTCGACGGGGAGATCCGCGAGCGCGTCGCGGACGGCGTCGGCCTCGTGACCGAGAACGACGACGATTTCGTGAAGGTCCGCGGCCAGGAGCGGCGCGACCGCGCGACGGACCAGCGGTTCCCCGTCGACCGTCGCGAGGAGCTTGTTCGCCTCGCCGAAACGCGAACTCGTTCCCGCGGCGAGGAGGACGCCCGAAACCGCGGGAGAATCGGTACCGCTGTCGTCCACTTCGTCAGCGCCGAGCGGCGGTTCGACCACCGGAAAGTCGGGGTCGCTCACGACTCGACCACCTCGTAGGGGACGACCGGCAGGGAGTCGCCGGCCGCGAACCCCTCCTCGGTGACGACGAACCCGTCGGCCGCCGAGAGGTGCGGACACGACGAGACGAGGTGGGGCCGATACCGCTCGCCGTACAACTGAACTGTCGACTCGGGACTCCCGAACGGCACCGCTCGCGGTTCGGTCTCGCCACCCCCGTCAGCGCCCTCGTCGCGAAACTCGACCGGGACGACGAACGCGAGGGGGCGGTCGGGGACCGCGAGATCGCGCGCGGCGGTGGCCGTCACCGTCGCCTCCCGAGCGGATCCGACGAACAGCGGTCGGGCCAGCACCGTCGCGCTCGCGAGCATCGCCCCCGGCGGGCCGGGGAGCGCGACGACGGCCGCGCTCTTCTCCGGGAGCCACGCGACCGTCGTGCCCGACCCCGGGCTGAGCGCCGCGTCCGCGAGTCGGATCTGGGCGCGGTCTGCGAGCGCCCCTGCGGTCTCGTCGGCCGCCGACACGCCGGTTCCGCCGGTCGTGAGTACAACGTCGTACTCGCCCGCCAGCGCGGCGATCCGGTCGCCGACGCGCTCGGCGTCGTCGGGGACGCTCCCGGCGAGTTCGGGGTCCCCGCCCCACGCGCGGACGAGGTTCGCGAGGACCTCCGAGTCGCGGTCCGGTTCCGTTCCCTCGTGGATCTCCGTTCCAGTCGCGAGGATCGCGGTCGAGAGGCGCTCGCGGACCGTCACCTCGTCGCGACCGAGTTCGCACAGGAGGGCGGCGTCCCGCGGGACGAGCCGGCGTCCCGAGTCGAGGACAGTCGCGCCCGCGGCGACCACGGTGCCGCGTTCGATCACGTGCTGGCCGGCGGTCGGGTCGGCGTCGAAGCGGACGTCGCCGTCGTCGACCGTCGCGCGCTCGCGAACCACGACGGTGTCCGCGCCCTCGGGGACCGGGCCGCCGGTTCTAACGCGCGTGGCCGAACCCGGTTCGTGACTCGGCGGCGCGTCGCCGGGCCCGACACCGGCATCGAACTCGCGCAGACCGAGCGGCGAGCCGTCCGCGGCGGCCACGGCGAACCCGTCCATCGTCGCCTGCGAGTGCGGCGGCACGTCGCGCTCGGCCACCACTTCCTCGGCGAGGACGCGACCGCCGACCTCGTCGAGGCCGACTCGCGTCGTGCCCGTCGTCGCCAGCAGGTCGGCGCGGAGGTCGGTCACTGTCGCGACGGCTGATTCGCGCGTCGGCGAGGCTGGTGCCATCTGCCCAGTGGTTGGGCGGGCGGGCACTTAACCCCGGTCGCCCGAGCGGGCGCTGCCGACCCCGGAGCGATTCTCGTCGTGTGAGACTGGTAACAACAATTCATGGCTCGGGCGCGCGTACGGTTCGGTATGAGAGATCGAACATCGCGACCTCGGACCGACGGCGGAACGAACGTGAGCGACGCGAGCGCCGCGGAGACCGGGGGCGCTGACGGCGTCGCGGACGGGGTCTCGGCGACCGACCGAGACCGTTCGACCGGCGAACGCCTCGGCTTCGCGGTCCGCTCGGCCGACCGGTGGCTGGCCGGCGGGCTGGTCGTCCTGGGCGTGGCGCTCGCGGCGAACTCGCTGCTCGGTCCGCTCGTCGCCGACGCGGTCGAGTACCCCTTCTCCGAGACGATGGGCAACCAGACGATGGGCCTGGAGGTAGTTACGCTCGCGCTGGTCGCGCCGTGGAGCCTCGTGGCGGCCGCGCTGATCCTGCGCGGCCACCGCGCGGGGCCGGTCCTCGCGATCCCGCCGAGCGCCTACGCCGCCTACATGTTCGCCCAGTACGTCGTCGGGCCGCAGTACCTCGAATACCAGCCGGCCATCGCCTTCCACCTGGGTATCTTCGTGCTCAGCGGCGCGGTGCTGGCGGTCGCCTGGAGCCGGATCCGGCCGGCGACGCTCCCACCCATCACCGAGGAACGCACCCGCAGAGCCGCCGTGGGACTGTTCCTCCTGGCGGCGTTCGTCACGTCGCGCTATCTCCCCGCGTTCGGGGCGATGGCGACCGGTGGCGACCTCCCCGCGGAGGCCGCCCTCGACCCGACGATGTACTGGTCGATCTTCCTGCTCGACCTGGGCGTGATCGTTCCCGTCACCGTCGCGACGGGGTGGGCGCTGCTGCGTGGCGCGGACTGGGCCGAGCGCGCGGTCTACGGCGTTGCGGGCTGGTACGTCCTCGTGCCGATCTCAGTCGCCGCGATGGGCACGGCGATGTGGATCAACGACGACCCCTTCGCCGCGCCCGAGGGCGTCGCCGCGCTCTCGCTCGTCGCCGTCTTGTTCACCGCCTTCGCGGTCTGGGTGTATCGCCCGCTATTCGGAGGCGACGCCGCGGCGGCGAACTCGAAGTGAACGCCGGATAGCGGCGACCGACCGCCGGAAACGGCGACCCGCTTCTCGGGGGGGCGAAAACATCCATTCATTGAGGGGAATACTTAATGCACTATCATGTGATTTAGCCACGTGTCGGAACGGATGGTAACACGATGCACACGAACGTAGCCCAATCGAGCGAGGTGTGAGGAATGGAGTTCAGCGGAACCGTCTCTATCGAGGACGTCACCACCGAGGAGGTGTGGCTGGCGCTCTCGGACCCGGTGATGATAAAACAGGCCCTGCCGGGGTGTCAGTTCCTCGTCGCCGTCGACGGGGACAACCCCGACTTCGAGGCGCTGGCCGAGTCGGCGCCCGACGAGGACCCCGAGACGCTCCCCGACGCGGACCCGGAGGATATCGCAGAGCGGGCCTTCGTCGAGGGCGGCCGCTACGCGGCGCTGATGGAGATCAGCGTCGGGAGCGTCTCGCCGAGTTTCGAGACGGTCGTGACCATCGAGGAACGGAAATTCCCCCGGATGGACGCGGCCGGCGAGGGCAGCGCCTCGGGGAGTTCCTTCGAGATGTCCTCGGGGATGGAACTCGTCGAGACCGACGACGGCGTCGACGTGGAGTGGTGGGCCGAGGCGGACGTCTTCGGCCGCATCGCCCAGATGGGCCAGCGGGTCATCAACCCCGTCGCCAACCGCGTCGTCGGCCGCTTTTTCGACCGCATCGAGAACCAGCTGCGGGACGTCAGCACGGACTCCTCGGGCGGCCTGCGAGAGCGCGTCTCGGGGCTGTTCTGAGACCACCGATTTCAAATGACAGACCACGATATCACACTCACGGTAAACGGCACCGACCACGAATGCAGCGTCGAACCCCGCACGCTGCTCATCCACACCCTCCGCGACGAGATGGGCTACACCGGCCCGAACGTCGGCTGCGAGTCGAGCATGTGCGGCGCCTGCACCGTCCACGTCGACGGCGAGGCCGTCAAGGCCTGCACCGAACTCGCCGTCCGCGCCGACGGATCGGAGATCACGACCATCGAGGGAATGGGGAGCGAGGACGACATGCACCCCCTCCAGGAGAGTTTCCAGGAGGAACACGGCCTCCAGTGTGGCTACTGCACGCCCGGCATGGTCATGACCGCCGCCGAATTCCTCGACGAGGAGCCCGACCCCTCGCGCGAGGAGATCCGCGAGGCGCTGGAGGGGAACCTCTGTCGCTGCACCGGCTATCAGAACATCGTCAACGCCGTCGAGACCGCCGCCGAGGACATGCGCGGCGCAGCGGCGACGGACGGCGGCGAACGGGTCGAACAGGAGGGGGGTGACTGAGATGGCGACCGAGGAGCGTCAGTCACGACCCGAGGGCGTCCAGACCGTCGAGGCCGAAGACGTAAACGCGGCGGACATCCTCGGCTCCGCCGTCGAGCGACGCGAGGACCCCTCGCTGCTCACCGGCGACGCCGAGTACACCGACGACATCCAGCTGCCCGAGATGGCCCACATGGCCATCCTCCGGAGCCAGCACGCCCACGCCCGGATCGAGGGGATCGACACGGCCGCGGCCGAGGACAGCGACGGCGTCGTCGCCGTCTACACCGCCGAGGACATCGACGTCTCGGGGTCGGTCCCGACCGCCTGGGAGATCGAGGGGATGGCCGAGCCGGCCCACCCGCTGCTCGTCGAGGACCGCGTGCGCTACCAGGGCGACGCGCTCGCCGTCGTCGTCGCCGAGGAGCGCTACCAGGCCCACGACGCGCTGGACCTGATCGAGGTGGACTACGACCGCCTCGACGCCGTCGTCGACCCCGGCGACGCCCTCGACGGGGACGCCCCCGTACTGCACGAAGACGAAGGCGAGAACACGGTCTTCGAGTGGGAGATCGGCGACGAGAACGAGACCGACGAGGCCTTCCACGGCGCCGACAACGTGGTCGAACTCGACGTGACGAACCAGTTGCTGATCCCCAACGCGATGGAGCCGCGGGCCGCTGTCGCCGACTACGACGCCGGTGACGACGAGCTGACGGTCCACATGACCTCCCAGAACCCCCACGTCCACCGCCTGCTGATGTCGGGGGTCATCGACCACCCCGAACACAAACTGCGGATCAACGCGCCCGACGTGGGCGGCGGGTTCGGCTCGAAGATCCACCACTACCCCGACGAGGCGCTCGTCGCGCTGGCCTCGAAAGACCTCGACCGGCCGGTCAAGTGGACCGCCACCCGTACGGAGACGTACCTCACCGACGCGCAGGGGCGGGGCCACGAGACCCACGGCGAGGTCGCCGTCGACGACGACGGCACCATCCAGGGCCTGCGCATCGACACGAAGGCGAACCTCGGGGCCTATCTCTCGACGTTCGCGCCCGCGGTGCCGACGTACCTCTACGGTACGCTCACCTCCGGGCAGTACGCCATCCCGGCGATCCACTGCGAGGTGACAGGCGCCTTCACCAACGTCCCGCCGGTCGACGCCTACCGCGGGGCGGGCCGGCCCGAGGCGTCCTTTATCGTCGAGCGACTGGTCAACCGCGCCGCCGCGGCCGTCGACATGGACCCCGCGGAGTTCCGCCGGCACAACTTCGTCGACGCCGACGACTTCCCGTACGCGACGCCCGTCGCCGTCGAGTACGACTCGGGCGACTACGAGAAGACGCTCGACCGCGCGCTCGAGATGGTCGACTACGAGGCCTTCCGCGAGCGCCAGGAACAGGCCCGCGAGGAGGGGAACTACCTCGGTATCGGCTTCTCCTCGTACATCGAGGCCTGCGGGCTCGCGCCGTCGGAACTCGTCGGCGAGCTCGGGGCCCGCGCGGGCCTGTGGGAGAGCGGTCTCGTTCGCTTCACGCCCACGGGAACCGTGCGGGCGATGTGTGGCACCTCGGGCCACGGCCAGGGCCACGACACCACCTATGCGCAGGTGGTCGCGAACGAACTCGGCATCGACTACGACGACGTCGAAGTGGTGGAGGGCGACACCGACGCCATCCCGCAGGGGATGGGCACCTACGGCTCCCGGAGCGCCGCCGTCGGCGCCTCGGCGCTGGTCAAAAGCGCCGAGAAGGTCGTCGAGAAAGCGGAGACGATCGCCGCCCACCAGCTCGAAGCGGACCCCGAGGACGTCGAGTTCGACGAGGGCGAGTTCCACGTCGCCGGCGCGCCCGACCGCTCGATGGGTATCCAGGACGTGGCGCTCGAAGCCTACCTCGCCCACGACATTCCCGACGATATCGAACCCGGGCTGGAAGCCACGTCCTTTTTCGACCCCGACAACTTCGTGTTCCCGTTCGGGACCCACGTCGCGGTCGTCGAGGTCGACCCCAGAACAGGGGAGATCGAGTTCGAGAACTACATCGCGGTCGACGACGTGGGCAACCAGATCAACCCGAAGATCGTCGAGGGACAGATCCACGGCGGCGTCGCCCAGGGCGTCGGCCAGGCGCTGTACGAGGGCGCCGAGTACGACGAGAACGGGCAACTCCTCACTGGATCGATGCAGGACTACGCCGTGCCCAAAACGTTCCACGTTCCGGAGATGGAGACCGACAGCACGACGACCCCGTCGCCGGTGAACCCGCTCGGCGTCAAGGGCGTCGGCGAGGCCGGTACCATCGCCTCGCCCCAGGCCGTCGTCAACGCCGTCGTCGACGCGCTGGAACCGTTCGACGTCGACCACATCGAGATGCCGCTGACCAACGAGCGGGTGTGGAACGCGGCCAACGGCGAGGGAGGTGAGAACTGATGTACCCCGACGAGTTCGAATACGAGAAGCCCGACTCGGTGGCGGGCGCGGTCGAGTTGCTCGCCGACGACCCCGACGCCGAACTCATCGCCGGCGGACACAGCCTGCTTCCGACGATGAAATCGGGACTCGCGAGCCCCGGCACGCTCGTCGACATCAGCGGCGTCGACGGCCTCGCGGGCGTCGACGCCGACGGTGACGCCACGCGCATCGGCGCGATGACGCCCTACGCCGACGCGGCCGACCACGACGGTCTCTGGTCGGACGCGACCGTCGTCGCGGAGGCGACCAGCAAGATCGGCGACCGGCAGGTCCGCAACCGCGGGACAGTCGGCGGCAACATCGCCCACGCCGACCCCGCCTCGGACCTGCCCGCGGCGATGCTCGCGGCCGACGCCACCGTCCACGTCCACGGCCCCGACGGCGAGCGCGAAGTCGCCATCGACGGCTTCTTCCAGGGCATGTACGCCACCGCCGCGGGCGAGGACGAAGTCGTCACCGCCGTCGGTGTGCCTCACGAGGGTGACTCGACGGGCAGCGCCTACGAGAAGAAGCCGAGTCCGTCGTCGGGTTACGCGCTCGTCGGCGCCGCCGTCAGGCTGACCGCCGACGGCGACACCGTGACCGACGCGCGGGTCGCCGCCAACGGCGTGATGGACCACGCCGTCCGTCTGACCGCCGTCGAAGACGCCCTCGAAGGCACGAGCTTCGACGCCGACACCGCCGAGGCGGCGGCCCAGCACGCGGGCGACAGCCTCGACGAGTACATGATCATGGAGGACCAGCAGGCCTCCGCGCGCTTCCGGCTGCAGCTGCTCGGCGCCTACACCCAGGAGGCCATCGAGAGCGCCGCCGGACGCGCCGGGCTCTTGTAGTCCGCCGCGCTACACCCTCACAATGGGCGAGGACACGGAGCCGACCGACGACGCGGCCGGCGGGAGCGGCGGCGCCACGGCGGGCGACGACGCGGCCCCGCGGCGGGATTCCGACGGGGACAGCGACCAGTTCGCCGACCTGACCGAGACGGACCTCCGGGAGACCTTCGAGCGCGCGGACTACGTCGCCGAGGACGACATCGTGACGACCGTCCTGCTCGCGCTCCGACTGGGAAAGCCGCTCCTGGTGGAGGGCGAACCCGGCGCCGGCAAGACCGAACTCGCGAAGGTGCTCGCGGAGGGACTCGGCGAGGAGCTCGTCCGCCTGCAGTGTTACGAGGGGCTCGCCGCCGAGAACGCCCTCTACGAGTGGAATTACACGAAACAGCTGCTCGCGGTCCAGGCCAGCGAGAGCGGCGTCACCGAGGGATCGGACGCCGCCGGCGACGGCTCCACCGTCGCGGACGAGTCGTCCGTCTTCAGCGAGGAGTTCCTGCTGGAGCGACCGCTCCTGCGCGCGCTCCGAGCCGGCGGCGACGCGCCGCCCGTACTGTTGATCGACGAGGTCGACCGCGCCGACGAGGAGTTCGAGGCGCTCCTGCTGGAGGTGCTCTCGGACTTCCAGGTGTCGGTGCCGGAACTCGGCACCGTGCGCGCGCCGACGCCGCCGGTCGTCGTCATCACCTCGAACCGGACGCGGGCGCTGAGTGACGCGCTCAAGCGGCGGTGTCTCTACCTCTACGTCGAGCCGCCGACCTTCGAGAAAGAACGCGAGATCGTCCGCCGGAAAGTACCGGAGCTCGACGCGGCCGTCGCGGCCGAACTCTGCGGCGTGACACGGCGCCTCCGCGAGGAACCGCTGCTCAAGCGGCCGGGCGTCGCCGAGACGCTGGATCTGGCCCGGGGGGTCGCGGCGCTCGGCGCGGACCGCGACGGCGGCCTCTCGCGGTCGGAGTTACGGACGCTCCTCGGGACCGTCCTCAAAGAGGCCGAGGACGTCGAGCGGGTGAGCGACGACCTGCTCGACGACCTCGTCGCGGCCGCCAGCGAGGCCCGCGAAGCCGTCGCCGAGAGCGACGGCGGCGAACCCACCGGCCGGACAGAGGGTGATGCGGATGACCCCACCTGAGGACGGTGGGCGGCCCGGAGCGGAACCGCCCGACCCCGACGACTTCGTCGCGACGCGCGACGAGACGCTGGACGCCGTCGTCGGTTTCGCCCGCTCGCTTCGCTCGGCGGGCATCCAGGTGCCCGCGAACGCGGCCGTCGAGGCGACGCGGGCGCTCTCGGTGGTCGGCCGCACCGACAAATCGGCCGTGCAGGCCGCGATGCGCGCGACGCTGCTCTCCCGGCGCGAGGACGTCGAGACGTTCGAGGACCTGTTCGAGCGGTTCTGGCGCGAACTCCGCGCCGCGGGCCGGGAGCCGCCGGCCGTGCTCGACGACCTGGCCGACGCGGCGGACCCGCCCGGCGCGGGACTGCCAGCGGGCGCGGACGCCGCGGAGGCGGCAGCGGACGAAGCGGACGCCGAGGGCGACAGTGACCGGACCGACGCCGAGGAGCGCGGGTCATCCCGACCCGCTGGATTCGCGAGCGCGACCGACGAGGGAGCGACCGGCGAGGGCACGACGGTCGAGCGGGCGCGCTACAGCCCCGCGGGCGGCTCCGAGACCGTCTCGCGCTCGGTCACTTTCGACCGCTACGACCTCGCCGGCCCGGTCGCGCGACTGACGGACGCGCTCGGGACCTTGCCGGGACGGCGCCGCGAGCGGGCCGGGAACGGCCGGTTCGTCGATGCGCGGCGGGCGCTGCGCTCCAGTTTCCAGACCGGCGGCGTCGTCCCCTCCCTGCCGGAGTCTGATCGAGCCGAAACCGACGTGCGCGGGGTCGTCCTCGTCGACGTGAGCCAGTCCGTCCTCGACAGCGTCGACCGGGAGTTCCTGCTGGAGTGGCTCCGCCTGCTCGTCGAATCCTGGCGCTCGACGCGCGTCTTCTTCTTCGACACCGACGTCCGCGAGGTGACCGACGCTTTCGACGGGCGCACAGTGGAAGACGTGACCGACGCGCTCGCCGATGCAGAGGCGAGCTGGGGCGGCGGCACGCGGATCGGTCACGCGCTCGCGACGCTCCGGCGGGAGGCCCCGGAGGCCGTCGACCGCCGGACGGTCGTCACCGTCGTCAGCGATGGGCTGGAGCGGGGCGACGTGGACGACCTGGAGACGAGTGCCGCGTGGATCGGCCGGCGCGCCCGCCTCTTTCTCTGGCTCAATCCGCTCGCGACGAGTCCGGTCTACGAGCCGACCGCCCGTGGGATGGCCGCGGCGCTCCCGGCCGTCGACGGGCTGTTCGCCTTCGCCGGCCCCGCGGACGTGACCGAACTCGCGCGGCAACTGGCGCGCAACGACCGCACGCGGCTGGGCTATCGATACGACCCGCGGCGGACCGGTGCCGACGAACCGTTTTCGACCGACTCGACAGCTACGACACAGACATGACCGGACACCGATCCCCGACCGACGACGAGTGGAGCGTCCCCGAAACCGCCGTGATGGGTAGCATCAGCGAGGCGCTCGCCGAGGGCCGCCCGGCCGTCGTCGCGACGATCACCGCCGTCGAGGGCAGCGCCTACCGCCGCCCCGGCGCGAAGATGCTCGTGGACGACGAGTCCGGGATGGGCAGCATCACCGCCGGCTGTCTCGAAGACGAGGTGGTCCGCATGGCCCAGAAGGTTCTCGAGACGGGCCGGCCCCGCGTCGAGCGGTTCGACCTCACCGACGACGAGGAGTGGGGGCTCGGCCTCGGGTGCAACGGCGTCATCGACCTGCTCCTCGAACCGCTGGACGACCGCTTCGCCGCGCTGCTGGACCGCTACGCCGCCGGAGAGGACGGTTTCGCGCTCGCCGTCACGGACTCCGGTGGGAGCGACCTGATAGTCGGCGACCGCGTCTACGCGCCCGACGGCGACCTCTCCGCGATTCGCGGCGGCACCCTTCCGGCCTGGCTCATAGACGATATCGGCGACAAAGCCCGCGAGATGTACGAGCGCGGGCGCTCCGAGACGGTCACGGTGGACGCGCCCGGCGACAGCGGGTCGAATAGCGACGCCGTCCGCGTATTCGTCGATTCGGTCCTGGCGCCTCCGGATCTGTACATCCTCGGGAGCGGCAACGACGCCAGACCGGTGAGCGAACTCGCCGCGAAGGCGGACTTCCGGGTGACGGTCGTCGCCTTCCGCGGCGGTCGCGCCGAGTCCGAGAGCTTCCCGCACGCCGACCGCGTCGTCTCGGCGTCGGCGCCGCGTGTCGCGGACGAACTCGACTTCGACGAGGACTCCTCCGCGGTCGTGATGAGTCACAACTTCGTCGACGACCGGATGGTCGCCGAGGCACTACTGGAGACGCCCGTCGAGTACATCGGGCTGATGGGTCCCGAGTCCAGGTTCGAGCGCCTGCGCGGCGAACTGGAGGACTCTCGTGGATTGAGCGACGAGGACCTGGAGCGACTGTACGCCCCCATCGGGATCGACCTCGGTGGGGGAGCGCCCTACCAGATCGCGATGAGCATCGTCGGCGAGGCGCTCGCGGTCCACAACGGCCGCGAGCCGACCCACCTCCGCGAGCGCAGGTCCCCCATCCACGGGCGCGTCGACGCGGAGTAGTCGGTTGTCGTCTCGTGCGGGATGTCCTCAGTTTGGGCCTTTGACTCGTCAAAACCAGTGTGAGATTCCTCGGTCGACCAACCGTGACAGCAACCCAGGATGTCACTGAACAGTTGGCATGCCTGCTGTGTGACTCGCTCGGTACAGGCGATAGAGATAACACTAATACACCATGGCTGTCAAATTTTCAGCGTGGATATAAAACGGAAAGAAGATCAAATGTGGCACTTTGCTGAGAATACTCGTTGTGGTTGGGCAGACTACTATGCGAACCACAGTGAATTTACCTCAGAGAAGCAGATTAGCTCCGAATCGGATTTACCTTCGAACTTCTGTGGGGAATGTAAGAAGCGACGGGGTATAGATCCCGATAGCTAAGCACAACACACTGAGCGGGGGATTCATCTCCGACGCTTCTGAAATCACTTTCTTCGCGAACTGTTCGATGATATCATCGTGACAGCGGACGGTTCCCGTCGTTCTCGATTCGATTCCATCGACCGAAACACATCGCACCGGGAGCGACACTCGATTCTCCCGCTCGCCGGCGCGTGTCGCAGGGGTCTTTGCCCCCGATATCGAATCCGAGCGTATGCAGGTCACTGACCGGTACGCGACGACGGAGGGGCGCGAGCGCGTGACCGTCGTCCCCGAGAGCCTGGACGACCTGTGGCATCTCACGTACGTCGTCGAACCGGGCGACCTCGTCGGCGGCGACACCACACGCCGGATCCAGCGCAACGACGACGACCTCCGTGACTCCGGCGGCGAGCGCGAGCACATGTGGGTCGAGATCGAGGTCGAAGAGGTCGAGTTCGCCAAGTTCGCCAACAGGCTCCGTGTCGCGGGCGTCATCTCCGACTGCTCGCGCGAGGACCAACTGGGCTTCCATCACACCCTCAACGTCGAGGAACGCACCGAGATCGAGATCGAGAAGGTCTGGAAGCCCGACCAGAACGACCGTCTCGACGAAGCCGTCGAGGCCACCGAGAACCCCGACGTCGCCGTCGCGACGGTCGAGGAAGGGCAGGCGTACATCCACACCGTCGCCCAGTACGGCACCGAGGAGCGCGCGAGCATCTCGGGTTCGTCGGGCAAAGACGAGGACGCCCGCCCGCGCTCGGAACTGTTCGGCGAACTCGCCGCGGCGCTCGCGCGGATGGACGTCGAGGCGGTCGTCCTCGCCGGCCCGGGCTTTACCAAGCGCGAAGCGCTCAACTTCATCGAGGACGAGTACCCGGACCTCGCGGCGAAGATCACGACCGTCGACACCGCCGGCGTCGGCGACCGCGGCGTCCACGAGGTGCTCAAACGCGGCGCGGTCGACGAGATCCAGACGGAGACCCGCATCGCGCGCGAGGCCGAACTGATAGACGAACTGATGGAGCGACTGGCCACGGGCGCGGAGGTTGCCTACGGACCCGACGGCGTCGCCGAAGCGGCCGACTACGGCGCCATCGAGACGCTGCTCGTCCTCGACGAGCGACTGCGCGCCGAACGGGGCGCGGAGGGCGAGTGGGACATCGACGTCGACCGGATCATCGAGACGACCGAGCAGAAAGGCGGCGAGGTGACCGTCTTCTCGGGCGAGTTCGACCCCGGGCAACAGCTCCGGAACCTCGGCGGCATCGCCGCGCTCCTGCGGTATCGCATCGACTGACGGCTCGACGCATCGACCGGCCGCTCGTCACTGTGGCGGTCGCTACACAGTCTTCGCGCTCTGTCTTTCAGGATCGATAACGGCGGGGAAACCGTTTTTATGCGATACGCCCGAGTGGTGGTAATCAACCATCGGGGGTACGGGATGAGTTTCGAGGAACGACAGGATTTCGCACGGCAGGTGGCCGACCTCAACAAGTACGGGCAGGCGCTGAATCAGTGCGCCTCGGCCGACGAGGTCGTGTCGCTGACGCTGGAGGCCATCACGCTCCTGTTCGATTTCACCGACGTGACCGTCGTCGAGGTCCGCGGCGGGGACTGCCGGGTCGTCGGGAGCACGAACCCGGCGCTCTCGGACGGCGACCAGCCGACACGACTGGCCGAACGGGCGGCGGAGTCGGGTGAGACGCTCACCGAGACGGGCGACTCCGCGCGTATCGACGGCGACTCGGCCGTCACGTCGGCCGTCGCGGTGCCGGCGGTCATCGTCGACGAACCCATCGCCGTCATCGTCGTGCGCTCGACCAGCGTCGACGAGTTCGACGAGGAGTACGTCCGGCCGATGGAGATTCTTGCCTCCCACGCCGCGACGGCGATCAGCAACATCCGGTCGCGCGAGCGCCTCGAACGCGCCAGACAGAACCTCGAGACGCAAAAGGAGATGGTCGAGATGTACGACCGCCTCCTGCGTCACGACATCGGCAACGACCTGCAGATCATCGCCGGCTTCGCCGACGCCGTCGACCAGCAGGTCGACGAGGACCCCCAGGCCGAGTACGTCGGCAAGATATCGCGGGCCGCCCGCAACTCGGCCGACCTCATCCAGCGGGTCGGCGACCTCGTCTCCACGCTCGAATCCCAGCGCGAACCCGAAGCGCGGGACCTCGCGCCGCTGCTCGCCGACACCGTCGGCGACGTCGCCAACCAGTACGAGTCGCTCTCCGTCGAGTTCGACCGAGAGGAGTTCGAGTACCGCGTCTTCGCCGGCGACCTCCTCGACTCTGTGTTCACGAACCTCCTCTCGAACGCCGCCGTCCACAACGACGGCGAGGTGACCGTCGAGTGGTACGCCGAGGAACCCACGTCCGACACCGTCGTCGTCGGGATGGCAGACGACGGGAGCGGCATCCCCCCGGAGATCCGCGACGAACTCTTCGAGATGGGCGCGAAAGGCCCCGACAGCGACGGCACCGGCTTCGGTCTCGGGTTCGTCCGTGCGCTCACCGAGTCCTACGGCGGCACCGTCGAAGTCCGCGAGAGCGCCGGTGGCGGCGCCGACTTCCGCGTCACGCTCGAACGCGCCTGACCCACCGCGAGTACGCACCGGTCTCCCGCTCGTTAGGGCGGAGATTTATTCCGGACCGCTTCGATTGGTGAGACGAACTCACATGGATGCCGTCGACGGCGACTGGGACCGTGAGCGAGCCGAGGCCTTCCTCGAGACGCAGGCGATCCCCGTCAGGGTCGCCTGCCACACGCCCAAAGGAGGGCTCTGGATGCTCTCGCTGTGGTATCGCTACCGCGACGGACTCCTGGAGTGTGCGACCGGCGCCGACGCGAAGGTGGTCCGCTATCTGCGCGAGAACCCGGCGGTCGCCTGGGAGATATCGACCAACGACCCGCCCTATCGGGGCGTCCGCGGGACCGGCACGGCGTCGCTCGCGCCCGACGAGGACAAGGCGGTCCTCGAATCGCTGCTCGAACGCTACCTCGGCGGCACCGAGTCGCCGCTCGCAAAGCGGTTGCTCTCGCCCGAGCGGGAGGAACTGGCCATCGCGATCGACGTCGAGCGTGCCTACACCTGGGATTTCTCCAGTCGGATGTCGACACCCGACTCGTGATTCGGCCGCTGGGCGCGCTGCCCCTGGCTCACTCGATATCGAGCGAGAGGCCATCGCGAGCGAAACGCACGTCGCCGTCGTAGCGCTCACCGAGCGACTCGAGCATCGCCTCGTGTTCGCCGTCGGTGTGCGGGTAGAGATGGGTCAGGTAGACGCGGCCGACGTCGGCGTCGGCGTTCGACAGGACGCGCCCGAGCGACGACGGCGTCGGGTGGTTGGAGACGTCGACGCCGTCGGGAAACGAGCAGTCGTGGGCGAGCACCGCGGCACCGTCGGCGAACTCGATCAGTTCCGCGAAGGCTTCGGAGTCGCCGCTGAAGACGAACGCCGGGGAGTCAGCGTCCGCCTCGCTCTCCGCGGATCCGGGCTCGTCGAAGCGGTAGGCCAGACAGTACATCGAGTGGCGCGTCTCCATCGCCGCCACCGGAAATCCCGCCAGTTCGAACCGGCCGGGCTCGACCTCACGGATTGTCAGGTCCAGTCTGTCCTGCAGGTAGTCGTGAACCTCGAAGAGGTCGGCGACGAGTTCGCGGGTGCCGGGCGGACCAGCGATCGTGAGATCCGTCTCGCCCGCGAGCCAGCGGGCCTTGCACAGCGCCATGAGGTCGGAGACGTGGTCGAGGTGGTGGTGCGTGAGGAGGACGGCGTCGATGCCCTCGTAGCCGACGTCGGTGCGCTGGAGACCGTGGAGGGCGCCGCTGCCGCAGTCGACCAGGAGGCTGTGCTCATCGGATTCGACGAGGAGTCCGGTCTGAAACCGCTCGCCGGTGGGCATCGTGCTGCCGGTGCCGAGGAAAGTGACGCGCATATCGACCCGTCGAGGGCCGGGGGAATCGGTGTTGCGGTGACGGCCACAGCGTCGCCGGGGAGACAGAGTCGTCCGTCGAGTCCAGTTATCCCTGGGAGAACTGCACCACTCGCCACCCGTTCTCGCCCTTTCGCAGGGTGAGTCTGAGCGTCGACGTCTCCTCGGAGCCACTGGCGGAGGCGACGACTTGGACCGTCGCGAACTCCATTTCGCCTTGCGTCTCCTCGGACAGCACTTCTGAAGACTCGATCGAGACGTCGGCCGCTTCGTACGAACTCACCATTAACTGGCCGGGGGTACTCGCACCCTGCGCTGTGAGCTCCTGGAGTTTCTCGCGGTCACCGTCGTCGAGTGCCTTCACGTAGTCCCTGGCGACGCCCTCCGCACCACCCGGACCGCCGCCCGCGAGGAACTGTGTGTAGCCCAGATATCCCAGCCCCAGGACTGCCACGCCGCCGCCGGCGGCTGCGAGAACTTCGCGGCGCTCGTACCCCGCTATCTTGTTGGACTGCCGACCGCCCGGCGGTCCGCGAGCGGGCTGACCCTGCTGGTAGCCCTGGCCCTGCTGATAGCCCCCTCCCTGCTGTTGCCCCTGCTGATACCCCTGCCCCTGTTGCTGGCCCTGGTAGCCCTGGCCCTGCTGGGGCTGGTTCTGATAGCCGCCGCCCTGAGGCTGTCCCTGACCGCCCTGTGGTTGACCCTGGCCGCCCTGTGGTTGACCCTGGCCGCCCTGGGGCTGTCCATGCCCCTGTGGCTGTCCATGGCCGCCCTGGGGCTGTTGTTGGTTCCCCTGACCACCCTGCTGGCGTCCCTGTCGCGGCTGACCCTGGCCGCCCTGTGGCTGGTTCTGACGTGGCTGTCCCTGCCCACCTCGCTGTCCGCGACCACCCTGGGGCTGGCCCTGACCGCCCTGCTGACGTCCCTGTCGCGGCTGACCCTGACCACTCTGGGGCTGGCCCTGACCGCCCTGGGGCTGGCTCTGGTCACCACCTGTCTGGCCTTGCTGGCCCTGATAGCCTCCGTCGTCCTGGTGACTCTGTTGGGTCTGGTCGCTTCGTGTTCCCGATTCTCCTTGCCCCTGGATCGAGACGCCGCAGCTCGGGCACGCGGCGGCCCTGCTATCGACCTCAGCACCGCAGTTCGGACAGTTTGCCATACTGCATCGATCTGTGTAATAACCTCTAATAAAACTCCTGAATAGTTTTGTACGAGTTGATACGTTTCCCGAGACCATCCGACTCGAACCGTCCAACCCGAAGTAGCTAGACCCGAGTCACACCACCCCATAGGGGTTCGCGATTCGCTGCGGGAACCGGCCCGGTCCTGTCGCCTGCTCGCACACGACGATCCTGTCGTCCGGCCGGGCACAAGATTCATACGAGCGCCATCGGAACGTCCTGACAGGATGACACACCGATCGCGGCTGGCCGAAGCGCGGTCGCTCGGACTCGGCGCCGGCGTCGTCGTCGCGTTCATCGGCGTTCTCGAAGCGACGCGACGACTGGACGTGGGTCCTGGCGTGGTGAGCGAACGGCCGTTCGTGGTCGCCCTCGGCGCAGTAGCACTGGTCGTGTTCGCGGTGACCTGGCTCGTGACCGAGTCGGCGTTCGAATCCTGAGACCGCGCCGCCACAGCTATAGAAAAACAGTCGTTCGAACGCACGCCCACCGGCTCCCCGCTGATCGAGGCCCTCGGAGCCACGGCACTCGTCGCCGTCGTCGTGTTACTCGTCTGGACGCTGGGGCTGGAAGAGTAGCCGGGACCGCGGGCGAAACCGGGGTGGTCGGAACCCACTTGACGCGGCGGCCCCAACCGACGGGCGGGAAGGCCGTCAATGGGAGCACGCGAGTTACTCGCGGAGCGCGAGGTGGGGTTCGACCCCGCGTCGGCGACGATCGACGACGCCGAGGTGCTGGACCTGCTCGCCCCCGTCGTCCGCGAGTGGTGGGTCGACGAGTTCGGCGCGTTCGTCCCCGAGAACGACGGTTTCTTCACACCGCCACAGAAGGAGGCCATCCCGCTCATCCACGAGGGGGAAAACGCCCTCATCGCCGCGCCGACCGGGTCGGGCAAGACGCTCGCCTCCTTCACCGGGATCATCAACGAACTCTTCGAGCGCGACCGGACCGAGGGGCTCGATAACTCGGTGTACTGTCTGTACGTCTCGCCGCTGAAATCGCTGGCCAACGACATCCACCGCAACCTGGAGGTGCCCCTCGACGGGATCACGGAGCGACTGGCCGACCGCGACGAGGACGTCTCGCTCCGCCACGCCATCCGCCACGGCGACACCAGCGACGCCGACCGCCAGGCCATGCTCGACGAAACGCCCCACATCCTCAACACGACCCCCGAAACGCTCGCTATCCTGCTCAACTCGCCGAAGTTCCGAGAGAAGCTTCGTACCGTGGAGTACGTCGTCGTCGACGAGATCCACAGCCTCGCCGAGAACAAGCGCGGCACGCACCTGTCGGTGTCACTGGAACGCCTCGAAGCGCTCGCTGACGGCTCGCCGACGCGGATCGGCTGTTCGGCGACGGTCGAACCGCTCGACGCCATGGCGGAGTTCCTCGTCGGGCAGTCCGAACCGGGCGGCTCCGCGCGAGACTACGAAATCGTCGACGCGCGCTTCGCCCGCGAGTTCGACATGGAACTGGTCTGCCCGACCGACGACCTGGTGAACACGCCCCGGAACACCGTCAACGACCGCTTCTACCGCGATCTCCACGACCTCGTCTCGGAACACACCAACACACTCGTGTTCACGAACACCCGCTCGGGCGCCGAGCGCGTCCTCCACAACCTCCGCGAGCGCTACGACGACTACGACGAGGGCAACTCCGGCTGTCACCACGGGAGCCTCTCGAAAGAGCGTCGCCAGGAGATCGAGGGTCGGCTCAAGGAGGGTGACCTCGACGTGGTGACGACGTCGACGAGTCTCGAACTCGGCATCGACATGCCGTACATCGATCTGGTGGTGCAGGTCGGATCGCCCAAATCCGTCGCCGCGTTGCTCCAGCGCGTGGGTCGCGCCGGCCACCAGCTCGGCCAGACCGTCACGGGCCGCGTGTTCGCGCTGGATCGGGACGAACTCGTCGAGTGCGCGGTGATGCTCAAGAAGGCCGAGGAGGGGTTCGTCGACCGCGTGTTCGTCCCCGAGCGCGCCCAGGACGTGGCCGCTCAGCACGTCTACGGGATGGCCATCGCCGAGATCCGCCCCGAACGCGAGATCCGCGGTATCCTCGAACGGGCCTCTCCGTATCGCAACTACACCGACGAGGAGTGGGACTCGCTCCTGCGCTACCTGACCGCCGACTACGACGGCCTCGAAGAGAAGAACGTCTACGCGAAGGTGTGGCGCGACGCAAACGACCCGCCCGAGGGCGAGTACCACTACGAGGAGTATCCCGTCGGCGAGGTGTTGATGGGCAAGCGCGGCCGCCTCGCACGGGTCATCTACATGACCAACATCGGGACGATCCCCGATTCGTTCACCTGCGAGGTATTCACCCGCGGGGGCGACGAGTGGGTCGGCCAACTCGACGAGCAGTACCTCGACACGCTGGAGTCGGGCGACGTGTTCGTCCTCGGTGGCGACCGCTTCGAGTACCGGTACCGCCGCGGGTCGAAGGTGTACGTCGACCCCACCTCGGCGCGCCCGACCGTCCCCTCGTGGTACTCCGAGCGACTCCCGCTCTCCTACGACCTGGGCCGTGAGATTCTCGCCTTCCAGCGTGACCTCCTCGATCGTTTCGACGACCGGGGCGTCCCGGGCGTGCGCAACTGGCTGCGGGAGTTCCCCCTCGACGAGAACGCCGTCCGCGCGGTGGCGCGGATGTTCGACGAGCAGGTCCGCTACGCCGGCCCGGAGAGCGTCAGCACCGACGAGCGCCTCGTCGTCGAGGAGGAACTCGACCGCAACGAGTACGAGCGGCGCTACTACGTCCACTCGAACTACGGCCGGCGGTTCAACGACGGTTTTTCGAGGTTGCTCGCCTACCGGATCGCCCAGGCGGCCAACGCCAACGTTCAGGTCGCCGTCGCCGACAACGGGTTCACGCTCTCGATGCCGCTCAACAGGAAAGTCGACGTCGAGGGCGTCATCGCCGACCTCGAACCGGCGGACGTGCGCCCGGACCTCCGGGCGAGCCTCGACGGGACCGACCTGCTCCAGCGCTACTTCCGGATCAACGCGACCCGCGCGCTGATGATCCTCAAACGCTACAAGGGCTACGAGAAGTCGGCCAGCGAACAGCAGGTCAGCTCCGAGATGCTGCTCGGGTTCGCCGAGGACCTGGATGAGTTCGCGGTCATCGAGGAGACCTATCGCGAAATTCTGGAGGACAAACTCGCCGTCGACGCAATCGAGCGTGTCGTCGCGGCCATCGGCGCCGACGAGATTTCCCTCTCTCACCACCGCGTCGACTCGCCGACGCCGCGCGCGTTCGGACTCGCCACGCTCATGGCCTCCGATGTCGTCCTCGCGGAGGACGAGAGCGCCGTCCTCCAGGAGTTCCACGAGCGCGTGCTCGCCGAGATCGATGGGGAGTACGCCGACGGCGGTCGCGGCGCCGAAGCGGGGCGGAACTGACGACTCGGCGGTCGCCCGGTTCAGCCTCGTTCCGTCGCGCCGTCGCTACATCGACGGCGGCCCGACGCGCACCTCGATCACGTCGCTCACGTCCGGGTAGTCGTAGCCGTCCATGACCTCCTCGATGGGGCGGACCGTTCCCATCTCGCTCGGGCCGGTGTCGGGACCGGACTGGCGGGGCGCCTGGTTCTCGCCGACGCCGGGCTCCTCGTTTTCCTCGGTGCCGGCGTCCCAGAGGCGGATCCGGTCGGTCACGTCGCCGGAGACGGGCTCGCCGTCCTCGAAGAGCGCGACCCCCTCGGGGTCCGGCGCGTAGAACAGGTCGTTGGACTGGACGAACATCGTGACGAGCGACAGGCGGTGGGCGTGGCCGGCGGTGACCTCGAACGTGTAGCTCCCGCCGGGGCCGATCGGACCGGGGCCGTCCGCGCCGTCGGCCGTCGCGGCGGCGCCCGCCGCGTGAACGCCGGTCGCGCCCTCGAGTTCGCCGGCGAGACCGCCCGGCATGCCGTCCTCGGCGAGCGCTCCCAGTCCGTCACTGGCCGCCTCACCGGTGGTGAATGCGGCTGCCTCGTCAGTGTGGACGGCGAACGCGACCGGCGAGAGCGGGACCGCGTGGTCGCTGCCCATCGACGTGGTGAGCGTCCCCACCTCGGAGACGTTCGTCACCGTCACCTCGAAGGTGGTCAGTTCGCCCATGCCGTCGCCGGTGTCGGTCGTTCCTCCCATCCCACCGCCGGCGTCAGTCATCCCGCCCATCCCATCGTCGGTGTCGGTCATGCCGCCCATCCCGTCGCCAGTGTCGGTCATGCCGCCGTCGTCGATGGTATCGTCGGTGTCAGTGCCGTCACCGCCACCGCCGCTGTCGAGACAGCCGGCGATGCCGGCCAGAGCGACGGTCGCGACGGTACTACGCAGGAAGTCACGGCGAGTCGTATCGTCTGTCATCGTTCCGTCCGTCCCCGCGCCCGGAACCCCGATAAGGAATTTTCAAACTCCGCTCAGCGTTCCGCTCGACTCCGTTCGGAGGGTGTTCGGGGTTTCCACAAACTCCGTTCAAAATTCGCCGCGCATCGACTCCGCCCCGCTGGTCGCGCGGTCGAGTTCGTCGCGCGGTCGAGTTCGTCGCGCGGTCAGGACCCGTCGACGATGAGCGTGTCGAGCGCGTCGGGGACGACGAGCACGTCGCTGCCCGGCTCGACCGCGTCGGAGACCGTCTCGTGGGCGTGCATCAGGCACTTTTCGACGACCTCGGGATGGGCGCTGTCGGTGACGTAGACGTCGTGGTCCCGGAGCGCTCGCGCGACGACGAACGCGCGCTGGGCCCCCGCACCGTACCCCTGGCGCATCTCCTCGTAGAGCGATTCGGCGCTCTCGGCGCCGGCGAGCCAGTCGAAAAAGCGCTGTTCCCCGGTGCCCTCGCCGGCACCTTCGGGGAGTGCCGCGGGCAGGACGACCTGGCCACCCTCTCGGAGTGGGTTGTGCGCACCGAGTATCACGTAGGTGGCGGCGCGGGTCGTCTGGTAGAGGTTGGCGTCTTTTGGCGCGCCGACGCCGGCGACGACGACGTCGTACTCGCCGGTGACGGGCGTCGCGAGCGCGTCGCGAGCGGTCGCGGCGAGGTCCGCGACGACAGCGCGGTGGTCGCCCGCGCTCGCGCCGTAGAAGCCCTCTGGCCCGTGAGTGACGTTCACCGCGAAGTCGACACCCGCGAGGTCGCCGGCCTCGTCGAGGAACTCCCGGAACGGGTTGTCCTCGATGCGTCCCAGGCGGACCCCTTCCCGCGAGAGCATCTCGGGGCCGTGCGTGTAGCCGATCTGCGACTCGCTGCCGGCGCCGATCACGACAGTCTTCGCGCCGCCGGAGAAGCCGGCGTACTGGTGGGGTTCGACCATCCCCGTCGAGACGACCCTGTCGGCCGCGGCGACGGTGTCGTTGATCTCGATGGGGACCCGCTGGCCGCCCGACTCGACCGCTCCGACTTCGACGACCGCTTCGGGATCGTGATTTTCGGCGAGGTCGGCGTCGTCACCGAGGGCACGTTCGATCTCCGCGTCGTCCATCGGACGGTGGAGGCCGAGGCCGATGACGACCGACACCTGCTCGCGGGCGACGCCGCCCGATTCGAGTTCCGAGAGGAGGACGTCGAGCAAGGCGTCGTCGGGCGTGGCGCGGGTCACGTCGGTCACGACGACGGCGACGGTGTCGTCGGGGTCGACGCGGCGGGCGAGACGCGGCCCGTGCGGGTCTGCGACCGCCGCTTCTGCCGCGGCGCGCGGGTCCACGGTGTCGCCGCCGGGCGGCCGCGCGACCGTCACGTCGCAGTCGGGGAGCGAGACGGAAATCGTCTCTTCGCCGAGCGGGAGTTCGACTGGCACACGCTGTATCGGGGCCCCCGAATCGAGAAAGTATCGGTCGTGCGCTGGCCGCGCGTTCGGATCGAGCGGGCGGGCTCAGTCGGCGATCCAGTGGGTGCGGGGCGCTGGCGGTCAGTCGGCGGCCCGAGGATCCGCCAGCGCGTCGGCGCGGCCCGCCAGTGCCGGAAGCGCGACGATGCCGAAGGCGAGCGCGAAGTTCGCGACCCCGGCGAGGAGGAGCAGCGACTCGACCGTCTCGGCGATCGCGACCGCGGCCCCGGCGAAGACCAGGCCGCCGACGCTGAGGAGCGCCCGCTCGGCTCGCGTCCGGATCCGGCCGCCGTCGAAGACGCCGGCCGACCGACCGACGGTGCCCGCGAGCGCGCCGAGACTGCCGCCGAGCGCGAGCGTGGCGTCGGCGTTCCCACCGGTCACGACGACCGCGGGCACCGAGAGCGCGACGGCGAGTGCGAAGACCGCAGTCGCCCCGCGCTCGAGCGCGACGACGAGCACGCCCAGCGCGACGAGTCCGACGGCGAAGCCCGCCAGAATATCGCCGAGGTAGTGGACGCCGAGGACGACCCGCGAGAGACCGACCGCGAGGACGAGCGCGCCGACGCCGAGAACCGCACGCGGGTCGCGGTAGCGGTCGGCGACGACGAGCACGCCGCCGTAGACGACCGTCGCGGAGATGGCGTGGCCGCTGGGGAAGCCGACGGGACTCGGGTCGACGGGGTAGCGCTGGACCGCGACCGGCGGGCGCGGCAGGTGAAACCAGTACTTCAACAGGAGGGTCGCGGCGAGCGCGAGGAAGGCGGTGCTGACCAGGGCGAGGAGTTTTTCGCGGTGGGCCTCGAGGTTCCAGTACGCCAGCGAGAGCCCCACCATGAGGAACTTCGCACTCCCGAGCATCGTGACGGCCCAGACGACCGGGACCAGTTCGTCGGGGACCGCCGCTCTGAACGGTTCGCTCGCCGCGGCCAGCCTGAACACGTCCGGGTCTGGGCGCTCTGGGTGCTATATATCTTCTGCCCTCGCGACGCTGGCCTCGGCCCACGCTCGCCGACGGGAGGTGCAGTTATCCGACCGGAACGCGTCAGTGGGGCCGTGACCGTCGATGGCTGACTCCGAACTCGACCTGAGCGCTCCGGAACTGGCTCCAGGGGACGTCCTCCGTATCGACGACCCGTATTACGAGCGTGAAACCGTCGCGCTCGTGACCGGTGCGGCCTCCGGCATCGGTCGCGCCACCGCCGTCGCACTCGCCACTAACGGCCTCACCGTCGTCGGCGCCGACATCGACGAGATGGGGCTTTCCGAAACCGCAGACATCGTCGACGGCTTCGACGTGGACGGGCGGTTCGTCGGCGTCCCGACCGACCTCACAGACGACGCGGCCGTCGAGGCGGTCGTCGACGCGGCCGCCGAGGAGGGCGACCTGCGCTTCGTCGCGAACATCGCCGGGATGCAACACATCGCGAGCATCCCCGCGTTCCCGATGGAACAGTACGACCGCCTGACCGACGTCATGCTGCGCGCCCCGTTCAAGACGGCCCAGGCCGCGATGCCCCACATCGAAGAAACCGACGACGGCGTCGGCGCGATCGCCAACATGTCCTCGGTCCACGGCCGCTACGCGACGAAGGACAAGGCGGCCTACATCACGGCGAAACACGGCATCACGGGGCTCACTCGTGCGATCGCCGCCGAGGGCGAGGGCACGCTTCGCGGCTTCTCGGTCAGCGTCGGCTACGTCCTGACGCCGCTGATGGTCGACCAGATCGAGGACACCGCCGCCGAGCGCGGCCTCTCGGAACGGGAGGTCGTCGAGGACGTCATGCTGGGCCAGGCGCGCACGAAAGAGATGATGACGCCGGTCGAGGTGGCGAACCTCTTCGTCTTCGGCTTCTCCACGCACGCCAAACACCTCAACGGCGGCGACCTGCTGTTCGACGGCGGGTACACTCACACGTACGAGTGACGGGTTCGGTCCCGCTCGCGACACCGAGCCCGCTCCGTCGTCACTTGGGAGTCCACTCGCACGCGTCACCGACGGTCAGTTCCTCCTCGTCGATGTACGACGACAGACAGGCGTAGTTACAGAAGTACGACGGCGACCCGCAGTCGTCGGTGCAGTCACGCACGCAGACCGGGTCGTGGTCGAAGATGAGCGAGTCGCAGTAGGCACACGCCGTGTCGGAGTCGGGAGTCTCGATCGTCGTCGACATACCGGTATCGACGCTCTCGCCGCCACTGAGCCTTTCGCACGGGGTCCCGCTCCGCCTCACCGCGGGTGGACGGGTTCGTTACACGAGGGGCACTCGGCGAACAGGCGCGGCCAGTCACCCTTGCTCTCGTAGCGTATCAGTAGGTTCGTCCGCGGTATCTGCACCTCACAGGTCGGGCAAGTCCCGAGCGGACCCTGTCGCGGTTCGTGGTCACCGGTCCCGGTCATGCCCCACAGTGTGACGCCCGGATCCGTAGTTAATGGCTCTATACTGCCACGTTGCGACGGCCGGGTGCGAGTCGCGAGGACTCAGTTTCGCGCCCACTCGACCATCCGACCGTAGGTGTCGTCAGTCGACAGCGCCGCCGCGTCGCCGACGAGGACGAGTCCTTTCTTCGCCCGCGTCAGCGCGACGTTCACCCGGCGGTAGTCCTCGAATATCGGACTGTCGAGGTCGCCCGTCGCGACGAACGAGATGACGATGACCTCCTTGCTGGAGCCCTGGAAGCGGTCGACGGTGTCGACGGCGATCTCGTCGGGGAGGCGCTTGCCGATCGCCGTTACCTGCGCGCGGAAGGGGGCGATGACGCCGATGTCGGCGGCGGCGACGCCGGCCTCGCGGTAGCTGTCGACGACGGCAGCGACCGCCTCGGCCTCTGTCGGGTTCGTGTTGCCGTCGGCGTGGCCGTCCGGGTCGACGAACGCGACACGACCGCGGAGGTGCTCGTGGAGCGCATCGGGGTCGACGCCCGGCAGGTCCGTGACGTGCTGGCCGGCCACCTCGGCGGTCGCCGGGCGCAACTGGCCGTCGTAGAACTCCCGCGAGGCGAACGCCTGGATCCGCTGGGCCATGCGATACTGGCGGTCGAGCATCACCGACGCGTCCGGATAGCGCTCGATCAGCCGTTCGAATAGCGACCGCGAGAGGTCCGCCACGGACGGCTGGCCGCCCTCACCGTCCGCGTCGGCGGCTTCGTCGGGCTGCTCGGCACGGACGACGGGCGGCAGTTGCTGGTGGTCGCCGACGAGGACGAACCGCTCGGCGAGCGTCGTCGCTGCGAACGTCCCGGGCTCGGTCAGCTGGCCGGCCTCGTCGATGACGGCCACGTCGAACTCCTGCTCGCGCATGATCCGCGAGCCACAGGAGGCCGTCGTCGCCGCGACGACGGGCGCGTCGCGCAACTCGGCCACGCGCTCGTCGGGGTCGCCGGCCTGCTCCAGTCTGTACTCCTGCATGTCCGCGCGGACGCCACTCTCGGTGCCGACGCGGAGGAAATCGGTGAACCCCTGGTCCTCGAGCGCCTCGAGCGCGTTGTCGACCGCCCGATTGGTGAACGCGGAGAGGAGGACGCGGTCCCCGCGCTCGACGAGCGCCCGGACGACCTGGCCGAGCGTGTACGTCTTGCCGGTGCCCGGTGGCCCGTGGATGAGCGCGCAGTCCTCGGCGCCGACGGCGAGTTTCACCGCCGCGTCCTGGGCCTCGTTGTTGTCGACGAACGTCCCGGTCACCTCGCCGAATTCGGGCTCGCGCCGGCCGAACAGGACGTCTTTCTCGTCGGGGGACTGGGTCAGGACGGCGTCGTGGAGCGCGGTGAGCATCCGGTCGGTCGTCAGCTCCGAGGGGTAGATGTCCAGGCGGCGCAGTGCCACGGGCTCGTCGGCGGTGACGACGATCTCGGGCGCGCCGTCCGCACCGTCCGCGTCGTCCGCTCCCCCGCCCAGTCGCTCGACGCGCGCGAGTTCGGCCTCGCCGCGGATCGGCTCGCCGTCGCTCGCGAGCACGAGGTCGCCCTCGCGGATCTTCGAGACGGCGCCGGTCCCCCTGGCCCTGAGTTCCCAGCGGCCGCCGTCGAGTTCCCTCTGTCCCGTGGGTTCGAGGTTCACGAGCGCACGGTCGTCGTTCGCCCGCTCCTCGGGGCTCTGCTCCCAGAGCTTGGCGTACTCGCGGTGGACGGCCCGGCGCTCGCGCTCGATGGCCCTGTACGTGCGGTCGAAGTACGCCCGTTCCTCCTCGGGCACCGGGGTCCCGACTTCCCCCGCCTTCGACTCCTGTGCGAGCCGGCCCGAGACGGCCATGCAAGTGTCCTGCTCGAAGCAGTACTCGCATTTGGCGTCGGCCTCGTAGCCCGTCGGCACGCCCGAGTCGTGTTCCATCGCGGCCAGCGCGTTCCGCGTCCGGAGGACGAACTTGAGCAGGCCGGATCCGATGGAGAAGTCCTTGGCCGGCGAGAGGTCGCCGCTCTCCTCGGTGCGCTCGACCGCGGCGTTTTTGGTGTAGAGCAAGGTCCCTGTATCGGGCGCCTCGCCGCGGCGCTCGCCGAGGATGAGCGCGTAACAGGTGGCCTGCACCTTGTCGTGAAAACGGGGGTCGCGGCGCGTGTTCTTCCCGGTCTTCAGTTCGACCGGCATCCCGCGCCGGACCGCGTCGGCCCGCCCTTTCAGGCCGTAGGTCTCGCTGACGAGCGTCATCTCCGAGCGCCAGTCGTCGGTCTCGGTGAGGGTTCCCTGGTTCAGCCAGCCCTCGATGGCGCTCGCGTGCTGGCGCACCTCCTCCTCGACCGCCGCTGCGTCCTTGCCGAGCAGACCGAGTTCGAGGCCGGCCTCTTCGACGCGCTCGTCGATGGCCTCGTCCAGGTCCCGACCCCGGAGCAGGTCGCCGAACACCTCGTGGACGATGGTCCCCTTGACCACGGGGTAGGCGTTCGGCACGCCGCCGATCTTGTTGAGGTAGTACATCCGCGGGCACTGCACCCACGAGCGCACGTCGGTCACGTCGACGAGGAAGTCGGGTTCGACGACGACCATCGAGTCGCCGGTGGTCTGATACTGGGTCTCCCCCCGATACTCGCGTTCCTCGGGGTCGGTCACCGCGAGTTCCATCCCCGGTTCGAGGTAGTCACCGGTCTCGGTCCACTTGTCCCACAGCGTCACCTGCGTCGGGTCGCCCCGGCCCCGGTCCGGGCGCAGCGTCACTTCGAGCAGTTCGCTCTCGCCGTACTGCGTCGAGACGGTCTTGGGGCCGTCCACGCCGACGACGACGCCGCGGAGAGTCACGCGAACACCTCCGCCGTGCAGTGACTAAAGCCCTGCCGTCCGGGCCGCGCCCGGGCGTAGCCGATGGAGGTGTGTCGGCGGCCCGACCTCGCCCGAACCGGTGCCTTCATTCTCCGCCGCGCCCTTGGGCCGGGCATGCGCGTCCGCGACTGGCAGGACATACTGACCGACGTCGTGGAGAGCAACGCCGACCCCGACGGCTGGCGCGCGGTCGGCGGCGACCGCGCCCGCGGCATCGGCGAAGACCTCTACTTCGGCCACCCCCGCGTCGGCGTCTTCCAGGTGAAGACATACGCGAAAAACCCCTACGAGGTCCAGGGCGTCGGCGCCGAAGTCGCCCGCCGGATCGACGACGAACTCGACCCGCTCTTCCCGAAGGAGGCCGACGAGGGGATGTTCGGCGTCCAGCAGGCCGTCGAGAGCGAGGACGAGGCCGAGGACAAGGCCTCGAAACTCGAGGAGGTCGTCCAGACCCACGCGGACGCACCGACCACGCCCGACGCGCTGTTCGAGGACGTGATGGACGTGCTCGACAGCCCGGCCTACGGACCGATGGAGTTCGACCACTACGACCGCCCCGACGCCCTCGACGACCTCGCCGACACCTTCGAGGAGGCCGAGGAGTTGCTCGACGCCGAGTTCGAGGACGTCGTCGAGGAGGACGTCGACAGAGGGTTCCAGTGACGGGCGCTCGCTCGCGGATCGAGGCGTACTACGAGGCCCTGGACGACGGCGACCCGCTGCACCCGTACTTCGCGCCCGACACCGGCGTGGTGAAAGTCGCGATTTCCGAACGCCTCGTCGGCTACGAGGCCGTCGAGGCGGCGCTCCGCGAGCAGAACCGGACCACTGCGGACTGGACCGTCGAGAGTCGCGACCTCCGGGTGACCGAGCGCGACCGGCACGCCTGGTTCGCCGACGCCGTCTCCCTGGCCTGGACCGACACCGAGCGCGACGAGCGCCACTCCTTCGAGACGCGCTGGAGCGGGACGCTCGAACGCGAGCGCCGGACCGCGGGCGAGAGCGACGACGGACCGGGCGACTGGCGGTTCGTCGGCATGCACGTCAGCACCGCGAGGGAGATCGAATGACCGGGCCAGCGAACCGAACGAGGGAGGCGCGTCGATGGTCGACCCGATAGGCGACGAGGAGCGCGCGTCGTTCACCCGGAAACTGAAGTTAGGCGTGACGGTCCTGGTCGGTCTCTCTGCGGGCCTCGTCGCCGCGCAGGCCGACGCTTCGCTCACCGAATCGGCCGGCGCCGTCGCGCTCGGTTTCGCCGTCGGATACGTGCTCGCGCGGTACGCCGTCCCCTCCGGTCCCGCACCCGCGACGCGGCAGCGCCAGCGCCGCGAGCGCCAGCGCGACACCACCGTCGAGAACCCGTTCGCCGACGGCGGTGACCTCGGATCCGACGACGGTGACCGCGGAGTCGGCGATGGAGACCACGGAGCCGACGGCGGAATCGGCGACGATGCGAGCGAGCGAGCGGCCGACCGATCGAACGGCCGGTCCGACCGCTAAGCGCGGCGAGAAAGCGGGGAAAAGCGGTCACCTATTGCCTGTTCAGACCCGTTCTTCTTCGGCGTTGGGCGCGTTGCGCTTGACGCTCTCGATGGCGTCGTAGGCCTTGTTGCGCTCGGTGTAGCCCTCGCCGGAGTCGGCGAGGATGTTGCCGTTGCGGTGGCGCAGTCGCCAGCGGAACTCGCCGGCCTTGTCCTCGAAGACTTCGAAGGCCGCGCGGCCGATGTCGAGGATCCGGGCGTCGGGCGCGTAGTTCTGGATCCGCTCGACGGCTTCTTCGACGCCGCTGCGTGAGCTATACCCCTCGCCGCTGTCGGCGACGATGCGGTCGTTGCCGCCCGTCAATCGCCAGCGGTACTCGCCCGCGTTGTCCTCGAACACCTCGAACTCGAGGTCGTCGATGCGTTCGCGGAGGCGGTCGGCGGCCCGGCGGGCGTCGTTTCGGCGGCTGTACCCCTCGCCGCTGTCGGCGAGGATGTTGCCGTTGCGGTGGACGAGTCGCCAGCGCCACTCCTCGGCGGCGTCGCGGTACACCTCGAACCCGACGGGGTCGAACCGCAGGTAGTCCGCCGGCGCAGCGTACTCGCGGATCCGGGTCACCGCGCGGCGGGCGTTGCTCGCCGAGGAGTACCCCTCGCCGCTGTCGGCGATGATGTTCCCGTTGTCGTGGCGGAGCCGCCAGCGGTACTTGCCTTCGGCGTCCTCGTGGATCTCGTAGGTGCCCTGGCTCTCGAGTTCGACGACGGGTTCGAACTCCTCGTCTTCCTCGGGCACTTCCTCCTCACGCTCGATGTGCATGACGGTCGCGCCGAGCGCGTTGCGGCGGACGCTCTGCATCCCCTTCTGGGCGTTGTGCTTGCGGGTGTAGCCCTCGCCGCTGTCACCGATGACGTTGCCGTTGCGGTGGCGCAGCCGCCAGCGCCACTGGTCGCCGCGGTCCTGGTACAGTTCGAACCGGGCCTGGCTCGCGCGGATGGCCTCCAGTCGCGCCGCGAGGTCGGCCTCGTCGGCGACGGTGTCGGCCTGCTTGGCCCGGATTTCGTCGATGACCGCCGCGAGGTCTTCCTCGTCGGCCTCGGCGTCTTCCAGCGCGTCCTGGAGCTCTTCGAGTCGCTCGCGCTGGTAGGACAGCTCTTCTTGCTGACTCTCGATCTCCGCCTGCTGGCGGGCGATCTCGGCCTCACGCTCGGCGTTTTTCCCGAGGATCGGGACGAACACGCCGCCGACGGCCATGATCAGGAGTCCGGCCGAGTACAGGCCGATGATCATGCTGGCGCTGTCTCGCCAGCCCGGATACGCGGTGACGAACCAGGGGACTGCAGCGAGTCCCAGCAACGCCCCCAGGTAGACGAGGACGTTCGCCAGCGGCCGCAAGGGCAATCTGATCAGCGGCCCCGCGATGAGAAGGATCAGCGCGACCGCTGCCAGCACGACCGGCCACTGCGGAACTGGCCCTTCCAGGTCGTTCGAGATCAGGAGTCCGACGCCGACGATCCCGAGCACGACGCCGAGCGCGAACAACAGATAGCCGCGTGCTTCGTCCGCCGTGTCAGGTTTGCCGATCCGGGAACTGTACCATTGTGTCAGCGAATCGTCCGTAGGTTCTTCAGCAGCCATAGCGATTACAGTTGTCTATTCGCGTACCTCTCACTTAGCTGTTGGCCGAAAGATTATATTATGATAGATCAAACATAATCCGACTCGGGCCTCAGCTCGGGCGGAAGCGACGGTCTGACAGGCGAGACGACGGTGTCTCGGGTTCGAACCGGGGCGATGAGTCGAGTGACACCGAACGGGAGAGTCAGTCGTCCATCCGGGCGACCCACAGGTCTGGGTCGTCGAGTTCCTCGTCGGTCGGGAGGTAGTTCGAACTGTCCCAGACCCGGCCGGCGTACTCGACGTCGCGGGCGTCGACGACGGCGTCGAAGAAGGCCTTGCCGCGCTCGTACTGGCGCTCTTTCATGCCCAGGCCGAGCAGGCGCCGGACCAGTTTCGCGACCGGGCCCCGCCCCTGTCGGCGTTCGTCCACCTTCCGGCGCAGGTCGGCGTACTCCTCGTCGAACGCGCGGTCCATGACGAGTTCGGCGTAGCCCTCGACGGCGGTCATGGTCGTGTCGAGTTCCGAGAGGGCGTCCCTGTCGAGCGTGCCCTCGGTGAGGTCCTCGATGGCGCCTTCCATCGTTTCCTCGAGGTAGCCCGACAGCCACGGCGCGGCGCCGAACTCCGCGGCGTGGGTCACCTCGTGGAAGGCGATCCACCGGCGGAAGCGGGGGAACTCCACGTCGAGTTCGGCCGCGACGCGCTCGATGTTCGGGTGGACGAAATACAGCGCGTGGTCGTCGCCCTCGGCGAGCAAGAGCGGGTCGTACTGGCCCAGCACGTTGTTCCCGAGGAAGCCGAGCGCGACGGCCATCGACCCCGTGTTGACGACGCGGGCCGCGCCGGGGAAGATCCCGGTCTGGTCCTCGAGCGGGCGCATGACCCGGCGGAACGTGGCGACGTTCGCGTCGATCCAGTGGTGGCGATGCTGGATCTCGACGGTCGCCGGGAGGTCGAAATCGAGCGCGGCCACCTCGCGGACGCGGTCGCGCGCGTCCCTGACGTCGGTCGCGTAGCCCGCCTCGACCTCCGGCGCGAGGTCGATCGATCCGGGATCGGTCGAGGCCTTCGCCGCCGCCGCGACCGCCTCCCAGTCGACGGGCCCGTCCCCCGACGCCCCCGACACCGCCCGCACGCTCTCGTACAGTCCCATACCCGAACCTGGCGCTGGCCGGGCATAGGCCTTCCCCTCGCACATCCCCCTCACGAAAAAATCGCACGACCCGAGCGCCGGTTCCGGGTCCTGGACACCCTCCGTTCGACTGTCAGGCCGGTGGCTACTCCTCGTCCTCGCCACCGCCGAAGACCTTCTTGATCACGACCGCGAGGACGACCAGCGCGACGACCGCGAAGACGGCCGCGCCGGGGTTCGGGCCGCTGCCGTCGGTGTCGGCGTCGACGTCGAAGTTGTCCCAGTCCGCGTCCTCCGCGTCTTCCGCGTCGGCGCTGCTGAAGGGTGCGTTCGCCGTGAACTCTGCGCCGTCAAGGTGGATCTCGAAAAATGTGAACTCGACCATACGTCGAGTTCGCCTGGCGGCCGGAAAGAGGTTTCGCTGACGCCACTCGTTCGGTGTGCGAACGCGCCGCGGGGCTTTCCACTCGTTTAATAGGACCTGCGATGCACGCGGTCGGTATGGCACCGGAGATCACGAAAATCGAGAGCGTCGAGTTCAGCTACGAGATCCCCGACGTCGGGACCGACCAGCACGGGTTCAACCTCGTATACGAACCGGGTGCGGTGACGGAGCGAAAGCTGTTCGCTCTGCAGATCCACACCGACGAGGGGATCACCGGCGAGTACGTCGGCGGCAACTCCCCCGGCGCCGCCCAGATCCACACCTTCGCCGACTACCTCGTCGGCGCAAACCCGCTCGAACGGGAGAAACACTGGTCGGAGATCAAACGGGCGCTGCGCAAGTACGACCGGATGGGGATCGGCCCCATCGACATCGCGCTGTGGGACTTCGCCGGCAAGTACTACGACGCACCGATCCACGAACTGCTGGGCACCTACCAGACCCGCTTCCCCGCCTACGCATCCACCTACCACGGCGACGAGAACGGCGGGCTCGAGACGCCCGAGGACTTCGCCGACTTCGCCGAGGAGTGCCTGGAGATGGGGTATCCCGCGTTCAAGATCCACGGCTGGGGCGGCAGCGAAGGGTCCCGGGACCTGAGCCGCGAAATCGCCGCCGTCGAGGCCGTCGGCGACCGCGTCGGCGACGAGATGGACCTGATGCACGACCCCGCCTGCGAACTGGAGACGTTCGCCGACACGATGAAACTCGGCCGCGCCCTCGACGAGGCCGGGTTCTACTGGTTCGAGGACCCCTACCGCGACGGCGGCATCTCCCAGCACGCCCACCGCAAACTCCGCCAGCAGATCGACACGCCCGTCCTTCAGACCGAGCATATCCGCGGGCTGGAACCCTTCACCGACTTCATCGACAGCGAGGCGACCGACTTCGTCCGCGCCGACCCCGAGTACGACGGCGGGATCACCGGCGCGATGAAGCGCGTCCGCGTCGCCGAGGGCCACGGCCTCGACGTGGAGTTCCACGCGCCCGGCCCCGCGCAACGGCACTGCATCGCCGCGACGCGCAACACCAACTACTACGAACTCGCCCTGGTCCACCCCGACTGCCCGAACACCCAGCCACCGGTCTACGAGGGTGACTACTCCGACATGATCGACACCGTCGACGACGAGGGTCGCGTCGAAGTCCCGGAGGGCCCGGGCCTCGGCGTCGACTACGACTGGGCGTTCATCGAGGATAACGCCACCGGCAGCGTCCATACCTACGAGTGACCGGCTGTTCGCGTCGACGAGTGAACGGATACTGACCGGTCGCCTTCCTCTCTCGAACGCTGTTCTGTCACGAACAACGCATCTCCACGAAAACACCCAAGAGGGACGGGCGAGAACCCGGGTTCCATGACCGATTTCCGTGCCGGGATCGTCGGGGCCGGCGGGATCGCCGGGCTGGGTATCCTCGGGCTGCACGAGAGGGAAGACATCGGGCGAAAGAAGTTCACCGCGAGCCACGCGGGCGGCTACGACGCGACCGACGACGTCGAACTCGTCGCCGTCGCCGACGTCGACGCGGAGAAGCTGGCGACGTTCGGCGAGGCGTGGGACATCGACGAAAGCGGGCTGTACACCGACCACCGAGAGATGCTCGAATCGGAGGACCTGGACGCCGTCTCGGTGTGCACGCCCTCGTATCTCCACCGCGACCACGTCGTCGACGCCGTCGAGTACGGCGACCCCGACGTGGTCTGGTGCGAGAAGCCGATCGCCTCGTCGGTGACCGACGCGAACGAGATGGTCGCGGCCTGCGACGACGCCAACACCGAATTGCTCGTCAATCACTCCTTTCGATTCACCGAGAAACAGCGCCGCCTGCGCGAGCTGATCCGCGAGGAAGGGATCCTCGGGGAGGTCCACTCCGTGAGCACGCAGTTCCGGATGGAACTGCTCCGCAACTCGACGCACCTGCTCGACACGCTCGTCTACCTCCTCGACGCGCGCGCCGAGCAGGTGTCGGGGTACATCACCGGCGAGAACGAGGCCGTCGACTCGCTCGACGCCGGCCAGACCGTCGACGACGCCGGCGGCGGCGGCTTCGTCGTGATGGACGACGGATCCTTCGTCACCGTCGACTGCACCATCCCGCGCGCGGACTCCTCGATGACGATGCAACTCGTCGGGAGCGAAGGGAAGCTGTACATGAACAACGACGACGGCGAGTGGCGCTACTGGACGCTGGACGAGGGCGACCACGTCGAGGTCGACCTCGCCGAGTGGGGCATCGAGGGCGCCTGGACGTGGGACGACGACTACGAGCGGGCGTTCCCCAACGCCGCCCGCCACGTCGCACAACTCCTGCGGGGCGAGGCCGAGAACCGCTCGACAGGCCGCGAGGCCACCCGCTCGCTGGAGATTATCGTCGGCTTCTACCTCTCGCATTACACCGGCGGGCAGGTGTCGGTGCCGCTCGACCGACCGCTGCGGGACGTGGAGATAACGTCGTGGTAAGACCGGAGTGAACGACAGGGGAGAGACGTCAGGAGAGAGATATGCTCGTCGACACGCACACGCACGCCTGGGGCGCCGACACGGACGAACTGCCGTGGAAAGAGTCGATGCTCCCGCCGGGGTGGAAGGGGAGCTACACGCACGGAGACCTCGTCGCGGATATGGATCGCCTCGGAATCCACGAGGCCGTCGTCGTCACGAACCCCCTCTATGGGAGGGGGCCACGCGCCAACGAGTACACGATGCGCGCCATCGAGGCCCACCCCGACCGGCTCTACGGCGTGGGTCACACGGACTACTTCGGCGGCGGTCGCGCCGGCGCGGACCGCGACCGCGCCAGCGACGAATCGGCCGTCCGCGAGCGCGTCCGGCAGGTCGTCGGCCACGAACGGATGCTCGGGATCAGGTTCTACGCCGCGCTCGACTACGCCGAGTTCCCGACGGAACTGGACCGAGCGGGCGGGTGGATCCGCGACGACGCGCTCGACCCGGTGTTCGACGAACTCGTCGCCCAGGACGCCTGTCTCTACGTCTTCCCGAAGGCCGAGCAACTGACGCAGGTCGCCGCCATCACAGAGGAGAATCCCGACCTCTCGGTCGTCGTCGACCACATGGCCTTCCCCGACGAGACGACCGACCCCGACGAAGCGCCGTGGACGGATTTCGAGAGCGTGGCCGAGTGCGAGAACACGTACGTCAAAGTGAGTTCGCTCCCGCGGTCCGCGGACTCAAACTTTCCGTACCCGGACCTGCACGGCTACGTCCGGAACCTGCTGGAGTGGTTCGGGCCCGAACGGCTCCTGCTGGGGTCGGATTACCCGTGGATGGACGACTGGGCCGACTACGGCGACTGTCTGCGGTGGGTCGAGGAAGTCGACTGGCTGTCGGCGCGGGACGTCTCCTACCTGCAGTATCGGACCTTTCGACGTCTCCACGGCCTGAGCGGCTGACGACCGCTCGGGCGGATCGCGGGGTCGGTACCGCCGTCGGTCGGTACCGCCGCAGACCGATACCGCCGCCGGTAGACGGACGTTTCAAGTCGATAGCTTCGCATTACCGGCCATGGACGACGCGCGCAGACAGTTCCTCGACGACCTGCTCGACACCGCCAGCCCCTCGGGCTACGAGGTGCCCGGTCAGCGGGTCTGGGTCGACTACGTGAGCGAGTACGCCGACGAGGTCCGGACGGACGAGTACGGCAACGCAGTCGCCGTCCACGAGGGCGATCCCGAGTGTGCGGTCGAGATAGCCCTCGCGGGCCACGGCGACGAGATCGGGTTCATCGTCCGAGACGTGACCGACGACGGCTTCCTCAAGATCGGGCGGGTCGGCGGGTCGGACAAGACGGTCACGCGCGGCCAGCACGTCACCGTCCACGCCGAGGACGGTCCCGTCCCGGGCGTCGTCGGCCAGACGGCGATCCACCTGCGAGAGAACGGCGACGACGACCCGCCGGACGTGGCCGAACAGCGCGTCGATATCGGCGCGACCGACGAGGAGACCGCCGCGGAACTCGTCGAGGTGGGCGACCCGGTGACGTTCACTCAGCAGGTCCACGAACTCGCCGACGGGCGACTCACGGCTCGCGGGATGGACAACCGTATCGGGATCTGGGCGGCCGCGGAGGGGCTTCGCCGCGCGGCAGCGGAAGGCGCCGACGCGACCGTCTACGCTGTCAGCACTGTTCAGGAGGAAGTCGGCCTGCAGGGCGCGCGGATGGTCGGGTTCGACCTCGACCCCGATGCGGTGATCGCGACGGACGTGACCCACGCGACGGACTCGCCGGGCGTTCCCAGCGGGAAGTCCACGGGCGTCGAACTCAGTGAGGGGCCGGTCGTCGCCCGCGGGAGCGCGAACCACCCGGCGCTCGTGGCGGCGGTGCGGGACGTGGCCGCGGAGGCCGAGATCGACGTGCAGTTGCAGGCGACGGGGAGTCGGACGGGCACCGACGCCGACGCCTTCTACACCTCGCGGGGCGGCACGCCGTCGCTGAACGTCGGGCTCCCGAACCGGTACATGCACACGCCGGTCGAGGTGATAGACGAGGCGGACCTGACGGAGCTGGCCGCGCTGCTCGGTGCGGTGGGGGCACGCGCAGAGGCGTTCGCGCCGTTCGGCGTCGACCTCTGACGGTGCCGTGGCCGTGTGGCGGGGACCGGCGTGGACTCGTGAGACCGGCAGGCGAGGGAAACCGGCCGGTAAATGCTTTCTGTTCGGGGAACCCCGGGAGCGCGTCGGTAGCGGAGTCGGTACGTTTATGCCCGCGACGACAGCCAGTTCGGGTATGAGCGGACGACCGCTGGACGTGTTGGAAGCGTCGCTCGGCGAGGAGGTCGCGGTCCGTCTGAAAGGCGGCGAGGAGTACGTGGGCGAACTCGCCGGCTACGACCAGCACATGAACCTGGTCATCGAGGACGGCCAAGACACAACGATTATACGCGGCGACAACGTCGTCTCGATAAGCCCATGACTGGCGCAGGAACCCCGAGTCAAGGCAAGAAAAACACCACGACACACGTCAAGTGTCGCCGGTGTGGCGAGAAATCGTATCACAAACGCAAGAAAGTCTGTGCGTCCTGTGGCTTCGGCAAATCGGCCAAGCGCCGAGAGTACGCCTGGCAGGGCAAAGCGGGCGAGTAAGGAATGCACGAGAAGTGCGGCGTTGTCGGCGTCTCACTCGCCGACCGCGACGTCGCCCGACCCCTCTACTACTCTCTCTACGCTCTCCAGCACCGCGGCCAGGAATCGGCCGGCATCGTCACCCACGACGGCTTCCAGCAGTACGAACACGTCGAGATGGGACTGGTCAGCGAGGCCTTTCAGGAAGGTGACCTCGAACCGCTGAACGGTTCCAATGGCATCGGCCACGTCCGCTACCCCACCTCGGGGAGCGTCGACGCCTGCTGTGCCCAGCCGTTTTCCGTCTCGTTCAAGAGCGGGTCGCTCGGCCTCTCGCACAACGGCAACCTCGTCAACACCGACGAAATCCGCGAGGAACTGGCCGGCCTCGGCCACGCCTTCACTTCCGACGGCGACACCGAGGTCATCGCCCACGACCTGGCGCGAAACCTCCTCGAGGCCGACCTCGTGCGGGCGGTCAAGCGGACGATGAACCGCATCCACGGCTCCTATTCGCTGACGATCATGCACGACGAGACGGTGCTCGGACTGCGCGACCCGCAGGGCAATCGGCCCCTCTGTATCGGCGAACTCGAGGACGGCTACGTGCTGGCGTCCGAGAGCGCCGCCATCGACACCCTCGACGGCGAACTGATCCGCGACGTCCGACCGGGCGAGCTCGTCGTCCTCCACCCCGACGGCACCGGCTACGACACCTACCAGCTCGTCGAGACGGAGAACACCGCGCACTGTTTCTTCGAGCACGTCTACTTCGCGCGGCCGGACTCGGTCATCGACGACGAACTCGTCTACAAGGTCCGGCGAGAACTCGGCCGCTCGCTCTGGGAGGAGTCGGGTATCGAGACGGACGTCGTGATGCCCGTCCCGGACTCCGGGCGGTCGTTCGCCTCGGGCTACGCCGACGCCGCGCCGGAGGGCGTCGAGTTCGCCGAGGGGCTGATGAAAAACCGCTACGTCGGGCGCACGTTCATCATGCCCACCCAGGACGAACGGGAGCGGGCCGTCCGCCTGAAGCTCAACCCGATCAAGAGCACGGTCGAAGGGAGGACCGTCACCGTCATCGACGACTCCATCGTCCGCGGGACGACGTCGTCGCAACTGGTCGAACTCCTCTACGAGGCGGGCGCCGAGGAGGTCCACGTCCGGATCGGCGCGCCGCCGATCGTCGCGCCCTGCTACATGGGGATCGACATGGCGAGTCGCGACGAACTCATCGCCGCGGACCGCTCCGTCGAAGAGATCCGCGAGGAGATCCGGGCCGATTCGCTGGCCTATCTCTCCATCGAGGCGATCGCCGCGGCGCTGGACAAGAGCGGGTCTGACCTCTGTCTCGGCTGTGTCACCGGCGAGTACCCCTACGACATCGAGGGCGAACAGACCGACCGCGACGTCCAGCGGCCCGCCGTCGGCCACTCCTCGGCCGACGACTGACCGCTCCGACAGCGTGCGCTTTTTGCGGCCCGTTCCGACGACCGGAGAGTACCGACAGTCGACCGGATAGGGCAGCGATGTCTCGCGACGAGTGGCCGGTATCACAGGAACGAGTGGGTGGTCTATCGGCTTACTCTGCGGTGACAGGGGTGGTTCCGGAGCGGGGACGGTACGATGTGAGCGGCGCTACTGGTCAGGTACGTGCCGTGACTGGTCAGACTGTCGCCAGCGGGATTGTGACCACTACCGGAGTAGTCCCAGGCAGGAAATGTAGGGTGGGGTGGGTGTGGGGGTGGGTGGGGTGGGGTGTGGCACCGAACTGGTGCCGCACTTGGGACGAGGAGAGCGATGCATAAAAAACCACCGCCCGAATTATCGAACATGATAACTACACACCGAGTGAATCCACAGGCAGTCGCGAGATCGGCGGAGTCGTGGGGTCGAGTGCGGGCGCGAGAGGGGGTGTCGCGCTATCAACGTCGACAGTGTGGCCACAATCTATTTTATCCAGTAGTTGAAACTCCGGATGAATGAGTGTCCTGAACCGGCCCTCCGGCCGACCGTCGATTGCGGGGGATCGGCGGTGACGGCCGCTGAAGCGACCGTTCTCGTCGTCGACGACAACGAGCCGATAGCCGATACGTACGCGGCGTTCGTCGACGACGAGCACGATGTCAGGACGGCATACGGCGGCGAGGAGGCACTGGCGCAACTGGACTCGTCGGTCGACGTCGTCCTGCTCGACCGGCGGATGCCCGGCCTCTCGGGGGACGAGGTGCTGGCCGAGATAGAGCGGCGCGCGCTCGACCCGCGGGTAGTGATGGTGACGGCCGTCGACCCCGAGTTCGACATCGTCGATATGGCCTTCGACGAGTACGTCGTCAAGCCGGTCCAGCGGGGGGATATCGTCGCTGTCGTCGAGGAGATGCTCGACCGAGCGGGCTACGACGACGACTTCCGGCAGTTCCTCGCGCTCGCGTCGAAGAAAGCCACGCTCGAACGGGAGCGTAACTCGGCCGAACTCGCCCGGAGCGAGGAGTACGAGCGGATCGAACGCCGCCTCGCGGAGAAACGCGACAGCATCGGCATCGAAACCGACGACCTGGAGGCCGTCATGCGCGGTGACGCCCCTGATATCGTCGAGGCCACGAGTCGGTCAGCGGGGAAGTGAGGTCGGCGCAACGACGGCGGTTCGGGCGCGGTCCGGCTACGACTCGGGCGCGGTCCGGTACGCTTACGACCTGTCCGTCGTTTCGTATGTCCGATGGAGGGTACCATCTGGTACGTGCTCACCGGCACGCGGGGCGGGGAAAACCGGATCCGTATCCTCCAGGCGGTCGACGAGCGACCGCGGAACGCCAACCAGCTCGCCGACGACCTCGAACTGGACTACAAGACGGTTCGTCATCACCTCGACGTGCTGACCGACAACGATATCCTCGAAAAGAGCGGCGAAGACTACGGTGCGGTGTACCTGCCGACGGACAGGGTCCGCCAGCACTGGGACACCGTCGCCGAGATCTTCCAGCGGGTGGACTGAGTATGGTCGAAATTGGGAACAAGTATATTCGGACGACCCCGCAAGGGAGGCACAGATGAGCCTCTGGCTCGACGCCGCGAGCGCGGCCGCCACGGTCAACGTCGCCCTGCTGACCGTGCTCGTCGTCATCTGGGCCCGCAACTACGCGCAGTTTCGCTCGAAGCACCCGCTGGGGCTGCTCGTCTTCGGCGTCCTCCTCCTCGCCGAGAACTGCCTGTCCTTCTACTACTACGTCCTCGACCCCGAAGTCGCGCAACTGCTCCGGAGCGCCGCCCCGGTCGCCGGCCGCGCGATGACGTTCGTGCAACTGCTCGAACTCGGCGCGATCGCCTTCCTCGTCTGGGTCACCTGGGACTGATTTCGCCACGACTGACGCCGTCGTGCCCAGTTCGAACGGAATCAGACCGAAATTGGGTGAGAGGCTGGCGACCCTATGGGACCAGGCCGGACAACGTTGATACGTGATTCTTCCTGTGTCCCGGTTGATGACACGCAAGACACGTCGTCAGGTGCTCGCAGCGCTCGGTGCAACCACAGCGGTCGGAATCGCGGGGTGTAGCTCCGGGGACGGCGACGAGACAACCGAACCCGAAGACGAGAGCGGCGACGGCGACGACAGCGACAGCGGCATGACACCCACCGACGAGATGGGTGGGATGACCGACACTGACGGCATGGCCGGCATGACCGACACGGACGATGGCATGTCCGACACGGAGATGGCATCCGTCCGCGTCGCACACATGTCCCCGGACGCCCCCAACGTCGACGTCTACGTCGACGGCGAGACGGTCCTGTCCGACGTCACCTACACCACCGTCAGCGACTACCTCGCGCTCCCGACCGGGGACCACACCGTCACGATCACGGCCGCCGGCGACCCCGACACCGTTCCCTTCGAGGGCGAGGTGACCCTCGAAGCGGCGGGATACACCATCGCCGCAGTCGGCGAACTGACCAGCGAAGACACCGAGTTCCGGCCGCTCGTCCTCGAAGACGACAACAGCGACCCCGGCGGGAACATGGCCCGACTCCGCGTGGTCCACGCTTCGCCCGACGCCCCCGCGGTCGACGTGACCGCCGCCGGCGGCGACGTCGTCCTGTTCGACGGCGTCCCCTTCGGCGAATCCGGCTACGCGACCGTCGAAGCCAACGACTACACGGTCGAGATCCGCGGCGACACGGAGAGCAACGACGGCGACGTCGTCGCCGACTACGACGTCTCGCTCAACGGCGGCACCGTCTACACCGCCTTCGCCCGCGGCTACCTCTCGCCCGACGACGACCCCGCCGACGAGGAGTTCTCCCTCCAGGTCGTCCAGGACGCCAGCTACTGAACCGGTCTCGCAGCCCCCGCTGACGCCCTCTTCGTCCCCGCTGACGCCCTCTTCGTCCCCGCTGACGCCCTCTTCGTCCCCGCTGCCACCCCCGAACAGAACGCGGTCGGACGACTCTGGGCGGACGACTACCCGCCCAGGGTCCCGACGCGGTCGGCGGTGTAGCCGAAGACGTCCTCGTAGCCGTAGGGGGACATGAGCACGGGATGGAAGTCCTCCTCGGCGACGACGGCCTCGCCGTCCGCGGCGGCGAAGGACTCGCCGGCCAGCACCTCCTCGAAGTTCCGGACGAACACCTCGTACTCGTCGGCCGCGGTCTTTGGCACGGGGTCGCCCAGTCGGAAGACGGGCAGGGCCGTCCGCGGGAGGGCGCGCTTGCCCGGCGCGTCGGCCCCCCGCGAGCCCGCAGCGAGCGCGCTCTCGGGGTGCGCGTCGGTGGCGACGAGGAACTCGCGGGCGACGCGGTGGGCGTTCTCGGTCGCGGTCGCCGAGCCCTGGAACCCGCACTCGACCTCGATAGTGTCGGGGACCGACTCGAAGATCCGCCCCTCGGCATGTCCCGTCTCGACCAGCGCGTCGACCGAGAGGTGCGGACAGATCCGCCGCTGGAGGTCCCGCACCTCGTCGACGAGCACGAACATCCCCTCGTAGGACTGGGTGGAGTGCAGCGCCAGCGTCACGCAGTCGCCGACGACCGCCCCGAGTTCGTGTGCGATCCGGCTCTCGAGGCTCTCGCCGTCCGCGGCGCCCGGAAACGAGCGGTTGAGGTCCGTCTCGACGTATCGCCGCTGTTCGGCGACGGCCTCCTCGTTGGCGACGACGAGCGCGACAGGCCGCTCGACGGCGGGTCGCTCGGCGATCAGCCCCTCGACCGCGGCGACGCCGCAGGGCTCGTCGCCGTGGATCCCGCCCACGATCGCGATCTCGGGTTCGCCCTCGCCCAACTGCTCAACTCGCATCACTCGTGTGCAATGGCCTCTAGTCCTTAGCTTTAACCGAGGGCGCTAAGTCCCCCTTCCTCAGCGAGCGAATGTAGCAGGGAGGGGATACAGCTTTCTCAGAAATCAGAGATTTCGGAGGTTCGAACGACACGCTTTCGGTATCGTCAACGCTGCACAATTTTCAGACACCTCCTGTGGCAAGCCCACAGGCCCACGCATTCGCAACGACTTTGTACATAGGATATATTATGCATACGGTGAAACGGACCACAATCACGCTCCGAGAGGACCAGCACGAATGGGTTCAGGAACACCACCTGAATCTCTCGTCATTCATCCGCGAGCGACTCGACGAGTACATCGAGCAACACGAGTAGCGTCATGTACTACGCCGACAAGTATCGTCTCACCCCGTCCAACGCTCACCGCGAGGAGTTAGACCGCCACCGCGATATTTGTCGGCAATTGTACAACCACACGCTCTACCGCCTCAACGAGTACCAGGACGAACACGGCGAACTGCCGTCCATGACCACGCTTCGGTCGAAGTTACCCGATCTCAAGCAGTGGTGGGACGACCTCTCGGACGTGTACTCGAAGGTGCTCCAAACCGTCGTGGAACGCCTGTTCGACAACCTCAAAGGGCTCTCAGCACTCAAGGACAGGGGCTATGGCGTCGGTCACCTCGCGTGGAAGCCGCCACGGGAGTTCCGCAGTTTCACGTACAGTCAGTCTGGCTTCAAGCTCGACAAGAAGGGCGGTCAGACGGTCCTGTCACTCTCGAAACTCGCGGACATTCCGATTCGGCTCCACCGCGCCATCCCCAACGACGCCCAACTCAAGCAGGTCACGCTCAAGAAGGAACCGACGGGCGAGTGGTTCGCTACGTTCGGCGTCGAAATGGATCGTGAACCGCCCGACCTACCTGAGAACCCCGAGAAGTGCGTCGGTATCGACGTGGGGATTCTCACGTATGCCCACGATACCGACGGGACGGCAGTCGGAGCGCTCGACCTCTCCGATGAACGGGAACGCCTGGAACGCGAGCAACGGAAACTCTCGCGGAGGGAACACGGATCGAACAACTGGGAGAAACAACGGCGGCAGGTCGCAGAGTGTCACGCCGACCTCCGACGGAAGCGCCGTGACTTCCTCCACAAACTTTCTGCGTACTACGCTCGGGAGTACGACCTCGTCGCGGTCGAAGACTTGCACGTGAAGGGGATGATGGAGTCGCCGTCGAACAGCCGGAACACCGCCTACGCTGCGTGGGGAACGTTCCTCTCGTTGCTCGAATACAAGTGCGAGCGGGCGGGGACGCACTTCGTGGCGGTCGACCCGAGGGGGACTACCACGGAGTGTGCGTCGTGTGGCGCCTCGACGGACAAGCCATTGTGGGTCCGTGAACATTCCTGTCCTGCCTGCGGGTTTGAAGCGGACAGGGACGCGAACGCGGCGTGGAACATTCTTTCTCGCGGTCTTGACGATGTAGGAGTGGGATACTCCGAAGAAACGCCTGTGGAGACTGCGCTCCCTGTGGATACCCATGTATCTGCAAAGCGCGTCGTAGAAACAGGAAGCCCCACCCTCTGCGAGCGCGTCAGCGCGAGCAGGGCGGGGTAGTTCACTTCGTCCGCTTCGGGACGACAGCCGACCCGTCGGCCAGGATCGTCAACGACCCGCGTTCACTCCAGCCCGTCCGCGTACTCGCGGTCGACCGAGCGCGCGGTCGGTCGGTCGCCGTCGAGCGTGATCTGCCACCCCTCGAGCGCCGCAGGATCCCTCAGCGCGGCCCGGAGCGTCTCGCGCACGTCTGTGACGTCGACGCCGTAGAAGTCGGCGGGCGTCTCCTCCAGATACTGGAGCGCCGTCCGGAAGAGCGAGCGCATCCCGTCGTCGTTCTCGAAGTCGACGTGTTTGTACGCGCCCGCAGCGACCTGAACCATCCCGTGTAGGAAGGCGCTCTCGGTCGTTCCGCGCCCGTAGTTGTACCACTCGTCTTCGAAACAGTCGTGGGATGCGTGGTACTCGCCGGCGTTGTAGAGACGGACGCCGTGGACCACCGCCCGCCGGAGCGTGCCGTGCTCCCAGCCGTTGGATTCGGGCCTGTCCGCTCGCCAGCCCGTCGGCTCCCCCGAGATCGGCGGGCCGACGTCGTGGTCGCGCGTGTGGTCGGTCATCGGTGTCTCGCAGTTGTTGTCCGTCACTGGGGCCGCTCGACGGGTAAGCCTGACTGTCGCCCACTCGTGGCACACCGACACCGGAGAGCCGAGGATCCGCCGCCGTTTTGCCGGCGCCGTCCCTCTCGCGGGTATGGACGACGCCTTCGAACACAGCGTACCGGTCCGCTATCGCGATCTGGACACGTACGGCCACGTCAACAACGTGGTCTACGGGACTTACTGCGAGGAAGCGCGCGTGGCCTACCTCCGCGAGGTGCTGCCCATCGACGACGCCGACGACCTCTCGATGGTCGTCGTCTCCCTCTCCATCGACTTCCGCGCGTCCGTGACCGAGATGACGAGCGTCGACGTCGCCGTCGCCGTCACCCGCTTGGGCGAGTCCAGTTTCACGATGGAGTACGAGATCCGCCAGGAGGGCCGCGTCGTCGCCGAGGCCGAGACCACGCAGGCGTACATCGACCCCGCCGAGCGCGAAACGCGGCCACTCCCCGAGGAGTGGCGCGAGCGCGTCGCCGAGTTCGAAGGGCTGGACGGCTGAGCGGCGCCGCGGGGGCGCGACTGATTCTCACACCGAGTCGTCGGGGTCGTGTTCCGCGGCAATTCGCGAGGCCTCGGCGGCGTAGCGCTCGCGTTCGTCGGGGTCGTCGACGCTCCCGAGGTTCTTCGGCGAGACGTCGACTGCCGCGGTGGTCTCGCGATGGTCACCCGTGAAACTGGTCAGGGCGCGCTCCTTGCGGAAGTAGCGACGGCCGTCCGTGGTCGCGTAGATCAGGATGATGATGTTCTGTTCGTCGTCGGAGAAAGTCCGGTCGACGAGCCAGACGCGGACCGTTTCGTCGGTCATACTCGGAGTTCGGTCGCCGACAGGAAACCGCTACCGCCGGTTCTCGGCGACTGGAAACCGGAGGCTTCAATTCCACGGAGGGGAACAGATCGAGTCGCGTGCGAGGGTAGCCAAGCCTGGAAACGGCGGCGGACTCAAGATCCGCTCCCGTAGGGGTCCAAGGGTTCAAATCCCTTCCCTCGCACTGCGTGGACCCACGCGGTCCCTCGCCAGTGCGGAAGTCCGCGCGGAGCGGTCTTCCCTCGCAAAACTTCTGTCAAACGGTCCCGTCGGCGACGAGACACGCGTCCACGCAGGAGAGCGCGCTCACTCGACAGACGGATTGAAATGGCCCCTGTGTCTCCGCTCTATCGAACGGCATGACGACGATCGTCGCAGTCCGACACGGTGAGACAGCGTGGAACCGAGAGGGGCTACTGCAGGGCTGGGCGCCCGCCCGCCTCACCGACCGCGGCCGAGAACAGGCCGACCGGCTCGGCGCGACACTCGCGGTGAGATACGGTATCGACCGCATCCGGTCGTCAGACCTGACTCGGACGGCGGAGACGGCGGAAATCTTGCGCGAACACGTCGACGCGCCCGTCACGTTCGATCCGGCGTGGCGCGAACGCGACGTCGGCGTCCACCAGGGCGTCCCGATCGACGAGATGGCCGAGCGGTTCCCCGAGTACGACCTTGCGGAGAGCGGCCCGGACGCAGCGCACAGACGACCGGAAAGCGGCGAGAGCCTCGTCGACGTTCGCGACCGTGTCGTCGAGCGCTGGGAGAGGACACTCGCCGAGTGTGGGTCGGGAGAGACCGTCCTCGTCGTGACACACGGTGGCCCCATCCGTCTGCTCCTCGGTCACCTGAAAGACCTCGATATCGTCGACGCGATACTGGAGCAGTCACAGGGCAACTGCTCGGTCACCGAGTTCGCGGTCGACCGCGAGACGGGTGCGGTGCGGATCGTTCGCGAGAACGACACCGACCACTGCTGAGGACTTCCCGTCCGAGGATATCTCCCCTCGCAAGCGTCCCAGAACGACACACTGAGTAGCGACTCGGCCCGATGAGTGACGGATCGATCAGTTCTGCAGACCCAGAGCCACGTTTATACACGATTGTCTCCCAGTGGTAGACATGGCAACTAATGACAAGGGTGCGGGACGCCCGGCGGTCTCCCGACTCGACAACACGGCCTTTTTCGACATCGGCGAGCGCGACGGCTACGTCCGCATCGACCAATCGCAGGGCGGGCGGACGCTGTACACGCCCGAGCAGGCGCGGGATCTGGCGGTCGCCATTCTCGAAGCGGCCGACGAGACCGAGGGCGGCGGGCGACTGGCCGACGACCCCGAAGCGTGAGCGCGGCCGGCCGAGCGGCCGGGGCGTAGCGAGCGAAAACACAGCGGCTATTTGTCCGGTCGTTCCAGGCCATGGTATGGCAGACGCTCACAGGCGGGTGGCGGTGGCCGAACGCGCTGCGCGGGCCGGCGGCGCCGTCGCTCGCGACGCCTTCCGGGGGGAACTGCGCGTCGAGACGAAAGCCGACAAGAACGACCTGGTGACCGAAGCCGACGAGGCCGCCCAGCGGCAGGTGATAGCGACGGTCCGCGAGGAGTTCCCGAACGACGCCGTCGTCGGCGAGGAGGAGGCGACGCCGTCGGGCGGTCCCGGCGAGGACGTCGAAGTCCACAAGTCCCTGCCCGAGGGGCGAGACACCTGGGTTATCGACCCCATCGACGGGACGACGAACTTCGCGGGCGGCCTGCGCCTGTGGGCGACGAGCGTCGCGGCGGTGGCCGGCGGCGAGGTCGTCGCGGGCGCGACGTACCTCCCGACGGTCGACGACATGTACGCCGCGGGCGACGACGGCGGCTCACGGAACGGGTCGCCCTTGGCCGTCAGCGAGAAGACCGACCCGGAGACGTTCATCGCCGTGCCGGTGGGCGCGTTCGCCCGCGAGGACGGCGGGGCCGAGCGATTCGGCGCTGGCTGTGCGGCGGTCGGTGAACGGCTCGGCGATCTCCGGCGGTTCGGCAGCATGCAGGCGACGCTCGCGTTCGTCGCGAGCGGCGAGATAGACGCGACGTTCGACCCCGAGCGCGAGGCCGTCTGGGACACGCTCGCGGGCGTCCACATGGTCCGCGAGGCCGGCGGGACCGTGACGGACATCGAGGGCGAGCCCTGGGGGCCCGAGAGCGAGGGGCTGGTCGCCTCGAACGGCGAGGCGCACGGGACCGTCCTCGACGTTGCGCGTGCGTCGTCCGAGCGCACGGGACCGGAAAGCTAAACAGCGACGCTCGCGGCGTGTCGGGCATGGACGGCGAGTACCTCACGGAACGGAACTGGCTGGCGGCGTTTTTCGCCGCCCTCGCCGCGCTCGTCGGCGGGTCGATCCTCGCGCCGAAAGCGGTCTACGACCGCTTCATCTGGCAGTACTTCTGGGGCCCCGTCTACTCCGACGCGAAGGGCGCCGTCTGTGCCATCCGCGACGGTGGACAGACCTCGCTGTACTACGACGCTTGCCCGACGCCTGCCGAATCGGCAGTCGTCGCCGAGACCGGCTACACCACCGTCTCGACGCTCGGCTACATGGCCGTGCTCCTCTTTATGATGATCGGCGTCGTGCTCGTCCTCGACCGGCTCGAAGTCGGCGAGGACCCGCGGCTGTTCTTCTCGCTGATCCCGTTCATGCTGTTCGGCGGGGCGCTCCGGGTCGTCGAGGACGCGAGCGACATGGCCGTCGCGGTCGGGGCCGACCCCGTGCTCTCCTATCCGCTGAACACGCTGTTCATCAGCCCGATCATCTACGTGACCGTCTTCCTCGTCACGTTCGGGGCGCTCCTGGCGAGCATCTGGCTGGAGGCAAACGACTACGTGCCCGACAGGTACACCGTACTGACCGGGATCGGCGCGGCCGTCCTCGGGCTCACGCTCGCGTATCTCGGCTACGTCTCGGTGTCGACCGACTACGTCGAGTTCTACCCGCAGATCCTCCTCGTCGACGTCGGACTGGCGTCGGTCCTGGCGTACGGCCTCTACGTGGCCGCCGACCGCTACGAGGAGCCGATCCACGCCGGCACGGGGAAGATCGGCCTGTTCGTCCTCTGGGCCCACGCCATCGATGGCGTCGCGAACGTCGTCGCGGCCGACTGGCTCCCCGAGCTGGGCCACCCCTCCGAGGGCTACGGCGCGAAACACGTCGTCAACCGGGCGATCATCGACATCACCGACTCCATCCAGCCCGAATCGCTCTCGTCGGTCGTCGGCACGTCCTGGCCGTTCCTCGTCGTGAAACTCGCCGTCGCGCTCGGCATCGTCTGGGTCTTCGACGAACAGATCTTCGACGAGAGCCCGCGCTACGCCATTCTCCTGCTGATCGGGGCGGTCGCAGTTGGCCTCGGACCCGGAACCCGCGACATCCTGCGGGTCACCTTCGGGATCTGAGCGGTTCGGACGCCGCCCGATTTCACACTGGCGCCATCGAACGCCGAGCCGACGGCTGGCCGGCGGCGCAGAACTGAATCAGGTAGTCGTCAGACCTGTTCGAGGGCCGATTCGGGGTAGTACCGACTCCCACAGGTCGGACACTCCGCGACGGTCAGCGGCCCACGGTCGGGCGACAACTCCACTTCTGCCCGCTGCAGCGGCTGGTTACAGTCTGTACACGGGAGGTCGAACTCTGATACCATGATGTCCCTCTGCCCATCCTCGCTCCAACAGGAGAAGCGACGGCGGATTGGCATGTGAACACACAACACCCCGTCGCTTAAATCCTCGTATCCCTCGGGTATCTGCGACGTTTTTCGCAACCCGTCTACGAAGAAACCGACACTGCTGTCCCGCGATTTCGGCCGGCGTCAGGGATACGGGTGGTGCTCGCGGTCGAGGTCGGCCTCGAAGCCCAACTGCTCGGGCACGGTCCGGGCGCGCTCGCCGAAGAAGGGGTCGTCGAAGAAAAGCGGCTGGGCCTCGGGGACGAGCACGCGCACGGCCTCGAAGCCGAGTTTCTGCACGTCCCGCGTGGTCGTCCGCGCCGCGAACACGTCCAGGTCGGCAGCTTCGACGCGGTCGGCGACGGCCCGCAGGTGACGCCCGCCCGAGGGCACGTCGTCGGGGCCAACCGCGGCGGCCGGCACCTGCTGGTCGGGGTCGACGAACGATTCGACGGGCGCGGGGTCGCGGGCGTACGGGCCGATCGCACCGTCGACCGTCTCGGCGTCCTCGGGCCCCATCTCGCGGAGTTCGACGAAGTTCTGGACCGCCTCGGCGAGCGCGCTCCGGGCCGCCCGCTCGGGGTCGAGATGCGCGGCGGTGCCCAGCGCCAGTTTCGGGTACTCCTCGCGCCGAACTGCGACACCGACGACCGGAATATCGACGTCCTGGGTCAGGAGCAGGGCGGTCACATCCAGGTCGTCGGCGCCGGCGCGGGCCGCGAGCTGTTCGAAGGTGGGGTCCTCGACGACGAGTTCGAGCGGGTCGTACGAGGAGTACCACGCGATGGTCGAGGCGTCGCGTTCGATCACCTCGTACAGCCCCGACAGCAGCGCCTCGACGGTGGCGTTGCCGAGGCCCAGTCCCGTGGTGACCGACGGCTTGATCGTCCGCTCGGGCGGCGGGTAGTGGACGAGTTCGGCCGGGAGCGAGGCCGGATCCCCGGTGAGAACGTTCTCGCCGCGGACCCAGGGCCGCTCGGCGTCGTCGCGGCCGTCGGGGTTGTCCCCCGCCGCGTCGGTCCCCCCCGCCGCGTCGATCCACTCCTCCGGGCGGACGAACGCCGACGGCGGGACCGCATCCGCCAGATCCGTCGCGGCAGTTCGGCGGAACTCCTCGCCGTGGTAGACACCGGCGCAGTAGCGTTCGAGCCCCTCGCCCAGCGCCTTCATGAACGCGGCGTCCCAGCCGGCGTCGACGCCGGCGGCCTGTCGCGGCGCCGCGGCGTCGGCGAACCCGGACGTGTCACAGAGCTGTGCCAGGTAGTACGGTGCGGGGTAGGATTCGGCCTCGCCCACCTCGGCGACGATGCCGACGCGGTCGTCGAGGGCGCGTTCGGCCCGTTCCAGAGAGCGGTCGAGCGGCCGGTCGACGGCGTTGCCGTCGAGGACGCGATCGCGGTCGCCGCCGCAGTCACAGCCCGGCACCGGGAGGAACTCCCGACGGGTGTATGGGAGCTCGACGACGGTGCCGAGATGGTCGGGCGAGGCGGGGTCGAGGAAGGTGGCGACTTCGCGGCCCGCGACGGCGCCGGCGAAGCGGGCCGTCGCGTCGGCGGGCGGGCTCGTCGGTTCGGCGTCGGCCTGTGCGTTCGAGCCGACGCGCGCGGAGAGACAGCGGTAGCAGGCTCCCTCGGGGTCGAAACTGGCGACGGCGGCGTCGACGAGCGGGTAGCCGCCGACGCCGCCGAGTTCGACCGCGAACCAGGGGATCCCCGCGTCGCGCGCCCGGTCGCTGGCGTGTTCGAACGTGGCCGCGCCGGCCTGGTCGACGACCACCGCGAGGCGGTTGGCGGGACCGATCCGCGTGGTCTCGACGCGTTCGACGTCCGCTTCGGTGTCCGCGAGCGCCGTCTCCACGGCGTCCGCGGCCGGTCCGGATCCGACAACGGCGACTGTCATGCCCGCTCGGTGGGTCGGCGGGGGCAAAAAGACGTGGGGCTCGGCCGCGCGAGCGCGCTCAGTGGGCGTGCTCGTGGGCGCGCTCAGCGGTCACGCTCGGCGGCCAGGCGCCGTGCTCAGCGGTCACGCTCGGCGGCCAGGCGCTCGCCGACGAGACCGGCCAGGTCCGCGGGGTCGGCCGCGGCAAGTTCGTCGTCGCCGAGGCGGAGTCGCAGGCGCGGCCGGCCGACGTCGATAGGGACTTTCTCGGTGTCGATGAGGCCGCTGTCTTCGAGCTGGGTCTTCTTCCGGGAGAACGTCGCCTTGCTCGCGAGGCCGACGTCCTCGCCCCACTTGCTGACGTCGTAGAGCAACTCGCCGTTGCGAGCGGCCACGAGGAGCGTGATCGTCACCTCGTCGATCCCCTCGCCGTCGCCCTTGGCGACCGACAGCGAGTCGAGTACCGCGTCGAAGTCGGCGGCCGTCCCCTCGCCCAGGTCGGTCGCGAGCGTCTCGCGGACGCGAGACAGCGGCGGCGTTCGAAGGGTGAACTCGTCGCTGGCCGCCCACGACCGCTCGTAGCGGTCCCGGACCTCGGTAACGAACGCCTCGTCGGTCGCGGTGAGTCCGCCCACGCTGTCGCCGCCCTCGACGAGCGAGACGACGGTGTCGTCCGCGACGACCAGCGACGCCTTCGGTGTCTCGCCGAGGACGCGGATCGACAGCGTCTCGGCGGCGACCAGGTCCGCGGTGTGACCAGCGACGATGAAATCGGCCACCGCGGCCTTCAGCGGGTCTTTCGCCGCGAGCAGTCGAACCGTCGGCGGGTCGTCGAGCCCGTGGAGCCGGAAGACCAGATCCGAGATACTGTCGCCGATCGGGTTGACAACGTACACCTCGCCGTCGACCTCGCTGAACGCCGCCGAGAGAACCGCTCCCACGTCGTCTTCCAGAAACGTCGTGTTCATGCGCCGGCTGTGTGTTTCGAATTATCACACTTAATTTTACCGGGCGGGTGGGGTTGAATTCGCCTCGATAGCTGGTGAGAGTTGCTCCCCATCGGCGCGGGCAAGTGGCACCCACCCCTTCGGCGTGGCGCGAGGTGTGCGTCACAGGCAACAGCGGATAAATAGATTATTGACGCGCCCGTGAGGAGGTGGGAGTACAATGGACTACGACACCGTGCGGGAGGTGGATCCGGAGGCCGCGGACGCGCTCGCGGCGGAGGTCGAGCGTCAGGGCGACACACTGGCGATGATCGCGAGCGAGAACCACGTGAGCGAGGCGGTTCTCGAGGCCCAGAGCTCCGTGCTGACGAACAAGTACGCCGAGGGCTACCCCGGCGAGCGCTACTACGGCGGCTGCGAGCACGCCGACACCATCGAACAGCTCGCCATCGATCGCGCGAAGGAACTGTACGGCGCGGAGTACGTCAACGTTCAACCCCACTCGGGGTCGCAGGCGAACATGGCCGTCTACATGGCCGTCCTCGAACCCGGCGACAGGATCTTCTCGCTGGACCTGACCCACGGCGGCCACCTCAGCCACGGCCACCCGAAGAACTTCGCCGGCCAAGTCTTCGACGTCGAGCAGTACGAGGTCGACTCCGAATCGGGCCGGCTGGACTTCGACGCCATCCGCGAACAGGCCGAGGAGTTCGACCCCGACATGGTCGTCTCCGGCTTTTCGGCCTATCCCCGCGAGGTCGACTGGGAAGCCTTCCAGGCGATCGCAGAGGACGTCGACGCCTACCACATGGCCGACATCGCGCACATCACCGGGCTCGTCGCCGCGGGCGTCCACGACTCGCCCGTCGGCGTCGCCGACTTCGTGACGGGGTCGACGCACAAGACCATCCGCGCCGGTCGCGGCGGGATCATCATGGCCGACGCGGAGTACGGCGACGCCGTCGACTCGGCGATCATCCCCGGCACGCAGGGCGGCCCGCTCATGCACAACATCGCCGGCAAGGCCGTCGGCTTCAAGGAGGCCCTGCAACCGCACTTCGAGGAGTACGCCGAACAGACCGTGAAGAACGCGAAGGCGCTCGGCGACCACCTCCAGAAACACGGCTTCTCGCTGGTCTCGGGCGGCACCGACAACCACCTCGTTCTCGTGGACCTGCGCGACTCGCACCCGGACGTGACGGGCAAGCAGGCCGAGGAAGCGCTCGAGGACGTCGGCATCGTCCTCAACGCGAACACGGTTCCGGGCGAGACGCGCTCGCCGTTCGTCGCCTCGGGCATCCGCGCCGGCACGCCCGCGCTCACGACGCGCGGCTTCGACGCCGACGCCTGCGAGACGGTCGGCCACTGCATCGCCGAGGTCATCGACAACCCCGACGACGAGGACGTCAAGGCCGAAGTCGCCGAAATCGTCAACGGCCTCTGCGAGGAGTACCCGCTCTACGACGACGGCGAGGGCCTCGTCTTCGAGTAAGACGGTCTCGTTTTCGAGCAAGTCACCGCTCGCAGGCACCTACGAGACGCGGTCCGAGCGACGGGTATCGCTCCGTCGGATCAGGTCGCCGTCGATCCGGATCTCGCCGCTTCCGTTCACCGTCACGACGTGGTCCGGGACGTCGAACGTCAGTTCCCAGCGGTCGTCGTCGCTGTCTGCCAGCGAGCGTATCGCGTCGGTCGCGACATGGTTGTGGAGCGAGTACGGGAGTTCGTGCGGTTCGACCCCTTCGAACGCGGCGAGCGCTCGTACGACGTCGATCACGAGGTCGTCAGTTCTGGTCATGCTTCCCGCCCCTGTCGTGCCTCTTCGAGTCGCTGGCACTCCTGTGTCAGTTGGGGCGGGATCTGGTCGGCGCTGGCGTGTAGCGCCGCGAACACCGTCTCGACTTCCTCGAACGCCGGCCCGCGCCACACCCGGAGCGGGTCGCTGGCCCATTCGACGAAACCGCCGTCGGCGAGCATGGGGAGGTGCGTGTGGACGAGGTCGGCGTAGAGGTCCTCGGGGTCCCGGAGGAGATACGGCGGGTTCGCCGCTTCCGGGAGGTCGAGTTCTCGACCGGGCGGCGCCTCCATCAGCGCGACGACGATCTGGCGACGGGGCTCCGCCGTGAGTACCCGAAAGACCCGGTTCCAGCGTTCGATCATCGCTGCCGCCCGTTCGTTCCGGGCACCTGTCATACGCTAGCATTCCACAACAACGTACAAACATTTTCCGCCTCCACCAGTCCGACCCCAACCTTTTGCGCCGCCCACTCGGACCATCGCTCGTGACCGATAGCGTGACTCTCTCGCGGCGTGACCTGCTCGCGCTGGGCGCATTGGTGGGGCTCGCGGGCTGTACCGGTGACGACGGGGGCGCGACCGACTCGACGACGGTCGGGAGCGCGGGGTCGACCTCAACAGTCGCTGACGCCCGCCGGACCTCAACAGGCGCTGACGCCCGCCCGACTGTGACGGACGCCGGGCCGGCCGGTCAGACGGACGAGCCCGACCTCCGCGAGGCGAACGTCGTCGGGACCACCGTCGAGCGGTCGGACGGGTCGGTGACGTTCGAAGTCACGCTCTATCACGACGACGACGGCGAGGACGGCTACGCAGACTGGTGGCAGGTCGAATCGCTCGCGGGTGAGCGACTCGGTCGGCGGGACCTCACCCACCCGCACTCGACGGCGCCGTTCACGCGCTCAGGGACGTTCGAACTCCCGGAATCGGTGTCCTGTGTGGTCGTCCGCGGCCACGACCAGACCCACGAGTACGGCGGCCAGGCCGTGCTCGTGAACCTCGATACGGGAGCGATGCGCACCGTCGACCAGGGGAGCGAACCGCGCCCGTTCACCGACCGCGACTGTCCCTGAGCGTATCCGGGAGCCAGAGTCCGACAGACGCGCCGTTTATAGGCATCCCCGCCCGAGTTCCGACCATGACAGAGTCGGACGCCACGGACCTCGACGCGACCGATCGGGCGATACTCAACGCCTTCCAGGGCGGGTTCCCGGTCGTCGCGGACCCCTACGAACCGGCGGCAGAAGCGCTGCGCGACCACGGCGTCGACGTGACCGCCGCGGAACTACAGGAACGCCTCGCCCGCCTCGAAGACGAGGGCGTGCTCACGCGATTCGGCGCGCTCATCAACGCAGAGGCGATCGGCGGCACGGCCACCCTCGTCGCCATGCACGCCCCCGAGGAGCGCTTCGACGAAGTGGTCGAACAGGTCAACGCACACCCCGAGGTCGCCCACAACTACGAGCGCGAACACCCCCATCTCAACGTCTGGTTCGTCGTTTCCGTCGCAGACGAGGACCGTGTCCGGGAAGTCCTCGACGCCATCGAGGCCGAGACCGGCCAGGAGACCTACAACCTCCCGAAACAGCGGGAGTTCCACGTCGAGGCGAAGTTCCCCGTCGAGGGGCCCCTGGAGGACGTGCCCGGCGGGATCGATCTCTCCGAGTTCGGGCCGGCGGTCGAACCGACCGACAGCGAGACGCTGACCCCGCGCGAACGGGAGCTGGTGGTCGAGATCCAGGGCGGACTTCCGACGCCGCGGACGCCGTATCGGGACGTGGCCGACGCGCTCGACGAGGACGTCGAGTGGGTACTGGAGACGATCAAACGCTTCGACGCCGAGGGGAAGGTCCGCCGCGTCGGCGTCATCCCGAACCACTACGCGCTGGGCTACTCCGAGAACGGGATGACCGTCTGGGACGTGCCCGACGACGTGGTCGAGGAGGTGGGGCAAGCGGTTGCGGCTTTCGACTTCGTGACTCACTGCTACCGCCGCCCGCGCCACGAGGGCGTCTGGCCGTACAACTTCTTCGCGATGACCCACGGCCGCAGCGAGGCCGAGAGCGACGCCCGCGTCGAGCAGGTCCGAGAACGCATGGCCGAGTTCTGGGACGTCACCGACGACGACTGGGACACCCTGTTCTCGACGCGAATCCTGAAGAAGACGGGCATCAGGATCGCCGACCGCGCCGACGCGAACACGGTCGCGACGGACGCCGAGGGCGAGTCCGAAGACAGCGAGGCGGCAGACGACACCGAGGCGGAGGCGCCGCCCGAGGAATGATCCCGCTGTTGCACGACTTCGAGGGCGAGACGGTGCTGGTGTTCGGCGGCGGCCGCGTCGGCGCGCGGAAGGCCCGGCGGTTCGCCCGCGATGCCCGCGTGGTCGTGGTCAGCCCCGACTTCGCGGACGCGGATTTCGGGGACTCCGAGCGCGTCCGGGAGCGACCCGAACCCGAGGACGTGCCGGCGTGGTTCGACCGGACCGAGCCCGCGCTGGCCGTCGCGGCGACCGACGACGCCGACCTCAACGAGGCGGTCGAGCGCGAGGCGCGCGAACGCGGCGCGCTGGTCAACCGCGCAGACGAGTCGGGCGACCGGGATCCGGGGAGTGTCGTCGTCCCAGCGACGGTCCGCGACGACCCGGTCCTCGCGGCGGTCGCGACCGGGGGGCGCAGTCCGGCGCTGAGCAAACACCTGCGCCAGCGGATCGAAGCCGAGATCGGCGGGGCCGGCGAGATGGCGACGCTGACCGCGGACATCCGGGACGACCTCAAATCGGCGGGCGTGGCGCCCGACGACCGGCGCGCGGCCGTTCGGGCCGTTGTCAGGTCGGACGCGGTTTGGAAGGCTTTAGATAGCCGGAACGCAAAGCCTCGGCAAGTGGCAGCCGACGTGATAGCTGACGTGACAGGTGATCCGTCGTGAGAGGTGAACTGGCGTGACAGTCGGAACGGGCGTGATTTCGGGAGCCAGCGTCGCCCACGAGCGCGCGACGGTCGACGACCTGGAGACGGCGAGCGTCGACAGTCAGCGGGCGGCCGTGGAGCGACTGCGGTCGGTTCCCGCCGTCGAGGAGGCGTACGTCCTCCAGACGTGCAACCGCGTCGAGGCCTACGTCGTCACCGGCAGCGAGGCCGACGGCCGCGCGGCGCTGGACGTCTTCTTCGAGTCGGTCGCCGACCGCGTCGTCACCGACCTCGGACACGAGGAGAGCCTGCGACACCTCATGCGCGTCGCCGCCGGGCTGGAGTCGCTGGTCGTCGGCGAGGACCAGATCCTCGGCCAGGTCGGCGACGCCTTCGAGGACGCCCGCGCCGCCGACGGCATCGGGCCGGTCCTCGACGCCGGCGTGACGAAAGCCATCCACGTCGGCGAGCGCGCGCGGACCGAGACGGCCATCAACGAGGGGTCGGTGTCGCTGGCGACCGCCGCCGTCCGCCTGGCCGACGAGGCCGTCGGCGTCGACGGCGCGGAGGCGCTGGTCGTCGGCGCCGGTGACATGGGCCGGATCGCGGCGAAGACGCTGGCCGACGACGCCGCGCACCTCACCGTCGCCAACCGGACCCGCGAGCGCGCCGTGCAACTGGCCGAGACGCTGGACTCGGAGACGAGCGTCGTCGGCGTCGACGACATCGAGCGCGCGACCGGGCGGGCGAGCGTCGTGGTCACCGCCACGGCGAGCACGGACTACGTCCTCGACGCGACGACGCTGGCCGACGCCGGCGACACGTTCGTCGTCGACATCGCCCAGCCCCGGGACGTCTCCCCCTCGGCCGCGGACCTGTCGAACGTCTTCGTCCGCGACATCGACGACCTCGAGAGCGTCACCGACGAGAACCGCAAGCAACGCGCCGAGGCCGCGACGGTCGTCGAGGAGATGATCGACGTGGAGTTTGAGCGCCTGCTCGCCCAGTACAAGCGCAAGCGCGCCGACAAGGTCATCTCGGCGATGTACGAGTCCGCCGAGCGCGTCAAGGCGAGCGAACTCGACCGCGCCCTCGACGAGGCCGACTTCGACGACGAGCAGCGGGCGGTCGTCGAGTCGATGGCCGACGCCATCGTCAACCAGTTGCTCGCCGCGCCGACCAAGAGTCTCCGGGACGCCGCCGAGCAGGACGACTGGTCGACGATCAACACCGCGCTCCAGCTGTTCGACCCCGAGTTCGACGCCGACGAGGAGAGCGTCCCCGGCGCCGGCATGAGCGTCGACCCCGCCGAGATCCCGGAGGGCGTCCGCGAGGAGATGCCCAGCGCCGTCCTCGACCAGCTGAGCGACGACTGATTCGACGCCGATTTTCGTCCGAGATATGCAACAGTCGCTGTGAGAACTATCTGACCGACCACTCCGGCGCGCGCCGTCGCGCCCTCCGTGGCGCGGCGGAACCGCGCGAGGGACGAGCACCGAGGAGGTACGACGAGGCGCGCAGGAGGCTGGGGAGGTGTGAGGCTCACGCCTGTCCGACCAGCCGCCGATCATAGACCGCCTTCGCAGAATTCTCCTGGCGGACTGAAAGGGCGAGGCGCGCTCGCGTTCATGTAGTCGCTGAGTGCGGCTCTATTCTCGCGGGCGGTGCGGAGAGCGAGAATATCCCGCTCAGCGACCGCGAGCGGGGCAAGGGCTTTCGACTCTCGTAATCGGTTGCGGTCGCGGTGCCGTCTGCGGTTGCGGTGTGGTATCCAGTCGCAGTGGGGTCACCGGTCGCTGCAACAGCTAGCGAACACATCGAGACCATACATCACACAGGCCCAACTCCGGTCCCAGTCCAAACTCTCGACCGAACTTTCATGCGGGAGCCACCCCACCACGCAGATATGGCAGACCTGCTCTCTGACGAGGAGATCGAGGCACAGCTCCCCGACGGCTGGGACCGCGACGGCGACGAGATCGTCCGGACCTACGAGTTCGACGCCTACCTCGACGGCGTCGGCTTCGCGTCGGGCATCGCGGGCGTCGCCGAGGAAGCGTTCCACCACCCCGAGATCACGATCGGCTGGCGCGAGGTCGAGGTCCGCCTCACCACCCACGACGCCGGCGGGATCACCGAAAACGACACCGACCTCGCCGCCCGATTCAACGACCTCGCCGAGTGAGGCGACTTCCGACCTTACCGGCACCGGCCCGCGCCCGCCTGCGCCGATCGCCTTTTGGACCCACGCAGATCGCAGGACAGCGTTGCGGCCGTCACGATTCCGGGTTCGATACCGTCGCCGGAAAGCACTTGTTACTCGACGGCATATTCACACAGTCCGATGGCAGGTGACGCGTACGACTTCTGGCTGTTCGACCTCGACGGGACGGTCGTTGACGTCGAGCGGTCCTACGCCAGGGCGGTCGTCGGCGAGGTCGGCGACCGGCTGGGCGTCGGCCTCTCGGCCAGCGAAACGGACCGACTGTGGTGGGGTTCCGGCGGCGCTCGTCAGGAGGTGCTGGACGGCGTGGGCCTCGACCCCGAGCGGTTCTGGGAGACGTTCCACGAAGTCGAAGACCCCGTCGCCCGCGCGGAGTCGACGTTCGTCTACGACGACGCCGCGCGTCTCCTCTCGCGTCTCGACGGCCCGGTCGGACTCGTGACCCACTGCCAGGCGTACCTTACCGACCCCGTCCTCTCGTATCACGACATCCGCGACTGGTTCGACGCCGTCGTCTGTTGTTCGGACGAGACCGGCTGGAAGCCCGACCCGACGCCCGTCGAACTCGCGATGAACGACCTCGCCGTGGGCTTCGGCGACCAGTCGGGCGTCCTCGCCGGCGACAACCCCTCCGACGTCGGCGCGGCGTGGAACGCTGGCCTCGACGCCGTCCACGTCGAACGCACCGACCCCCACGACCGAGGCCACTGCGTCCTCGGCGACCACCGGATCGAAGCGTTCGACGAGTTGTGACGAGGACCGCAGACGACACTGCGACCGCGTGTGATCCTGAGAGTCGAAAGCCCTCGCCCCGCTCGCTATCTGTTGATCCGACTGCAGACACCACCGCGGCAGCAACCGCGAATGATCCTGAGAGTCGAAAGCCCTCGCCCCGCTCGCTAACTGTTGTTTCTATTACAGATACCACCGCGACAGCAACCGCGAGTGATCCTGAGTGCTGAAAGCCCTCGCCCCGCTCGCGGTCGCTCCGGGACATATCCGCGCTCTCCGCACCGCCCGCGCAGATAGTGGTCCCGGAGGCGACTAAACAAGCGCGAGCGCGCCTCGCCCTTTCAGTCCACCAGGAAACTCTCGTCGCACAGGCCGATTCGACGTTGACTGTTGCACTGGCCGATTCGACGTGGAAGGTTGCACAAGCCGATTCGACGTTGAACGGTCGAACGCTTGAGGCCATAGATACGTCCTGGCGGACTGGAAGGGCAAGGGCTTCCACCTCACTACGTGAAAGGTGGTTGCGGTGCCGTCTGCGGTTGCAATTCCTGCTCGCGAGCGCGATGAAGGCTTCCAGCACACACCGAGTCTTCGGCCAGAATCAATCACAGTCGACTGCCGTCTCCGCTCAGACCATCGCACCGGCGTCCTCGTCGAGGTGTTCGCGGGCGTACTCGACGAGCGTCTCGACGTAGGAGTCGAACAGCGGGCAGCGAACGTCGGTGTCGGCGAGGGCGCGGCGGGTGTTCTCGTCGGTGTAGGTCGTCGGCTGGGAGAGATAGGGCAACGCCGCGGGTTCGACTCCCAGGCGCTCGGCCAGTCCGGGGAAAAGTTCCAGCGAGCGCTTCGAAATCCCCGACGTCCCGCGGACCGGCACCACCCGCTTCCCGGTCGCGCGGGCGAACTGCCGGACGAGGTCGGCGATGGTCGGCGGGTGGGGATTACAGAGCTGATACACTTCGCCGGCGGTGTCCTCCGATGCAGCGAGAGTGTCGATGGCGTCGACGACGAAGTTCCGCGGGACGACGTTGAGCCGAGTGGCGCGCGGCCGGAGCGGGACGGGGACGAACGCGACGCCGCGCTGGCGCAACACGAGTTTCAGCAGATAGTACGGCCCGTCGAACTTCTGGGTCTCGCCGGTGCGACTGTCGCCGACGGCGATGGCCGGCCGATACACCGTCGCCGGGAACCCCTCGGCCATCCGCTCCTGGACGGCGACCTCCGCGCGGAACTTCGTGGCCTCGTAGTGGTTGTGAAAGGACTGCCCGACGGCCAGGTCACGGTGGGTGAAGGTGCCGTCGTAGCGACCGCTGACGTAGCAGGTGCTGACGTAGTGAAAGCGGTCCACCTCGGCGCCGACGGCGAAGTCGAGAACGTGGTCGGTGCCGTCGACGTTTACCCGTTCGGCCAGCGCGCGGTCGACGCCCAGGTCGTAGACGGCGGCGAGGTGGGAGACGGCGTCGGTCCGATCGCGGAGCGCGGCGTAGTCGTCGACGGCGAGTTCGGGGTCTGTGATGTCGCCCTCGGCGAGTTCGATGCGGTCGTCGGCGACACCGGCCTCGGCGGCCAGGGCGGCGGCGCGGCGCTCGGCGACATCGCGGTAGTGGGACTGGACGAGACAGCAGAGCCGGTCGTCGGTGCGCTCGAGCAACCGGCCCGCGAGCGCGGAGCCGAGAAAGCCCGGAAAGCCGGTGAGCAGGTGCATCGGTCACTCCCTCCCGAGCGGCGACCAGTCGCGGAGCGCGCTGACCGCGCGGACGGCCCGCACGCTCGCCGTCGCCCCCGCCGCGACGAGCCGATTGGGAAGGGCCGCCGGCGTGGCGAGCGGGTGGCCTCGCTGGGTCGCGACGGTCTGGGGCTCGGTGTACTTCGTGATCCCCTGACGGCCGTGGCGGCGACCGATTCCGGAGTCGCCGACGCCGCCCATCGGCGCGTCCGTCGAGGCCCACGTCGCCCGGTAGGCGTCGTTGACCGTCACGGTCCCCGCCTCGAGGCGCCGGGCGACCCGCTCGCCACGAGCAGGGTCGCCCGTCCAGACGCTGGCGTGCAGGCCGTAGTCGGTGTCGTTCGCCCGCCTCACGGCTTCGTCGGCGTCGGCGACCGGGACGACGGAGACGACCGGCCCGAACGTCTCCTGGGTCGCCGCCGTCGCGTCCGCGGGAAGGTCGGTCAGTATCGTCGGTTCGAAGAAGTAGGGGCCGACATCCGGGCGGTGTTCCCCTCCGATTTCGACGGTCGCGCCGCGGTCGCGGGCGTCGGCGACGTGGGACTGGACGGTCGCGAGTTGCTCCGCGCCGATCAGCGACCCCACGTCCGGCCCGAAGTCGTAGGTCGCACCGAGGTCCCGGCGCTCTGTCGCGGCGACGAAGGCCGCCAGGACGGACTCGTACGCGTCGCGCTCGACGTAGACGCGCTCGGTCGAGATGCAGAGTTGCCCGGCGTTGGCGTAGCCGGCGTTGACGAGGCCGCGGGCGGTCGTCTCGGGGTCGGCGTCGGCGAGCACGACGGCCGCGTTTTTGCCGCCGAGTTCCAGCGAGGCGTCGGTGAGGTGTTCGCCGGCCGTCGCTGCCACATCGCGACCCGCCGCGGTCGACCCGGTGAACGTGACGTGGTCGACGCCAGCGATCAGCGGTTCGCCCAGGCGCGCGCCCTCGCCGGTGACGACGCCGACGAGTCCCTCTGGGACACCCGCCGATTCGAGCAGTTCCACGGCGCGGAGCGCGACGAAAGGCGTCGACTCTGCGGGTTCGAGGACGACGCCGTTGCCCGCCAGCAACGCGGGGAGCGCGTCCGAGACGGCCAGCGTGAGCGGGTAGTTCCAGGGCTCGATCAGGCCGACGACGCCGACCGGGTGGGCGTGTTCGACGGTCTTCGTGAGGAGCGGGATCGCGCCCGTCCGGCGCGTCGACGCGAGGAAGTCGGGGCCACGTCGGCCGTAGTAGTCAGCGGTCACCACGATGTCGAGCACCTCCTCCAGGGCGTCGAAGCGGGCCTTGCCCGTCTCCAGTTGGACGAGGTCGAGGAGTTCCGCGCGGTGGGCGAGTATCTCGTCGGCGACGGACCGGAGAGTCGCCGCCCGCTCGTCGACGGACCGCTCGGCCCACGACTCCTGAGCCTCTCGCGCACGCTCGACCGCTCGGTCGACGTCCGCCAGGGTACAGTGCGGGACGGTACCGATCGACTCGCCCGTGTAGGGCGCCTCGACCGCGAGCGACTCGCGGTCACCGTCGGTCCGGACGAGCGACCGCAGGCGCTCGCAGTCGGCGTCGTCGAGTATCGAGGCCGCCGCGCCGTCGGTCATCGTCCCGACAAGGGACGGGACCCATTTCGCTCTTGTGCCGTCCGCGGACTGGTGGAGCGCGAGTGGCGAATCGCGCGGAGGGCCGCGGGTGCCGATCGCGCGTGGAATCGCGAGGTTGAAACGCGCGGCGGGGCGATACTGGCCCATGACCGAGGACGGACATCACGACCGCGAGACGTTCGCCCACGACCCCATCGGCCACGCGGAGGCGCGGGCCGGGATGACCGTCGGCGAACTCGCCGAGCAGTACGGCGAGGCCGGCATCGGCGCCCGTGACCTCCACGAGGCCGTCGACGTCTACGCCGAGATGATCGGCGACGACGACGTGACCAACTTCTTCGGCCTCGCCGGCGCGATGGTCCCCACGGGGATGCGCCGCATCGTCGCCGAACTCATTCGCGACGGCCACATCGACGCGCTCGTCACGACCGGCGCGAACCTCACCCACGACGCCATCGAGGCCATCGGCGGCAAACACCACCACGGCGAGGTCCACGCCGAGGGCAAGACCGAACGCGAGCACGACGAAAACCTGCGCGACGAGGGCGTCGACCGTATCTACAACGTCTATCTCCCCCAGGAACACTTCGCGCTGTTCGAAGACCACCTCCGCAACGAGGTGTTCCCGCCGCTGGAAGCGGAGTGTGAAGGAAGCGACGGAGACGGCGGGAGCAGCGGGAGCAGTGCGGTCAGTATCCAGCGCTTTACCGCGGAGCTCGGGCGTGCGAACGCAGACGTCAACGAGGCCGAAGGCGTGGCCGAGGGGCCGGGTATCGCGGCGGCGGCCCACGAACACGACGTTCCGGTGTACTGCCCCGCAGTCCAGGACTCGGTACTCGGACTGCAGGCGTGGATGTACTCCCAGACGAGCGCGTTCACGCTGGACGCGCTGGCGGACATGACGACGATCACCGACCAGGCGTTCGACGCCGAGCGGGCGGGCGCGATGGTCGTCGGCGGTGGCGTGCCGAAAAACTACACCCTCCAGACGATGCTCGTCGCGCCCGACGCCTACGATTACGCCGTCCAGTTGACGATGGACCCGCCACAGACCGGCGGCCTCTCGGGGGCGACCCTCGACGAGGCCCGGTCGTGGGGGAAACTCGAGAAAGCCGCGCGCAACGCCTCGGTGTACGCCGACGCGACGATCACCCTGCCGCTGGTCGTCGCGGCCGCTCGCGAGCGGATCGAGTGAGCCGCCCGTCGCGACCGCTGGCAGTGGTGTGGCGATGCTGCGGTCGGTGTGGCGATGCTGCGGTCGTGAAGAAATCGTGCGCGGACGCCGTGTGGAGCGGCGACAGCGCGCGTCCGTTCGGAGCGGTCTCCAGCCGACCGCGGAGCGGTCGGGGACGCCTGGGTGGTCGGCGAACTGGTGCGGTTCGCCGGCCGGGGTACGGGTCGGCAGGCAGTCTTGCGGTCGTCTTCAGGTCGTCTGTTCGCCCCGCGGGCGGGCGGAACCGCTGTAGAGCTGGTACGCGAAGTACAGCTCGTACAGCCCCGCGAGCCCGACGAGGACGTAGATCCCAGCTTCGACGTCCGCGAAGTCTTCGAAGATGATGTTCACGACGTTCCAGTTCTCGTCGAGGAACTGGCCGACGCCGACCAGCCCCCAGTTTATCGCCCCCACTATTACGAGTGCGAGGGTCGCTCAGTCGACGATACTGACGCGGACTCTACCTTCGGTTTGCATCAACTCTCACCGGATCGAGAGACGCCCCCCGCTCCGATAGTTATACACTGGCACTCGAGCGGTACGTCGGACCTATCGATCGCGCCCAGGATCGCACGACTGCGCCGCCTACTGCGACGGCCCCCGCCGAGTAGGCTCGGTTCGGAGGGGCGCTCAGCCCGGCCGTCAGACGACGATTCGGTCTGTGGAGACGCCCGTCCCGGACAGACCGACCGACGACACCGCATTCAATCGGCCGCGAGGACGACCCGGTCGTCGCGTTCGTCGACCGAGACGTCGACTCCGAACGCCGCCAGCAGGTCCAGACTCGAATCGAGATGAGGGCTCAGCCGCGGGGCCGCGACCGCTCCGCCGGCAAGCCCGAGGAAGACGACGAGCTGGTCGGCCAGGTGTGCGTCGACGGCGACCCTGCGTTCGGTCACGGAGTCGAGGTCGGCCAGGGCAGAGGCCGCGACGTTCTCGGCCGGTTTCCCCTGTTCACCGTAGGCGGTCAGCCCTGCGACGCCGCGCTCGCGGTCGACGCGGACCACGACGACCGATCCCGTGCTCGCCGTCTCGACTGCGGCCGTCCGTTCGGTCACCGTCTCGATGCCCGCCTCGTCCAGACCGGAGACGGCGGCGGCGGCCTGCCGCTCGGCCACGTTCGCGTCCGAAAGGTCGGCGCTCGCCGTCGAGTAGACGCGCGCACCCGTCACCGGCCCCGGGTCGGTGAGGTCGAGCGTCTCGGACTCCGAGGGCCAGAGCCGTAGCGTGGCCTCGCCGCCGCCCCGCGGGTAGAACCCGCGCCGCTCGACGTCGACCGCGACCGCGAGACCGAGAGAGCGCAGGAGCGGGAGCTTGACCGAGCGGTAGTAGTCCAGCGGCGGCGACCACTTCACGTCGGTTCCACCGGTCGCAGTGAGCGCGAGCGGCTCGTCAAGGCGGGTCGCGAGGGGGACGAGCGTGTCGAACAGCAGCGCGACGCTGCCCGCGGTCCCGATGTCCGCGCGATAGCTGCCGCCGGTCGGGTCCCCCGGTTCGAAGACGACGGTGTCGGTCCCCAGGTCGACGCCGCTGTCACCGTCGCTCTCGTCGCCGTCGGACACGCCGGCGTCACAGACCGCGGCGGCCGTCTCGACGGCTGCCAGGTGCTGAGCCTTCAGCCCCGGCTCCGCGCGGTCGCCGCGGACGTCCGCGATCTCGACCGGGTCGCCGGTGAGCATCGAGAGCGTCAGCGCGCTCCGGAGGAGTTGCCCGCCGCCGGCGCTCCCGTCGATGTCGATCACGACCGACCGTTCGCAACGCGACCGATTAATGTTCCCGGTGAACGACTCGACCCGGTCGATCCGGCCCGGGGGAGAAGACCCATACGTTCTCACGCCGGATCCGGTGGCATGACTGGGGACGCGAGCGTCGACGGCCGAGACGAACCCGCGCGCGACGGGGAGGACCACGCCGAGTTGCTCTCGGAACTCGACTCGCACGACCTGGCGCTCGCGCTGGACGTGGTCGACGCCAGCGACGCCGACGTCTTCGACCACGACCCCGACGCCGACCCGCTGGCGACGTTCCCGCAGTCGGTCGCCAGCGGCGGCCCCACCCCGACCGGCGTCATCCTCTGGACGCGCATCGCCCCCGACGCCTTCGAGTCGGGGGAGTCGCTGGGCGTCCAGGTCGCGACCGACGCCGAGTTCGACAGCGTCGTCTACGACGGCGTCGTCGTCTCGGACGAGCGCATCGCCGCCCACGACTACACCGTCAAGGTCGACCTCGACGGCCAGCTCGACGCCGACAGCGAGTACCACTACCGCTTCGTCTACGACGGCGTCGCCTCCCGCACCGGTCGGTGTCAGACACTCCCCCGCCCAGGTGCCTCGCCCGAGGAGATTTCCTTCGCCGTCCTCACCTGCCAGGACTACCTCAACGGCTACTACCCCGCCTTTCACTACGTCGCCGAGGAGGACGTCGACTTCGTGGTCCACCTCGGCGACTTCATCTACGAGTCGGACGCGGGGGCGTTCAAGGGGCTCGGCTCCTACGACTACCCCGGTCGTGAGAAGTCACTGCCGAGCGGCTACGACCACGTCCACGACCTGCGCGACTACCGCTATCTCTACCGAACGTATCGGGCGGACCGGTTCATGCAGGAGGCGCTCGAATCGCACACGCTCATCGCCGGCTGGGACGACCACGAGATCGTCGACGACGTCTACTGGGACCGCGAGACGGACGCCCCGGCAGGCGAACATCCACGCGGCGACGACCCGGAGTTCATGACGGGGCTGGTCGCCGACGCGATGCACGCCTGGTGGGAGTACCTGCCCGCCCGCGTCGAGTACGACCCCAGCGGCGAGTCGCTTCAGGAGCGGTTCAGACTCTGGCGGGAGATCGAGTTCGGCGACCTCGTGGACCTGGTGATGACCGACGAACGGCTGTTCCGGGACCCGCCGCGGGAGGCTATCCCGACCGTCGACAACGTCGGCCCGCACCGCGAACCGCCCGGTCGCTCCATGCTCGGCGAGGAGCAACGCGAGTGGCTGCTCGACACCGTGACGACATCGGACGCCACCTGGACGGTCTGGGCCGACGAGGTACTCACGATGCCGTTTCGCATCGGCTCTGGCCCCCTGTCGATATATCCGGTGCAGGGCGGCTGGGACGGCTACACGCGCGAGCGCCAGCGCATCGCCGAGACCATCGCCGCCGCCGACGTGGACAACTTCGTCACCGTCACCGGCGACATGCACTGTTACATCGCCGGCTACCAGCAGACCTCCTATCCGGGGCGCGTGACGGGGGGCGAAGGGGTCGCCGAGGGCGAGCGCTTCGGCGTCGAGTTCATGACCCCCGCGACCACCTCGATCAACGTCGCCGAAGCCTTGCATCTCACGCGGGGGTGGCGCGGGAAGGTGACCGAACCGCTCCTCTCGAAACTGGTCACCGGGATGAACCCCCACATCGAGTTCTTCGACAGCCACAACTGGGGCTACTCGACGCTCACGTTCGACCGCGAGGAGTGTCGCTACGTCGCCTACAGCGTCGACAAGACCGAGAACGCACCCGACGCCGACCGCGAGGTGATGGCCGCCTACCGCGTCCCCGAGGGCGTCGTCAATCTCGACGAGGTGACCGACGAACACCGCGACTGACCGCTGCCCGAAGCGGAAGTCCTCGCCCGCCCGGTCAGGCGTTGGTCAGTTCCGACAGCGAGAGGGTGAACGGCCCGATCTCGTCGTTGTTCGGGTTGTACGTGGTCGCCCAGATCGTGTACGTCCCGGACTCGGGGAGGCCCATCGTGATCTCGCTGTTGTACCCGTCGCCGCCGTCGTCGTTCGCGGCGACCCGGGCGTCGTCGCTGTTGGTGAGGATGAGATACGTGTCGAGCTGGGTCGAGCGCATGCTGATTCGGACCATGTCGCCGCTGCTCCCCTCGAAAGTGTACGGCTCCGCGAGGCGCCCGTCGACGGGGTCTTCGGGCGAATCGCTCGTGATCTCACCCTCGACGGTGTCGCCGTAACTGATGTCGACATCGCTCCCGCCGCCGAGGATGTCCGTGAAGAAGTAGATACCGCCCGCACCGAGGATCGCGACCCCGCCAGCGCCGGCGAGCAGTTCGCGCCGCCCGAGGCCGTCGTCCGTCTGACTGGGCGGCGGCCCGCCGTACTGGCCGGCGCCACCGGGTTGCTGCCCGACGGCACCCGACTGCTGCCCGGCCCGGCCCTGTTGAGCGCGTCGGCCGCCGCCCTGGCCGGCCGACCCCTGCCGCCCGCGACCGCCCCGGGAGTGACCCTGTCCGCCCCCCGCGGCCTCGCCGTATCCGCCGCCCTGACCGCCGGGCTGACCTCCCTGACCGCCCTGGCCGCCGCGACCACCGCCTTGCCCTCCTGGCTGACCGCCCTGGCCGCCGCGACCACCGCGACCGCCCGGTTGACCACCGCGACCGCCGGGCTGGCCGCCCTGGCCGCCCGGCTGACCACCGTAACCGCCCTGGCCGCCGGGTTGGCCACCCTGTTCACCGGGCTGGCCGCCGCGACCGCCGCCCTGACCGCCCGGTTGACCACCGCGACCGCCGGGTTGCCCATCCTGTCCGCCGGGCTGACCGCTGCGACCGCCGGACTGGCCGCCGGGCTGGCCGCCGCGACCGCCGCCCTGACCACTGGGCTGACCACCTTGATCGCCTGGCTGGCCGCCTCGACCACCGCCCTGATTTCGAGGCTGGTCGCCCTGTTCAGCGGACCGATCGTCGTGACTGTGCGCCCGGGACCCCTGTCCGCCCGTCAGCGACGCACCACAGGACTGACAAACCGTCGCCCGTTGCCCCACGTTCGCACCGCAATTCGGACACTGCGCCATACGTGACACTCCTTTCTGGTATCCATCATAAACGTATCGGCGTGACGACCCGATCAGTCGCCGCGACGCCTGGCGAGCGCACCGACTGCGAGGCCGACCAGCCCCGCCAGGACACCGAATCCAGCCCCCGACCCGGCCGTGCCCTCGCCCCCGCCCTCGTCGGTGTCCCCCGAAAGCGGAGTCTTCGGGCCTCTGTCCGTTCGGTCGCCGGTCGGCTTCCCGCTCTTCGGACCCTGCGGCGAGCTCTCCGTCGCCGTGGCCGTCGGCGCCCGTGCCGGCGAGGGCGTCCGCGTCGGTGACGGTGTCACCGTCGGTGACGCTGTCGGCGTGGCGGTGGGCGTCGGGGAGGGAGTCGGTGACGGTGTCGGCGTGGGCGAGGGAGTCGGTGACGGTGTCGGCGTGGGCGAGGGAGTCGGTGACGGGGTCGGCGTCGCCCAGTCGAGGTCGAACGTGGCGAGGACGCCGGCGTGGTCGGAGGGCCAGACCGAAACCGTCTCGCCTCCCTGAGTCGCCTCGACGCGGTCGGTTTCCTCCTCGCCGAGGCGCTCGACCGCCGTCGGCGTCAGGTCGCCGCGGTAGAGGACCGCGTCGATCCGCGACCCGAGACGGGAGTTCTCGTTGCGTAGCGACGAGCGCTGACAGCAGGTGTTCCCGCCACCCGAGCGCAGCGCCGCCCACGCGTCCGCGTACGGCCCGGTCAGTCTGTCGTATGTGGTGGTTGCGGTCCCCGGCCCGCTGTTGAAGTCGCCGGCCAGCACGACCGGGCGGTCGCCGGGGAGCCGGCCGAGCAGTTCCTCGGCCTGCAGGTATCGCAGGATGGCCGAGGCGGACTCGAGGTGGGTAGAGACGACCGTCACCGTTCGGCCCGCGACCCGCAGGTCCGCCACGCAGTAGCCCCGCGCCAGCCTGAACTGCCCGTCGCCCCACGGGATCGGGACGGTCAGCGCCGCGGCGTAGCGCCCGCTCCGCGTGTCGCGGATCTGGGCGTCCGAGCGGACGAGCAGCGCGTCCCGGTCGCGCAACTGGACGTCGACAGGCCCCTCGTCGGCGTCGGCCTCGACGGTCACCTGCGTCGTCCGCACCGACGCGGCCGCGTCGTAGTCGAGCCCCCGGTCGGCGAGACGCGACCGTAGCGCCGGCAGCAGGTTCGCGACCACCGTCCACTCGCCGTCAGAATCGACGGGTCGAGTGCGGATCCGGGCCGCCTCCTGGAGCGCCACGGCGTTTGGGTGGTGTGTGGCGATCTCGTCCGCGATGGCGTCGAGGCGAGCACCGTACGGGTGAGTCCGCGCCGTCGCGAGCAGGTCCGTCGCCAGCGAGCGCAGTTCGGACTCGGACTCCACGTCGGCGACGCCCGAGACGTCCACGCCGAGATAGCAGTTCCACGTCGCCACGGACAGCGCCTGCTCGTCGTCGGTCAGCGACACGGTCTCGCCGGTGCCGTTGGACAGGAGGGCCGGTGTCAGGGCAGCGCCGGCGGCGCAGCCGAGAAACGACCGCCGGTCGAGCGAGCGACGGTCGCCTGTGTCGTCCATTCTCTGCCTGGCGTTCGGATCCCCAGCGTCTTGTGTCTACTGGGGCGTCCGGTCTGTCGCCCGTCCGACCCGACGGGCGCCACCGGCCACCGAGAGGAATATTCATCCCTCGTCGACCGCTACCGACGCGTGGCCGATGACGACTCGCGGTGGCCGAGCCGGCGTGACGACCCGGCCGTGACGACCCCTATGAGTGCCGAGGCCAGCTTTCTATCCATACATCCCCGAAGAGAAGCGAACGAACGTCGGAGAATCCTGTCCGTGACTCTCTGAGACCCGAAAAAGGTGTTCCTACTGAGTCAGGAGAGCGCCGCTCGTACTGCCCCGACGGCGAGCGTCGGTACCTTCCCGAGCACTGTCGGGAAGGTCAGCCCGAGTTGGGACATCACCGCTGACTGGTCAAAGTACCCGTTGATCGACGTGATTCCCTCGTCGGTGATTGTGACGATATCGACACCCTCGATTTCGATCGTCTCACCAGTTGGCGGAAGCCCCTGGAACGACCCCTCGTGGGTTCCGGTCATCGTCCACTCGGCGGTTAGGACGAGGTTCTCGCTCGATTCGGCCGTGGTGACCTGGCGTTCAGTGAAGCGGACGTCCGGGAACGCTGCCACCGTCTCAGCGACGAAGTCGGTAACCTGCGCGCGCGAAAGCGGGTCGTCGAGCGACGGGTCGACGTACGTGCCATCGGATGCAAACTGGGCTACGACCGCGTCAGGGTCGTGGTCGTTCCACGCATCCGTGTAGCGCTCGAAGAACGCGCGCCGCTTGCCAGTCATGCGTCCGCACCCCCGAACGGCGAGGGGGATTCAGCGTCGGAAACCCGTCCGCTGATTGCTCTCGGTGTCAACACCCGGGCGAGAAGACCCGGTCGGAGCAAGGCTCGCGGTGGCTGTTCCATCGAGAGCACACGCATATACGCCGACCGCAATACGGGGTCAGAATGAGACCGACGGGTGAACTGGGCGAAGTACCGGGCAAACAAGTCCTCGGCCGGCGAAACCGGCGTCGTCGTCTCGGCGAACTGTGCGTCTGCTCCAACGGCCAGCGACCACGCCGTGTCGACCACGTCGCTGGCCCGCTGGAAAAAGCGCGGCCCGATTCCAGCTAGCCCATCGGCCAGCGTGTGGTGAAGTTCCAGCGCCTCGAGCGCGGCGACTGACATCCCTTGCCCGTAGACGGGATTGAAGCTCGCGACAGCGTCGCCCACCACTGCGAAGCCCTCGGGGAAGTCGTCGAGGCGCTCGTAGTACTGGCGGCGACTCGACGGAAACGGATACTGACTGACCTCGCTCATCACCCGCCGCTCCCGGAGCAGTCGCTCCAGGTGTGGAACCGGCAGCGTCGACACAAACTCGACGAGACCGTCGACGTCGCCCGGCGGGTGGTCACCGTGGACGCCGTGGAAGTTGAGTTGCCAGCAGTCGTCTTCGACCGGGAACGCGACCCCACCGCGCGTTCGCGGGGCTTCGGCTGCTGCGAGCACTCCCCACTCTTCGTCCAGTGACCGCTCGACTGTCACAGTGCTGTAGCCGACGTCGATATCGACTTTCTCGCCCGGCGGGGCGGCGTAGCCGTTGCGCTCCAGCCAGTCGGGCGTCACGCTCGTCCGCCCGGTAGCGTCGACCACAAACTCAGCCGGGAGGTGGGTTGTCTCACCCGGCCCGTCCCGGAGGACGACGCCGTCGACCGTCGAGCCGTCACACGAGTAGTCGACGACGCGACAGCCGGTCCGGAACTCTACTCCTTCGACGGCCTCGAGGCGTCGCCGCGTAACGTCCTCGACAAGCGGACGTGTAGCAGTGTATCCGGGAATCTGCTCCGTGCCATCCGCGAGAAAACCGCTCTGGCTGTACAGCAGTAAATCACTCGCGCTGTCCATTTCGACCCCGCCAGCAGCGAGCAGGTCGTCGGTGTACCCCTCGAACAGGGCCTCGAGGGTGGCGCGCCCAGACTCTTGCAGAGCGTGGACCTGCGTCCCCTGAGGCACGCCACGACGAGGGGCCGGGTCATCGGGGTACTCGTCGGCTTCAATGACCATGACGGAACCGAAGTAATCGGAGAGTACGCGGGCTGTAACGAGGCCTGCCATGCTCCCGCCAGCAACGATGGCCCGGTCCCCGAGTCGCTGGGTCTGTTCGGGATTGTATTCGGGGATCGTCGCGAGCGTCATCGCGACCACCCGCTTCGAGCGTGGCACGAACTGCGGCGAACTCGGTTCGCCCGGACAGCAGGTGTCCAGACGGTCTGTGCTCGGCCGTGGTTGGCTGTGGCGGCCATATTCGATGATTTCGGCCCACGGGTGTGTCAGGTCACCTGTCAATGATATCCTCATGGCATGGGGATGTCACCCAGTAGCCACCGTCGTGCAGCCCGGCCGATTACCTTCCGTCGAGCGATTCTGAGTCAACTTGCGTGGCCGCCGTCTGGTACTCGTCTATCAGGTTGCGTGCCCAGTCGCGGACCTGCTCGCTCTCGCTGACGATTGGTACGCCGTAGGCGTCGTCAATCGGCCCGGTGTCGCTTCGTTTTATAAGAACTGTCGTGTCGAATACCATCAGGTTACAGGGAATTGGCGGGTCACATCTGTACAGGGCAGCATCCCCGGCTAGCACATCCTGCCAGCGGGTTCGCCGGTCCTCGGAGCCTCGGATGTGGTCTACCACCGCCGTCGTCGCTACCGCTTCGACCGTCAGGTCGCCGGACAGAACTCCCTCGTGCATGGCGCGGGCGAACAGTCCCGGTGGAAACAGGTGAGTCAGTGTCTGGAACTGTGAGGCTTCGCGGAGCAGGTCTGTCACGAACTCGACTGCCTCGGCCGGGTCGGCGTTTTTCGGGCGGCGAACCGTCGCGTCACTGAACGCGGAGAGCGTAACATCAAGGTTGTCGGTCGGGAGCCACTCGACGGCTCCACCAAGTGCATCGACCGCCGCGACCGATTCAACCATCGGGCGAAACTCTCCGATGACGTGTCGACCCGCCGCTGTCGCGGTGTACTCGCCATCGGTCGTCCGCTCGGCCCAACCGCGCTCCTCGAATTCGGTGACGATGCGGTCGAGCGTCGTTCGTGAGACACCGGTTTCGTCGGCCAGTGTCCGGCGTGTTGCCTGCCCGTCAGCGAGGGCGTCCAGCAGTACCACCCGGTTGTCCGACCGCGATAGATAGTCGATGTCGGCCAGCGCACTTTCTGGCAGTGAGCTGTCCTCGGTAGTCATACACACGGTAAGGTTTGTGTTAGAAGATAACAAACGTTGTCCCGCGCGCCCGGTCTGAAACTCGAACAGCAATTCAGGTGGATGAAAACTGAGAGAACGATATCAGAGACAGGTGAGCGAGTGAGAAATCTGGCGAACTGGTGTGCCGTCCACGTAGCTGAACAGTCTTAGCAGTCCGGCGGCCGATCAATCGACGTAGTAGCGGCTTCTGGTTACAGTCACCATCGATAGATCGTGAGTCGTGAGTACCGAGGCCAGCGTTCTACCCACACAGTTCCGAGGAGGTAGCCGAGCGTCAGCGGACCGCAGCGATTGCCCGTGTCCCCTCCCCGATTCGGGTCGTCAGTCACCGGCCGCAGTGTCGGTGTCGTCGACGCCGATCCGGCCCGCCGCAGTGTCGCGCTCGCCGGTCGCGGGGGCGAGGTCGCTGCCGGCGGCCGCGCCGAGCCCGCGCGGCGGCGTGTGGTTGTACACCGACTCGTACTCGTCGCTGCGATAGGTCTCGTGCCAGATGCCGACCGACCCGTCGTCGCGCTCGCGGTAGTATTCGGTCCAGGCGGGCCGATGGAGCGCGTCGCTGTCGTGGGCGTAGGCTTCGAGCGCCTCGAACGACTCCCAGTACTGGACGAACCCCACGGTTCGGGGCGGCGAGACGAACGACCAGCTCCCGAGCAGTCCCGACTCGTCGTCACTGCGGAGCTCCCGGACCATCCGCGGCGCGACGAGCGCGACGGGGAGCCAGCGGTGGAGTTTCCGGAACGCGTTGATCCGCATCCCGACGACGAACACGACCACGTCGTCGTCGCGGTCGGCGTGGACGCGACCAGAACCGCCGTCCGCGCGCTTTTCACCCTCTCCAGGGCCGTCAGGTCCGCCGGGGAACCACGACCGGAGCGCCGAGAGTCCATCTCGAACTGTCGCCAGCGGTGCAGGCATACCTTTAGCATCGAGCGGACCGGGAGTGGGATTTATGGCAACATGTTGCACTCGTCACGGTCGAGACGGGAAGACGCCGGCGGTCGCGGGGGTGACGGCGGCGTGATCGACGCGCGCTTTCGCATCCGACTCCCGGAGGGCGTCTGGGTCGACGAGGTTTCGCAGGCCGCGCCCGACGCGACGTTCAGGCTGTTGTCGGGGATCCGTACCGGGGACCGTGCGGTCGAACTCGGCGAGACCGTCGCTGCGGACCCGGTCGCGGTCGGCGAAGCGGTCGCCGCGCACCCGTCCGTGACCGACTACGAGTGTCTGGAGGCCACCGAGGACCGGACGCTGGCGAAATACGAGACGACCGACACCGAGCTCTACGAGTTCCTGGACGAGTCGGCGCTCCCGCCGGAGTTCCCGCTGGTCGTCCGCGACGGCTGGTACGAGTTCGACCTCACCGGGACCCGCGCGGAGTTCGACCGGCTCCGTGACGCGCTCGAGGCCAACGGGACCGCCTACGAGCTCCTCTCGCTGACGAGCGTGGCCGACGACGAGGGACTCGTGACCGACCGCCAGCGCGAACTGCTCGACGTCGCGCTCCGCGAAGGCTACTTCGAGGTCCCCCGGGCGTGTACGCTCGCAGACCTCGCCGACGAGGTCGGGGTCGACAAGTCGACCGCGAGTCGGGTCCTGCGGCGCGGACAGGCGAGCGTGCTCGCCTCGTATCTCACCGGCCCGGAGGCGGTCGGCGGCCCCCCTCACGACCGGGAGCGGTGACTCGGAGCGATACCCGGAACGAACTGTGGAGTGAGGCCGCTCATTTTTTCCCCGGCCGCGACAGCATGGATTCAAGAGCGACGGGGCCGAAACGCGGTGCGTGAGCGAGGACAGCGGTATCCGTGACGACGCCGACGAGACTGACGCGCCGGCCGGGACAGCGGACGCCGGGGCCGCTCGGTACGACCGGGTCACGCGACACCCGACGACCGGGCCGTACAACTCCATCTTCCACTGGCCCGACGCCCGCCACCCCCTCCGGGTGATGCTCAACTACGTCGTCATCGTCGTCTGCCGGGTCTGTCCCAGTATGCGGGCGAAAAACTGGCTGTTGCGTCGGATCGGCGTCACCGTCGGCGACGGTGTCGCGTGGGGGCTCGAATCGACGCCCGACGTCTTCTGGCCGGATCTCATCAGCGTCGAGGACCACGCGATCGTCGGCTACGACGCGACCGTCCTCTGCCACGAGTTCCTCCAGACGGAGTACCGCACCGGCGAGGTCGTTATCGGCGAACGCGCGATGATCGGCGCCGGTGCCATCGTCCTCCCGGGCGTCGAGATCGGCGCCGAAGCGCAGGTCGCCGCCAACTCGCTGGTCGCCGACGACGTCCCGGCCGGCGAGACGGTCGCCGGCGTCCCGGCCACGCCCGTCGAGGAGTGACTGCCCAGCGGCGAACAAATCGGCCTCAGTCGCGGATGCGGACGATCCCGGATTTGAAGACTTTCTGGTTGGGGATGATGTACTCCTCGCCGTCGCTCTCGACGCGCGTGGTGAACATATCGACTTCCTGGACGATGCCCTCGCTGCCGGCGATCCGGACGCGGTCGCCGATGCTGTACGGCTCCGACAGCAGGAGGTAGATACCGGCGGCGCCGGCCCGGAGCAGGTCCCAGAACGAGAGCAACGCGAGGATCACCAGGCCGAGCGCGTACACCCGGAGGAGCACGAGCAGCGCCGAGATAGCGACGCCCAGTTGCGCGAGCGCGACCAGCGCGGCGACGTAGAAGATACTGTACTTGACGAGGACGGGGAGAACGCTCACCTCCGGGAGTTTGACGCTCTTGAGTCGCTCGCTGACGGAGATGCTGGCCTTGTCACCGAGGACGAGGCCGATGATCACCGCGAGCGCGGCGACGAACAGCCGCGGGAGATACGCGGTAAAGCGCGACCAGAACAGCTCCGGATTGCCCAACTGTGCGATGTTGACCGCCAGGATGACCGCCGAGACGTAGACGAAAAGCGCCGCGATCCCCGAGACGACACCGACGGTCGAGGTGCCCAGTCCGCGGGCGGTCCGCTCGAAGGGCGTCCCCTCGACGGCGTCCGAGATTCCCCACGCGCGGAGATAGCGCCTGGAGCCACGCCACACGAGCGTCCCGGCGATCAGCCCGAACAGGAGTATCGCGATCGAGGCGACGAAGATCCCCTGCTCCGAGAACGCCGCCCTGACAGCGTCCGCCCAGTCGACGTCCAGCCCGAACTGCATCAGTACTCCTCCGGATCGAGTTCGAGGATCACCTCGCCCGCCTTGAACGCCCGCACCATCCCGTCGCTCTCGCTCAAGGCGATCGCGATCGCGTTCGTGTCACGCGTGATCGCCCCCGCGGCCATGTGGCGCGCGCCGAGTCCCTTCGGGATGTCGACGCCCTCAGCCGAGGGCTCGAGATAGCGGTACGCCGAGACGATCTTCCCCGAGTCCGAGATGACGAAGGCGCCGTCGAGCCGCGAGAACTCCTTGAGCATCACGTTCACGATGGGGTCGCCGACGTGGACGTGGGACTTCTCGAAGGGGTTGTACGAGAGCGGCCGCGACTTGTTCATCACCTTGCCCGCGTCGCCGACGACGAACAGCGCGCCGACGGGCTTGCCTTTCTGTCCTTTCTTCCCGAGTTCGACGGCGACTTCGAGGACGTCCCTGATCACGGCGGGTTCGGCCCGCGAGTTGGCAAAGAGGTCGTAGACGCCCGACTTCGAGAACTCGTCGGCCCGCACGCGGGTCACCGTGTCCATCCCGCCAGAGAAGACGCTCGCGACACAGACCAGCGTCGCCTCCTCGTCGACGTAGCCGCTGTCGACGGCGCCCTCGACGCCGAAGCGGACCCGCTCCGTGAGGTCCTCGAACTCGAGGGGTAGTTCCACGAACGATTCGGCGTCGACGTCGTTGTCCGGCGCGACGACGACCACGTCCCCGTCCGCCGCGAACGCCTCGTACCGCGACGTCCCCGGCGAGAACAGGAACACCGCGTCCGCGTCGGCGACTAGCTCGTCGACGAACTCGCCCAGCCCGGTCATTGTCGTATCAACTCATCCGACAGGAAAAAGCCTTGCGGCCCCGTCCGCCCTCCGTCCGACGCGCGTCTCACGCGCCGTCGCGGTCAAACCGAGTCGCTGGTCCCGACCGCCGATAACGTACACGCTCCGTGACAGGTGTGCGCCGAGGCCTCCGTTTTCCCGGTCCTGTCGGCTGGTTCTCGGACCGCCAGAAACGTCCTCACCGGGTTCGTCCCGTTCCCGCTCCACGAAACGGCGCCTCGGTGTCCCCTGCGATTTATTCCGCTGCGGTCTGTCTGGTCACCGTGATGACCGAGGTGAATCCCAGTGACGAGAACGGCTGGTACTGGTCGTACGACGACGAGACGGTTCTCCTCCTCGGGGGGGACAGACAGGGACAACCTCTTTCAGTGGACCGGGGACCGGCTCCGCGACCGCCTCGATCGACTCGTCGCGGCGGGCGGGAACTTCGTGCGAAACACGATGTCAGACCGGAAAGCGGCGGACGTGTCGCCGTTCGAACGGGACGCCGACGGGACGTACGACCTCGAGCGGTGGAACGATCCGTACTGGGACCGACTCGCCGCGTTCCTCGAGGAGACCGCCGAGCGCGACATCGTCGTCGAGCTGACGCTCTGGGACCAGCACGACTTCGCCACGTCGAGATGGGCGGACCACGCGTGGAACCCGGCCAACAACCAGACGCTCCCCGAGGACTCGCTGCCCGCGACGGGAGGTGACCACTGGGAGGACCGCATCGCCTTCTTCCGCACGGTCGCGGAGGGCAACGAGGCCGTCCTCTCTCACCAGGAGCGGTTCGTCGACAGGGTTCTCGACGACACGCTCGAATACGGGAACGTCATCTACAACGTCACGAACGAGGGGTGGGCCGGGATCGAGTGGGAGCGACACTGGGCCGAACACGTCTTGAACCGGGCCCGGAAACACGGCGTCGACGTCGATGTCGCCAACATGAACATGAGCCCGGGAGACTCCGTGCGGAAAGCCATCGAGCACCCCGAGACGTTCTTGTACGTCGAGGTGTCCCAGCACAACCAGGACTCCGTGGGGTCGAGCGGGCAGGAACACTGGGACCTCCTCCAGCGATGGCGCTCGGACGTCGGGGACGCCGTCGGGCCGCGCCCGTTCAACAACGTGAAGATCTACGGCGGCTTCGACGGCGTGATCGAGGCCGCTGGCGACGCCGACGAGGCGGTCGAACGGTTCTGGCGGAACGTGTTCGGCGGCTGTGCCGCCTGTCGCTTCCACCGTCAGGTGGCCGGCGGCGACGAAGGCTGGGGGATCGGCGGGAGCGAGCGCGCGCTCACGCACGTCCGCTCGGTCCGGCTGGTCGAAGAACTCGTCGACCTGTGGCGTCTGCGCCCTCGACAGGACCTGCTGGGTGACGTCGACCCGAACGAAGCCTACTGCGTCGCCGCCCCGGGCGAGTCCTACGCCGTGTACTTCCCGGAGGGCGGGACTGTCACGCTCGCCGTCGAAGCAGGATCCTACCGGTGTCGGTATCTCGACGCCGAAACGGCGACCTGGGAGCACACGGAGACGGTCGAGGACGCGACAGAGATCACACTGGATCGGCCGGACCGGAACAATCAGGTCGTCGTGATCACTGCCACGTCGTAACTCTACAGGGTGCGAGTCGCTGAGTGCGCGGGACCGGATTTGAACCACGCTCGAGAACCTGCGCCGGGGGCGCAGAACCTCGGTCTAGTTCAAATCCGCCGGCGATGCCACTGCTCACTGCCGTTCGGAGATGGCATGCGCGGGACCGGATTTGAACCTGGGCGAGAAATGCTCGCTCACCCCCGTTCGCTGCGCCTTCCTCGCGGGGTTCAGATCCGCTGGCGCAGACACGTCTCTCACGTCAGTTCGAGACGGTCATGCGCGGGACCGGATTTGAACCGGCGGATCCCTACGGAACAGCGTCCTAAGCGCTGCGCCTTTTCCTGGCTTGGCTACCCGCGCTCGTCGCCCTCTATTCCCGACCCGCCAATGAACCTGACGCTCGCCGACCGGCAGCCACGGGGTTCGCCAGTCGACGGCCACGAGGACTCACCGCTCGTGGAACTCGACGCCGCGGAACTCGAAACGGGCACCGCCGTCGTGGCTCCCGGCCACCCCTACCTCCCATCCGTGGGCGCGAGCGACCTGTTTCACGATGGTCAGCCCGTAGCCGGTCCCGTTCCGGCCGGTCGTATAGCCCGACGAGAACACCTCCTCGCGCTTCTCGACGGGAATTCCACAGCCGTCGTCGGCGACGTAGAGACAGCCGTCCCCGTCGACGCCGACGGTCACCGACGGCAGGGCTCCCTCGTCACGACCGCCGTGTTCGACCGCGTTGATGTACAGGTTCTCGAGCAACTGGGTCAGTCGTCCACGGTCGGCGTCGACGACCGCGTCGGTCGCGACGTCGAGGGTCGCGTCGTCGGTCGCGACGTGGTTCCAGGCCTCCCGAGCGACCGCCGGGAGCGACACCGGCTCGGTCTGGCCGACCGTCTCGCCCTGGCGGGCCAGTTGCAGGAGTTCCCGCAGGCGGTCGTCCATCCGGTCGAGCGCGCCCAGCGCGTCCGCGAGGTGGTCGTTGTCACCGGTCTGTCGCGCCATCTCGATACGGTGTTTGACCGCGCCCATCGGGTTCCGCAGGTCGTGACTGACGACGCTCGCGAACTCCTCCAAGCGCTCGTTCTGGCGCTGGAGTCGGTGTTCGCGCTCCTTTTGATCGGTGATGTCGACGTAGACTGCGTAGCCGTCCGGGCCGCGCTCGTCCGTCTCGACGGCGATATTCCGGAAGAGAAAATCCCTGACGCCGCCGGCCGTCTCGCGTCGCACCTCGACGGCGACGCGGTCGCCGGCCGCGACGCGCTCGTCGAGCGTCTCCGCTTCGCGCTCCTTTCCCTCGGGGACGATGCAGTCGTTCATCGCCTGGCCGACGACCGTCCCGCGGTCGTAGCCGAACGTGTCGGTAAAGGCCTCGTTGGCGGCCGTCGCGACCGGTTCGCCGCCGACGAACTCGTACTCGACGATGGGGTCGGGCGCGTCGTCGAACAGCGTCCGCAGTTGCGCCGCCGCGCTGTCGCGTTCGCGGCGCTGTCGTCCCGCGTCGACCGCCCGGTCGACGGCCGCGACCAGGTCCGCGTCCACGCCGATCTCCCCCGAAGTGGCCGTCGCGGGGAGGTACTCCGCCGCGCCGGCGGCGACGACGCGGTGGGCCCGTCCCGCGTCGCCCTCGACGTCGACGACTACGACAGGCGTGCCCGCGGCGATGGTGCGTTCGACGAACTCGACGGCGCGGTCCGTGTCGCGGTCGACGAGCGAGACGACGCAGTCGACGGCGTCGAGGACGCGGTCCGTCGCGTCGGAGCGAGTCCCGACCTCGACGTCGAACCCGGCCGCCGCCAGTCGCTCCGCGGGGCCGTCCGCGGGGCCATCCGCAGGGCCGTCCGCGGGGCCATCCACGGGGCCGTCCGCGGGGCCATCCACGGGGCCGTCCGCGGGCCGCGGGGCGCTGGCACCGTCGGAATCTCCCTCCCGCCGGTCGGGCTCCACGACCCATAGCACTCGCGCGGACCGATTCATGCCCGTTCGAGCGGCGCCCCCGACTAAACAACTGTCGACTCCACGCGGGTGCTCGGCGACCGGCGTCGGTGCCGAGATTCGCCGGAGGGCCCGGCGAGTCACGGGACGCGGGGACACCCGACCGACTCAATCGGTCGCGCCGACGTTCTGCGTGCTCTCGATGCAGGCCGGGTCCGGTTCGATGTTGGCGTATTCGACGGCGCGACGGCCGAGGGTGCGCACCCGCTCGTCGTCACCCTCGTCGACCAGCGCGTCGCCGTCGAACTTCGTCCGGGCTTTCGGCAGCGCGGCCTGGTGTGGGACGACCCAGGCGTCGAGCGAGCGACAGACCGACCGGAGGTGGTCGAGCGACGTGATCGGGAAGCCGCCACCGGAGACACACAGCAAGCCGACCGTCGTGTTCTCGAACTCGTCGAACCCGCAGTAGTCCAGCGCCGTCTTCAGCACCGACGAGTACGACCCGTGATAGACCGGCGTGCCGAGCAACACCGAGTCCGCCCGTGCGACCTGCTGGCGGAGCCGGTCGGCGTCGCCGGCGTTCCCGTCGTCGGCGTCGAACACGGGGAGATCGAACTCGCGCAGGTCTATCAGGTCCGTCTCGGCGCCGGCCGCGTCGGCCTCGTCGAGCGCGACTGCGAGCGCTTTCCTGGTGTAGCTCTCCGTTCGCAGACTTCCGCAAACCGCCGTCACTCGCGGCTGTGTCATACCGGCCCGAGTAGGCCCACAGTGAAAACTCCCGCCGGTCGGCCGTTTGCCCGCGCCGGCATGGACGGAGGTCCGACCTCGAAGCGGGAAAATCGTCGAGCTGTGACCGCTTCGGCTGATTCCCTAAACAGCTAGAGTGAACGTTTATGGTACGTAGCTGGGTGGTGTGCGTATCGATGGCACAGCCAGATATCGTTATCGGCAACAACGGGACGACTGTGGTCGAGCGGGTGAGCGTGGGCACCGCGCGCACGGCGGACCCGAACATCAGCCTCGATCCGGGCGCGCGAGGGGGACTCCGGCTGGGAGCGCAGGGAGTCACCGGCGACAAGTGGGACGCACGGATCCAGCCCGACGAGGCGAAACTCGAACTCGGCGGTGGCGGCGCGGCCAGTTCCGAGGGGGCGATCACGCTCTACGACGGACAGCCGGGGAACCGACACAACCCGCGGATCGAACTGTCGGCGGTCGAGACCGGCGGGCAGGCGACGACGATGGAGATGGCCCACCCCGACGGGTCGCGGATCGACCTCACCGCCGACGAGAGCGCGACCGGCGACTGGGAGAACGAGACGGCGATCGAACTCTGGAACGGGCAGACCCGCAACAGCTACGGGCTCGACATCTTCGCGGGGTTGCGGGGCGGCACGGCGATGTCGGGGATCGAGTCCGGCCGGGGGCAAAACGACCCGTCGCTGCTGTTCATCAGGCAGACGAACCCGAACGAAGTCCGCGTCTACCCGCAACTGACAGCGGGGGCCTTCTCCGAGGGGCAGCTGTTCCAGCCCGGCGAGATCGAACTGCTCGGCGGCCCCTTCGAGGACAGGCGCGCGACGGTGCGACTCGACGGCGGGCAGAACACCGACGGCGGCGTCGTCTCGGTGCGCGACAAGACGGAGACGGAGAACATCAAATTCCGCGGCCAGCAGGCCCGCGTGGACGTCGGCGGCTCCTCGCCGGGGGAGATACACGTCACGGGGAACCCGAACGCACAGGTCGAAACGATCACGATGGAGGGTCAGCCAGCGGGTGCGCCGGGCGGCCGGATCGCGATGCGGGACACCTCCCGGAAGACGAACGTGGAACTCCGCGGTGACGAGGGACTGCTCGCGCTCGGGAGTTCGACCGGGAACGCCCAGTCTGCCGGGACACACGGGAAAGTGACCCTCGACGACGGGACCGGTGACACCCTGGAGATCAGGGCCGAAGACGGGACGATCACCTTCGAGACCGACGACGAGGGCAAGATCTTCGAGATCGAGACGGACCCGTCGCGGACCCAGGAGGTCCGGACGAAATACCCCATCAATGCACAGAGCCTGTGAGCCCGGACGTGACAGGGCATGACTGACGGGGAGCGAGACGGCCGGAGCGCGCCCGACGGGTCGAAGCGCCTGCCGGTGGTCGCCGACGGTACCGGCATCGTGATAGCCGGCGTCGCGATACTGCTCGTGAGTCTCGTCGCCGGCGGTGCGGTCGGGATGGGCGCGAACGACACGTCGAGCGCCCCCGCCAGCGATTCCACGGGGGACGCGCCGGTTGACGACCGATCCGGAGACGCGGACGCTGTCGGTGGGGCAGCCCTCGCGACGGCCCACTCCTCGCCGCCGACCGCGAGGTGTACGGTGTCGGACACGACTGTTTCCGTCAACGAGGAGGTGACACTCGACGCCTCGGCCTCGGAGGGGGTCGACGACTACCAGTACGACAAGTACGGCGACGCCTCGTTCGGTACCTACACGAGCGAGAGTCAGCGGACCGTCACGTACGGCGAGGTCGGAACCTACCAGCCCCGCGTCAAGGTCTGGAACTACAGCGGCGGCGAGACCAGCGAAATCGTCACCTGCGGAGAGGTGACGGTGACCGACTCGACGCCGACTCCGACGCCGACCCCGGCCCCCGGTCCGACAGCCAGCTGTACGGTGTCAGCGACCGACGTCTCCGTCGGCGAGACGCTGACGCTCGACGCGTCGGCTTCGGAAAACGTCGACGATTACCAGTACGACAAGTACGGCGACGCCGGATTCGGCGATTTCACCAGCAACAGTCAGTACAGCGTTCAGTACGCTGAGGTCGGGACCTACCAGCCCCGCGTCAAGGTCTGGAGCTACCAGGACGGCGAGAGCAGCGACATCGCCACCTGCGGAGAGGTGACGGTGACCGACTCGACGCCGACGCCCACCGCAACGCCGACTCCGACGCCCACCGCAACACCGACTCCGACGCCCACCGCAACACCGACTCCGACGCCCACCGCAACGCCGACTCCGACGCCCGATACGGGCCCCACAGCTCGCTGTTCGCTCTCCGAGTGGGAGATCGGGGTCGACGAGGCGCTGGCCATCGACGCCTCGGCCTCGGAGGGCGCCGACGACTTCCAGTACGCGCGAGACGTTGAGGCGCCCTTCAGCGACTTCAGCGAGGAGAGCTACGTCTTCCGGTACGAGGAACCCGGCACGTATCGACCGCAGGTGAAGGTGTGGTCGTACCCCTCGGAGGAGACCGACACCGTCACCTGCCACGAGGTGACCGTCGTCGAGGGCACCCCGGAAGCGACGCCGACGCCCACTCCGACCGCGACGCCCACGCCCACTGCGACCGCGACGCCAACGCCCACGCCGTCGCAGGGGCCGACGGCGCGGTGTTTCCTCTCGGACACGCAGGTCGAGACCGGTGAGCCGGTGAAGGTGAACGCCTCGCGCTCGACCGGCGCCACACAGTACGAGTACGACTGGGACACCGGTAGCGGGTTCGGCCCGACGACCGGCCAGAACACCTCCGTCAACCTGTATCAGACCGCGGGCACCTACCGACCGCGGGTGAGAGTCACGTCCGCGTCCGGCGCGACCGACGTCGTCACGTGTCCCGAACTGACCGTCGTCGCGGCGGCCGGCACGCCCACGCAGACGCCGGGGCCGACGCCGCCGGGGACGCCGACACCCACCGCGCCGCCGGACACGGCGACGCCGACCCGGACGCCGACGGCGACCCGGACGCCCACGCCGACCCCGACGGCCACGCCGTTCCCGTCGCCGACGCCGACAGCGACCGCGGTTCCGACGCCGACGCCCAGTCCGACGCCGACGCTGTCGGGGCCGGCGACCGCGACAGTCTCCGGGCCGCTCTCGGCCGACTGGTGGTACGAACCGCTGCGCCCGCTCGTCAACGAGACGGTGCGCCTGCGGGCCTCGGGCCCCGCCGGCGCGAACTACACCTACCGCTGGGACCGCGGCGACGACGGCTCCTACGAGCTGCAGGGCCACGCCGTCTCCATCCGGTACGAGTCGGCGGGGCCGAAGGTCGTCACACTGGAAGCGACCGGCCCGAACGGCCGGACGGCGACGCGGACCCGGACGATCAGGGTCTCGACCGAGCGCGAGCGCACCAGCGGTCCGGGGAGCGACGGGAGCACCTCGTTCCTGTACGCGCCCGTCTCGCCGGCAAGCCAGGAGATCGTGACCCTCGTCGCCAAACCCGCGACGCCCGTCGACGACGTGGTCTCGTACAACTGGGACTTCGACGGCGACGGCACCTTCGACCAGCAGGGACGGGTCGTGGAACGGCGCGGCCGCGTCAACAACTCCGTCGCCGTCGAGTTGCAGATAAACCGCAGCGACGGGAGCACCGAGGTCGTCACCCGTCAGGTCCCCATCGACCCACGGCGGTACTCGATCCCGCTCACTCCGACGCCCTCGCCGACGGCTTCGCCGACCGCGACGACGACGAGCAGCGACGGCGGACCGGGCTTCGGCGCGGTGCTCGCGCTCGCCGTGATACTGCTGGCCTGTCACGCCGTCCTCCGGAGGCGGTCCGAATGACCGCCCGACAGCTGGCCGCCACGGCGCCGCCACGCGACCGCCCTCGACACGCACACGGAGACCGACACATGAAGACTCACAGCCACGTGCCAGACGCAGCGAACACCGGACAACGAGCGGTCGCGAGTTCGGTGAGCGACCGGGACGGCGTGACGGCCGGGAGGACGCGATGAGCGACGAGCACGGATCGGCCGACACCCGGCGGTCGCTCACCGACCTGGAACGCGCGGAGATCGACGGCATCTGGAACGACCCAGACGACGACTCGCCGAACGCATCCGCCGACTCGGCGGGATCGGCAGTCGACGACGACCCGGACGGCTCGAACGGCCCAGGTGGTCCGGACAGTTCGGACGGCTCGAACGGTCCTGACGGCCCGGACGAGCCGGGCACCGGGTCCGAGGCGAGCGACTCGACCGAGGGCGCGATCCCGATCGAGCGTCGCGACCTCCTGAAGTGGGGCGTCGCGGGCGCCGTCGCGGACCGGTCGTGGTTCTCCTCGAGCGTCGGCGACAGCGGATCGGACGAGGCGGAGAGTCTGCGGACGGTCTCGATGAAATCGACCCCGCGTGACTACCTGCCCGACGAGCCGTATCCGCTCTCGATACGCGGGATCGCGCCCGACCGGTCGACGTCGCAGGGAGCGAACGTCTGGACCGGGGGCGAGTGCAGCGTCAGAGCGCTGATCTCCGAACAGGGGTTCAATCGCCGACCGATCTCGCTGCGGGAGATCGTCACGCCCCAACGAACGGGGATGCAACAGGCCACCTGGTCGTCGGGCTGGGAGAACTGGCTGGACGACCACGAGCGCTCCGGTGCGACGGACTACAACTTCAACCGGCGCAAACTGGCTATCCAGGCCGTCGCGCGCAACGCCACCGGCGAGTTCCGCGCGGTCGGATCCGGTCACTCTCACTCCGAGGCCGCGCGGCCGCGGTCGAACTTCAGCGACCTCAAAGGCATCTCCGGGAAGCTCCCGATGCCGTGGCTGCGCGACGCGAACGACCAGTTCTGGAACACCTCGTCCGTCGACCGTTCGAACCTGATCCGCCTCGGGGCAGGCACGGTGCTCAAAGACCTCAACCTTCACATCCTGCCGGGCGAGGGGCTCGCGCTGCAGAACATGGGGTCGTTCGACGGCCAGACCCTCGGCGGGGCGATCAACACCGCGACCCACGGGACTGGTCTCGGCCTCGGTTCGTTCGCAGACCTCGTCAGGTCCGTCGAGATCATCACCGTTCCGGAGTCGCCCATCGCGAGCGGACAGCCCGTCGTCCGGATGTTCCGGATCGAGCGCGGCACGGACGGTCACGATATCACCGATCCCACGGAGTTCGGGAAGGACACCGACCGCCACGACATGGCGCTGATCCAGGACGACGAGATCTTCCGCAACGCGGTCGTCGGCTACGGCAGCCTCGGCGTCGCCACCGCCTACACGCTCGAACTCCGGGACCCGTACTGGCTCCGGGAGAACAACTACATCGATTCCTGGAACAACCTGAACCTCTACCAAGAAGCGCAGAACCACCGCCACCTGAACGTCCTCGTCGACCTCGCGGGACCGCAAGTGACCGGGAACCCGAATCCCAATCCGCTCTGTCGGGTTCGCACACAGGACATCGTCCCCTCGCGCAATCGAGCACCGACGGAGCGCAAGACCATCGGGGAGACGGTCGGCGGGGTCACGACGGCGATCCTCGAAGAGATCGGGGAGCTCCCACTGGAAGTGATCAGTAATCTCAACGACCCGGTCAGCGTGATCGAGCAGTTCCCGCGGGACCTCATGCGCAGCGTCGCGAACGCGGCGAGCCCGTTCAAGGGCGGTCGCAACGAGACGCTCTGGCACTACGCGCTCAGGCGGGTGCCCGACAAGACCGGGCCGCAGGACAAGCCGGTTCCGCCGAACAAAGCCATCACGACGGAGGTCGCGGTTCCCGCGAGCCAGGTGAAACCGGCCGTCGAAACAGTCATCCGGACCGTCCAGAACGACAGTCGCTTTTTCCCGATCCCGCTCGGGATCCGCTTTACCGCCAGTACGGACCACAATTTCACGCCGGAGTACAAGCGCGAGATCGCGATGCTCGAGTTCATCATCCCGGTCCCACCGGGCCTCCGGAAGAACATCAACAGCGTGAAGACCGCGAACGACACGCCCGGTCCGTTCGGTCCGGTGTACGCCAAACCCAAGAAGATCTTCTGGCAGAAGGTACGGCTGTTCTTCCAGCTCGCGAACCTGATGCACTTCGCGAACCTCGGGGACGCGAAAGACGGGCTCTCGATCGTCGAGGACGCACTCGTCTCTCAGCACGCCGGTCGGCCCCACATGGGCAAGTACAACTCCATCGACACCGGCGCCAGCCGGTCGTACATGGACCCACAGAACATGCACCCCAACTACAGCAGGTGGGTCGAGGCCTACGACTACTTCAACCAGTTCGGCACCTTCGACAGCGACTTCACCGACAACAAGGTGCAGTAATCGTGGGCGAGACCACCAGACTACGTGACCGTGATCGCAACCACCAGGCTACAGTGACCATGTGCGCAACTGCCAAGGTGCGGGCCGCTGAACGGACCGATACACGCCCGCTCGCCCCGCCCCTTCGGGCCGGGCGGGGCGAGTGATTCCCATGAAAGTCGAGATCGAGATCCCCGACAAGTACGCGAACAAGTTAGACGAGGTCGAGGCGGTCGAACCGACCATCCAGGACCAGATCGAAGTCGAGGTGCTCCCGCAGGTGCTCCGACTGATCAACGACGCCCACCGGCAGCTCCAGCAGACCGAGTCCGGCGGGCCGGCTATCGACCCCGGTGGGGGATCGGACCGTCGGGGACCGGACGGATAGCGACCGCCGACAGCGCCGAAACGCCCGTCAGGGTGGATTTTCCGCGGTGTTGATCTCTTCGAACGTCCCGTGTTCGTAGGCGTAGCGCCACCGGTGATGGACCGCTCGCGCGACCAACTGGAGTTCCGTTACCGCGACACAGGAGGGTTCGACCGGACGGCTTGACGCGTCGGGCGGCGGGTGAAAGTGCCGTCTCGGCGCGTCGGGCTTCGGGTGGCGGTCGAACCTGAAATTTCGGCCCGTCTCGTCGCTGTAGTGGACGGCGTAGTTCCCGCTGAGGCTCCACCTGATGTCCAGTCGCGCGCCGGTCGCGGTTCCGACTCCGTCGGTGAGTTCGATCGCGAGCGTCTGCGGATTTACCGGGTCGTCCAGCGCGGCAGTCTCGACCAGCGGTTCCAGATCGAGAAACAGGTCGCGGAATCGACGGAGCGCCGTCGGATCGATTGGGCCGAATCCCTCGACTCGCTCGCTCGCCTCGCCCTCGTCGGGCCGGCCATCGCCGCTCATACGACGGCCGACGCGTCCTCGTCTCCGTCCCGGTCTCCACCCTCGCCGGTGAGGTGGCCGGAGTCACTGGCCGCTCCGATCGCGAGCGCGGCCTCCGCGAGTGCGAGATTCCGCCGTGTCGTCTGCCACTCGGTGAGGACCGCGCCGCGATCGCTGTCCGCGTCGGACACCTCGAGCTCCCGAGCGAACTCCTCGGGCGAGTCGACGCCGTACTCCTCGCGCCACTCCCGAATCTTCCCTTTCATCTCGGCGACTCCGCTCGCGATCTCCGCTGGTGTGCGCTCGGCCAGCAGCGACTGTGCGTGATCGGTGACGATCGCCGTCTCCGAGCGCCGGTATCGCGTCGCCTGCCCGTCCTGTCGGGTCGACACCTCGCCCGCGTCGACGAGCGTCCGGAGGTGCTTGCGCGCAGTCGTCGGCGAGACGCGAGCGCGGTCGGCGATCCGGTCGGCGGACTGTGGCTCGTAGGTTCCCCGGACCACGTCGTAGATGCGCTCGAACGGCGTCGTCTCCGCGACCCAGTCCGCTTCGACGGCCTCGTTCACGTCCAGTGGCTCCGACTCGTCCCGTCGCTCCGCCCCGCCGTCCGGAAGCGCCCCCCGCGGCTCCTCGCCGTCGCGATCCATCGTGACTCGACGTACGCCGGCAAAATATAATAATGTCCGGATCAGCAAGCTGATTTCGACCGGCGTTACTTTCGCAGTCGCGCCACAGTCTCACCCTCGCGCTCGTCCACGTCGACGAGGCCGTCGTCGGCCAGGTCGCCGACCAGTCCGCGGAGCCACTCGCGCCCGTACTCGCCGTCCGGCGCGTAGTCGACCCGCACGCGCGGCCCCAGGTCGTCGAGCGCGAGTTTGTCGTACTCTTTCAGGACCGAGACGGCGCGGCCGCGCATCTGCCGGCGGCTCCCCTCGAACGCGGGCTGGGTGGGCACGTCGGGCGCGGTGAAGTCGCCGGTGTCGTAGGCGTGACACCACTCGCGCCAGGGACAGCCCGCGGCGTCACACGAGGGCGTCTTCTCGCAGGCCACACCGCCGAGTTCCATGACAGCGTTGTTCCAGACGCGCGACTCGTCGGCGGGCATCAGATCCGCGGCGACGCGCTCGAAGGTCGCGTCGTCGTCGGGCACGTCGAACGCCCGATAGAGAACGCGCTTGACGTTCGTGTCGACCACCGCGTCGCCGTTGTTGAACGCGAAACTCGCGACGGCGTTGGCAGTGTAGGGCCCGACGCCCATCAGTTCGGACAGTTCGGCGGGCTCCGTCGGAAACTCCCCGTCGTACTCCTCGGTGACCTGCCGGGCGGCCTCGTGGAGGTACTTCGCGCGGTTGTTGTAGCCGAGGCTGTGGTCGGTCCAGAAACCCACCACGTCGGCGCGGTCGGCGCTCGCGAGGTCGGCGGCCGTCGGCCAGCGCTCGAGGAACGCTTCCCAGGCGGCGACCACACGCTCTAACTGGGTCTGCTGGCTCATCACCTCGCTGACGAGGATCTCGTAGGGGTCGTCGGTCCGGCGCCAGGGGAAGTCGCGGTGGTCGGCCTCGTACCACTCGACGAGCGCCCGCTGGACCGCCTCGACGTCCGCCGGCAAGTGCTCCGCTGCCGTCGCGTCGGTCATCGCTCCACCGTTACGGGCAGGCCGTCTTGTGCGTGGCGGTCGGTCGTCGCGGGGATCCCGGCGATGAACCGCACGTCAGCGGCTCAGACGAACGCACCCAGCAGGGGGAGGAGCCCGGCCGCGCTCTGGAGGACGGGCCCGACGACATCGGCGACGGTGGCGACGATTTCCTCCCAGACGGAGAAGCCGGTGAGAAGCGCCAGGAAGGTGTCCAGCCCGAAGAAAAAGAAGAGGGCGGCGCCGGCGACGTGGGCCTTGCGAACGTCGAAGCGGTGGGAGAACGTGCTGAAGAAGTAGGCGTTCGCGAGGCTGATCGGGATGATGACGAGCATCTCGCCGACCCAGATGCCGGCGTGGGCGCCGTACTCGACAGCCAGGCTGATGGTCACGAGCTGGGTCTTGTCGCCGAACTCGCCGACGGCCATCAGCACGAAGATCGGCAGGAAGTTCCCGAATCGGTCGGGCACGTCGAAGCCCGCGACCGAGACGTCCAGGTCGCCGTCGACCGCCGCCATCCCGCCGTCGGTCTGCGGGACCGTATCGACCGCTTCAGTCGCCCCTTCGGACGAATCGCTCGCGGGCATCGAACGTACGAGCAGGACGCCGAAGAGAAGAAAGAGCCCGCCGGCGATCGCGTCGAGATACGCCGGCGGCAGCGCTCCCTTGAGCGCCTGGCCGAACCAGATCTCGAGCGCGGTCCACCCGGCGAAGGCGAGTCCGGCGGCGCTCACGACGACCGTCGGCCGGTACCGCGTCGCCAGACCAGCGATGATGAACTGCACCTTCTCGCCCGGCAAGACAGCCAGCTGTGCGACCATCGCCGCGACGACGACCGTCAGGAACGCCGCCACGTCGCAACCACCTCCGATTCAGTCCGTCCGCACCACACCCACGATCCAGACCGCACCCGAGACGCCGACATCGCGATCCGACTCGCTCGGCGTGTCTCGTCTCCGTGTCTCATTACGTGGATTTAGCGAGATCTAAATCTTAACCCTGGCGGATCGAACGATTCCGGAAACGGACCGACGGTTCGGCTGCAATGGTTCGATTAGTGGCTGGTACAACCGGTACATACTTCGGCCGCGCGGTGGAAGGCTCGTCGATGAGCTTCACGGACGATCTCCGGACCGAGGCCGAACCGATCTGGGAGGCGACGCTGTCCCACCCGATGGTCGAGCAGTTGGGCGAGGGCACCCTCGACGAGGGGCCCTTCAGATACTGGGTGAAACAGGACTACGTCTACCTCGTCGAGTACAGCCGCGTGTTCGCGCTCGGCGCGGCCGCGGCGCCCGACCTCGACAGGATGGGCACCTTCGCCGAGTTGCTCGACGAGACTATCAACACGGAGATGGACCTCCATCGCTCCTACGCCGCGGAGTTCGACATCTCCGAGGCCGAACTCGAAGCCACGGATCCGTCGCCGACGACGCGGGCGTACACGGACTTCCTCGTTCGCGTCGCGGGCGAGGGGACCTTCGGCGACCTCGTCGCCGCTCTCCTTCCCTGCATGTGGGGCTTCAACGTCACCGGGAGGCGCCTCGCCGAACGGGGACTGCCCGACCACGAGCAGTACGCGGCGTGGATCGAGATGTACTCGAGCGAGGAGTTCACCGACCTCGCCGAGTGGTGCAAGGACCTGATGGACGAGGTGGCCAGCGAGTCGACAGCCGCCGACCGCGAGCGGTATCTGGACCTGTTCGTCACCTCCAGCCGCTACGAGTACATGTTCTGGGACGCCGCCTGGCGCCGGGAAGAGTGGCCGGTCTGAGCGGTCGCTGATACTCCCACCCAACTCTGGCGTTTTCCGAACTGATACTCGGGCGAACAGAATTTAGACGGCCGCCGTCCCAGCGCCACGTAGCACGGAGTCCGCGGCGGGACTCGTGGACTCGCGACCACGGCCAATGTCAGACGACAGCTATCCCCGCGCCGTCGCCGACTACCTGGCGACGGACGGGTGGGAGACATCCGCGACGAGGGTGGGCGAGGACGCCGTCGTCGTCGCGGGAGTGCGCGGGTCGGGTGCGGACGCACAGCGACTGCTGGCGATGGTCGTCGCGGGCGCCGACGCGAGCGTCACGCCGAAACACCTGAAGTACCTGGTCCAGAAGAGTCGCGAACGCGACGTCGACAGGCGCGTCCTGACGACGACCGGAGCGGTGCCGGAGACAGTCGCGCGCGCTGCCGCGAAGTACGACGTCGAAACGCTCGACAGCGCGGCGGTCGCCGACGCCGTCACAGGGACGGGAACGGAAGGTCCGGGGGAAGAAAGCGCGGGGGCGGAAGACGCAGTGACGGACGGGCCGGAACCGGACGGCCCGGGTGCGGAAGACGCGGGTTCCGCCGCCGAACCGGTAGCCGACTCGGCGGCGGACGCCCAGACCGGGACCGACCCGAAATCGCCACCCGCGAGCGCTGACTCCGGCGATTCACCTGTGGGTGCTGGCTACGACGATTCACCCGCCGGTGCTGACTCAGGCGTCCCTCCCGATGGCGCGGGATACGGTGGGCCGTCCGGCGACGAGGGCGGCCCCGACGAGCAGTCGCCGACCGACGGCTCGCAACCGTCGGGTGACAGGCCACAACAGCGGCCACCGAACGGTCCGCGGCAACCGCCGCCAGACGGTCCGCGGCAACCGCCACCGAACGATCCGCAGCAACCGCAGCCGCGAGACGGCGCCGGCCAGCAAGCGAGCGACGTCCAGTCGGGGACTCGACCGCCGCCACCCCAGCAGGGACAGGCGAGCGGGTCGCTCGCGCCCGGTCAGGGCGGTCGACCGCCTGAAGGCGGTGGGCCCGGAGGGGGAAACGGACACAGATCCGGCGGCGGACCCGGTCGTGACCCGGACGGCGGACACCTCACGACCCGGCGGACGGTCCTCCTCGGGGGTCTCGGTCTGGCTGCGCTCGCCGGCTGGCAACTCGACGTGCTGGACTCGGACGACGGCTCGTCGATGTCAAACCGGGACGGGTTCCTGGAGTCGAAGTCGGAAGCGAGCGGCCAGCGATCCACCCGGACCGTCGTTCCGCTCGAGGTGGCGAACGCGACCGGCCACGAACTCGGCGGCGGGGCCGTCGGCGTCGTCCGGGTGACGGTCAAACGATCGCCCGGGAGCGACGACGTGGACCTCTCCCGGGCGACCGCCCGGTGGGTCGGCCCCTCCGGAACCGCCGACCTCGTTCACGCGAGCGCCGACGGATCGGGCGCGGACGGGTATTTCGGGACAGAGCCCGTCCGTGACGCGGACGGGTCACACCCGGTGTTGAACGACCCGGACGACAGGATCGCGCTCGTGTTCGACCTCGGAAGTGACCAGGTCGACGCCGACGACGATCCCAGCGGCGCGACAGGACCGGGAGAGAGCTCCCTCGCCGAGCAACTTCCGGAGGGTGCCTCGGTGATCCTGCGGATCGAAACGGCGGACGGTGGGGAGGTTCAGGAGTCGCTGACCGTTCCCGGTTCGCTGTCCGACAGCGACACCGTCTCGCTCTGAGACCGCGAATCCCGACCAGTCGCTACGCTCCCCGGAAGTCGGCCTCGCGTTCCTCGACGAACGCCCGGACGCCCTCCGCGTGGTCGTCGGTCGTCGCCGAGACGACCTGTGCCGCGGCCTCGTTCTCGATGGCCGCGTCGAGCGAACTCTCGATGCCCTGCTCGACCAGTCGCTTGGACTGTGTGAGTGCGACCGTCGGCCCCGACGCCACCTGCTCGACGAACGACGCGACGCGCTCGTCGAACTCCGCGGCGGGGTAGACGCGGTTGAACAGCCCCATATTTTCGGCCCGCTCGGCGTCGACGAGTTCGCCCGTGTAGATCAGTTCCTTCGCGACGTGCTCGCCGACCATCCGCGGGAGGAAATACGACGCCCCGGAGTCGACGTTCAGCCCGACCTGCCGGAAGCCGAAGCTGATCTTCGCGTCCGCGCTCGCCAGCAGGACGTCACAGGCCACCGCAAGCGCGCCGCCGGCGCCGAACGCGGGCCCGTCGATCTTCGCGACCGTCGGCAGGTCGCAGTCGGCCACCGCCCGCACCGCGCCCGCCGTCTCTTCGACGATCCGCCGGGCGCGCTCGTGGTTCGGCGCATCGCTGTCGAGCCCCTCGACCATCGCGTTGATGTCCCCGCCCGCGCAGAAGGTCGGGCCCGCGCCCGCGAGGACGACACAGCGGGCCTCGTCAGGCACGGCATCCATCGCCGCGATGAGGTCGGTGGCGACGCCGCTGGTCAGCGCGTTGCGCATTTCCGGGTAGTCGAGCGTGACCGTCGCGACGGCGTCTTCGACGTTGATCGTGACGTGCTCCATATCGATTCGTCGGCCCGCCCGGAGATAAGTCCCGGTCCGCTTCGAGTGAGAGCGACCGCAACCGCAGACGTCACCGCGACCGCACCCACCGCAGGTGATCCTGAGAGATGGAAGCCCTCGCCGCGCTCGCTTCGAGGAACAGCTACCGCAACCGCGACCGCAGGAAATCCCGAGAGACGGAAGCCCTCGACGCGCTCGCGGTCGCTGTCTCCGGAAATCGAAGATTTCCGGGATGACGAGAGAGCGTCGCTCTCTCGAACCAAGCGGGATATCCGCGCTCTCAGCACCGCCCGCGCGGATAGTTGCCCGCTCAGGCGACTGAAGTGTACGCGAGCCCGTCTCGCCCTTCCAGTCCGCCAGGATGAATTTGGAGGCACCAGCCGACCCAACTTTCCACGTCGAATCAGCCTGTGCGCCCGTGATTTCCTGGTGGACTGAAAGGGCGAGGACCGCTCGCGCTCGTGTAGTCCTCTCCGGGACCCCTATCCGCGCGAGTGCGGCGCGGTGCGGTTGTTCGACGCGCGGATATGTTCCGGAGCGACCGCGAGCGGGCCGAGGGCTTTCGACTCTCAGGATCGAGTGCGGTCGTGGTGCTGTCTGCGGATGCGGTCACATCCACAGCTAGCGAGCGGGCCGAGGGCTTTCGACTCTCACGATCGACTGCGGTCGCGGTGGCGTCTGCGGTCGAGACGACAGCTAGCGAGCGGGCCGAGGGCTTTCGACTCCGGGGATCACTCGCGGCTGCGGTGGCGTCTGCGGATGCGGTATCTCGAAGCGAGCGGTCCACGTTTCAGCCGGGAAATCGAACGGCGTACCGGATTCGTTTGGCACCAGATTCAGGGAGGAACGTCGCCAGGATTGCGTATGCAGATCCACTGGCATCGTCGGGACCTGCGAGTGGCCGACAACCGCGGGCTGGCGGCCGCCGCCGAGGAGGGACCCGTCGTCCCGCTCTTCGTCTTCGATCGCGACGTGCTCGCCCACGCCGGCCCGCCGCGGGTCGCGTTCATGCTCGACGCGCTCGCGAACCTGCGGGCGGCCTACCGCGAACGCGGCAGCGACCTGCTCGTCCGCCGCGGCGACCCGCGCGAGGTCGTCCCGGAAGTCGCCGACTCCTTCGACGCCGACCGCGTCACGTGGGCCAGCGAGGTGTCGGGACTCGGCCGCGAGCGCGACGCCGCGGTCCGCCGGGCGCTCGACGACGACGGCGTCGCCCGCGCGTCCGTCGAGGACCAACTCCTCCACGAACCCGGCTCGATCCGCACCAACCAGGGCGAGGTGTACTCCGTGTTCACCTACTTCTGGAAGAAGTGGCGCGACCGCGACAAGCCCGACCCGGTCGACCCACCCGCGGGCGCCGACCTTCTCGACACCGTGGAGATCGCCGCCGACTACTCGCTCCCGACGCTCGCGGACCTCGGCTTCGACCAGCCCGAAGCGGACGTGCCACCGGCGAGTACCGCGGCCGCCCGGGAGTTGCTCGCCGGATTCTGCGAGGCCGACATCTACGATTACGACGAGCGCCGGGACTACCCCGCCGACGAGTGTACGTCGCGCCTCTCCGCTCACCTCAAATTCGGAACCATCGGGATCCGCGAGGTCCACGCGGCCGTCCGCGAGGCCAGATCCGCCGCCGAACCGGGGAGCGCCGACGCCGAGTCCGCCACCGAGTTCGAATCGCAGCTCGCCTGGCGGGAGTTCTACAGTCACGTCCTCTGGAACAGCCCCGAGGTCGTCACCGAGAACTTCAAAGAGTACGAGCGACCGATCGAGTGGAACCACGACCCCGAGGGGCTGCAGGCCTGGAAAGACGGCGAGACGGGCTATCCCATCGTCGACGCCGGAATGAGACAGCTCCGCCGCGAAGCGTTCATGCACAACCGCGTGCGGATGATCGTCGCCTCCTTCCTGACGAAGGACCTCCTGATCGACTGGCGCGAGGGGTACGACTGGTTCCGCGCGAAACTCGTCGACCACGACACCGCCAACGACAACGGCGGCTGGCAGTGGGCCGCCTCGACCGGCACCGACGCCCAGCCCTATTTCCGCGTGTTCAACCCGATGACCCAGGGCGAACGCTACGACCCCGACGCCGAGTACGTCCGCGAGTACGTTCCAGAGTTGCGGGACGTGCCCGCCGACGCGATCCACGCATGGCACGAACTCGACGCCGGCCGCCGCGAGCTGCTCGCGCCCGACTACCCCGCGCCCGTCGTCGACCACGGCGAGCGCCGCGAGCAGGCCATCGCCATGTTCGAGGCCGCCCGCGGCGACGACTGAGCGGCAAGCACGCGCCGATTCCGCGGTGCCGCGAGACATCGCGTCGAGAGGCGCCGATTATCCCGATTTGAAATGGCGACGCCAAGGGTTATATCGGAGCCGTCGTAGCGTCGGGCGATACGGGGGATCTATGGTCTCGGAACTGTTTCTCGCCGGCGTCGTCTGGGGGTCGGTCCTGGTCGTCGCGGGCTCTGCAGTGCTGGCCTGGCGCCAGCGGCCGAAACCGGGCGCCACCGCGTTCGCCGTCGTGATGGTCGCGGCGACGTGGTGGGTCGCGACCGCCTCGCTCGGACTCTACACGACCGACGAGGCGCTCAGGGTCTTCTGGTGGAAAGTCGAGTGGGCCGGCGTCGCCTCCCTCCCGGTCGCCTGGCTCGTCTTCGCGCTCGTCTACACCGGCCGCAGCGAGTACGTCTCCCCGCGGTCAGTCGCCGGACTGGGCCTCCTGCCGACGGCCACGCTCGCGCTCGCGCTGACCAACGGCGTGGGCCACGACCTGGTCGCCGGTCCGCCGACGTTTCACGCCGCCGGGTCGATGCTGCTCGTCGAACGGTCGTTCGGCCCGTGGTTCTGGGTCCACGTCGCCTACTCGTATCTCCTCGTGGCGGCCGGCACCGCGCTCGTCGTCGGGATGGTCACCAAGCGGCGCCTGCTGTATCGCGGCCAGGCGATCGCGCTCGTCCTCGTCGTCGCCGCACCGTGGTTCGGGAGCGCCCTCTACGTCGCCGGCGCGCTCCCGGTGGCCTACTTCGACCCGACGCCGTACACGTTCGTCATCTCCGGCGCCGCCGGGATCGCGGCGCTCTCGCAGCTGTCCTTTCTCGACGCCGTCCCCGTCACGAATCGCGTCGCCCGCCGCTCGGTCGTGGAGAACGTCGACGCCGGCGTCGTCGTCGCCGACACCGACGGCCGCGTCGTCGACACCAATCCCCGCGCCCGGGACCTGCTCGATTGCGAGGGCGAGTCGGTCGCGGGCGACGACGTCGAGGCGTGTCTACCGGTCGATGCTGCAACGGCCACCGGGAGCGACCGCTCGGGCGAGAACACGACGGTCGTCACCGACGACCACCGCGGTCGGACCCGGTATCTCGACGTGCAGGTGACGGCGCTCCAGGACGACTACGACAACGTCACCGGGCGGATCTTTCTCCTTCGGGACGTGACCGAACGGCGCACCCGCCTCCAGCGGCTCGGCGTCCTCAATCGCGTCCTGCGCCACAACCTCCGCAACGAGATGAACGTCATCTACGGCCGCGCCGACCGACTGGCCCGCGGCGAGGGCGACCCGGAACGCGCCGCGGCGGACATCCGCGAGAAGGCGAGCGAACTGACCTCGCTCGCCGACAAGGCCCGCCAGATCGACGGCGCGCTCGACGCGAACGATGCCGAACCCGCGGATCTGGTCCGGGTCGTCTCGATCGAGTGTGACCGACTCCGGGACGCCTATCCCGCCGTCGACCTCCGCGTGCGGACGCCGGACGACGAACTCCTCGTCGACGCAGTCGCGGGGGCCGTCGTCGGGAACCTCCTCGAGAACGCCGTCGAACACAACACGGCCAGCGAGCCCTGGGTCGAACTCGCGGTGACGGCCGACGACCGGACCGCCGAGATCACCGTCACCGACAACGGACCGGGGATCCCGCCGGGCGAACTCGCCGCACTCGAGGGCGACATCGAGACGCAACTCGACCACGCAAGCGGCCTCGGCCTCTGGCTGGTCAACTGGGGCGTCGACGCCGTCGGCGGCAGCCTCTCGTTCGAAGACCGCGACCCGTTGGGCACGCGAGCCACCGTCACCCTGCCGCTGGCCGAGCCGTCCGGAACGGCCCCGGAACGCGCGGACGAAGCGAGTGTCGCGGACGCGACGGTTGCCGATACGGCTGGGGACTCGACCGCCGGGGACTCGATCGCTGGCGACTCGGCCGCCAGAGATTCGACCGCCAGACCCACCGGGTCGACGGGGCCCGATCCCGCTCGTGGGACGGCGGACTCGGACCCTCCGGATTCGGACGACGTCGGGGAGAATGCGGGGCTGTTGAACATCCCCTTCCTCAAACTTTAACAGGTGCCCAGCCGTGGTGACAGGTGGAGGGACAACATATATGTCTGAACATTCCGATCCCGAGTTGCCACCGCTCCCGTACGACTACGACGCCCTCGAGCCCCACATCTCCGAGCAGGTGCTGACCTGGCATCACGACACCCACCATCAGGGGTACGTGAACGGCCTCGCGTCGGCCGAGGAGACACTGGCCGAGAACCGCGAGTCCGGCGACTTCGGGTCGTCCGCCGGCGCGCTGGGGAACGTCACCCACAACGGCTGTGGCCACTACCTCCACACGCTGTTCTGGGAGAACATGGACCCCAACGGCGGCGGCGAACCCGACGGTGCCCTCGCCGACCGCATCGAGGAGGACTTCGGCTCCTACGAGGGCTGGAAAGGCGAGTTCGAGGCCGCCGCATCCGCGGCCGGTGGCTGGGCACTGCTGGTCTACGACCCCGTCGCCAAGCAACTGCGCAACGTGGCCGTCGACAAGCACGACCAGGGCGCGCTCTGGGGTGCCCACCCGATCCTGGCGCTCGACGTCTGGGAGCACTCCTACTACTACGACTACGGCCCGGACCGCGGCAGCTTCATCGACGCCTTCTTCGAGGTCGTCGACTGGGACCACGCCGCAGAGCAGTACCAGAAGTCGGTCGGCCACTTCGAGTAACGACGCGTCGTCGACCGCTTCGAGTACCGACGAGTCAGTCCACCTTCGCCGTTTTTTCGCGGTCGCGCCACCGGCGAGCCGCAGTTCTCCTCGCCGCGAGCCCGGATCGGTCCATTTACTCCGGGCTCGGATCAATCGCGGGGTATGCCACGACCGAAAGCGGACTTCGACGACCTGCGACCCCTCGAGTTTCGCGACCCCGCCGAGGTGCTGGACGACGACGAGATGTACACCATCTACGAGGTCGGCCGCCTGCTCCAGGGGGTCGACCCCGAGACGGACCTCGACGTCGAGACCGAGAACGTCCTGCTCGACTGGGCGATCCCGTGGATGATCACACACAGCGAGGCGTTCGTCTTCGCCGAGCCCGAGAACGACGCTGAAGCCGGCTACTACGGGCTCGCGAGCGGCGACGAGTCGGCTGCGGCGGCCGGCGACGACGCGGCCGCGACCGACGAATGAGGCTGCTCGTCGCCGGCGGCGCCCGTGTCGACGCCGGGAAGACGACCTTCTCTGTCGGCCTCCTCGACCGGATCGGCGGCGTGGGGTTCAAGCCGCGCGCGGGCAACGACTTCTGGTTCGACCACGACGACTACCGCCGGGCGGTCGCGGGGGAGCGGCTCTACGGCAAGGACGCGAAGCGCCTCGCCGCCGCGAGCGCGGCGGACGTGACGCCCGAGGACATCAACCCCGTCCACCGCCTCTGGCGACCGTCGCCCGGCGGCGGGAGCGGGATTCTCGGTCGCGAGGACCGCGAGTTCCTCGTCGACCGCGTCGGGGACGGCTTCGTCGTCAACGACACCGTCGACCTCCCCGACTCGGCGCGCGAGGCGCTCCCGCTCGCCGACGCTCCGGTGGTCGCCGACCTGGGCGCGTTCAACGACCTGATGGCCGAGCGCCACCTCCCGGCCCAGCGAGCGCTGGGCGAGGAGATCGAGGCTGCCGACCGCGCCGTCGTCGAGTCCTACGCGGACGTGGCCCGGCCGCTGGAATCGGTCGACCCCGACGCCGTCGCAGTGGTCGAACCGGGGCGAGCCCGCATCTACGACGGCGACCGCTACGAGAACGCCTGTGCCGTCGCCACTGGCGGCCCCGACGCGGGCCAGCTCGAAGAGCGGGTCCCGGGCGTGACCGACCTGATCGACCCCGAAGCTCGCATCGACCTCCCGGCGCTACCGGGGGACCGCCAGTCCGACCCGGCGGCCGTCGCCGACGCCTACGAACCCGCTTACGACGCCCTGCTCGCCGCCGCGGTCGAGTGAGCGCTCCGGCCGGTCCGTTCTCTCACCGCGTCGTCTGGGCCATCCGATGTGCGGCCTCGACGTGCTCGTAGGGGTCGTCGGTGACGCTCGGGCCGTGGCCCGTGTGCATCTCCGCGAGCGACGGCGACACCGTCTCGAGGACGTACGCGATGCTCTCGACCAGCGTCGGCCGATCCCCCTCGTCGAGGTCCGTCCGGCCGAAACTCCCGTTCGCGAACACCAGATCGCCGGCGAACAGGTCCTCGGGGTCACTCGCGTAGAAACAGAGGTGGTCGTCCTTGTGGCCGGGCGTGTGCAACGCCTCGTAGTCGTGGTCACCGAGGGCCACCGTCTCGGCGTCGGCCACGGCGTGGTCGACGAGTTCGTGGTCGGGGTCGAACCCCCAGACGTCGACGTCGAAGGCGTCGACGACGGCGGGCGCGTTGCCGACGTGGTCGGGATGGGTGTGCGTGAGCACGAGCGCGTCGAGGTCGTCAACGTGCTCGCGGACGGCGGCGACGACATCGAAGTTACTCCCGGCGTCGATCAGGACTGTTCGCTCCCCGCTCACGAGGAAGGCGTTGCTGGTGAACACCTGCCGGTTGGCGGCCAGGTTCGCGATCATGGCCCGGGCTACGGCGGGTGCGGGGTAGTCTCTGGCGGTTCCGGGCGGCCGGTTTCTCGCCGAGGCGCCCACGAAGAGTGTTCGAATACGAACAGGTGCGTGCTCGCCCGGGACTCAAGGGGCGGGGATAGCGGGTTCGCGACACCGCTCGAACCGCGGTGTAGGGGGGCTGTACGCCAGCGGACGCGGACCCACAGGGCTATGTGTGATGAACAACAAGGTCGGTCAGAGAGCAGATGACAGGATCGGAACGGCCTGTCGTACTTATCGTCGAGGACGAGCCCGACGTCGCGGAGACGTACAATCTCTGGCTCGCAGACGAGTACGACGTGAGAATGGCTGAAGACGGGGACGAAGGGCTGGCGAAACTCGACGACAGCGTCGACGTGGTCCTGCTGGACCGGATGATGCCGGGACTCTCCGGTGACGAGGTCCTCGCGCGCATCCGCGAGCGCGGGCTGGACTGCCGGGTGGCGATGGTGACGGCGGTCGAACCCGACTTCGACATCCTCGAGATGGGGTTCGACGCCTACCTCTGCAAGCCGGTCCGCAGCGAGCAACTCCACGACACCGTCTCGAACCTCCGCGAACGCTCGGCGTACGACGACCTGCTGCAGGAGTACTACGCGCTGGTCGAGAAACGGGCCACACTGGAGGCGACGAAAAGCAGCACGGAACTGACCGACAACGAAGAGTACCAGCAGCTACAGGAACGCGTCGAAGAACTCAAAGGCGACCTCTCGGAGACGCTCGGAGGTATCGGGGACGACGAGGACTTCATCGCGACGCTTCGGGGGCTCGGTGATGTCGAGGAGCAGTGACTCCGGAGCGACCTACGACCTGACCGACGTCCTCGACTTCGAGGCGCTGTCGGCGGTCCGTCCCGGGTCGTCCATCCTCGTCTCCGGCCCGGCGATGACCGGCAAGGAAGAGCTCGCGATGCAGATCCTCGCCGACGGCTCGCGCCACGGCGAGGGCGCGATCGTCGTCACGACCGGCGACCGCGCCGAGAACGTCGTCGCAGACTACCAGGAGCGAGTCCCGGAACTCGACGAATCGCTGCTCGGCGTCGTCGACTGCCGCGGCGAGAGTGGCCGCAGCAGCGAGTACACAGCCGGCGGCACGTTCGTCTATCACCTCTCCTCCCCCGGCGAAATCACCGGCATGGGTATCGGGATCACGAAGTGTATGGAGACCCTCGCCAACAACGGCGCCGACTCCGGCCGGTTCGCGCTCGACTCCCTCTCGACGATCCTCACCTACACCGACAAGAAGACCGTCTTCAAGCTCTGTCACATCCTCTCGTCGCGGTTCGACACCGCCGGCTACCTCGGCGTGTTGACCATCGACTCGAGCGCTCACGACGAGCAGACCCTGCAGGTCATCAAGCAGGCCTTCGACGGCATGATCGAGATCCGCGAGGAGGACGGGACTCGCGAGGCCCGCGTGCTCGGCCTCGCGGGCAAACCGACCGACTGGCAGGAGTTCTGACGCCGGTTTTCCTTGTCGACCACCACCGTTCTCTAGTCAATACCGACTGTTCGTGGGGTCCTTGCTGTCCTTATACCCCTAGTGGAGAAGGCTTTATGCCACTCACTGTCACGGTTCGGCCATGGCGGCAACGGTATCCGAGCGACCGACGCACGTCCAGAAAGCGTGCGCGTACATCACGCGCGAAAACGGTGACCTGCTGGTCTTCGAGGGCCCGGGACACGACGGCCTCCAGATCCCCAAAGGCACACTCGAAGGCGGCGAGCGACCGCGGGAAGCACTCTTCCGCGAAGTCGTCGAGGAGAGCGGTCTCGGGACGCTCGCGACGACGGACCACCTGGTCACCGACGTCTGGACGCGCCGGCGGTCCAAGCGGTACGTCCGCCACTTCTATCACGCGACGGTGTACGAGGCGCCCGACGAGTGGACCCACGTCGTCACCGGCGACGGCGAGGAGAGCGGCGAGACCTTCGCGTTCCGCTGGGTCGACCCGACCGACGACCACGAGTTCGCGCTCGACCTCGACGACTACCTCCACGCGCTCCCCGCGGGGACCCGCGTGACCGACGCCACCGCGGCCGAGGCCTGACCGCCGACGGGAGCGAAACGGCCGGGGACCCGACCGCGACGACGACGGCGACCGAGAGGTGGATTTAACGGTTGGACCGCCGTAGGCGGCGGACATGGGAACCAGGAAGCGCGCCGAGGCGGACCCGGCGGCCGACGCGCGCACCGACTACGACTACGTCGCCGACGAGGTGCGCCGGCCCGCGCTGGTGGCCGACCTCGAGTCGCGCGTCGACGGCGAGGTGCGCTTCGACGAGTACTCCCGCCAGCTCTACGCGACCGACGCCAGTATCTACGAGGTGACCCCTGTCGGCGTCGTCTACCCCGCGTCGACCGCCGACGTCGCCGCGGTCGTCTCCTACTGCGCCCAGCGGTCGATCCCCGTCCTCCCGCGCGGCGGCGGGACCAGCCTCGCCGGTCAGGCCGTCAACGAGGCCGTCGTCCTCGATTTCACCAGGCACATGGACGCCGTCCTCGACGTCGACCCCGACGCGCGCCTGGCGCGTGCCCAGCCCGGCGCGATCCTGGGCGAACTCAACGCCGACCTCGCGACGCACGGCCTGAAGTTCGCGCCCGACCCCGCCTGGGGCGACAAGTCCGCTCTCGGCGGCGCCATCGGCAACAACTCCACCGGCGCCCATTCGCTGCAGTACGGCAAGACCGACGCCTACGTCGAGGAGTGCGAAGTCGTCCTCGCCGACGGCAGCGTGACCCGCTTCGGCGAGATGACCCTCGACGAACTCGGAGAGCAGGGCGATCAGGACGGCGACCTCGACGCGCGGATCTACGCCGAACTCGCGCGGATCGCCGACGAGGAAAGCGAGGCGATCCGGGAAGCGTTCCCCGAACTCAAGCGAAACGTCTCGGGGTACAACCTGGATCGGTTCGTCGACGAGGTCGAGGCTGCTCGCGACCCCGACGCCGACCGCGAGACGGTCAACGTCGCGCGCCTGCTCGCCGGGAGCGAGGGCACGCTCGGGATCGTCACCGAGGCGACCGTCGCGCTCGAACCCGTCCCCGAGACGAAGGCGCTCGCACTGCTCGCCTACGACTCGCTGATCGCGGCGCTCGAAGACGTGGGCCCGATCCTCGAACACGACCCCGCGGCCGTCGAAGTGCTCGACGATGTCCTCCTCGATCTGGCCGAAGACACCGAGGAGTTCGGCGACCTCGTGGAGTCGGTGCTCCCCGAGGGGACCGGGTCGGTCCTGCTCGTGGAGTTCTACGCCGGGGACGACGACGAGGGCCGACAGAAAGTCGCGGATCTGCTCGCCGACCGGACCGAGAGCGGGACGGTGACCACGACTGCTGATCCCGAAGACGGCGCCGCCGCGCTGACCGGCGACCCCGTTCGGGCGTTCTACGCGAGCGAGGCCCACGACGAGGCCGAGCGCGCCCGCTTCTGGAAGCTCCGCAAGAGCGGCCTGCCCATCTTGCTCTCGCGGACGACCGACGCGAAACACGGCAGTTTCATCGAGGACACCGCCGTCCCACCCGAGAACCTCGCCGACTACGTCGCCGACTTCCAGGACGTCCTCGAAGCCCACGACACCTACGCGAGCTTCTACGCCCACGCCGGGCCGGGCTGTCTGCACATCCGACCCCTGATAGACACCAAGACTGTCGACGGCGTCGCGGGGATGGAGTCCATCGCCGACGCCGCGACGGACCTCGTGGTGGAGTACGGCGGCTCCGTCTCGGGCGAACACGGCGACGGCCGCGCCCGAACCCAGTGGAACCGGAAACTGTACGGCGAGGAAGTCTGGGACCTCTTCCGGGACCTGAAGGCCGCCTTCGATCCGGACTGGCTCCTGAATCCGGGGCAGGTCGTCGGCGTCGACGACGCGGCCGTCGCGAGCGGCGCGGCGCCCGAGCGCGCCCGCACCGTCGACATGACCGAGCACCTGCGGTTCGACCCCGAGTACGCCTTCGAGTCGGCGTTCGACCCGGCACTCAACTGGGACAACGACAACGGGATGCAGGGGATGGTCGAGCTCTGTCACGGCTGCGGCGGCTGTCGGGGCGGCCAGGACACCACCGGCGGGGTGATGTGCCCGACCTATCGCGCGGCCGACGAGGAAGTCACCGCGACGCGCGGGCGGGCGAACATGCTCCGGCAGGCGATGAGCGGCGACCTGCCCGACGACCCCACCGACGAGGAGTTCGTCGCGGAGGTGATGGACCTGTGTATCGGCTGCAAGGGCTGTGCGCGTGACTGCCCGAGCGAGGTCGACATGGCGAAACTCAAGGCGGAGGTCGAACACGCCCACCACGAGCGCCACGGGACCAACGTCCGCGAGCGCCTGTTCGCCAACGTCGACCGCCTGAGCGCCCTCGGCTCGGCGACGGCGCCCGTCTCGAACTGGCTCCAGCGACTGCCCGGCGCGGGCGCCGTCGCCGAGCGACTGCTCGGCATCGCCCGCGAGCGGACGCTCCCGACCTTCGAGCGCGAGTCCTTCGTCGACTGGTTCGCGGGGCACGAGCCCGCAATCTCCGAGGCCGACGCCGAGCGCAAGGCGCTGGTGTTCCCCGATACCTACACCAACTACAGCCACCCCGACGCCGGACGGGCAGCCGTCGAGGTACTCGAGGCGGCGGGCGTCCACGTGCAGGTGCCCGACGACGTGACCGCGAGCGGCCGCGCGGCCCACTCCAAGGGCTTTCTCGACACCTCGCGCGAGCGCGCCGCGCGCAACGTCGACGCGCTCGCGCCCCGACTCGCGGAGGGATGGGACCTGGTCGTCGTCGAACCTTCCGACGCCGTGATGTTCCAGTCGGACTACCTCGACTTGCTCCCTCATCCCGACACGGACGTCGCCGCCTCCGCGGTCGAGACGGTCGCCGCGAACGCCTACGGCGTCTGCGAGTATCTCGACCGCTACCGGCTGGACGAGGCCATCGACTTCGCGCCGGTCGCGGAGTCGCTGACTTACCACGGCCACTGCCACCAGAAAGCGACGAAGAAAGACCACTACGCGGTCGGCGTCCTCCGTCGCGCGGGCTACGACGTGGACGCGCTGGACTCGGGCTGTTGCGGCATGGCCGGCAGCTTCGGCTACGAGGCCGAGCACTACTCGATGAGCGAGGCGATCGGGTCGATCCTCTTCGACCAGATCGGGGAGAGCGGGGGCGAGACAGTCGTGGCACCCGGTGCGTCGTGCCGGTCGCAACTCGACGACCTGGGCGAGTGGGACGACGACACACAGCCACCGCACCCGGTCGAGCGAGTCCGCGCCGCGATCGACGACTGACGGGCGCTGACGGCGGAATACGGCAGTCGAGGCCGAAAGGACGTGCGTGCTAGCACGCGACACGGCTCACCCGCCAGGTATTAATAGGGGCGTCGTCTCTACTAAATTGCAATGGCGACCGGTACGGTTGACTTCTTCAACGACACTGGCGGATACGGTTTCATCGACACTGACGATTCGGAAGAGGACGTCTTCTTCCACATGGAGGACATCGGCGGTCCTGACCTCGAGGAGGGGCAGGAAGTCGAGTTCGACATCGTTCAGGCAGACAAGGGCCCACGAGCCGAGAACCTGGAGCGGCTGTAACCATGGCGAAAGGCAAAGTGGACTTCTTCAACGACACGGGCGGCTACGGCTTCATCGACACGGACGATGCCGACGAGGACGTCTTCTTCCACATGGAAGACGTCGGCGGCCCTGACCTCGAAGAGGGTCAGGAAGTCGAGTTCGACATCGTGCAGGCGGACAAGGGTCCGCGCGCGAAGAACCTGGAGCGACTCTAACAATGGCGAAAGGCAAGGTAGACTTCTTCAACGACACTGGCGGGTACGGTTTCATCGACACTGACGACGCGGACGAGGACGTCTTCTTCCACATGGAAGACGTCGGCGGTCCGGACCTCGAAGAGGGTCAGGAAGTCGAGTTCGACATCGAGCAGGCCGACAAGGGTCCGCGAGCGACCAACCTGGAGCGTCTCTAACGATGGCGAAAGGCAAGGTCGACTTCTTCAACGACACTGGCGGCTACGGCTTCATCGACACCGAGGACGCGGACGACGACGTCTTCTTCCACATGGAAGACGTCGGCGGTCCGGACCTCGAAGAGGGGCAAGAAGTCGAGTTCGACATCGAGCAGGCCGACAAAGGCCCGCGCGCGACGAACCTCGAGCGCCTGTAACCAGCGGATTCCTGCCGCATTCGCGGCACTGTCCGTTTCACTTCCGGAGTGGCGACACCGTGGGTCCTGACGCGTTCGGTCCATCACGCGAACATCGTGAGGCGTATGTGGGTGCGCCGGGGAGTATCGCACAATGAGCGACGCGACCAACGCGAACGAGGCGGTCGACGAGGACCTCTATCGGCGCGCACAGGCACTGCTCGAACCCGGCGAGATCGAACTCGTGGGCCTGGTCGTCCACACCGGGATCGACGGGAACGACGAGCCGGCGCTCCACGAGACGACCCTCGAGATCGGTAACGTCATCGCCGACCACGCCGGCCCCGACCCCGGTGACACGTACGTCTACTCCGGCAACGACGACAGCGAGTTCGGCGTCAACCAGCACCAGGGCCGCACCCTCGACGGCGACGACTTCGTCTGGGAGTGCCAGCAACTGCTCCGCGAGGAAACCTTCGACGTCGTCTTCTACTACGAGGCCGACATCGACCAGAAATCTGTCGTCGAGACGGTCCGCGAAGCGGGCTACGACGTGGTCGGCGTCGAACCGGCCTGACTCCCGCCGCGACATCCGCCAGTGCTTCCCTACTCGTCGACCATCCGACTCCCGCCCGGCGGGAGGAACTCCTGTATCCGGTCGGGGCTGGCGACTTTCCGCACGAACGAATCGTCGGCGAAGCGACCCTTGAACTCGCGGTAGAGCCGCTTTGCGGCGTCGTTTTGCGCGTATCGCCCCGGCTCGACCTCGATGCTCGTGACCGCGCGCGGTTCGATGGCCGCGGGCGGGCCGCCGATGACGCGCGTCTCGGGTTCGCAGGTGATCCCGACGGCGACGCCGACCTCGGTGCCCTCGTAGTAGGTGCGGTCGCCGCGGATAGCGAAGCCGCCTTTTTCGAGGAACTCGCCGCTCTCGGGCGTCTTCGAGACCTGGTCCGGCCCGACCTCGTAGACGTCGCCCGCGAACTTGCCGTCCTTCCAGACCGACGAGTACGAGACGGCGAACTGCGCGGCCTCGCGCTTGCTCGATTCCGGCACTGTGACGCTCTCGTCGTAGGACTCGCTCGGGCCGGTCGCCTTGAGCACTGTCGCGGGGCCGCCGTGGGCCTGCGCGTGGAAGAACCGATCCCCGCGGTCGAGGTACTTTTTGACGATGGCCTCGTTGTCCTCGGCGTCGCGCCCGCCGATGACCAGGAAGCCGTCGCTCGTGTGGAACCAGCGGAAGCGTTCGTACCACTCCTCGGACTGCCGGACGGGGATCGACGGCTCCGAGAGCCAGTCGGTCGGCTCTTCCCCTTCGTCGCCCTCTCCATCGCCGCCCTCGCCGTCGCTACCCGCTCCCGCGCCCTCGCCGGCATCTTGCGCTTCCCACTCCTCGCGGCGGGTCTCGATCTCCTCGAGTTCGCGGCGGGTCTGCGCGACGGCCGCCTCGGCGCCGTCCTTTTTGTCCTCGATGCGTTTGGCCTCCTGGTAGAGCAGGTCGGCGTTTCGCTCGACGCCCTCGTGCGCGTCGAGGGTGATGGCGCGGTCGTCGATTTCGACGGTGACAGTGGCCTCGCTGCCGTCGACACCGCGGACGGCCTCGGCGGCTTCGATACCGCGCTCGCGGCCCTCCTCGAAGCGGTCGGCGATCTCGTCCCAGGAGCGGTCCTCGGCGCGGGCGTTCTGGACCGTCGAGAGGATGTCGTCGACGAGGTCGTAGTTGGCATACAGCAGTTCGGCGTTCTCGCGTTCGCGCTCGGCGTCGGCCTCGAAGTCCTCGATAGCGCCCTCCTGCTGGGCGATGATCCGCTCTTTGGTCTCGATCTGGCTCTCGAAGTCGGGGCGATCGCGCCCGCCATCGGACCCGCCCTCGTCGCGCTCGTCCTCGTCGGTGGCAAACGTGAAGTAGTCGTCCAGCGCCCCGGTGAACGTGTCGAATGGCTCGCCGTGGAGCCCCTCGTACTCCCTGAGCGGGACCGGCGTCGCGTCGACGCGGCGGCCCGTCTCGGTGGGGTCGTCAGCGCTGTCGTCCCCGTTCCCGGACTCGTCCTCGTCGCCCTCGTAGTACACTCGCGGGTCGAGGTCGCCGGCGTGGAGTCGCGCCGCGAGGTCCGACACCTCGGCGTAGAGCGCCTCGAGCTGGTCGTCGGTCGCCTCCTCGATGGGGACGTTGTAGTCGACGCCCGCGCGGGTGCAGAGCTCCTCGCCGTAGAGGCCCCCGAAGTTGAGCTGGGTCGCGAGCGTGCGCACGAGGTCCGAATCGGAGTCGCGCATCCGCGCCTCGAACCCGTCCTCGTCGACGGTGAGCGGGTTGAACCGCGCGTCAGGGAACTCGTACTGCGTGCCCGGCGCGACGGTGCGGGACTTGAGCCGCACCGTCTCGAGGCAGTCGACGACCTCGCCGGTGTTGTCGAGGACGGCGACGTTGCCGTCGCCGAACAGCTCCGCGACGACGGTGGTCGTCTCGCCGTCGCGCTCGAATTCGAGTTCGAGGATGCGGTCGAACTCGAACTGCGAGACGGCGACGAGTTCGGCGCCCTGCATCCGATTGCGGAGCATCATCGCGAAGTTCGGCGGCCGCTCGGGCGCCTCGGGCACGTGGTCGGGGTCGACGACGCTCAGCCACTTCTGTTCACCGACGGAGACCAGCAGTTCGATCCGGCCGCGCTCGTAGTGGCGCATCCGGAATCGCAGCATGTCCCGCTCGGGATAGAGGTAGACCTTGCCGACGCCCGCACCCTCGTAGACCGAGAGCTCGCCCGCCAGAGCGGCGCAGTCGACGCTCGTCAGCTCTCGCTTCCTGTCCATACACGGGAATCCGCGTTCGGGGAGAAAGGCCTGTCGCACCGTCTTTTCGCGAGCGGTGTCGGTCTGTCGAGTCTCGTCCCTCCTCGCCGCTCGGAGACGACAGCGAAAGGGGACAAAACGACCGGACGCGGATCCTACAACCAGGTCGCGAGCATCGCTTCGTCGATGTACTCGCCGTCGTACTTGTAGTGGTTCTCGCGGACAGCCTCGGTCTCCCAGCCGTGCGCCCGGAGGAACTCGATAGCCGCCTCGTTGGAAGCGGGGACGCTGTTGTAGACTTTCTCGATCTCGTTGTCCTCGGCCCACTCGAGTCCTCGAGCGAGGAGTTCGCTCCCGATGCCGTGACCGCGGTACTGCTCGAGGACGCCGACAGTGAGTTTCGCCGTGTGGTTGAGTTTCGCGGTCTCCTCGGTGGTGAGGTTCACCCAGCCGACCACCTCGCTGTCGACGGTCGCGACGAAGAACACGCGCGAGTGCAGTTCGTTGTGGCGCAGGAGGACCTCCTCGTGGTCGACGACGTCGGCGACCGTCTCGGCGTCGACGTAGGTGCCGTCGCCGATGGCCTGCCGGATCACGCCCACGAGCCCCGTCAGGTCCTCCTCGCGCGCCCGCCGGAGCGTCACCTGCACGCCGTCGGACTCGAACTCCGCTTCGGCCTCGTCGTCGTAGGCGACGCGCAGCCGGTCGGCGCTCTCCTCCAGGACGCCGTCGCGCTTGAGGATAGCGACGTGGTGGCCGAACGCGCGCGGTTCCATGTTGAGCGCGCGCCGGGCCTTCGAGGGCTTGACTGCGCCGTGGCGCTCGACGTAATCGTAGATGTCCCGCCGGTCGTCGTGGTCGAACTCCAGCTCTGCCGTGAGTTCCATGCGATTCGGTACCACTCCGCGCTACTTAACGATTTATCAGGTCCGTCCGGCGATTCTCGGGGTGGATTGTCCCGGGAGAACTACCAGCGGGAAAATCATCCGATCTAGGTATTTACAGGCAAGTTTTAATTGCGTCGTACGTGAGTGAGTACCTGATGTCATCCGAAGATAACGGTCCGGACGACACCGAACAGGGCGGGGGACAGGCCGACCAGCCACAGGGCGGGCAGGATCAACCCCCAGGCGGGCAACCGCAAGGGGGACAGCCACGGGGCGGCCAATCGACGGGCGGCCAACCACAGGGTGGACAGCCTGCGGGAGGTCAGCCACAGGGCGGTCAACCGCCGGCCGGGCAGCCGGCCGGCCAGCCACAGGGCGCGCCGCCACAGGGGGGGCAGCCGGCCGGTGGGTACCAGCAGGGACCGCCGGGCGAGAGCATCGGCGACATCTTCTCGAAGCCGACGACAGTGGACCAGATCAAGATGACCGTCGCCGTCTTCGCCCTCGCGGGTGTAGCGGTCGGGTTCGCCGGGTTTATCATCGGCAGTCAGATTTCCTTCGGCGGCGGACAGTTCTCGAGCGGGTCCGACTACGGGTCGTTCGCAGTGGCTGCAGCGATGGTCGCCGGCCCTCTGCTCGCAGTCCCGTTGAGTCTCCGTGTTGTAGACGCGATCGGTAGCTCGGAACCGGATGAGCAAGTCTTCGCGACCGCCGCGGTCAGCGGACTCGCCGGAAACATCGTTTTGCAACTCATCGCGTACATCTTCACCCTCGTCGGGTCGGACCAGCTTGACAACCTCATCGAGTTCGGCGACATGTTCATCGTCGCTATCGTCGGTGGTATCGGTGCGGCCATCGCAGCCGCCGGCGTCTGCTGGGCAGTGCTGAACCTCAGTAGCGGCCAGCAGATGTAGATCAGGCGACTTTCTCCTCTCAATCACCCGCCGACCGTTCCGGCACGCTCGTCAGGATGCGCGCCACGTCGGCGATATTGTGCGTGTCGATGAGCGCCTCCGCCGCCTCGCGGACGGTGAAGTCCGCGTCCATCTCGACGCCGTAACACGCCGCGTACAGCTCCAGATACGTGTTCATCGCCGTCTCGAGTTCGCGAAACTCCGTCTCGCCGAAGCGGTCCCACCGCCCCGAGCGCGCATCGACGTACACCGCGACGGTTTCGCCGAACCCTTCCCGGAGGTACGTCATCGCGGCGTCCTCGTCGGGCGGGTCCGCCGGCGGGTCGAACGACTCGCGGTCGGCGCGGGCCGCCGCTTCGAGGTCGGCGATGCGGTCGCGATAGGGTGAACTCATCCGTTGGAAAACGGCTCTGCTGGGTTATCCTTCCTTGTACTCGACGCCCTTGCCGCCACGCGGGTGGGTCCAGTCGGTGTCGGCGACGACCGCACAGGTGCCACACTCCACGCAGGGCTGGGTGTCGAGGCTGACGACGTGTTCCTCGGTGCCGTTGGTCTGGACGTACTCGTCGCGGTAACAGCCCCCGCCGAAGTCCTTCGCGGAGACCGGACAGGCCGTGACGGCCGCCCCGCTCGCCGCGAAGGAGTTGTCACGCAGTTCGATGTGCGGGTTGCCCTCGTCGATGTCGTAGGTCAGGTCGCCGATGCGATCGTCGAGTTCCGGCGTCTCGATGGTGTTTTCGTCGTCGACGCGCTCGCCGAGTTGCTCGGCGATGACCGTCGGGACGGTCACGTAGCCCATCCGCGTGTCGGGCAACATTCCGAGCAGGAACGGCGAGTTGTACAGCCGCTCGGCCCGGTCGCCGAGGAGTTTGATGCCCGCGCGACCGACCGCCGAGTCCGCCAGCGAGTTTGTCAGCGACGCGACGGGGCCGAGTTCGCCGGCCTTGCCGAGCGTCTTGTAGCGCGTCGGCCGGAGTTTGTCCATCACGCCCTCGGTCTCCAGCTTCTGCTCGTAGCGCTGGCCCGCCTCGTCCGTGTCGTTGCGCGATTTGGCGTCGACGAAGGCCTCTGCCGCCAGGGCCCCCGCGGTAACGGCGTGGTTCATCCCCTTGATGATCGGCCCCTGGGCCTGCATCTGCCCGGCGGCGTCGCCCACGAGGAGGAGACGGTCGCGATGCGGCGAGGGGTGGGCCACCTTCTTCGAGTCGGGGACGAGCTTCGCGGAGTACTCGCGCTCGTCGTACTCGTCGCCGAGCCACTGCGCGAGCAGCGGATGCGTGAGCAGGTTGTCGAGCAGGTCCTGCGGTTCGTAGCGCTCCTCCGCGATGGAGTCGAGGTGGAAGACGGTCCCGATAGAGAGGGTGTCGTCGTTCGTGTAGAGGAAGCCGCCGCCGCGGGCGCCCTCGAAGAGGTCGCCCGAGAACAGGTGCGCGACGCCCTCGCCCTCGTCCACGTCGAAGCGCTCCTCGATGGCCCCGTCGGGCATGTCGACGACCGCCTTGACGCCCTGGAACCACTCCTCGGGTTCCTCCCAGTCCTGCAGGCCGGCGTCGCGGGCGAGTTCGGAGTTGACGCCGTCGGCGCCGATTATCACGTCGGCTTTGATCGGGTCGATCTCGTCGCAGGTGACGCCGACGATCTCCCCCCCCTCGCGGAGGAGGCCGTTGACCCGCACCTCGGTGAGGAGGCCGCCGCCGGTCTCGCGGGTCATCTCGTGGACTCGCTGGGCGAGCCAGGAGTCCATCTTCCGCCGGAGGACGGAGTCGGCCCACTCGGTGTCGTGGTGGTGGACGCCGCCCAGATCGAACGTCTTGACCTTGTCGCCGGCGACGTTGTGGATGTAGTGGTCGGTGACCGGCCGGTCCGTGGCTTCCTCGCGGAAGTCGGGGAAGAGGTCGTCGATGGTGTACGGCGAGGACTCCTCGGCGTAGATCAACCCACCCGAAACGTTCTTCGAGCCGGCGTCGACACCTCGCTCCAGGACCAGCGTTTCGATACCGTTGCGTGCCAGCGTGGCGGCCGCTGCGGCGCCGCCGGGACCGGCGCCGACCACGACCGCTTCGTAGTGTTCGTGTTCGTCTGTCATCGTCGTCTCCCGTGCGTGTGCTCGTCTGCGCTCTCGGTCGTGCGGTCGTCGGTTCGGTTCGTCGCGTGCTCGTCGGTGCGATACATCAGTCGTCGCTCGCCTCCGCGACGGCCGTCGCGAGTTCGCCCTCCTCGACGGCGCTGATCAGTTTCGGGAGCACCTCGAAGAGGTCGCCCTGGATGTAGTAGTCCGAGAAGTCGCGGATGTCCGCGTCGGCGTCGGTGTTGATCGCGATGATCGTGTCCGACTCGTCCATCCCGACCTTGTGCTGGATGGCGCCGGAGATGCCCGCCGCGATGTAGACGTCGGGCTCGACGACCTGCCCGGACTCGCCGATCTGGCGGTCCTCGCCGATGTACTGCTCGACGTGGCCCTCGAAGCTGTACGAGGAGGTGATCACGCCGCGCGAGAGGCCGAACGCGGCGTCGTCGAACGCCTCGACGAGGTCGAGTCCGAGTTCGATCCCCTCCGTGGGAGACGAGCCGATCCCGCGGCCCATCGCGACGACGACGTCGTGACCAGTCAGGTCGATCCCGCTGTCGAGGACGTCGTAGTCGGTCACCTCGACTTCGAGCCACTCGTCGGTCAGGTCCATGTCGTGTTCGACGACTTCGGCCTCACCCTCTTCCTCGGCCTCCGGGATCTCGAAACTGCCCGGGATGACCGACGCGCCCTGCGGGTGGAAGTCGCGGAACGGCTTGTCGATACAGAGGATAGTCGAGTACTCGAACCCGGAGAAGTCCGGCCGCTTCATGTGCAGGATGCGCTCGAACTCCTTGCTGTCGCCGGGGACCCCCGTCTTCGCGGGGTTGGAGATCATCGCGTTCTCGATGTACAGGCCCGAACAGTCCGAGGCGAGCCCGGAGTCGAGTTCGCCCTGCACGAGCGCCGAGAGGTCCCGCCCGTTGTTCGTCGCCGGGAACACGGTGTAGCGGGGCTCGTCGTACTCCTTCCAGTCGACGTCTTCGTTCCCGTCGGCGGCCAGTTGCCCGCCCGCGCGGGCCATGTCGACGAAGACTTCCGTGTAGGACTTGTGGTTGAACCGCTCCAGGCGCTCGTCCTCGTGGTAGAGGATCTGGTCGGCGCCGTAGCTGGCGACCTCGTCGGTCAGGTCGGCCACGTCGTCGCCGATGAGGACCGCGACGACTTTCTCCTCCTCGTCGTAGTCCTCGTTGTACTGGTCCATCAGCTCGCGGGCCTTGCCGAGCATCTCCCGCGAGACGTCGATGAGTTCGCCGTGCTGGGTCTCGCAGTAGACCCACATGTCACGGTACTCGCCGCCGTCGAGCCCCTCGACCCACTGCTTGTCGGCGGTCGGGTGGTCCAGGTCGGGGTGTTTCTCTTCGGGCGGGACATACTCGAGTTCCTCACCCTCGCCGTCGTCGCCGGAGCCCTGGATCGACTCGATGCGGTCTTCGATCTGGGACTTGGCCGTCTTGCGGTCCTGGCCCGCCTCCTCGCGTTCGAGCATGTCCTCCAGGACGTCGACGTCGTCGATGTCCCGGACCAGGTTCGCGATGTCGGCGACGGTCATGTCGTCGAGGTCAGCCGAACTCGCGTCGACCTCCTCGTCTTCGGCCTCGAGTTTCTCGATGCGGTCCTCGATGAGCGTCTTCACAGGGACGCGGTCCTCGCCGCCCTCCTCGAGTTCGAGCATCTCGCGCAGCTCGTCCGGGTCGTCGACGTCTTTGATCTTCGGCCCGAGCTCCGCAATCTCGAGTTCCGTCGGGTCTATGTCTACCATGGTCAGTCACCCGCCGCGTACGGCGTCAGTTCCTCGACGACCTGCTCCATGTCCGAATCGTCGTCGGGGTCTATCTCGGTCGCCTCGCGCTCCGAGGGCGCCTTCGGGATCGGGTCGACGCCCGCGACGATCGTCGGCGAGCCGTCGAGCCCGATGTAGTCGGGGTCGAGGTTCAGGTCGACGTGGTTCCACATCGTGAACCTGTCCCAGTCGGTCGGATCCAGGTCGCTCCCGTCGGCGATGTACTCGCCGAACTCGTCGGCGCGCTCGGCGGTCGTGTCGCGCAGGTCCTTGTGTTTCAGCCGGTGGGAGGCCTTGTAGTAGGTCGGCTCGAACTCGGGGTCGGTGACGATGAAGGCCGGCATGGGCGCCTCGACCGTCTCTATCTCGTCGGCCTCGGCCTCGACGAGGCGCTTGGCGCGCACGACACCCTCGTCCTCGTCGACGTCGAGCGAGATGACGTGCGTGATGAGCGGCATGTCCAGACACCAGTCCGTCTGCGGACCGGTGTGGCCGGTCTCACCGTCGGCGGTCTTGAAGCCCGCGAACACGAGGTCCGGCTGTTCGTCGAGCTGGTGGATGCCGGTCGCGGCCGTCATCGCGGTGGCCCAGGTGTCCGCGGCGCCCATCTCGCGGTCCGAGAGGAGATACAGGTCGTCCGCGTAGACGTCGTTCATCCCCTCCTGGAGGACCTCCATGTAACCGGGCGGGCCCATGCTCATCAGCGAGACCTGACCCCCGTTGCGGACTTTCGTCTGTAGCGCCGCCCGCAGGGCGTACTTGTCGTTCGGATTCATCACCGTCGGTGTCTTCCCGCGCTCCAGATGGCCGTCCTCGTCGAAAGAGACCTGGCCCTCCCTGAAGTCGGGGACACCTTTCGTTAACACGACACTGCGCATAGTTGGCACACTCCTAGTTGGACGGCGGGACGGCGAGAGCGTAAGCTTTTCGTCCGGGGAACGAACGGACGCGTGACGCGTCCCACGTGTGGAATAGATGTGTCCATCGATCGTCGTAAATCCCACCCGATAGATCGCTGGCGGGACCGCTCGAGCGGTCGGGCAAACGTGTCAGAAGTCAGGAAGAGAAGGGAACGACGGTGAGAGAAGCCGGCCGAGTGACTCAGATCCGGCCCGCGCGGCCGGGGTCGACGTCGATGGCGTCGACGGGGCAGACGTCGACACAGAGCATGCAGTCGATACACTGGTCCTCGTGGGCGGGGTCGGCTTTGATCTCGCTTTCGGGGTGGCCTGGTGTGTCGACCCACTCGAAGACGTCGACGGGACAGTCCTCGAGACAGGCGCCGTCGGCGAGACAGATGTCGAAGTCGACGGCGACGTGCGTGCCGTGGATACCGAGCGTCTCGGGTTCCTCGACCGGACCCCACACCTTGTGCCCGTCGTGTTCCTCCGCGATTTCTCTGTTTTCCTCGAACTCCGGATCGATGGCCATTGGTACGTTGACGCACCACCCCCTGCCACGTAAAGGTTGTCCCGAAGAAACCGCCTGAAAGCAGTGTGGTGGGATCGACGGACCGACCACCGCAACGGCCGACCGCAGAGAACAGACCGAGAGGCGACCGCAGAGAACAGACCGAGAGGCGACCGCAGAGAACAGACCGAGGGGCGACCGCAGAGAACGGCAGGGAGGTCAGTCGCCACCGGACGCGACGACCGTATTGGTCACCAGCGTCACGATAGCGCGCCTGAGTCGTTCGGTGACGGCCTGGTCGGAGATGCCGAGCTGGTCGGCCAGTTCGACGGTCGTGCAGTCACGTGGAATATCGTAGTAGCCCTCTTCGACCGCCATGACGATGGCCTCGCGCTGGCGTTCGGTCAGCCCGAACCACGGCCCCAGGTCCGGTTTGCTCGGATTGTACACCCTGAGGACCTCGAACCCGACGCCACAGTCCCGACACTGCTGTTGAAACCGGGACAGCGCATCGTGGGACGGGAACCGCAACTCGAACCGCCACGACCCGTCGGTCCCCGTCGCGTTCAGAATGTAGGCCCTGACCGACCGCACCGCCCTGAAGACGGCGTCGTTCTCGACCGACCAGTCGAACGTGTACAACACCCGGTCGTCGTACGTGTCTATCTTCGAGATCCCCTCGACCGCATCGTGGCTGGTGACAGTGCACTCGAACTCATCGAAGTCCGCGTCGTAGATCCAGAAAAACGGGACCGCTCGATCCGCAGTCGGCACCAGCGACTCCAGTTCCACCGTCTCCGATCCGGAGAGATTCATAATACGTCCCAACTCGAACTCCGTCGCGGGTATACTGATCTCGGCAATGACGCTCATACAGCCAACGTCACCCCGTACACGACCCCTCGTGAAAGCAAATCAGCATGACACATCATGCCCCTCCGGATACTCTCATTTTTCATTGATCGTTTTTCTCGCTTGAAAAGTCTGTGGCCGCCGTATCACGAACGGATCTGGGAGACTGCGTCCGGATTGCCCCGCGAACGCCGGACTAACACAGACGTCAGTGTCTCGGGTCGGGCGCTCTCGAGACCTGCGCCCTGGCTCATCGCTCGGTCGGACAGCGAAAATCAGGATTGCGAATCGACGACTCGATCGGCGAGACGGGATCGTGTGAGCAAACGAACTCGTACTCGGTTACCCCGCCGGCGGACCGACGGACTCACGGGTGTGCGTAGTAGGCGACGACTCGGTCGCCGCCCGACCCATCGTCGACCGCGTCGATCCGCGCGAAGCCGACCCGTTCGAACTGAACCAGGTCGTCGGGGTCGTACTCGGCGATCCCGGGCTCGGCGTAGCCGGTCACGTCGCCGTCCATCGTACGCAGGGTCGTCGAGAGCGAGGCTTCGACGGGCACCCAGTGGACGACGTCGACCTGGCCATCGCGGACGACGTCGAGGTCGTCGTCCGTGGCGACCAGCGCGTCGTCCTCGAAGCGCACACAGCCAAAGCCCTTGAGCCAGACCCGCTCGCCCGCGTCCGGCAGGTCCGCCGACTCGAGATAGACGGCGTCCGCGACCGGGAGCGTCCGGGTGCCGCGGTCCTCGTGGTTGGGATGGACCGGCGGAGTCCCCGCATCGGGACCGCCCTCGACCGGCAACTCGACGGCGCCCGGAGCGTCCGGGCCCGCGTCGCGCACGAGGAACGCGCGGTCGGTCGCCTCGTCGACCAGGTCGCGGTTGTTCGCGTAGATCGAGGACATCGCGAGGTCGACGTTCGACGAGGAGGTGCCCAGTTCGACCATCGCGCCGACGATGGCCTCGCCGCGGATACCGCGCCGGCGCAGGCTCGCGATGGTCGGCGCGCGCGGGTCGTCCCAGCCCGTGAGTTCGCCCGCCTCGACTTTCTCGAGGATGGTCGAGGTGCTCATCGGCACGTCGTAGGCGTCGATCTGGACGTGCCCCCAGTGGACCACCTCGGGGTACTCCCAGCCGAAGTAGTCGTAGACGAACGCCTGCCGCTTCGCGGAGTCCTGCAGGTCGATCCCGCGGATGATGTGGGTGATCCCCAGCAAGTGGTCGTCGATCCCCGACTGGAAGTCGAGCATCGGCCAGCACCGATACTCGCTGGCTTCCTCGCGCGGGTGCGGCGTATCGACCATCCGGAAGGCGACGAAATCGCGCAGTGCGGGGTTCTTGTGCTCGATGTCGGTCTTGACCCTGAGGACCATCTCGCCCGCGGAGTAGTCGCCGTCGACCATCGCCGCGAACTCCTCGCGAACGGTCTCGACGTCCTTGTCCCGGTGCGGGCAGGCCTCGCCCGAATTCTTCAGTTCCGAAAAGTCCTCGCCGGGACACGAGCAGGTGTAGGCGCCGCCCAGGTTGATCAGTTCCCGCGCGTGGTCGTAGTAGATCTCCACGCGGTCACTGGCTTTCACGACCTCGTCGGGTTCGAACCCCAGATAGTCGATCGCCTCCAGGATCTCGTCGTAGGCGTCCAGGTCGGGTCGCTTGGTCTCCGGGTCGGTGTCGTCGAACCGACACAGCATCCAGCCGTCGTAGATGTCCTTGTAGGTCCCGATGACCGCGGGCATCCGCGCGCTCCCGAGGTGCCAGGGGCCGTTGGGGTTCGGCGCGAGGCGCATCCGGATCTCGTCGTAGTCGTCGGCGTTCGGCAGGTCGGGGAGGACCTGGTCGTCCTCCTCCTCGTCCGCCTCCAGCTCCTCGACTCTCTCGGGGGCGAGTTCCGAGAGGCGCTCGCGCTTTTCGGCGGCACTCATCCCGTTGACCCGCTGGACTACCGGCGCGATGACGCCGGCGATCTCGTCGCCGTACTCGCGGAAATCGGGGTTCTCGCCCATCAGCGGCCCCATGATCGCCCCCACCTGTGCGTCGCTGTCGTGTTTCAGGGCGTTGAACAGGGCGTTGACCTCCGCGGCCTCCTCGGCCCGTGCGCGTACGTCGTCGTCCATTGGCGGAGGATTCGCTTCCGGGGGTGAAAACGCCGTTGGGTTCCGGCGAGTGCGGGCGCGGCCCGCACCGCTCTGAACCCGCTCAGTACTCGCGTTCGATGAGGTAGTCGGCGATCTCTTCCAGGCGGGCGCAGGGCTCGTTGTCCGGGAGGACTTCGAGGTTCTCCTTCCCGCTGGCGATCAGGTCGCGAGCGGTCTCGCGAGCGTAGTCGATACTGCCGACCTCGCGCAACCGCTCGACGGCGGCGTCGATCTCCGCTTCGTCGACCGCTTCGACGGAGTCGGTCTCGACGAGGTCGTCGACGTCGACGCCCTGCTGGCGGGCATGCAGGGTCACGAGCGTCTGCTTGCCCTCGACGAGGTCGCTCCCTCGCTGTTTCCCGAGTTGCTCGCTCGGCGTCGTCAGGTCGAGCAGGTCGTCCTGGATCTGGAAGGCCCGGCCGATGTCGAGGCCGTAGCCGTAGAGCGCGTCGACGGCGTCGTCGGCGCCGACGAGGATCGCCGGGATCGCCGCCGACGCGGCGTACAGGACCGCGGTCTTGAGTTCGACCATCTCGAGGTACTCGTCGGTGGCGACGGCGTCGCGGGACTCGAAGTCGATATCGAGCGACTGGCCCTCGCAGATCTTCGTACACGTCGTCGCCAGTTCCGAGAGCGAACGCACCGACCGCTCGGGTTCGGCGCCGGTCTGGACCATCTGCTCGAAGGCTTTCGAGTAGAGCGTGTCGCCGGCGAGGATCGCCGTCGAGATGCCGTACTCCTGGTGGACGGCCGGGACGCCCCGGCGGAGGTCGTCGTCGTCCATGATGTCGTCGTGGATGAGCGTGAACGACTGGATCGTCTCGACGCTCACCGCGGCTTTCATGACGTCGATGTCGTCGCCGTCCGTCGGGAACGAGCGGTAGTCGATCGACGCGGGGTCGGCCTCGATGTCCGCGATCGCCTCCGCGACCAGCAAGAGGACCGTCGGCCGCAGGCGCTTCCCGCCGGCGTCGAGCAGGTAGCGCGAGGCCTCGTACAGACGCTCGGGCCTGACGACCGGGAGCTCCTCGGGGATGGCGTCGTTGACCCGCTCGCGGCGCTGGGTGATGGCGCGCTCGACCGCCGCCTGGGACGATTGTGTCATGCTACTCGACCAGCTGGATCAGGTTGCCGTTGCGGGTGACGTGCAGGTCCCGCCCCATCGTGTAGCCCTGCCCCTCCGCGAGGTTGACGTACGAGGAGAAGCCGGACATGTCCTGGTGGGCGGGGATGACGTTCCGGGGCTGGAGCGCGTCGAGCATCTCGTAGTGGCCCTCGCGGTTGAGGTGGCCCGAGACGTGGATGTCGTCGTAGATGCGCGCGCCCTGCATACCCAGGAGCTTCTCGCTCTGGTAGCGCTGGCCCTCGTTCGTCGGCTCCGGGATGACCCGCGCCGAGAAGATGACCTTGTCGCCGTCGTCCAGTTCGTACGGCGTCTCGCCGCGACCCATCCGCGTGAGCATCGCGCGCGGTTCGCCCTGGTGGCCCGTCACGATGGGCAGGAAGTTCTCCTTGCCCTCGTTCATGACCCGCTTGAACGTCCGGTCGACGGACTTGCGGTGGCCGTACATCCCCAGATCCTCCGGGAAATCCACGAAGTCCAGACGCTCTGCCGTCCCGGAGTACTTCTCCATCGACCGGCCGAGCAGGACGGGCTGGCGGCCGATGTCGTCGGCGAACTCGACGAGCGAGGAGACCCGCGCGATGTGGGAACTGAAGGTCGTCGCGACGATGCCGCCGTCGTAGTCTTCTAAACTGTGCATGACGTCCTTGAGGTGGCGGCGCGCGACGGACTCGCTGGGCGTGCGGCCTTTCTTGCCCGCGTTGGTACAGTCCTCGATGTAACAGAGGACGCCCTCGCCCTCGCGACCGATCTCGCGGAAGCGCTTCATGTCGATCGGGTCGCCGATCACGGGGGTGTGGTCCATGCGCTTGTCCAGCCCGTAGACGATGGCGCCCTCGGGCGTGTGAAGCACCGGGTTGATCGCGTCGATGATGGAGTGGGTGACGTTGACGAACTCGAGTTCGTTCCGGTCGCCGATGGACATCGTCTCCCCGGCTTCCATCTTCACGAGGTCGTTCTGGACGCCGAACTTCTCCTCGCTCTGGATCTGCTGTTTGACCAGTTCGATCGTGAACGGCGTCGCGACGACGGGCGCGTCGTAGCGGTGGGCGAGTTTGGAGATGGCGCCGATGTGGTCGAGGTGACCGTGGGTCGGCACGATGGCTTTCACGTCACCTTCGAGGTCGCTCATCACCCGGTCGTCGGGGATGGCGCCCATGTCGATCAGGTCGAGGCTGTGCATCCGCTCGGTTTCGACGTTGTCGTGGATCAGGACCTTCGAGAGATTGAGGCCCATGTCGAAGACGACGACGTCGTCACCGGCGCGTACGGCTGTCATCTGGCGGCCGACTTCCTCGTAGCCGCCGATAGTTGCGATTTCGATTTCCATGGTTGTGTCCTCCGAGGAAGGCTCGCCCGCGTGTGGCGGATCGGCGACCGGCCTGCAGTGAACGCTCGGGCGTCCCGTAGGCTCCCGTCGGGCCGGGCGACTGGCGAGGAGGCCGACCGGGAATCCCGTAGCCCCCGCACCGCCGGCGTCGACGGAGCCGTCAGTCCGCATCGAGGTCCGATAGATGCCGGCCGCCCCGTCCGCGACCTGGGCGGCCGTGTGCTCGGTTACGCCCACCTACGAGCGCGGGTTGTAAAAAGCGTGTGGGTCGGCCCGCGGAGACTGGTCGTCGGGTCCAGACGAACTCGTCGTCCGTCCCGAACGTACTCGTCGTCGGGCCCGCGAGTTACTGGTCGTCGCGCTGCTCGTCGTCCCGGGTCCGCTCGTGGCCCTCCCCGGTCGTCCACTCGTCTTCGGACTCGCCGCCCGCGCCGTCCGAGTCGGCCGACTCGTCCCCCGACGGTGCGAGCGGGTCGTCCTCCGACGACCCATCGTCCCCGCCCAGCGGGTCGTCGCCGCCGGATCCGCCGTCGGCCTCGTCCCCGCCGAACAGGTCTTCGGCGCTCCTCGCACCGGTCTCTCCCGAGTCAGCCGAGGTGTCTGCGTCGCCGCCCGGCGCGGAACCGTCCTCGTCGCTCGACTCCCGAGCCGGCCCTTCGCCACCGCTGAAGCCGAGTTCTTCCGCGATCTCGCTCTCGCTGGCCACGTCTTCCGGCGACTGTCGCGGCTCGCCCGTCGGCTCCGACTCGTCTACCGGCTCCGGTTCGTCCGCCGGTTCCGGTTCGCCCGCTGTCCCCTGATCCGGTCGGTCGGGCCCGTCGTCGGCGACGGGACCTCCCTCTGGGTCCGCGGCGTCCGCCCGCGGGGACCGGTCCGGTTCGGCCGGCGGTTCCACGCCCGCGTCGTCCGGTTCCATCCCGGGTGCGGGCTCCGGATCACCCTCTCCGGTCGCCGATTCAGCGGGGTCCGTCGGCGCCCGGGGCTCCGCTGGTTCCGTTCCCGTTCGCGGCGATGGGGTCGCTCCCTCCGCCGGCGTGTCCGTCGCCGGTTCCGCCGGTGGGTCCGCGCGCCGGTCGGTCGGCCCCGCGGCTGCCGTTTCCGGACGCTGTGGCTCCCTGGCCGTCGGCTCCGGCGGTTCGTGCGTCGGCGCCTGTTCGGTCGCTCCGTCCACTCCCGGCATCCCCTCCTCGTCCGGACTGGACTCGGAGGGGTGCGCGTTTCCCTCGCCCACCCCGGTTTCGGAGGCCCGCGACCCGTCGGCAACCAGTTTGTAGGCGAGACCCAGTTGTCCGGACCCGAAGACGAGGACTCCGAGGAAGGCGACGAACCCGCCCAGCCCCGCGAGGACCTTCGCCTGGGTGTCGGCGAACCCACCGTCGTACTGGGCGTCGACCAGCGCTCCCCCTGCGGCGACCAGGGCAGCGCTGAACACAAGCAGTATCAGCCAGTAGCCAAAGAGGTAGAAGCCGTACTTGAACCCCTCTTTTCGGGAGACTGCTGTCATACCGCGTTCATCAACCGAGATAGGGAAATAGGTTACGACGCCACCAGCCGGGACCAGGCGCTACTCGTCGGCCCCACCGACCGCCGTTCCCGGCGACTCGCCGGCCAGGAACGCGTCGAGTCCGTCGAGGCCGAACACGTGGGCCGTCACGGGCAGGTCCAGCAGCGCGCGGACCTTCGCGGCCATCCCGCCGGTCACGTCGGTCGACTCGCTGGCGCCGACCGCCGCCGCCACGTCCGCGAACGCCTCGATCCGCGCGACCACGTCACCGTCCTCGTCGAGCACGCCGGAGACCGTCGAGCAGAGCCCGACCCGCTCGACCGGCAGGTCGCGAGCCAGCGCCGCGACGAGGGCGTCGCCGCTCGCGACGGTCACGCCCCGCCCCTCGGTGACGACCACGTCACCGTGGAGGACAGGCGTGAACCCCTCCGCGAGCATCGCCGCGACCCCGTCGGTCGGCAGCGTCAGGTCGCCCTCGCCGGATTTGCGGGCGAACGAGAGCGGCCGGACCGGCAGCGCAGCGACGCCGTAGGCGTCCAGTCGCTCGACGACCGCCGCGTTGAGCCGTCCCATCGCGTCGTGGACGGCGACCGCGTCGCTCGCGTCGCGAGTCCCCGCCGTCGCGCTCACGCCGCGGTCGGCGGCCGCGGGGTGGCCGAAACTCCCCCCGCCGTGGACGACGACGATGTCGCCGTCGTAGTCGCCGACGGCGGCCGCGGCCGCCTCGAGTGCGGCCTCGTCGATCGCCTCGCGCCCGTCCTTGTCGGTGACCACGCTCCCGCCGAGTTTGAGGACGATCATTCCAGTCTGACACCCTCGGTGTCGAGTTCGGCGCGGAAGGTCTCCTCACAGCCGGGAAGGTACTGGAGCGCGGTCCTGGTCTCCTCGGTCTCGTCGAGGGCGACGATACAGCCGCCCCCGCCCGCGCCGGTGAGTTTCGCGCCGAGCGCGCCGGCGTCGCGGGCCGCCCAGACCATCGAATCGAGCGACCGCGAGGAGACACCCAGCGCCGAGAGCAGGCCGTGGTTGAAGTTCATCAGCCGACCCAGTTCGGCCAGGTCGCCGTCGAGCAACACCTCCTCGCCGCGGCGAGCGAGGTCACCGACCACGGCCACGGTATCGGCGGCGAAGTCGTACTCGTCTCTGAGCGCGCGCACCTGCCCGACCAGTGCGCCGGTGTCGCCGGCCCCGCCGTCGAAGCCGATGACGAAAGGGAGTTCGGGCGCCTCGAGCGATCGGCGGTCATCGTCCTCGACGCGCACCGCGCCGCCGGTCGCCGAACAGAAGGTGTCGGTCCGCGAGGCGTTCCCGTCCTGAACCTCGTGTTCGACGCGGTAGGCCCGGTCGGCGACCTCCGCGGGCGTGAGTTCGACCCCCAGTTCGCGGGTCGCCGCGTAGATGGCCGCGACGGTGACGGCGGCCGACGAACTCAAACCGGCGCCGAGGGGAATCTCGCTCTCGATGGTGACGTCGAACCCCGCGTCGGGCGCGCCGGCGGCGTCGCGTGCCTGTGCGACCGCGGCGTCGACGTACCCGGTCGCCGCCTCGACGAGCGACTCGGAGACGTCGACGTCAAGGTCGTCGCTCGCCGTGCGGCCGTACTCGACGGTGAACCCGTCGAGTGTGAGGTCCTCGGAGTCGACGCGCAGGTGATCGTCGTCGCGTGCCTCCACCGTCACGGTCGCCCGGCGGTCGATGGCAGCGGCCACTGCCGGTTCGCCGTAGACGACCGCGTGTTCCCCGAAGAGATACAGTTTGCCCGGGGCGCTCGCGGTTACCATGGGCCCCCGTCGTACCCGCGGGGAGTTAGGGGTTTCCGAACGCATCCGAACCGGGACCGCGACGACCCGGCCACCGCGGACCCGAAGCGATCGCCGTCAGAAGTCCACGTCCGTCTCGTAGCGGACGTAGTTGCCGACCCAGCCGCCGGCGGCGCTGAGGCCGACGACGGAGACGACCACGAACAGCGCGACGACGGCGAAAAAGAAGCCGAACAGCGCCGGCACGGCGACTTCGCCGGTCCCGACCAACACCGTCGTGACGAACGAGAACACGAGCGTGAACACGACCGCTACGGGGATCACCGCGATCAGTCCCGAGATCGCCCCCACGCGCACGCCCTCGGTGCGACTCCCGCCCTGGAGATAGCCCGCGACGCCGCCGCCGACCAGCGGTGCGAACGGGAGCACACCGCTCAGTACCGTCGAGACCAGCGCGCCGATCACCGCGTTGAGAACCGTGTCGCCGTCGCCCATGCCCCCCGCTACTCGCGGCGCTCACATACCAGTTGTCCCGGACTCGAACGACAGACGGGGCCACGTGCCGTCACAGCGGGGTCGAGACCCGGTGCCGTCACAGCGGGGTCGAGATCCGGTGCCATCACAGCGAGGTCGAGATCCGGTGCCACCCGGTCGACCCGCCGGGGTGCGGGCCCGTCCGCTCGCTGGTCTGGGTGTTCCCCTCGCCGTCGGTCGCGCGGACGACGACGTCGATCGGTCCTCCATCCGGGCGCTCTACCACGTGACGCCACCGCCGCCAGGCGTGGGGAGAGGGGGCGTCTTCGAGGGTCGCGTCGGCCCACGTCTCGCCGTCGTCGACGCTTACCCCGACGCGTTCGACGTCCCGGCGGCCCGCGTAGGCGACCCCGCCGACCCCGATCCGGTCGCCGCGGCGCTGGACCGCCCGGACGTACGAGAGCGTGTTCACGACCGCCTCCTCGACCCAGCCACGTTTCTCCCAGTAGGCGGCGTGGTCGCTCGCCTTCACCCGGACCGACCTGACCCACTTGGTCGATTTCATGCCGTACCGGCCGGGGACGAGCAGTCGCGCGGGGAAGCCGTGCTGTCGGGGGAGCGTCCCGCCGTCCATCCCGACCGCGATCACGATATCGTCGCGCTCGCGAACGACCGACCACGGCAGCGCCTCGGTGTAGCCGTCCTCGGCGCGCGTCACGATATCGACGGCCTCGGGGCCGACACCCGCCTCCTCGAGGAGCGCGCGGACCGGGACCGCCCGCCAGTCGACCGTACTGATCAGCCCGCCGCCGACCGAGTTCGAGATGCAGGCCGTCGTCACCGCCATGTCACGCGCCTCGGGATGGGTCACGAGGTCGTCGAGAGTGTACTCACCGGCATCGTCGACGAGGCCTTCGACCGACAGCGACCACGCGTCCGCGTTGACCTGCGGCGTCGAGATGGCCTTGTCGACGACGTAGTGGTCGCTCGCGCTCCCGACGCGAGCGGGCATCCCCTCGAATCCGAACCCGAATTCGGCCTCGGTCTCGGCCGAAGAGACGACCGTGTTGCGGACTTTCCGTCTGCTCGCGAGGTCGCCGGTGTCGGCCGACGGCGTCGGCGCGGGCGTCGTCGTCCCGACGGCCGTCTTCTCGTCGAGCGGGTCCAGGTCCTCGCCGGGCTGTGGCCCCGACCCGAAACCGGGTCCGCCGATCCCGCGCGCGACGACGCCGCCCACCGCCAGCGCGCCGACTGCGCTCCCGACGCCCCGCAGCGCGCCGCGGCGGCCGACCGGGGCCATCCCGTCCGTCCGCCGCCACCACAGCGCCAGCGGCGGCAGCGGCGCCAGCAGCGTCGCGACCAGCCACCGGAGCGACAGCCCGCCCGCGGCCTCGAAGAAGCCGATCGCCGTCGCCGCAACGACCGCGACCGCGACCGTGCCAGTGACCCGCGCCCGCCAGCGACGCACCGGATCGACGTACCACACCACCGCCCCGGCGACCGCCGCGACCCCGGTCGTCGCGAGCGCCACACCGAGGACCAGCATTGGCTGGGCGTCCTTCCCGAACGTCTCGATAGCCCACGTCGCGACCGACCCCGGAACCGAATCGATGACCCACTGCGCGGCGACGACGAGCGGGTCGCTCCCGACCAGCGGCCGCATCGCGACCAGCGCGAGCACCCACGCGAGCGCCCCCGCAGCCCAGGTCACCGGGGGCAGCCTGTACGAGTCCATAGCCGCTCTCGGGGCTACAGCGGGTTACGTCCTGCGGCCGTCGCGGTCGCTGTCGCTCCGGGTATCGGACGAGAATCGAAACGAAAATCTCCGGCGTCAGATCTCGCTCTCGAAGTCGTCGAGCGAGTAGGCGGGTTCGGCGCCGCGGCGGTCGAGCGTCTCGTTGGCGAGCAGCCAGTACACCACGGAGAGAGCCTTGCGGCCCTTGTTGTTCGTGGGGACGACCAGGTCGACGTTCGAGGTCTGGTTGTTAGAGTCACACATCGCGATCACGGGGATCCCGACGGTGATGGCCTCCTTGACGGCCTGGGCGTCGCCGATGGGGTCGGTCACGACCACGACGTCGGGTTCGATGTAGCCGTCGTAGTCGGGGTTGGTCAGCGTGCCAGGGATGAAGCGGCCGGTGCGGGCGCGGGCGCCCACGGCGTCGGCGAACTTCTCGGCCGGGAACCGACCGTACTGGCGCGAGGAAGCCACGAGAATCTGCTCGGGTTCGTAGTTCGCGAGGAAGTCCGCCGCGGTCCGGATCCGGCCGTCGGTCATGCTCACGTCGAGCACGTACAGCCCGTCGGTCCGGACGCGGTGGATGAACCGGTCCATGTCTTTCGTCTTCTGCTGGGTCCCGATGTGGACGCCCGCGCCGAGGTAGTCCTCGACGGGGATGAGGAGGTCGGCCTCCTCGTCCGGCATGACGTCCTCGTCGAGCGCCGGACTCGCGGCCTCCTCGGCCGCCTCGTCCTCGTCGGCCGCCGCCTCGGCGGCCTCGTCGTCGGCCCCAGCGGCCTGTTCCTCAGTCGTAGCCTCCGCGTCCGCGTCCTCGTCGACCGCTTCGGGGTCGACGTCTGACTCGGCCGCGTCGAGGCCTTCGTTTTCGTTTCCGCTCATACTGCGTTGTCCTCGATCCTGAGTAGTTCGTTCAGCTTCGCGGTTCGCTCGCCGCCGACCGCGCCCGTCTTGATGAACGGCGCGTCGGTCGCGACGGCGAGGTGTGCGATGGTCGCGTCCTCGGTCTCACCGCTGCGGTGGGAGACCACGTGTCCGTAGCTGTTCTCGACGGCCAGTTCGATCGCGTCGAACGCGTCCGTCAGCGTCCCGATCTGGTTGGGCTTGACGAGGATGCTGTTCGCGGCACCGCGCTGGATGCCCTCGCCCAACCGCTTGGTGTTGGTGACGAACAGGTCGTCACCGCAGACCAGCGTCCGGTCGCCGACCGCGTCGGTCAGGTCGGCGAACCCGTCGTAGTCGTCCTCGTCGAGCGGGTCCTCGACGTACTTGAGGTCGTACTCGCGCACGAGCTCGGCGATGTACTCGACCTGCTCCTCGGTGGAGCGCACCTGGTCCGAGTAGACGTAGCCGCCCTCGCTCTCGTCGTACATCTCCGCGGCGGCCACGTCCAGGCCGAAGCGGATCTCGAAGCCGACATCGTCAGCGACGGTCTTGGTCGCTTCGTCGACGATCTCGAAGGCCTCGGCGTCGTCGATGGACGGCGCCCAGGCGCCCTCGTCGCCCTTGCCCGACGGGATGCCCCGCTCCATGAGGATGTCGTGGACCGCCTGGTGGACGGCGGCGTTGGCGAAGACGGCCTCCGAGACGGAGGGCGCGCCGACGGGCGCCGACAGGAACTCCTGGATGTCCGTCGCGTCGGCGGCGTGTTCGCCGCCGCCGATGACGTTGCCCAGCGGGACGGGGAAGGTGTTGCCCCGGAAGGTCCCGCCGAGGTGCTGGTACAGGGGTGCGCCGAGCACGTCCGCGCCGGCCTTCGCGGCGGCCATCGAGATGGCGACCGCGCTGTTGGCGCCGATCGAGGAGAAGTCCTCGGTCCCGTCGGCCGCGCGGAGCGCGCGGTCGACGTCGCGCTGGTTGCCGGCGTGGACCTCGCCGACGAGTCGCGGGACGGCGTCCTCGCGGGCCGCGGCGATGGCCTCTGCGGCCGGTCGCTCGACGGCCTCGTACTCGCCGGTGGAAGCGCCGCTCGGGGCGGCCGCGCGGCCGAACCCGCCGCTCTCGGTGAGCACGTCGGCCTCGACGGTCGCGTTCCCGCGGGAGTCGAGCACTCGTCGGAGTCGGACGTCCGTGATGAGCGTCATCGCTCACCCCTCCTGACTGTGAAGGGCAGGACGCCCGCGTCGTACTCCTCGGCCGCGATGAGGATGGGCTGACTCTGGTCGGTGTCGACCAGCACCGGGGCGCCGTAGGCGACCTGCAGCGCTCGCGCGCCGATGATGCGGGCCTTCTCGTAGCGGTTGTACGACTGACTCATTGGTAGGGTGCGACGATGTCGACCAGGTCCTTGTGCGAGACGAGCATCCGGCGACAGCAGTGTCGCTCGACGCCGAGCTCGTCGAGGACCATCTCGGGGTCCTCGTCGCCCTCGCGGGTGCGCGCCTTGAACTCTTCCCAGTGCTCGCCGACGACGTTACCGCACGTGAAACACCGGACCGGGACCATCATACGTGATCACCTGTAGGACTTCTGGTAGCGAGCCCGAGCGCCGGGACCGCCCCACTTCTTGGCCTCGCTCTGGCGCACGTCGTTGACCAGCAGCGACCGGTCGAACTCCATGTACGCGTCGCGGAGTTCGGCGTCGTTGGTGTGCTGGACGAGGCCGCGAGCGATGGCGGTGCGGGCCGCGTCGGCCTGCCCCATCACGCCGCCGCCCTCGACGTCGACGTCCACGTCCACGTCCTCGCGGAGGTCGGCGTCGGCCAGGCGGAACGGCTCCAGCATCTTCAGCTGGGCCAGCTCCGGCTCGGTCAGCTCGACGGGCTGTGCGTTGATCCGGACACGGCCCTCGCCCTCGCTGATCGTCGCGCGGGCGACGGCCGTCTTCTTCTTGCCAGAGGTGTTCGTTACCATGTTTTGGTGGCTCCCAGCGCCTCGCTGATCTCGCCCAGCGAGACGAACTTGATGGTCGAAAGCCGGTCGAGGCTGGTTCCGTCGAGGACCTCCGCGTCCTTGTCGTGGGGGTTGCCCATGTAGACGCGGACGTTCTCGAAGGCCTCGCGACCGCGGTCGGTCTTGTACGGGATCATCCCGCGGATCGACCGCTTGAGGATGCCGTCCGGGCGCTTCGGGTAGGCCGGCCCGCGGTCGGAACCGAGGCTACGGCGCTTTTCGAAGGTGCCGACGACGTCGTCACGGTTGCCCGTGATGACGGCGCGTTCGGCGTTGATGACCGCGATGCGTTCGCCGTCGAGGGCGCGTTCGGCGACCTGCGAGGCGACGCGGCCGAGGATGCAGTCGCGGGCGTCGACGACGACGTCCGCGTCGAACTCGGCGACGCTCATCGGATCACCCGCACGTTCGATCCTTCGGGGTTGTTTTCGAGTACCTGTTCTAGCTGTGCCGTCTCGCCGACCTGGTCGATCTTCGTGCGGGCGGTGCCCGAGAAGTCGACCGCGGCGACGGTGACGTCCTTCTGGAGGACGCCGCTGCCGAGCACCTTGCCCGGCACGACGACCGTCTCGTCCTCCTGGGCGTACCGTTCGATGGTGCCCAGGTTGACTTCGGCGTGCGTGCGCCGGGGCTTCTCCAGGCGCTCGGCCACGTCGCTCCAGACGTCACTGCCCGAGTTCCGGGCAGTCGCCTTGCAGTCGGCAATGAGAGTACTGAGTCTCGGATTGGTCTTGCTCATACGTTTCTCCCAGAAAAGTGCAGGGAGCAGGATTTGAACCTGCGGACCCCTACGGGACAGCGCCCTGAACGCTGCGCCGTTGGCCTGACTTGGCTATCCCTGCTCGCGATTCTGTGTTTTCGGTGCCCCCTCAAACCGCTTTCGATCCCGGCGCTCGCGGCGACGGACCCACCGCTGTGGCTCCGGTCGCGGGTGCAAGCGCCGGCGTCGGTGTCAGAGTCGGTGTGAGGGGTAGCTATCATCTTACAGTTGAACCGATTCGCGCAGTTCGTCCGCGCGGTCGTGTAGCGAGTCGACCGCCCGGAGGACGAGTTCCTCGACCGACAGCGACCCGTCGGTCTCGACGTGGAAGACGAAGGCGTTCTGGACGTCCTCGATTTCCAGTTCCTTGCCGGGGTACCGCGTCGAGAGGTCGTGGTCGAACTCCTCGGTCGCGACGAGTTCGCCGTCCTCCTCGATGACCCCGCGCAGGATCTGCGGTTCGTCGTCCTCGAACTCGCCCTTGTCGCCGACGACGTTGATGCGCTGGAGGTGTCGGTAGCCGACCGCGACGCCGCCCTGGTGTTTGGCGTGTTCGCGGCCGCGGTCCAGCACGGCGTCGGCCTCGACTTCGAGGCGCTGGCCGGCTTTCAGGTCGATGATCGGGATGTTCCCGTCGGCCGGTTCGACCAGCGGGTCGGAGCTGACGATGTCGCCCGAGTAGGCGGTGACCGTCTCGGTCGTCTCCTCCCGGCTCGGCCCTTCGACGTCGAGCGCGAGCGTGACGGTCTCGCCGATCTCGAACTCGTCGGCCGGCGTCGTCAGCGGGACGAGCCCCAGCCGGAGGCCGATCTGCTCGTCGAACATCACGCTGGAGTTCTCGACGACGCGGATCTCCTCGACCGAGAACGTCGGCACGTCGGCGATCATCGCGCGGCGGATCCCGTTGGCAAAGGCGGGGGTGATCCCGCGGACCAGGAACCGCGCCTCGCGGTCGGTGCGTTCGACGAACTCGACGTCGTACTCGCCTGTCATGTGTTAGAATCCGGCGTTTTTCGGACCGCGGGTACCGTCGTGTGGGATCGGGGTGACGTCCTCGATCCGGCCGATCTCGAGTCCGGCGCGAGCGAGCGCGCGGATCGTCGCCTGCGCGCCCGGCCCGGGGTTGGTCTGCTGGTTACCGCCGGGACCGCGCACGCGGACGTGAACGCCCTCGACGCCCTGTGCCTTCGCCTCCTCGGCGACGACTTCGGCCATCTGCATGGCCGCGTACGGCGAGGCCTCGTCGCGGTTCTGCTTGACGACGGTCCCACCGGACGACTTGGCGAGCGTCTCCGCGCCCGTCTCGTCGGTGATCGTGATGATCGTGTTGTTGAACGATGCGTGCACGTGGGCGACGCCCCACTTGTCGTCCTGTGTCTCGCTCATCTATTGGTCCTCCGCGCGTTCGGGGTGGAGTTCATCCGTCAGCGGGCTCGTCGAGTCGAAGGACACGGTCGACTCCTCGTCGACGGTTACCTTCGTCCCCGGTCGCGTCACGCGTCGACCGTCGACGGTGACGTGGCCGTGGGAGACGAACTGGCGAGCCTGGCTGGTCGTGTTCGCGAGGCCCTTGCGGTAGACGACCGTCTGGAGTCGGCGCTCGAGGATGTCGGTCTCGTCGAGCGACAGGATGTCGTCGAGCGAGTCCGACTCGTCGAGGATGCCGAGCTTCTTGAGTCGCGCGAGGAACTCGCGGGTCTCCACGTCGTCGGCTTCCGTTCGGCCCAGCAGCTTCCGGGCCTCGCGGCGGTAGGCGCGCAGTTCGGACTGGGCGCGCCAGAGTTCCTCCTTGTTCTTGAGGCCGTACTGGCCGGTGAGGCCGGACTCCTCGCTGATGCGTTCGCCCTGGTAGGGATGATTCGGCGTCTCGTAGAACTTGGTGTTACGTCCGAGCGCCATTACTCGTCATCCTCCTCGGCGGCCTCCTCGGCCTGTTCTTCCTTGATCGCTTCGACGTTGACGCCGATGGTCCCCTCGCTGCGCCCCGTGGACTTGGTCCGCTGTCCGCGGACCTTCTGGCCGCGCTTGTGACGAACGCCCTTGTAGGCGTTAATCATCTTCATGCGGTTGATGTCCTGGCGGCGCGTCAGGTCGAGGTCGTTGCCCGTCTCGTGAGTGGTCTCGCCCGCGAAGAAGTCGTTGCGGTGGTTCGCGAGCCACTCGGGCGCTTCCTCGGCGAAACCCTCCACGAGGGCGACGACCTCGTCGATCGTCTCCTCGTCGAGTTTGCCGAAGATCTCCCGGCGGTCGACGCCGGCCTCCTCGGCGATAATGCGGGCCGCGCGGTGGCCGATGCCGTTCATGTCCGTGAGCGACCGCTCGACTGACTTCGTGCCGTCGAGGTCGGTCTGGCCGATGCGGACGAAGTACTGGATGTCTTCGTCGTCCGCCTCGTCCGGGTCTTGGTCTTCTGCACTCATGTGTCTGTGTTCGAGTGTGAGCGTCGTGGCGGGGATTCGAACCCCGGAGGCTGTACGCCACAGAGTTAGCAACCCTGCGCCTTGGGCCAGGCTTGGCTACCACGACACGCACCTGCTGCGTGCTGGTCTGATACTACCGCCCTCGCGCGACACCGCGTCGGCGGGACTCGGGACCCGAGTGCCCCTGCACGAGCGTACCAGAATTACCTCCCGGCCCGTATTTAAACATCACGAAGTGGCCGCCCCCGTCAGAAGGGTTGACACGGTGGCCGCGGGACAGCTGTTCGACACCGCAGATCAGTTCGAGAGGGGCTCTCGCAGCGCATCGACGGCAGCCTCGACACGTTCTGGACGGAGTCGTCCCTGCCAGTAATCGATATCTCCGTGGTCGATGGACTGGACGCTCCACGGTGCGATCCGACTCTCGCGGGGTGTTCCACCGCGGACCCAATCTTCGGATTCGACAGCTACGAGACCGTCGTGCCACGATTTCGTCGTGAGCGTGAGCACGATGTACTGGTCAGCGTGGAAGGGCTCACCCTCGTGGTTCGTGACGACGAGCCACGGTCGCGCAGCGTCCTCGCCTTTGAACGGATCGAGGCCGACCACGACGTCGCCCCGCTCGTAGACAGGACGGTCGGCGTCGCTCACTCGTCGGACCCGTCTAAACTGGGATGGGGTTCGTCGGGCGCGTGTTCCCGCCACTCGTCTCTGTCCTCCGTCCCGAGTTGCTCGTTGAAAAGCGCCGTCGTGCGACTATACCCGTCGTATCGGTCAAGTCGTTCCTCGTCGTCGACGACGGCCCAGTACGCCGCCTTGTGCTCGACGAGTCCGCGCTGTTTCAGCCGGGACAGCGCCGTGCTGACGGTTCCGGTGTCGAGGTCGATGCGTCTCGCGATTTCGGCCGCTTTGAACGCCCGGTCGTCGTTCACTCCCAGAAAACCGAGGACCTGGTCAGTGGCCGACAGATCCGCCAGTTCGGCCTCCGACGCCGTCTCGAACGTCTCCCGGTCGATCGACATGCCCGATAGTAGTGCAACCGACGTTATAGATGTTCCTGATGAAATCTCAGTATTCGGCGTGAACGATCGGGGGCACCGGGGTTTCTTGCGGGGCCAGCACCGAACGGAGGGTATGACGAAAGGGACCGGTTCCGCCGTCGACCCGACCGACACCGAGGCGGTCCGCGACCACCTCGAACGGTTCGCGGGCGCCGAGGCGGTCACCGAACGCGCGGACGGTGCAGTCGTCGCGGACTTCCGCGGTGTCACGCACGTCACGGTCCACCCCGACGGCCGGATCGAGACGGGGATGCCACTCCACGAGTTCGCCGGTCGCGCGGAACGGCTGATCTTCGACCACGACGCCGGCGAGTTGCACGTGGAGCGCGACGACGGCAGGTACACGTTCAGGCGGCCGTAGCGAGCACACGCCACGGCACGGCACGTCGCGAGCGTCGACCGAACGAGGTAGCGGCGGTCGAAAGGGGCAGTTGTAAGAGGTGTCCGGGGGAACCGGCAGAAAACAGAGGCTCACGAATGGGAGACAGCCGAGAGACCGTCGACAGGAAAGACGACCACATCAGGATCGTCGAAGAAGAGGACGTGGAAGAGCCGGGAACCGGGTTCGCGGACGTCTCGCTGGTCCACGAGGCGCTGCCGGAGATCGACCGCGAGGAGATAGACACGAGCGTCGAGTTCCTCGGACACGAACTCGCCGCGCCGGTCGTCATCGAGAGCATGACCGGCGGCCACCCCAACACGACGGCGCTCAATCGCAACCTCGCCGCGGCCGCAGAGGAGGTCGGGATCGCGATGGGCGTCGGCAGCCAGCGCGCCGGGCTGGAAGAGGAGGACACGCTGGAGTCGTACACCGTCGTCCGCGAGGCGGCGCCCGAGGCGTTCCTCTTCGGGAATATCGGCGCCGCCCAACTCCCCGAGTACGGCGTCGCGGGCGCCGAGCGCGCCGTGGAGATGATCGACGCCGACGCGCTCGCGGTCCACTGCAACTTCCTGCAGGAGGCCGTCCAGCCCGAGGGCGACGTCGACGCGCGAGGCTGTCTCGACGCCATCGAGCGCGTGGCGAGCGGCCTCTCGGTGCCGGTCATCGTCAAGGAGACCGGCAACGGGTTCTCGCGGGCCACAGCCCGGAAACTCACTGCGGCCGGTGTCGACGCCATCGACGTGGCGGGGAAAGGCGGCACGACGTGGTCCGGCGTCGAGGCCTACCGCGCCGCGGCCCGCAACCAGCGCCGCGAGCAGGCGCTCGGCGAGCGCTTCCGCCAGTGGGGGATCCCGACGGTCGCGAGCACGCTCGAATGCCTCGACGTCCACGACACCGTCGTCGCCAGCGGCGGCGTCCGGTCCGGACTGGACGTGGCGAAGGCGGTCGCGCTCGGCGCGACGGCGGGCGGCATGGCCAAACCGTTCCTCGCGCCCGCCGGGCAGGGCACCGACGCCGTCGTCGAGGTAGCCGAGGACCTCGTCGCCGAACTGGAGACCGCGATGTTCGTCACCGGGTCGCGGACAGTTGCGGACCTGCAGGCGGCGGACGTGGTCGTCGGCGGCGCGACGCGACAGTATCTCGACCAGCGCGGCACAGTCGAGCGGTAATCAGTCGTCCGCGGTCCCGGCGTCCTCGCGGTCCTCGACGAAGACGTCCTCGACGACCGGGTTCTCCTCTTCCTCGTCGCCCGCCGCCTCGTCACTGTCGGTCGGCGCGCCGTCGAGGTACTCCTCGTTGACGACCCACTCGCCGTCGCCGTTCCGGACCATGTACTCGCCGTAGAAGGGGACGCGGTTCGCGACGGTCTCGCGGAACGTCTCGCGGATCTCCGGTTTCGTCATCTCGCCCATCGGCCGCAGGTCGTCGTTGCGGTTGAGACAGCCCTTGAGGTACCCCTCGTGCGTGACGCGCACGCGATGGCAGTTCGCGCAGAACGTCGGGTTCTCGACGGGGTCGACGATCTCGACCATGCCCGCGCGGGACTCGTCCACGGTGCCCGAGTCGTCCAGCAGGTCCTCGGCGTCGGCGGTGCCACTTCCGTCGGGCGTGACCCAGTAGCGCTTGCGGTCGTGCATCTCGCGGTGTTCGACGTGGGCGGCCTCACCCGCGAGCCAGTCGTGGACGCGCTGGATGTCGATGGCCCACTCGGGATGGCCGGCGATCTCCGGCATGTACTCGATAAGCTGGAGCCTGAGGCCCTCGTTTTCGGCGACGTGGTCGACCATCTCGGGGACGTAGCCGGCCGTTTGCTCGAAGACGACCATGTTGAGTTTGACCGGCGCCAGTCCCGCGTCGAGGGCGGCGTCGACGCCCTCCATGACGGCGTCGTAGGCGGCGGCCTGCGTGACCTCCTTGAACGTCTCCTCGTCGAGGGCGTCCTGTGAGATGTTGACGCGTTCGAGGCCGGCGTCGACCAGGTCCTCGGCGCGGCCCGGGAGCATGGTCCCGTTGGTCGTCATCGACACCTCCATCCCGTCGGGCGTGCGGCGGATGATCTCCTCGACGTCCTGGCGGAGCAACGGTTCGCCGCCGGTGAATTTCACGGCGTCGACGTCGAATTCGCGGGCGACTTCGAGAAAGCGGACGACGTCGTCGGTCGACATCTCGTGGTCGCGGGGTGCCATGGGGCCGCGGGTGTCACCCAGGCCCTCGTTGTGGCAGTAGACGCAGTCGAAGTTACACCGGTCGGTGAGCGAGACGCGCACCCCGGTGACTTCGCGACCGAACTCGTCCGCGAGCATACCCCTCCTTGCGGCCGGGTGCTATTAAGACCGGTGGCGCCGTCAGTTCTCCCGCCGTTCGATCACCGACGGGTTTCTGCCGACCGACGCGGCCACCGTAGCCCAAGCTGGGGAGACACCAACCACCCTGGCGCGCGCGCCGGCGCGCTTTCATGCGCGCCGGTAGTCGTGCGAGGGATGAGTAGCGCAGCTTGCGAGCAACGCAAGAGGCTGGGGAGGCGTGAGGCTCACGCTCGCCCGGACAACCGCCGGGCACAGACTCCCTCAACAGCATTCCCCTGGCGGACTGAAAGGGCGAGGCGTGCGAGGCGCTTGCGCCTCGATGCCGAACGGCTCCGCCGTGAGGCGCGCTCGCGTTCATGTAGTCGTCTGCTGGACCGCTATCCGCGCGGGCGGTGCGGAGAGCGCGGATATGTCCAGCAGCGACCGCGAGCGCGGCGAGGGCTTTCAGCTGACTACGATGAGTGCGGTCGCGGTGCTGTCTGCGGTCACGAATGCTGCCCACGGGACGCGAACGACTGCATCGGATAACCCACCTCATCCAGCGACTCCGCCGAAAGATCCGCCACGGGCGACAGCCCTATCAGTCCGTGACACTCAGTAACGCGGAATGACGGTCGGAGAGTCGGAGCAGCGCGTCGAGAGCGAGACGGACAGCGACGACCAGGAACTCGAAACGACTCCCGCACCGAGCGACGCGTTCGGGGCGCTGGGCGGCGAGACCCGCATGACGGTCGTCGAGGCACTCACCGACGACGAGCCCCTGACTTTCTCGGAACTCCACGAAGCCACCGACGCGGACACGTCGGCGGGCTTCGCCTACCATCTCCGGCAGCTCACCGACCAGTTCGTCCGCCAGCGAGCGGACGAGCGCTACGAACTGACCGACGCGGGGCGGGCCGTCGCCCGCGCGGTCCGGGCGGGCACCTACACCGCGAGCGTCGACCGCGAACCCGTCGCGCTCGACGAGGACTGCCCCTTCTGCGGCGACACCGCCCTCCGGGCGACCGTGGCGGACAACGTGACCGAGATCGGCTGTGACGCCTGCGACCGCCCGGTGCTCAGGATGTCGTTCCCGCCGAGTGGCTACGCGGACCGCGACGCCGAGGCGGTGCCCGAAGCGCTCGACGCGCACCACCGCCGCCGGATCGGGAGCTTCGCCGACGGCGTCTGCCCGGAGTGTGCCGGTCCCGTCGCAGCGGCGGTCGAGACTATCGAGACCGACAGCACCGACGAGACCGACGCCCCGCAACCGGTCCAGCTTTCCTTCGCCTGCGAGACCTGCGGCGCGGACCTGAAATGCCCGGCCGCGCTCGCGGTGCTCGACCACCCCGCCGTCGCCGCCTTTTATCACGACCACGACCGCGACGTGCGCGACCGGCCGATCTGGAACGTCGGCGCGGAGTGGCGCGAGCGCGTCGTCTCGCGGGACCCCTGGTGCGTGCTCGTCAGCGTCCGTCTCGACGACGAGAACCTGCTGCTGTACGTCGCCGGCGACGGCAGCGTCGTCGACCACCGACGCGTCCCCGTGGACGACCATGCCGCCGAGCGCACGGCCGAGGAGACGGGCAGCGACGGCGAGAGCGCGAGCGCCTGATCGGAAGCTCGTCCGGCTGGACCGAGCGGTAGTTTCAACTCGTCGTGACTCGTCAGCGACAGGTGAGTCAATGTCCCCGCTGCAGTCCCTCCACACACGGCTCACACACGAGGAGTTGCCGACAGCGACGCTGATCGGCGTGGTCGCGATCCCGTGTATACTGCTGGAGAACCTGCTTTTCGCGTCGGGCCCGATCTCGGGCGACGTGTCGAGCGTGTCGCTCTTTCTCGCCTGCGTCGCGACCGGGTACGTGTACGCCGAGCGCGAGACGGAGGCCAGGTGGGCCTGCGAGCAGACGGCGGCGATCGGGATGCTCGCGGTCGGGTTCTTCTGGGCAGTGGAGTACGTCGGCGCGCTGCAATCAGGGTGGGCGACGCCCCTCGCCGCGACACTGTTCGGCGTCGTGATCGTCCTGCTCTGGATCCTCACCGTCGTGTTGCTCGGCCTCCTCGGCGCGTTTCTGGGGAAGTGGCTCCGTCGTGGGGTTCGGCGTGTCCGACCGCGCGTCGTGAATGTCTGAGTCGAGAATCAGATCGTGGCCAGCGTTCTCGAAGTCCGACGACCGCAGACGACACCGCGACCGCAGGTGATCTCGTGTGTTGAAAGCCCTTGCCCCGCTCGCTGTCGTAGTGACTGCAAACGGTACTACGACCGCAGACAGCGCCCTAACCGCTGCTATCCCTGAGAGTTGAAAGCCCTCGCCCCGCTCGCGGTCGCTGGACGGGATATTCTCGCTCTCGGCACCGCCCGCGAGAATAGGGCCCGTCCAGACGACTACATGAACGCGAGCGCGCCTCACGGCGGAGCCGTTCGGCATCGAGGCGCAAGCGCCTCGCACGCCTCGCCCTTTCAGTCCGCCAGGAAGATTCTGTTGGGGGTGTCTACGACCGGCGACTGTCCGGGCGGGCGTGAGCCTCACGCCTCCCCAGCCTCCTGCGATGCTCGTGCCTGCGCTTCTCGTCCCTCGCGCGGCTCCGTCGCGACACGGAGGTCGCGACGGCACGCGCCAAGAGGACGGATTCGAGGTCCGAATCAGCGTGGTCAGGACGCGGGTCCGATACCGGCGTCGGCCATCGCGTCGGCGGTGCGCTCGCGGTCGAAGGCGTCGAACCCCTCGCCGTCGAGCACCGCCAGATCGAGTTCCTCGGCGTCGATTTCCTGATCGAGGTCGCTCGCGAGTGCGCGCAGGGCGAGCGAGACGCCCGCGCTGCTATCGAGACCCGACTCGTGTTCGGCTTCCAGATACGAACGGATAGCCTCGCTGCCGTCACCGATGGCCGCCGCGCGCCAGCCGTCCGGCGTTCCCGATGGGTCGATCTGATAGAGTTGCGGACCGGACTCGGTCACGCCGCCGACGAGCAACGCGGTCCCGAACGGTCGCGTCCCGCCGGTCTGGGTCGTCTCCTGAATGAAATCGGCGATGGCCGTCGCGACCACCTCGGCGTCGGGCGCCTCGCCGTAGCGCAGGCGCTCGCGCTGGGCGTACTGGCGACCGTAATCGACGAGGCGGCGCGCGTCGGCGACGTGGCCCGCCGAGGCGACCCCTAACTTTCCGTCGAGGTCGTGGAGCTTCTCGATGCTGTCGGCCTCCATGAGCGGCGAGCGAGTCCGCCCGAGCGTCGCGAGGACGACCGAATCGTCGGTCTGAACGCCGACGGTCGGACTGCCGCGCTTGACCGCCTCGCGGGCGTATTCGACCTGGTAGAGCCGGCCGTCGGGCGAGAAGACCGTCACGCCGCGGTCGTAGGCCTGCTGGTCGCGCTGCATCAGGCCACCTCCCCGTCCGTACCGGCAGATTCGTCCACGGATTCCAGCGCGTCGACCTCGGCCACGTCGGCGACCTCCATCGCCACGCCGTCGTCCGTAATGGTCGCGACGGTCACGCCGTTGCCGGAGGCGGTGTCGCGCTCGCTGGCGGCCGCGACGGCGTCGACCGCGGCCTCGGTCGCGTCCGCGAGGTCACTGACTCCGTCGTAGCGGCGTTCGAGCACGCCGTAGGCGAGTTGCATGCCGCTCCCGCCCGCGGCGTAGGCGTCTTCCATTACGCTCCCGCCGCCGTCGAGTTCGTAGACGTGGCCGCCCTCGTCGTCGACGCCGCCCAGGAGTGGCACGACGGGCAGCCCGCGGAGCAACTGGCCGGCGGTCTGGGAGAGCGCGGTCATGCTCATCGCCTCGCCGCGGCGGGCCTCGTACAGCGACGCCTCCGCGCGCAGCGTCTCGGCGACGCTCTGGGCCGGCCCGACCGACCCCGAAATCGCCATCGCCGCGGTCGGGTGAACCCTGAGGATCTTCTCCGCGTTTTTGTTCGAGGTGAACCGACCGCCGAGGCTCGCCTTCCGGTCGGCGGCCAGGACCACGCCGTCGCCGGCGGTCAGCGCGACGACGGTCGTCCCCGTCTCGAAGGTCGGCGCGTCCGACGCCTCACCCGCGCTGACTTGCGGCCGAAACTCGGTTCTGCGGCCTATCTCTGCTTGCCGCTCGCGACCCCCCGATTGCGGGCCGAAGTCGGGATCGTGCATCGACACGGAGTCAGGGCCGGACGTAATTATATGTTAGCTAAAATATATTTTAGCGGGGCGAGTGACACGGTGTCGAGCGACGGGAGAGGACGGTGTCCTGGCTCCACAACCCTTTTCGCCGGGAGACGCCGAGGGAGAGGCATGGACGAAGACGACGTGCGCGACCTGCTCGGGACCGTCGAGGACCCGGACCTGGGCGACGACATCGTCTCGCTGGGACTGGTGAACTCGGTGACAGTGACCGACGACGAGGTCCACGTCTCGCTCGCGCTCGGGGCGCCGTACTGCCCGACCGAGACGGATATCGCCGGCAAAGTGCGCGAAGCGCTCTCGGGGCTGGACAGGAGTATCGAACTCGACGCGGCAGTCGACAGCGGCCTCGTCGCCGAGGGGTCGGTCCTGCCGGGCGTCGAGAACGTCATCGCCGTCGCCTCCGGCAAGGGCGGCGTCGGCAAGTCGACGGTGGCCGTCAACCTCGCGGCGGGGCTCGCGCAACTGGGCGCCCGCGTCGGCCTGTTCGACGCCGACGTGTACGGCCCGAACGTCCCGCGGATGCTCGCCGCCGACGAGCAACCGCAGGCCACGCCCGACGAGACGCTCGTCCCGCCCGAGAAGTACGGCATGAAGCTGATGAGCATGGACTTCCTGCTCGGCGAGGACGACCCCGTCATCTGGCGGGGGCCGATGGTCCACAAAGTGCTCACCCAGCTCTGGGAGGACGTCGAGTGGGGCGGGCTGGACTACATGGTCGTCGACCTCCCGCCGGGGACCGGCGACACCCAGCTCACCCTCCTCCAGAGCGTGCCCGTCACCGGCGCCGTCATCGTCACCACGCCGCAGGAAGTCGCCGTCGACGACGCGCGCAAGGGCCTCGAGATGTTCGGCGAGCACGAGACGCCGGTCCTGGGCATCGTCGAGAACATGAGTTCCTTCCGCTGTCCGGACTGCGGGAGCGACCACGCCATCTTCGGCGACGGCGGCGGCGAGGCCTTCGCCGCCGAGGCGCAAATGCCCTTCCTCGGCGAGATCCCGCTCGACCCCGCCGTCCGCGAGGGCGGCGACAGCGGCCGCCCCGTCGTCCTCGACGACGACAGCGAGACCGGCGAGGCCTTCCGGCAGGTCGTCAGAAACGCCGCGAACAACCAGGGGATCGTCCACCGGCGACGTCACGCGGACCTGGTCTGAAAACTAGTTCTCGGCCGCGCCGACTCACTCGGGGACGTTCAGTTCGCTCCGGTCGACGCGATAGATCAACACCGCGCCGGGGCGCTGACCCCACTGCTTTTCGAGGGTGACGCCGGCCATCTCGTCGAAGACAGCCAGATCCCGCGAAGAGTACCCGTCCCGCGGGTCCTGTTCGTTCGTCCCGACGTAGATGTACTCCACCTTGTACGCCTCGAGCAGGAACGCCCGCTGCTGGGCTGAGCCGGTGTAGATGGTGTCGACGTCGTCGACCCGGGCGGGATAGGCGTCCGGCCGGCCGTAACCACGCTCGTGCGCCCAGCCAGCGAGCGTCGGCACCCCCGTCAGGCTGGAGACGGGATTGGTCCACCGGTACATGTCCGTCCCCGGCGCCTCGACGATGTTGGGCTGGCCCTCCAGCGAGTCGAACCACTGTATCGCGGGGTACTCGTCGGGGTGGCGCTCCTCGACGTAGCGCAGGCCGTCCAGGGTCGGGTTGTCGGTGTGTGAGTTCGGGTTGATGTAGGACTCGCCGGTGAAGTGGTCCGAGAGCGCGACGACGCCGTACACCGACGTCGAGAGGACGAGCGCGATAGCCAGGTACCGCATCGCGGTCCGCCAGCCCGGGCCCGACAGCGCGAGGTCCGGCGAGTGGTTCTCGACCAGGCCCGCCAGCGCCGCAGCGGCGCCGACCGCCCAGAGCACCCACACGTCCGCGTACGTCTTGAACACCGTGTTGAACCGGCCCGGTCCGGCCTGCTCTTTCACGTAGACGAACTCGACGAGCACGACGATGCCCGCCCCGGCGATCAGCAGGAGCGTCTCGTAGCCCACCGCGTCGCGGATCCGCTGGACGGTCGAGTCGGCGACGTTCGCGTCGTCCCGGTCACCGTCCGCACCCGTCGCCAGCGGGTCCGCGGCGTCGGCCAGGCTCGACCCCCCGTCGGAGACTGCACCGCGCGCGCGGTCGGCGACGCCGCCGGCAGCGCTCGCGAGGTGGCCGTCCTGGACCCGAAAGAGGATCCAGGCGACGAGGATCATCGGGCCAAAGAGGGCCAGCGCGGGCGAGGACGCCCCGCCCCAGGCGAGGACGACCCCGAGCGCGAGCAAGACCGCCGTCACGTCGGCGTGGTCGCTGTCCAGTCGCGGCAGCCCGTGTCGCAGGAGATGCAGGGCGAAGATCAACACGAACGCGCCGTGGACCGCCAGGAGGCCGTTCATGGGGCTCGTGTCGGGGAAAAAGCCGATCGACCGGCCGCTGGAGGCGACGAGCCAGAACGGCAGCGACCAGAACACGCCCACGGAGACGACGAGCGCCGCGCTCACCAGCGCCGTCACGTGCCGGCCGAGTTCGGACTGCCAGCGTTCGCGGCTCGGGACCGCGTCGGCGAGGCCGCGCGGCCACAACTCGAGCGGGTCGGTCGGCGCGAGCGCGAGCGCGAGGAAGGTGAGCCCGCCGGCCGTCGCGAAAGACCAGGTGTTCACCACAGCGAGCATGCCCGCCAGCGGCGGGACGACGCCGAAGACGAGCAGCCGTCTGCGCCACCGTTCTTCGGCCGGCGTCCGGTAGTACTCGAAGAGGACGGCGGCGGTGAGGAGCACGAAAGCCGTGCTCATCATGTGGGCGTGCATGTCGCCGTTGAGCCAGGCAAAGAGCGGGAACTCGTTTATCGTCCCGTCGATGACGCGGCTCGCGCGCCAGTACCAGAAGCCGCCCTCCCGACCGGAGGCGGTGAGCCACGAGAGGCTCTGCCGCCGGAAGATTTCGAGGACGGTCGCGAGGTTGCTCGCGAAGCCGACGAAGAAGGCGCCGAACAGGCCGGCGCGGACCCGCGAGAGGTTCCGACTCGCGGCGATAGACCCCGCGAAGCCGTAGGCGGCGGTGACGACCATTCCGTAGAAGCCCGCGAGCGCGAGGTTGTACGCGAACCGCGGCTCGGTGCCGGTGAGTCGCGTCAAGATTGCGGCGACGAGGTGGCCGCCGTAGTAGTATTTGACCGGTCGGCCGGCGAACCAGAAGTCCTCGGGCGGGAGCGTCTCGGCCCGGAGGATCGACTTCAGCATGCCGTAGTCGAGGAACTTCTCGCCCATCGTGGGGTGAACGCCGGCGTCGACCGCGCGCACCGCGATCATGAACAGGAACGCGACCGTGAACACGACCGCCGCTTCCGCGACCCCTCGACGGTCGATGTCGACCCGCCGCTCCAGCGAGAACCCCTCTCCCTGACCGGTCGTATCGTCGGCATCCCCGCCGTCGGAACCGCCTCCGTCGGAATCGTCCGGGCGATACAGCGCGACCCCGGCGGCGACGAACAGGACCGCGAATCCGGCGTACATCGCGAGCGACAGCGAGAGGTGGCCGCCGAGGAAGACGACGAACCAGACGACGGCCAGCGCGATCGGCATCGCGAAACCGGCACCGCGGTCGGCGAACCGGGAGAGTACCAGCGCGGCCAGCGGGGCGCCCACCGCGAGGAGGGCGAGGTAGGCCACCAGCCACCAGAGGACCAGACCGTACTCCATCACGCGAGACACCGCTTTGGGACACTATACATCTTGTGGACCAGTTGCAGGCCTCCGCAGGGCTGACGGGGTGACGCGAGAGGGCGTCCGAACGCGGCGAGGCCGCCCCGAAAGTCGAACGGTTTTTACTCGCCGGGGCGGACGAGTCGAGCAATGAGCCCCGCCGTCGGCGTCGTCGTCCCCGCCTTCCGTCCCAACGTCGAGCGGCTCAGCGAGTACGTCCGCGCCATCGACGAGACGCTCTCCCCCGCCGAGATCCGGGTCGAACTCGACGACCCGCGCGACGAAGTGGCCGCCGCGCTCGCCGATCTGCCCGCGACGGTCCACGTCTCGCCGTACCGCCGCGGCAAGGGCGCGGCCGTCACCGCCGGGTTCGAGGCCCTCGACACCGAGGTCCTCGCGTTCGCCGACGCGGACGGGTCGACCCCGCCCGGCGAGTTCCACGAGATCGTCGCCGCGGTCACCGAGGGCGGCGCGGATCTCGCCGTCGGGTCGCGCCGCCACCCGGACGCCGAGATCACGAGTCACCAGACCCTCGCGCGGCGCTTTCTCGGCGACGGGTTCGCCTGGCTGGCCCGCCGGTTGCTCGACGCCCGCCTCTACGACTACCAGTGCGGTGCCAAGGCGATCACCCGCGAGGCCTGGACGCTGGTCAGAGAGCACCTCTACGAGCCGGGGTTCGCCTGGGACGTGGAACTGGTCGCGATGGCGGGCGCGCTCGAACTCGACATCGCTGAAGTGCCGATCACCTGGGAGGACATGCCCGGCTCGACCGTCTCGCCGGTCAGAACATCCGTCGCGCTCGCACGGGCGCTGCTGGCCGCGCGCCACCGCGCCAAGCAGATCCGGAACAGCCGGGTCCACAACGCCCTCGCGGCGACCCACGAGGAACCGACCGCGCTCGTCGACAAGAACCATGAGTGAGCGGGTGAGTCCGAAACGGGAGCGAGCGAGCGCGAGGGACGCGCTCCCGCGGGCGCCACCCCAGTCTCCGAAGGAGGTGCGACCGTGAGCGACCGGACGGATCTCGTGCGCCGGCGGCTCGCGGCGGTCGCGTCGGGCGTTCGCTTCGGGAAGTTCGCCTCCGTCGGTGCAGTCGGCGCCGTCTTCGACACGACGACGCTGGTCGCGCTGACGGAGTTCGGCGGCGTCCCGGCCGCGGCCGCCAACGTCGTCAGCATCGAAGTCGCCATTCTCGTGATGTTCCTGATCAACGACAACTGGACGTTCGCCGCCGAGGGCGGCGACGGCAACCGCTCGTTCGGGCGGCGACTCCTCCGCTCGCACCTCGTCCGTGCGGGTGGCTCGGCGATCCAGTACGTCCTCTTCGTCGCCGTCTTCTACGGCGTGAGCGTCGAACTCGCCTACGCGGGGTTCGACCTCTGGCTGGTGGCAGTCAAGGGCGGCGCCATCGCGTGTGCGATGGTCGTGAACTTCGTCTTCGAGAGCCTGTTCACGTGGCGGGTCCACCGGGACTGACCGGCCGAACGGCCCCCGCGACCGGCCAGGGGTGAGCGGCGGGCACCCACGGGAAGAATTGACGGACGGTGGCCGAATCACAATCCTTAATTGGCGACCCGGCTTAGGAACTGGTAGCGGGATGGGATAGCCAGGAGATTCCGGCGGGCTCATAACCCGCAGATCGGTAGTTCAAATCTACCTCCCGCTATATTCTGTCGCTCGTAAAACTGCGAGCGACGAATTCGTTCGAGGAGATTTGAAGGAGGCGACGAGAGAGCGAAGCGACCGAAGTCGACGTAGTTCAAATCTATCCCGCTATTTCTTGTGACTTCACTCCACCAGCGAGGCGTCGTCTCGCCGAGCGACCAGTGACGTCACGAAATCGCCCGTAGAGAGTCGAATAGACCGCGAGCGGCGATTTCGTCCGGGGAGAGTCGAGCGAGACCACGATCGGTGTGACCGACCGCGTCGCTCGGCCGGACGAGTGACTCGGATCTGCCTGAGGACGAGCGGAACGGATGCCACAGACTGAGCGGCGGTTCGACGGGAGAGAACAGCGGGTTCCGACGTCAGGGATCGCCGTCTTCGTCGACGATGACGACTTCGCCGTCCTCGACGGCGACGTTGATGAGGGTCTTGGCCTCGTAGCCCGACTGGTCGAGTTTGTTCTGGCCGTCGACTTTCTTGATGACGCAGACGATGTCGGCGATATCGGTGCCGATCTCGTCGAGCGCGCCGGTGATGGCTTCGAGCGTGCCGCCGGTCGAGAGCACGTCGTCGAGGACGAGGACCCGGTCGCCTTCGTAGACGTCGTTGAGGTACATCTCGCTCTCGGAGTAGCCGGTGACCTGCGAGAGCGCGACTTCCCCTTCGAGACCGTACTGTCGCTTGCGGATGACCACCAGGGGAATATCGGTCATCAGCGAGACGGCGGTGGAGATGTGGATGCCCATCGCCGCCGGTGTGACGATCTTGTCGACTCCCTCCAGTTCGGCCTTCCTGATGATCCCGATGACGATCTCCCGGAGCAGTTCCGGCCGGAGCATCGGCACGCCGTCACTGATCGGGTGGACGAAGTAGTGGTACCCTTCCTTCTCGACGATCGGGGCGTCGAGCATCGACTGAGTGAGTCGGTCCATGGAGGGTGATCTGGACCCGAGGTAAAAGACTCTCTGATACGGTCGGTCGCGAGTCGATGGCGTCAGACGGTGCCGAGCAGTTTCGCGACCGCATCCGACAGCGGCAGCGCGTAGGGTCCGTACTGGAAGTACACGAGCCCGGACAGCAGGAGGAAATCGGTCCCGAGCGCAGCCGCGAGGCCGCCGGTGACCGCCGTGGCCCGGTCGGCGCGCGCGTCGAGGACGCTCGCGAGCGCACAGACGGCGAACGCGGCGCCGACGGCCAGCCCCGCGAGCGCGTGCAACTGAAACGCCTCGCCCCGCCCGAAGTTCCGGACCGCGACGACGACGAACAGGAGCTGTGCGCCGAGGAGGACGCCGGCGACGTAGCTCCAGGCGCCCGCGCGAGCGTGGTCGTGGACGACGCGACGTAGCGAAGGCGTCCGCGCGAGCGCATAGACCGCCAGGGGGAAGAAGACGAGCAGATATCTGACGGTCACCGTCGCGTGGACCGGCAGGCGCGGGAAGTAGACGAACAGGAATCCGATCCCCGTGAGTGCGAGGAACCAGTCCGTCGCGAGCGCCGGCGACCGGCGCCAGCGACGAGCGCGCTCGGCGAGTGTCTCGACCCGGAACGCGTCGTGACTCACTCGACGCGCTCGCCGACCGGCGGATACGACTGCAGCGAGGGTCGAGGCGAGAACGCCCGCCGCCAGCGGGTTCGATTCCACGACGGTCAGGTAGATAGCCTGACTCGCGTCCTCGGACGCGACGTCGGGGAGATAGCCGCCGCGAACGAATATCCGGTACAGTCGGCCGGGGTCATCGTATATCTGCTCCGCTCCGTACGCCAGCAGGGCCTCCACCACGCCGAGCAACCAGAACGCGAGCGAGACGAATCCGCCGACGAACGCGAGTGCATCGTCGAGAACTGCCAGCGGTCCCGTCCCCGTTCCCGACTCGCCACCGCTACCGGGGCCTGCACCGCCACCACCACCGCTTCCGCCACCACCGCCGCCGCCGGCACCCGAACCACCGCCGAGGTCGGGTGGCTGATCCCCGCTACCGTATCCCCTGAACGTCCGGGGCGGCGTGATCGGGTCGCCGGTGACGAAGAGGTTGGTCACCACGAAGGGGATCAGCGAGAGCGCGAAGACGGCGCCGACGACCAGCAGGTCCCTGGGACGGTTCGACGCCGCCGTCGGTACGTCGACGAGGACGAGCGCGAGGAAGACGACGAACCCCTCGGCCGCGTGAACCCAGGTCAGGAGGCCGACGAGGGCGTACGCGAGCGCTCGGAAGCCGGTCGCCGAGAGGAGCGCGTCGTCGTCGGTCGGAGTGCGACTCCGTGCGAGGGCGTAGGCGACGCCGATCACGAGGGCGACGACGTAGACGTGGCGTTTCGGCACGGATGCCCAGAAGCCGACCGGTGTCGCGAGGAGGAGACACCCGCCGGCGAGGGCGCCGACGCGACGGTCGTGGAGCCGCGTGACCAGCCGATAGCAGACCGCGACGGCGAACGCCGTCGCGACGATGGCGCTGAGCTGGAGGGCCGCCGGGACGAGCAATCGCTCGTCGATCGACGCGGCGACCGCGGCGTTGCCCGCGAACGCGCCCAGCGCCGCGGCCGAGCCGACCGTCGCCGCGGCGGCCGGCCGGTCGACGAGGCGCCCGACCTGCAGGGCCAGCGCCAGCACGACCAGGCTCCACAGCGTCGCGAAGACGAGGCCGACGTCGGCGACCGCCGACGCGGCTCGCAGCCCCCACAGGAACGGGAGCGCGAACGCGACCTGGCCGTAGTTGCGGCCGTAGTACGTCCCGTCGCGGGCGCTCGTCCCGGGCGAGTCCAGTCGTCCGTAGGTCGCGGTGTCGAACGAGAACGACCCCTCGGAGAGCGCGACCAGCGCGTTGGCGATCGTGTAGTTGTCGTTGATCAGGAAGCCGAGCCGCCAGTACAGCCCGACGAACACGAGCGTTCCGAGCCAGAGCACCAGTCCGAGCCTGTCGCCGACGAACACCCGCACTGCGAGTCGCTTGACGGACTCGGCCCGGCGGCGGGTCGGTTCGACCCACCGGCGGGCCGCCACGTCGACGCTCACGAGGTCACCTCCACTGCGACCGACCGGCTGTAGACGGTCGACGCGGTGCCGTTCGACTGCACGACGATAGAGAGTCGGCCCTCGTAGCGCTTATCGGCGACCGCCGACGCGCTCAGTGTGGCGTCCGCGAGCGTCAGCGTCGTCCAGCCGACGCTGTCGCTGTCGAGGAAGTGCGACGAGGTCCTGGTGTAGCCGAGCGCGTCGATCTCGAGCCGATAGTTGAGAATTGGTCGTCCCGTGACCGCAGCGAGGTGGACGCGCGCGTCGGGGACCTCCAGCCGGTAGGACTCGGACTGGAACCCGCGGTCGATGCGAACCCGCTCGGGCGCGTCGACTCCATCGATTGTCGCGTTGCCCTGCCCGAGTCCTGCCGTATCCGACCGCGGCGAGGTCAGGTCGACGAGACCGACGGAGGGACCGGAGACGACGGAGACGCCCACGATGACCGTCACCGTGGCGTAGACGAAAAGCGTCGACCGGTCCATTGGCGGATCACCGCTACCCGCGCAAATAAATTCATTGGCGCGTGGCTCGGCGGTCGATAAAGAGAAAAACCGGGGTACGGCGTGTCGATTACGCGTCGGGGCCGGTGACGTCTTCCTGCAGCGTGAACGACTGGTCGTTGTTCGGGTCGTTGTAGACGATGCTAACCTCGAAGTCAGTCTGAGCCGAAATCGAGCCACTCTGACCCGCGCTCAGTGAACTGCTTGCGCCAACGCCTGTGACACTATCCCATGATTGATCGATATTACCACTGCTGTCGGATCCGGTGACTCTGACGTTTTGCGCTTCGACACTTTCACCGACGTTGTCAACCGTCAGAGTCAACGAAGTCCCACCTGCGTCGTAATCCGTCGAGAAGCTGATCGAGGGTGCAGTCTGTTGATTCGAGTCACCGAGACCGATCACGAACGATGCGATAACGGCCGCGAGGATGACGGTGATCGCGACCATCAGGATGACCCCGATGACCGGCGACACCGCGTCGTCGTCGTTGAGTAGTCGTTTGAGTTCCATGGTTTGTGTGCCTGCATCCCGAGTCCCTACCGGGCGAGCCGCGTAAGCTCACCCTACGCCAGTGCGCACCGGAGTGCGCCCCTGAATCGGTGATGCTACACTGCCCGACATTCGAAGGACCCACTTAACGGTGCCCACGGTTTACCCGTTTCTCGCGGTTCAAACCCCGCTTGAACGCGCCCCAGTTACCCCTTGCGGGGTGACTTCACGCAGTGAAACCGCCCCGCAGAACCGCGTGTCGAACCGCGAGCGAGTTTCGCGACCCGCGGCGGAACGACGCCGACACTCGATAGCGTTGAACGTCGTTCTCACCAGTGATACTCCGGTCGGCAGGCCGTCGACTCAGCGGTCGAACTCTTCGGGGGAGTACTCGTCCTCGCCGAGTTGGAGGTCGGCGCCGGTGTAGGTGTGGTAGGCGGCCGAGAGCGTGAAGGTCCCGGCGATGACCGTCGCCCAGTCGAGCGGCGTCAACAGCGTGAGCGGAAAGAGCCCGGCCCACAGCGCGACGACGACGGCGAAACTGATAGAGCCGAGCGAGAGGTAAAACTCCCGCCAGGGGAACTCCGACCCCGGAACGATCTCGAGGTAGACGGTCAGCTCCTCCGTGTGGGGCGTGCGCGAGATGACGTTCTCGTCGGAGTCGTACTCGATGATCCCGGCTTCCTGCATCCGGTCGAGGTGGGTCTGCTGGAGGGTCGTGTACACCCGTTTTTTCTGGTCGTTCGTGACTTCCTCGACGCTCGTCCCGTACTCCCAGGCGGCGACCTGTGTCGCCAGGTCCGAGAGCGACACCGGTTCGTCGAATCGCTTGAGGTACTCGAGTACGTAGCGACGCCGCTGGTTCTGGAGGACGTCGAATATCTCCCCCTTCGAGAGTTCGTCGTGCCCGCGCGCCGGAAGCCTGCTCGTCCGATTGCTCATTGTTCCGTGTCCACGCTAGCCCGTGGATCGCGTACCGATGCTCGTGATTGGACGGGCGCCCGACATCATTGTTTCGGACGGTCCGCCGCGCGAGTCAGACGCGCGTCCGACGCGCGTCCGCGGCATCGGCGGCCAACCGCGAGGCGGGAACCCACCACCGAGCGGCGGACCGCCGCCGGTCGCCCCGCCCGACTCATTCCTCGGCTTCGCCGCGGCGCACCGAGGACATCGAGTCGGCTGCAGTCACTGCCCCGTGGTATCATACCAGATACTTTCTCCCGCGTTCGAATAGATATCATTGTTCGATCTGATGAGCGCCGTCGAAAACGACGACGGCGGTGCCGAGCGCCTGCGACGGTGCGACTTAGTTACCGTTCCAGGTGCCGAGCGTCGCGGAGTTGTCGCCGTTGGGGTTCTCCCAGATGACGTTGACCGTCGACGAATCGCTGTTGGGCTCGACAGTGTAGCTGTTTCCGGCTTTCACTTCGGAGCCACTGGTCGATCCCGTCCACTTACCGCTTCCGCTGCTGAGGTCACCACGGATGAAGAGGTTATCCGGGTCGATCCCCGCACCGCCGTCGTGGCTGATCGTCAGGTCGCCCGTCCCGCTGTCGTAGCTGAAACTGAACGATGCCTGGGGATTGTTCTGACTGACCTGGTCGCCGAGTCCGAGGACGAACGTGGCGATGACCGCGGCCAGGATGACCGTGATCGCGACCATCAGGATGACCCCGATGACCGGCGACACCGCGTCGTCGTCCGTGAATAGCTGCTTTGGATTCATGGTTTTGGTTGCCCACGCACGCCCCGCCGGAAACCGGACCGGGCACCGCCGCGGCGGACCGAACGGCCGGCTGCGTCCCGGCGACGGTGTCGTGCGTGCTTGTCAGAACAACTGGCAGCGCCATACATAAGCGTCACTGCCGTATTATCAAAATCGTAAATTCAATCCGGGATTGCCCTGTTATCAAGTCTGATTTCTATCGAACGAGTCTCGCCGATTCCGGTCGGTTCGCGGGGGCTGCACGCGAGCGGACCCGTCGCTGCGGGCTACCGTGTTGACACGCTGTGGGACGACGTGCGGACAATGCTGTGGGACGGCGCGCGGACAAGTTAGAGCGCGGACGGTGGGCTCGCGCGAGGACGACGTCGCCCGGCTGTTGCGCGGAGTGGTGCCCAGCCGCTGCGCCGAAAGGCGACGAATCACCACGCGGCAAGGTCGCCGGCAGCGCGGCCGGGCGACAAAATTGGACAGGCTTTCACCTCCGAGAGGGAGTCCTGCGATGGGACTTGAGAAGGGTTAAGTCGCGTCTCGCTCCAGAGTCGAGTGTGCAACCGAGTGGGACCGCGCTCCTCGTCGTGTTGGCACTGCCGTTTCTCGGTGCGGCCCTCACTCCGCTCGTCTATCGCGTGTTCGGCGAGCGGACCGCCTACTACGCGGCCGCAGTAGCGGCGACCTGTCTCGCGGCCGTCGCG